>Ga0210406_10007450_pt1 | contig 11106 bp, 13 predicted proteins | sample IncBWC30MmetaG_FD_155454 | JGI IMG/M metagenome (GOLD analysis project Ga0210406, IMG submission 155454) | Forest soil microbial communities from Barre Woods Harvard Forest LTER site, Petersham, Massachusetts, United States - Inc-BW-C-30-M | ecosystem: Environmental > Terrestrial > Soil >... | reverse complement strand
TTTGCACCGGACTCGATTTGAAGGAAGCCGCCGATCAGTCGAAAGCGCATGCGACCGCCGAGATGGTTGCGAAAACGTTGATCACGATCGCCGAGACGCGTCTGGTAACGATTGCGGCCGTTCACGGCGCGGCCGTCGCCGGCGGCGCGGGGATCATGTCAGCGTGCGACTTCGTCGTGGCCGCGGAAAAAACCAAAATCGGTTACCCCGAAGTTCGGCGCGGGCTTGTCGCCGGACTGGTGATGACTTTTTTGCGCCGGCAAGTTGGCGAACGCAATCTGCGCGAGCTCGTGCTCGGCGGCGAACTGATTGAGGTCGAACGCGCGCGAGAGATTGGTTTAGTAAATCGAGTTGTGCCGCGCGACCAAGTGATGAACGAAGCGCAGAAGTTCGCCGATTCAATATTGCAAGGCGCGCCGACCGCGCTCGTGAACACCAAAAAGCTCATTGAAGAACTTTGGTCGACGTCAGTGAAAGAAGATGTCGATCTCGCGCTAAAGCATCACATGCAGGCGCGCGAATCGGATGAAGCGCACGAAGGCATCGCAGCCTTCAACGAGAAACGCAAACCAAACTGGGCGAAGTAGTATTCGCTTAGGCAGTGATCGGTGTCGCGGAACCCTGATATTGTGCGCTGCCAAAGCCGAGAATCGGAAAGAAAATAAAGGACAGGAAAATCAGGCCTACTGCGAATCCGCCGCCTTTTCCAAAGACCTTCGCTGTATCGATGCAAAGGATAATGAAGAAGATTGGGAAGCAGATCAGCAGAAGCAGGACCCACCAGAGCGGCCGGCCAGCAACCTTGCACCAAACGACCCAGTTAAAGATCGGGATGATCGCAGCCCAGCCCGGCTGGCCTGCCTTGCTAAAAATCTTCCAGAATGCCGCGATCATCAGAATGCTGAGGACCACATCAATAATCCAAACGACCGGGCTAACCTGACGAACGCTTGAATAGTCGGAGGTTTCCTGGGCCAGGAACGAAGCGGTGAGAAGTAGGGATGTCATAGGGTTAAGACGTTGTAGCGGCAGGGTTAACGAACTGCACCGAACTCAGCAAGCACAAATGTGAGGCTGTAGATTACGAACTAATCGCCAACGTCGTCGCATTTACAAGGACGGCAGACCGGTTGCGTGCAGTGCGAAGTAATTCGGCAATCGTTCGCTCTGCCCGAGCCGCTTATTCTTGAGGCAGTGCAACTTCGTCAGCAACGTGCTGTAAACGGAGCGCGGTCTCTTTTGGCAATCCATCGTAAAAGCTGGAACCCGTCGCTGACGTGTTGAAAACAGTGCGAAAGAGGACGGCGGCGGCGAGATACGTTCCAGCCGGGGACGGGTGTTGTGTTCCATCAAGCAATTGGATGTCGGGAGCGTCACGTTGTGCGCGTTGCCACGCGATTCCAATGGGCGCCAACGTCGCCCCCGTCTTTCGCGCAAGCTTTGCGTAGGCCGAATTCAATCGCGTTTGCATTTCAGCCGGCGATCCGCCCGACGTCGCATCTTTGTAGTAGGCATCGCTGGCCGGCCGCGCCCACGTTGAAAACAAAATCGTTTTCGCGTTAACGCGATCGGCTTCGGCCTTAAAGAGCGCCGCGTAGGACGCGAAATTTTGCGACGATGACAACGGCTCGGTGCTCTGGCCTTGGAGAATCAGGAAATTCGGATGTTGTTCGCGCAGCAATGCCAGAGCCTGTCCGCGTTTCCAGTGATCGTAAAACATTGCGCCGCCGGGCGTGCTTGATTTCACAACGACGTCGGCGTGCAGCGGTGATTCGGCGGCGAACTTTTTGAAGACGTCCGGTAAGTTATTTACCTGAGTCAGGCTGTTGCCGACAAACAAGACTGAAACGCTCGCAGCCGCCGCGCTGATTCTCGCAACGAAACTTAAGAAAAATACAACGAGCCCGAATCGGTAGTTGCGCACAGCTGAATTGTTGCAAGGCGCATGCCGTTTTCTATCTCCTAATTTTTAATTCTTACTTTCTTACCGCATTCCGCTGTCGCAATTCCAGGCGACCTTTGTCATCTGGCCGGCGGCAACATCGACCTCGAACGGTCCGAAATGCCCAATTCCTTTTTGCGGGCCTTTTCGAGTTACGGTGTAATGACCCGGCGCGACCGAAGCTGTGAAGCGGCCTTGGTCGTCGGTCGTAAACTCAGCGACGGTGCCGCCATCTTTGGTGATAACGAAACTGATGTTCGCCAGAGGTCGTGAACTTTGCTCGCCCACACGCACCGGACCGCCGTGTGCCGGCGACATTGTGATCGTTCCTTCAATTCCAGTTTCCGCCTTGGGACTTTGGGCAAATGAGAGAACGGAAAACAACATCAGGATGGCTAGGGTCGAAAAGGTCCTTCGGAGTTCCATAAAGTACTATAAGCTTTGACGCGTTAACGATTCAACGGTTCAACGTTTTAACGATGTAACGAGGCGAAGCCATGTTTGTCGATCGAATCAAAGTTCTTGCCCAAGCGGGAACCGGTGGCCGCGGCTCGGTCAGTTTTCGGCGCGAGAAATTTGTCCCGAAAGGCGGACCTGACGGCGGCGACGGCGGTCGCGGCGGTGACGTGATCCTTCGCGCCGATCGTCACACCGATAATCTCTCAAATTTTTTCTACGAGCCGATTATCAAGGCGAAAAACGGCGGACATGGAATGGGAAAGAAAATGCACGGCCGCTCCGCGCCAAACAAAATCGTGAAAGTTCCCGTCGGAACCATCGTTTGGCAGGATGAAGGCAGACCGGGAAAGGATGAAGGAGGAGGGATGAGGGATGAAAAGAAGGGTGAGACTCAAGAGCCTTCAACCTTTCCTATCGTCGATCTGACGCGCGACGGTCAGGAGTTTGTTCTTTGTGAAGGTGGCGCTGGCGGAAAGGGCAACGTGCACTTTAAGAGTTCGCGCAATCGCGCGCCGCGAGAATACACCGAAGGCGACGAAGGCGAGTCAGGGCATTTTCTTCTCGAACTGCGCACGATCGCGGATGCCGGTCTGGTTGGTTATCCGAACGCCGGCAAATCGACATTGCTCCGGAAAATTTCCGCTGCGCGGCCGAAAGTCGCCGCCTATCCGTTCACCACGCTGCATCCGATCATCGGCGTGGTCGAACTTTCCGAGTATCGGCGGATAACAATCGCCGACATTCCCGGATTGATCGAAGGCGCGCACAAGGGCGTCGGGCTCGGTCACGAATTTCTCCGACACATCACGCGTTGTCGGATTTTTCTGTTTGTGGTCGATGTTGCTGGAAGCGAAGGACGCAATCCGGTCGAGGACATTCAAAATTTGCGGCGGGAAATCGATCTTTACGATTTGCTGCTGTCGCAACGGCCGTGGTTCATCGTTGCGAACAAAATGGATTTGCCGGGCGCGGAGGAAAACCTCAAGGCGTTGCGCAAGAAGTTTCCAAAGATCGACATCGTCCCGATTTCGGCCGCAAACGGCGAAGGGATCGACGATTTGAAGAAGAAACTCGCGGAGCGGCTCGAAACCGAGCGGACGTAAGACCAAAGTCCAAGATTTTTCGCGGGGACAGCTTGTTATTCTGGCAAAATAGGCTTTGGTATCCGCGTCAAGATTCGCGGCTCGATTTCCGAGCGCGGGAGATCACGGGGTGGGTGCCTGTGACCTTGGCGATTAACCAAAATGCGCAACCGTTATTTACTGATTTCGATCCTGGCGCTGGCCGCGAGCGTGGCTTTTGCGACGACGACTTTCGCGGCGGAGGCTGCACCCGCTGCGGAACACGAAGGCGTTCCGCTTAAGCCCCAGTTGATCGCGCAGGTTGGTGGGTTTGGAGTCACTAACTCGATGCTCGTAACCTGGATTGTCGCCGCAGCGATCATTGTTTTTGCACAAATCGCGATCCGTCGCGTTCAACCAATCCCTAGTGGCGCGCAGAATTTTTGGGAGTGGATTGTTGAGGGCCTGTACAACTTTTTGGAAAACATTATCGGTCGCGAGCTGGCGAGGAAGGGATTTTGGTTTTACGCGACGATCTTCATTTTCATTCTGTTCGTGAACTGGTGCGGGCTGATACCAGGAATCGGGACCGTCGGTTGGGGTCATTTCGATCCAACGGGAAACTTTCACATCGATCGACCACTCTTTCGCGGTGGTAACGCCGACTTGAACATGACAACGGCGATGTCCGCCATCTTCTTCGTGATGTGGTTCGTCTGGGCAATCCAGGCCAACGGCGTCGGCGGTTTTCTGAAACACTTGTTCGGACCGAAAGGTGAAACGTCCGGAATCGTTAAGGTGTTGATGATCGTGATCTTCTTCGCGGTCGGCTGGCTCGAGGTGATCTCGATTCTGTTCCGGCCCGTTGCGCTCAGCTTTCGATTGTTCGGCAACATTTACGCCGGCGAAAGCATTCTCGAAGCGATGTCCACGATGGTTCCGTGGCTGTCGCCGATCCTGCCTATTCCATTTTATTTTCTCGAGGTGCTTGTCGGATTTGTCCAAGCGCTCGTTTTCATGCTGCTGACGGCGGTTTTCACCATGCTAATCGCAGAACACCAGGAGGGACCGGAGCACGCACACTGATTTTCGGCGATCTCATGAAGAGATCCCAAAACCAACTAACAAAAATATGATACTACTAATACTAGCAGAGATGGGCGGAAGCATTCACGTCGGGCTTGCCGCGATGGGCGTCGGAATCGGAATCGGCCTGACTGGCCTGGGAATGACCAGCGCGGTTGGTCGCAATCCCGGCGCGTTCACGCAGGTGCTCGTGCACGGCATTCTCGCCATCGCGTTGACCGAGGCGATCGTGTTCTACGCACTGTATCTCACGCCTAAATAAGCCGGGGGAGGCAATCAGTTTTGCATCCGAGATTTAGGTTATGAATGTGATACTCGCCGCAACCAGCGGAGGCGTCACTGAGATCCTGCGTGATACCGCCGAGACATTCGGCTGGAATTGGAAACTATTCCTGTCCCAAGTAATCAGCTTTTGCATTGTCGCGTTTCTGTTGCGCCGCTTTGCTTACAAGCCAATCCTCGCCGTTCTCGAAGAGCGCCGGCGCAAAATCGAAGAAGGACAGCTGAACGCGGAGAAGATCCGCAAGGAGCTTGCCGAAGCGGAGAAGCGTTATCAGGAAATCGTGGCCAAGGCGAATAATGACGCGCAAAAGATGATCGACGAAGCGCGCACTAGCGCGGCGAACTTGTCGGAGCGCAAACAACAGGAGGCGATCAGCGCCGCTGAGCAAATCCTGGTGAAGGCGAAAGAAGCCGCGACCCTCGAGCATGAGCGGCAAATGCAGGCGTTGAAACGCGAGCTTGGCCGGCTCGTTGTCGACACGACGGCGAAGGTGACGGGCAAAGTGCTGACACCGGATGACCAAAAGCGTTTGCAGGAAGAAGCAGTCCGCCAGGTCGCCTGATGAAAATTAACAAGGAGATACGTCAACTTTCGCGAGCAATGCTGCGCGCCAGCTTCACGGATGGCCAGCTCGATCGCGGAAAGATTGGCACAATCGTGGAATCGCTCGTTGCCAAACGGCCGCGACATTTCGTCGACGTTCTCCAACAGTATAAACGGTTGCTCCGTCTCGAGATCGAAAAACGTCATGCAAAAATCGAAAGCGCGACAAAATTGGCCCCGCAAGCCGCGGCTAACATTGTCGAGCGGCTGAAGAAAAAGTACGGCGCGGATCTGACTTCGGAATTCCTTGTCGATCCAAGCGTACTCGGCGGCGTCAGGGTAAGAGTCGGTAGCGATGTCTGGGACGGCACTTTGCGCAACCGTTTGGAGCGGCTTCAACAACAACTTTAACCAACCAAAACCATGAGCAGCATTCTTGAAGAGATTGAAACGAAGATCGCCGGGCTAAAAACCTCGGCCACGAAAAGCAATATCGGCGTTGTGCGCGAGACGGGCGACGGCGTCGCGCGCATTGAAGGACTGAGCGACGTGATGTTGAACGAGATGATAGAGTTTCCGAACGGTGTGTTCGGGCTCGCCTTGAACCTCGAAGAGACCGAAGTCGGCGCAATTTTGCTTGGCGATACGACAAAAGTTTCTGAAGGTTATGAAGCGAAGACTACGGGAAAACTTCTTCAAGTCCCTGTCGGCAAAGCGCTTCTTGGACGCGTGGTTAACACGATCGGCGAGCCATTGGACGGCAAGGGTCCGATCAAGACCGAAACCTTTTATCCGCTGGAAAAAATCGCTCCCGGCGTGATCAAGCGCAAGAGCGTCAGCCAACCGGTCCAGACTGGTATCATGGCGATCGACGCGATGATTCCGATCGGCCGCGGCCAACGCGAGCTGATCATCGGGGACCGTGCGACCGGCAAATCGACGATCGCGATCGACACCATCATCAGCCAAGCGCGCTTAAACAAGGCGGCGGAAGACCAGGGCGACAAAGATTATCGACCGCTTTACAGTATTTACGTCGCGATTGGTCAGAAGAACTCAAACGTCGCGCGCGCGCTCGATGTTCTCGAACGCGAAGGCGCGATGCCGTATACCACAATTATTTCCGCGCCTGCGTCCGACACGGCAACGAATCAATATCTCGCGCCGTTTGCCGGCGCATCGATGGGCGAGTGGTTCATGGATAATGGAATGGACGCGCTCATCATTTACGATGATTTGTCGAAACACGCGGTGGCGTATCGGCAGGTCTCGCTGGTTTTGAAACGGCCGTCCGGCCGCGAAGCGTATCCGGGCGACGTGTTTTATCTGCACTCGCGTTTGCTCGAGCGCGCCGCGCGCGTGAGCGACGAATTCGGCGGTGGCTCACTCACCGCGTTGCCGATTATCGAAACGCAAGCGGGCGACGTCTCGGCTTACATTCCGACGAACGTCATTTCGATTACGGACGGTCAGATTTATCTTGAGACCGATTTGTTTTACCAAGGCGTGCGACCGGCTATTTCGGTCGGCTTGTCGGTGAGTCGCGTCGGTTCGGCCGCGCAGGTCAAAGCGATCAAGCAGGTCGCCGGCAAAGTGAAGCTCGACCTGGCGCAGTTCCGCGAACTCGCAGCGTTCGCGCAATTTGGTTCCGACCTCGATGCCGCGACCAAAGCGCGACTCGAACGCGGGCAGCGTATCGTCGAGTTGTTCAAGCAGAAGCAGTACAACCCGATTCCAGTTGAGGAGCAGATCGCAATCATGTGGGCGATGCAAAACGGATATCTCGATTCCGTTCCGGTCGACCGGGTGAAAGAGTTTCAATTAAAACTTCAGGATTGGCTGCAAACGCGAAAGGAACCGTTGCTCCGGACGATTCGCGAGAAAAAACAGATCGATCAGGACCTGGAATCACAACTCAAGGGCACGATGGAGGAATTCAAAACGACCTGGCAGTGATTTAAACGATCATGGCGAATACGCAGGACATACGGCGCCGGATCAAATCGATCCGCAGCACGGCGCAAATCACGAAGGCGATGCAGATGGTCGCGGCCTCCAAGATGCGCCGGGCTCAGCAGAACGCTCTCGCCGGCCGGCCGTATGCCGCGTTGATGAACAGAGTGCTCGTTTCGCTCCAGAAACGGACGGATCCGGCATTTCATCCGTTGCTTCAGATCCGGGAGCTTAAGAAAGAGCTCGTCTTAATCATTAGTACCGACAAAGGTCTCGCTGGCGCGCTGAATACGAACCTGTTTCGTGAGGCTGCGAACTTCGATCAAACGAAAACGGCGTTCATGGTCACTGGCAAAAAGGCACGACAGTTCATCGGACGGTCGAAGCGCGAGTTGTTGGCCGATTTCGAGCTGAAAGACGCGCCAAGCTTTGTCGAGACCAAGCCCCTTTCGAAATTCTGCATCGAGAAGTTCCTGACCCGCGACGTCGACAAAGTCTCCGTGCTCTACACGCATTTCATCAACACGATCAATCTGAAGCCAATGATCCAAACGTTGCTGCCGATCAGCGCGTTCGATTTGCCGAAAGGTGAAAAAACCGAAGGCGCGGCGGGCGATGTCGATCCAATGATTGGCTACGTGTTCGAACCGAACGCGCTCGAGGTGCTCGATGTCATGCTGCCGTACTATATTGAGTACCAGGTTTACCAAATGATCCTCGACGCGCGCGCGTCCGAGCACAGTTCGCGGATGGTCGCGATGAAGAGCGCGACCGACAACGCGCACCAGTTCATCAAGGATCTCACCCTCGAATACAACAAAATGCGCCAGGCCGGCATCACGACCGAGCTGCTCGAGATCGCCACCGCGCAAATGGCGCTCGGAAATTAAGATTTATGAATAAAGGAAATATCGTTCAAGTCATCGGTCCCGTAGTGGACGTCGAATTCCCCGACGAAAAGAGTTTGCCGAGAATCTACAACGCGCTCGAGATCGAGTACGAAGTCAATGGCAGCCCGACCAAGCTCACGCTCGAAGTGCAACAGCATCTCGGCGAGAGCTGGGTCCGCTCAATCGCCATGTCATCGACCGAAGGATTGAAACGCGGGATGACGGTGAACGATACCGGCAGTCCAATCAGCGTTCCGGTGGGCGAAGGCGTGCTTGGCCGTGTGTTCAATGTCACTGGCGATCCGGTCGACAATAAAGGCGACGTAAAATTCACGAAGCGTTACCCGATTCATCGGCCCGCGCCGGAATTGACCGAGCAGGACACTAAAGTCCAGATCCTCGAGACCGGAATCAAAGTCATTGATCTGATCTGTCCGTTCTCGAAAGGGGGCAAGGTCGGCGCGTTCGGCGGCGCAGGCGTCGGCAAGACGGTCGTGATCATGGAACTGATCAACAACATCGCCAAAGGTCACGGCGGCGTTTCCATGTTCGCCGGAGTGGGAGAGCGCACGCGCGAGGGCAACGATCTCTACAAGGAAATGAGCGAAGCGGGCGTTATCGATCAAAAGGATTTGTCGAAATCGAAAGTGGGAATGGTTTTCGGCCAGATGAACGAGCCGCCCGGTGCGCGTTTGCGCGTCGCTCTGGCCGCGCTTGCGATGACCGAATTCTTCCGGGACGAGCGCAACCAGGACGTGCTGCTCTTCATCGATAACATTTTCCGTTTCTCACAGGCCGGTTCCGAAGTGTCCGCGTTGTTAGGCCGAACCCCGAGTGCGGTCGGTTATCAGCCGACGCTGGCCGCGGAAATGGGCGACTTGCAGGAACGAATCACGTCGACCAAGAAAGGCTCGATCACTTCGTTTCAGGCGGTCTACGTTCCGGCGGACGATCTCACCGATCCCGCGCCCGCGAACACGTTTGCGCACTTGGATTCGACGATCGTGCTCGAACGTGCGATCGCCGAGCTTGGAATTTATCCCGCGGTCGATCCGCTGGCGTCGACGTCGAAATCGCTCGCGCCGGAGATCGTAGGCGAGGAGCATTACAACACGGCCCGCGGCGTCCAGCGCGTGCTCCAACGCTACAAGGATTTGCAGGACATCATCGCGATTCTTGGAATGGACGAGCTTAGTCCTGAAGACAAACTGACCGTTCATCGCGCGCGAAAAATTCAGCGTTTTCTCAGTCAACCGTTCCACGTCGCCGAAGTTTTCACCGGCACCAAAGGTCAATACGTACCGACCGCGGAAACGGTGAAAGGCTTCAAGGAGATTCTGGAAGGCAAACACGACGACGTGCCGGAAGCAGATTTCTACATGAAGGGCAACATCGACTCCGTTAAAGAGAAAGCATAGTCCATGGCCGCGACGCTTAAGCTCGAGATCGTCACGCCCGAGGAAAAGATTTATTCCGAGGACGTGGAGATGGTCACGCTCCCGGGGGCGGAAGGAGAGCTCGGCGTTTATCCAAACCACGTTCCGGTTTTGACGACGTTGAAGCCCGGTGAGTTGCGCGTCGTGAAAGACGGGCGCGCGACGTCGTTGGCCGTTGGTGAAGGTTTTGTCGAGATCAAGGCGGACAGCATTTCGGTTCTGACCGACATGGCGCTGCAATCGGAGAAGATCGATCTTGCGGCCGCCGAAGCTGCGGTGGCGCGCGCGCAGGCGGCGATGAAGGAAGACACGACGCCGGAGCATGTGGTCGCGATCCAGGCGTCGTTGCAAAAAGCGCTCGCGCAATTGCACGTCCGCCGCCGTCATCATTAACAAGCCGATAATTTGCAAACGCCGGAGATTCTCGGAATCATCGCGGGCAACGGCGTTTACCCGAACGTTTTAGCTGCCGCTGCGCGCAAAGGCGGCGTTAAAAAAATAATGGCCGCCGCGTTTACCGACGAGACCGATCCGTCGATTGGCCGAGCCGCTGACGTCGTGGAATGGCTGCGGGTCGGCCAGCTAGGCCGGCTGTTGAAATTTTTTCGCGACCATGACGTTCATCAGGCGATCATGGCGGGGCAGATTGCGCCAAAGAATCTTTTCGATTTGCGGCCGGACGTGAAAGCGCTGGTCGTTCTCGCGAAACTGAAGCAGCGCAACGCCGAAGCGATTTTCAGTGCGATCGCCAATGAGCTGAAGAAGGCGGATGTTGATCTTCTGCCGGCGACAACGTTTCTCGACGATCAACTGGCCGCGAAAGGTTTGATCGCGGGACCGAAGTTGTCGCGTGCCGAAGAGGACGATGTCGATTTGGGCTGGAGCGTCGCCAAGGAAATTGCGCGACTCGACATTGGTCAGACCATAATCGTCAAAAACGGAACTGTGCTCGCAGTTGAAGCGTTCGAAGGAACAAACGACGCGATTAAGCGCGGCGGCGCGCTTGCGCGCGAAGGCGCGGTTATGATCAAGGTCGCAAAACCAAATCAGGACATGCGCTTCGATGTTCCGGTGGTCGGCGTTGAGACAATCAAAGTCGGAGGCGACGCGAAACTCCGCGTCATCGCCGTCGAAGCCGGAAAAACTTTACTACTCGAGCACGACAAAGTTGCCGACCTTGCGCAGCAATCAAAGATTTCGATCGTTGCGCGTTAGTTGAAATTGGCGATTGGCAATCTACAATCTGCAATTCCCACGGGGTCTTAGCTCAGTTGGTAGAGCGCCTCAATGGCATTGAGGAGGTCAGGGGTTCGAATCCCCTAGGCTCCACAATTTCGCGCAGCGAAATCAAAATAACTTTTCAGGGGATGAGAATCTTGTTCGACCGGTGGGGCGCGGAGCACAAGGGTTAAGAGCGAAGCTCCAGAGCTGGAGCCAAAGCGAATGCGTTGGA
>Ga0210406_10007449_pt1 | contig 11106 bp, 7 predicted proteins | sample IncBWC30MmetaG_FD_155454 | JGI IMG/M metagenome (GOLD analysis project Ga0210406, IMG submission 155454) | Forest soil microbial communities from Barre Woods Harvard Forest LTER site, Petersham, Massachusetts, United States - Inc-BW-C-30-M | ecosystem: Environmental > Terrestrial > Soil >... | reverse complement strand
TTGGGTTATGAGTCCAAAACTACTAGTTTTTTTCAACAACTTACAAGACGCGGGTGGCCCTTGAAAAGCCTTGTAAGTAGGGTTAAGGAATCGTCAATGGACAGTTAAAGGACAGTCGCATCCTCTCGATCATAACCTGTCAATATAGTTCTATTATGGAACTATATTGACAGAGTCCAGTATTGCTCTGATACTAGGGACATGCGATCTCGCATTGATGAACTGCTGCCGTTTGCCGAAGAAAACGAGGGTTTCGTGACAGCGGCGCAGGCCCGCAGCCTTGGCATCAAGGATTCAGTGCTGGCGCGCCTCACCCAGCGGGGAAAGCTTCAACGGGTGGCGCGTGGAGTGTATCGAATCCCTTACTTCCCGTCGGACCGGTTGGGGCAATATCGCGAAGCAATCCTGTGGGCGCGTGCTGACAGTGGGCCGGAAAAAATAGCCTTATCGCACGAGACCGCGTTGGCGGTTTATGGCATTTCTGATGCGAATCCGCCACGCGTACAGATCACAGTGCCGAAAAGTGCCCGCCTCCGCCGCCGCCGTCCCAAGTGGGTGGAAATTCATCGTGCTGATTTGCGCGCATCGGATATCGTCAATCGCGAAGGACTTCCCGTGACCACGATCGAAAAAGCCATTTCCCAACTTTTGGAAAAAACTGGCCGTGTCGGATTGGCGCGAGGCGCTGTGAAAGATGCGCGCAAGCAAGGCTACATTAGCGCCGAGAAAGCCTCAGCGCTCACTCGGCGTCTCAATCGATACGTACACGCGAAAGGGGCACAAGAGGTGAACGTGGGGAAAGTTTAGGTCATGACCCCGAAGCAAGTAGAGCGGTTGGAGAAGACTCTTGGACGTGTGGCTCGCGAGCAGGGTCTCGATCAGGAAAGGCTTCGCCGTTGGGTCTCGTTTCTCGCACTTTGCGGCGTTCTGGAGAGCGCCGTCGAGAAAGGTGTCATCGATATCTACTACCTGAAAGGCGGAGTCGCTATGGAACTGCGCTTCGCGCGGGCGGCGCGCACCACCAAAGATTTCGATCTTGGTCTTAGAGGCAACCGCGCGGAACGTATTCGGCGGCTTTCGGAAGTATTGCAACTCAGCTTTGACGAGTTCACCTTCCGCCTGAAGCCCGAACAGCACGAGATGGAACTGGCAGACACTGTCCGAGTCGAAGTTGCCGTGGAATACAAAACACGGGCATGGCAGACCATTGAAGTGGATCTCGGTCCGGGCGAAGCACGCGAGGTAGACCTAGTGACGCCAGCCATTGAAGGTGTGGCGGAAATGGGCCTGCCCATCACCAACCAAGTACGTTGTCTTGGTATCAATGAGCAAGTGGCGCAGAAGCTTCATGCGTGTACCGGTCCTCAAAGGCAGGATCGCGCACGCGACATACTCGATATCCTCGTTGTCGACATGCTCGGCCAACTGGACCGCATGCGCGCACGCGTGGCGACGGAGCGAATTTTCGGGGAGCGAAATACCCATCCATTTCCACCGGAGACGATCATTCCTTCGGAGTGGCGTGTAGAACTTGAAACTCTGGCCGCTGAGTTGGGATACCGTACGACGAAAGCGGCAGAAATTCAAAAAGAATTTACGAATTTAGTCGCGGCAATCGCCAGCGCCTGAGCCACGTCGTTCTCAATGATTTCCGACTTCAGAGGCCCTCAAGTGCCACCTCGCTATCTGGTACCCCGGCAGAGTCAGCTGAGAATGGGCTCTGCCGTGTGAAGGCCGAGTGCCGCCGCGAGCGGTTTTGTTGAATCTGCTACAAGGCGCGATTAACCATTGAGTTGCAAGCGGCTTGCTTTCGCGCAAGTACGCAGCGCTAGGCTTGTAAGTCCAACAACAGTCCATTTAGCTTCCAATGTGAGCAGAAACGAGTCGACCTCTGCCCTTAAGGCGGAGGCAAGTTGCGTTTTCACGACTCCGCGCAACCTGCCCGAAAAACAATCTGAAAGCTGCTAACGGGCGTGCGATGCAGATTCTTCGATCGCTGCCAGCGGTCCTGGCATTCTAATATCCCGCCCAAGAGCGAGTCTGACACAGAGGTGCGAAGAGATACATGCGACTAAATGGCCGTGCGCTGCAGTTTCAATCGGCTCGAAGCGGCTTCTCGCCAGCGATTGAGTCCCTCGTGTCGCATACCCACCGACTTGCAGTGATCCGGTCGCAATCGCTAGCAAACTTCCGACAAGCTGACTTCGGGTCAACGTCATCGGAGTCCGCGTTAGTTAGACGTAGCTTCTGGTAGTGCGTCATCCGATCGCGAACGGCGGCAAACGCCAATCGAAATGTGCAAAACGAGTACGCAAGGCTATTTAAGCTTCGCGAATTCCACCGTCGCTTGTTTCAGAAGGGGGACATCCGGATCGGCGTTCTTCCAGAGGCTTAGGAAATCGCTGTAAGCGGCGCGGGCTTTAGGAATGTCACCTTGCAAGGTGTAGGAGCGAGCAAGGCCGAGACGCGCGAGCGCGCCGATCGGCTGGTTCCCGACCACGCTGTAATGGTCCAGAATTTTTTGAAATTCGACCTGTGCGGCTACGCCCTGCTTCGCCGCCAGGTATGCTTGGCCTCGTAAGTAAACCGGGTACAACGCAAAGGTAAAGGAATAGTTCGTCTGTCCCAACTCGTAAGGCTCAGCTTCTGCTAACGCTTCGACCGCTGGTGATGCGTCACCACTGTGAAGCGCGGTTGCGGCCCGAATCATTGGCAGGTCGTCATATTGCACAATCGTATCCGCGGGAAAGTTTTTGCGGAGATCATCGGATAGCCGTGCCGCCTGCGCGGAATCGCCTGCCAGCGCCAACGCAATCGCCGAGAACGCATTACCCTGCCTGCTATCGGATCGCAACATGGAGGCTTTGGCGTCTTGTTTCGCCGCATCCATATTGCCTACCAGCGCTTCCCGCACTGCGGAGTGCCCCAGATATTCCGCCGCGGTTTCGTTTTCGTTCGTTCTTTGAGCAGATTCGGCGGCGCGGCGTGTCAGTTCGCGGCTCTTGGCGAACTCCCCGTTATATGCGGCCGTTTCAGATTCCAGGAAGAGAATTTGATCATCGACTCCCGGTTTTCCCGTGGCGTCGCCGACCTGCCGTTCCATCCCGGCGGCATCGTGTTGAAGAAAATCGACGTTGTAAAGAAGCAGAGGAAACCAAGGCGAATCGACGTTGTGAGCGCGCGAGTCTTGTACTGTGGCCTTGGCCTGATCAAGTTGGTTGATCCACTGATAACTGTAGGCGAGATTTACGGAGTTATTGCCGCTGTTCGAGTTGATCTTCCAAGCCTGCAGCCCCGAGGCATGGGCCTTCTCGTAATTTCCAGTCAAGGCATAAATGGTCCACAAATTGGTCGGCGGCTCGTCGTCACGGGGATAGCTTTGCGCCCATGCCTGATACGAGGTGCGGGCAGCCTCAAGATTTCCCGTGACGACCATCTCGTAGAATGAGGAGATGGCAAGCCGTTCGCTCTCGCTGGCCCGCCCCCGCAATTTGTAAGCCTTGCGAGTATTTTCGGCACAGCGGGCAAGTTCACTCAAGGGCTGATAAGCCTGGCCCAGCCGCAAATAAGCCATCGCGAAATTTGGATCCAACAAAATGGCCCTTTGATAAAGAGGGATAGCCGCCGCGTAGTCGTTGGTCACGTTGGTGGTCCGATTGCCGAGGGTATAGGCCTGCAGCGCTTCGAGTGACGAAGTGGTCGCGCTGTCTGGCGGGACATCATATTTCTGCACCGAGGCTAGCGATTCTCCCAATCTTGCCCGCAGTTTCGTTGATGCGGTCCCGAGAGCGTCGAGGACCTGTTCCTTGCCGTTCGCCGTCACTTGTTCTTCGGAGAGCAGGTCGCCGGTGCGGCAGTTCACAGCCTTCAGACCCAGAACATACTGGCTGCCTAAACTCGAGATAGATCCCTCAATAGTGGCCGCGCTGGCCGTGCGCTGGCAAACGTCGCGCGCCAGTTCTGGCGTCAGCCGCGCCTGTTTCGGCTGGTCCATCAGTGTCAGTGTTTGTGCGATCCGCTCGTCCGAAACCAGGCTGAAAAACGGCGACTGCTCCAGTTGCGCCGCGAGCCCTTGCCGTAACGTGCCATCGAAAACGGCGTCGCCCGTGCTATTGGCGAAATCGGCGAGCACGACGGTGTCTTTGTCGGTGAGAGCTTTTGGACGGTGCGAGCGGTAATACAGGCCGCCTCCAATTAGCGCGACAGCGATCGCGGCGACTGCGAAATAGGATATCCTCGCCGGTTCTAACGCTCGTCCTGAACGGGCGAGACCGCTTTTCCCAGCATAGTCCGAACCGCCTGCAAGCCGCCCCGTCTCGGTATCCCGTTTTAGCCGTTGCAAGTCGGCGCGCATCTCGGCTGCACTCTGATACCGCAGGTTGCGATCTTTCTCTAGCGCCTTTCGGATGACGGAACTTAGAGCCGGAGAAATCTGTTGGCTTATTTCAGATGAAGGCTCCTGGTGCAGAATCGCTCCGCAAATCTCTCCTGAACTTGATCCTTCAAAAGGCATCCTACCGCTGGCCATTTCATACAGCACCGCGCCGAACGAGAACAGATCGGTGCGCGCGTCCAGTTCCTGGACCCTGATCTGCTCCGGCGACATGTAGGCCACCGTGCCCAGCATGGTCCCGGGGCTGGTGAGGTGCCGCGCTTCGGAGGCGAGGGTCTCGGCATCGTGACCGCTCGCTCCGGTTTGGATCACCTTCGCCAGGCCAAAGTCGAGAATCTTTGCGTGTCCGCGCTTGGTGACGAAAATATTGGCAGGCTTGATATCCCGGTGGATGATCCCTTCGCTATGCGCCGCATCCAAGGCGTCAGCGATCTCGATGGCCAAAGAGAGAATCACGTGCGTGTCCATCGGACGGTTGCCGATGCGATGCTTGAGCGTCACACCGTCGAGATACTCCATCACGATGAACGCTTTGCCTTCCTGCTCATCAATCTCATGGATGGTGCAGATGTTTGGGTGATTGAGCGCGGATGCGGCTTTGGCTTCCAGTTGAAAGCGGGCTAATGCCTGCGGGTCTTTGGCTACATCATCGGGTAGGAATTTGAGCGCGACAAAGCGACCGAGCTTAACGTCGTGGGCCTTGAAGACGACACCCATGCCGCCGCCACCCAGTTTCTCGACAATGCGATAGTGAGAGACGGTTTGGTCGATCATGGTGCCGAAAGGAATTCCGGAGTGGCAGTAATGCTACGGGGGAGCAGTAGGCTAGTCAATTGAGAACAATGGGATAGCAGCTAGTAATCGTCACGAACGATGGGATTATTGGAAAGTGGTTGGCAAACCGGAAGTTGGCCAGAAACGGGCTTCGGGAAGATCCTCCATTGATCTCCTCGAAGTTTCCGGCTTCGGACTCAATTCGGCGGCCTTGAGGGCGTGAAAGGGCCAAGTGTTCGATGTAGTGGCATCCTCCGAGTTTGGTGCGTCCGCAAGAAAAGCCACCCATTCCTGGCACGGTCTAGAATGGATTCCTTGGCGTGCGGCGCGGACAGATTTGGACATCTGGGGGCGCGTCTCACATTTCGACTCTGGAGCCGGAGGTCATCTTACGTGAAACGACTCAAGTGCCTGCTTGTTTGCCTCGCACTGACTTTGGCTGGCAGGTACGCTTTGGGGCAAAGCGCTACCGGAGATGGAGCCGGCCAACGCTGGTGGTCGCATATTCAGTTTCTCGCAGACGACAACCTGGAAGGTCGCGACGTCGGCAGCCGTGGTTACAAAAAAGCCTCCGACTACATGGCTGAGCAATTCCGTGCCGTGGGTCTGCAACCTGCTGGCACCGAGGGTTATCGTCAGCCCATGGATTTTTACGTTGTACGAATTGACGAAACTCGCTGCTCGCTCGATTTGCTCGGCGGCGGAAAAGCGCAAGCCGTGAAACTCGGCGACGATGCCGTGCTCGGCGTCAACTGGCACGCGGCGGAGAACGTCGAAGCCAGCGCCGTGTTTGTCGGCTACGGGCTCACAGTCCCCGAACTGAACTACGACGATTTGGCCGGCCAGGACGTGAAGGGAAAAATCGTGGTGTTTGTTACCGGTGGCCCTGCGGACGTGTCCGGCCCGATCAAAGCGCACTACCAATCGGGTGACGAACGCCGGAAGGCGCTTCTGAAGGCAGGAGCCATCGGCACCATTGCCATACCAAATCCCAAGAGTATAGAGGTCCCCTGGTCGCGGGTTGCTGCGTCACGGTTCCAGCTGAGGATGGAACTGCGCGATCCAGGTCAGGATGTCCCACCTCCGCTTCAAGTGGGCATCTTGTTTAATCCCGCACGTGCCAACATGCTCTTTGCGGGCAGCGGCCACACCTTCCAGGAGATTCTCGCAGCGCTTAATGCTGATAAGCCTCTGCCGCACTTTCCACTTGTTGTGAAGGTTCATGCGCGCATCGGAATGACTCGCTCGGAAGCGAAGTCCGAGAATGTCGTTGGAGTTCTCCCTGGCAGCGCTCCAGACCTCAAGAAGGAATATGTCGTGATTAGCGCGCACCTCGATCACCTCGGGATCGGTGAGCCGGTGAACGGCGACCGCATCTACAATGGCGCGATGGACGACGCCTCGGGTGACGCATCGCTGATTGAAATTGCTCGGGCGATGAGAGATTCAGGAACAAAACCAAAGCGCTCGATTGTGTTTCTTTCTGTCACAGGCGAAGAAAAGGGTTTGCTTGGCTCCCAGTATTTCGCCGCGCATCCCACCGTGTCCGGCACCATCGTCGCTGATTTCAACATGGATATGTACCTCCCGCTCTTTCCGCTGAAATACCTCGAGATCCAGGGGCTCGGCGAATCCACTTTGGGCGACGACGTGCGTGCGGTTGCCGGACAGGCGGGTGTACGGGTACAAGCCGACAAGGAACCGGATCACAATCGGTTCATCCGCAGCGATCAGTATAGCTTTATTAAGAAGGGTGTTCCGTCGCTTGCGTTCAAGTTCGGTTACATTCCCGGCACACCGGAAGAGAAAATCTTCAAGGCCTGGTATGCCGAGCGCTATCACGCGCCCTCAGATGACCTGAGCCAGCCTGTCGACCTCCCGGCCGCCGCGCAATTCAATGCTAGCCTCGAAAATTTGGCGTTGCGTGTCGCCGACGCCGATCACGGCCCGGAGTGGAAACAAGACAGCTTCTTCCGCCGGTTCGTCCAGTAGTAGCGAATCGTTGTCGAAAGCCTCTCGCCAGCTACAGATAGGTCGAAAACCCACTACATCAGGACGCCATCTGCTGGGAACCGACCTCATCCATCGTTTCGATTTAGCGCCGCCGCCAACTCCGGTTTTGTCGGCAAACGGAAGTTATCCAGAAAACGGGCTTGTGTGAAGTTTGAGGATGGCTCCGAGAGAACTGACAATTCTGTAAAGGCGAACGCCACTGCATTTCTACAGTGGTGTTCATGGTTGCGGGGGCGGATTTGAACCGGCGACCTTTGGGTTATGCGATCTGACTCACCTTTCGATGAGAGTCGGACTGTACCTTCATCCACGAGGGATGCTCGCCATCCAATCTCGCCTTCCCCCACCATTCCGGGGGCTTGGTTCGGTATTGCCCTATCGCTCACGCGACGTGGTTCCACCGACTTTGACGAGTGATCTTCCGGTGCATTGCTGCGCCGGACGCCCAATTTGCAAAAGCTCCTACAACTAAGGATACCCAAGAAATTCGAAGGAATCCTAAAGAGCATTAGGTTATGAGTCCGATTCCGCACACTAGACGGCATCTTACTTGACCTTTCTTTACCGAACCGCAACACAGCCTAAGCGCCTAAAGAGGGCCCTCGACGAGTCAGCACGAGTCACTACCGTTCTCCTCATTTTTGGACCTGTTGGCGCACAGTTTGGCGCACAGTTGACACTCCGGCATCTCCGCGGAGCATGTCGATGAGCGTTATCGGGATTTCTCAGCTGCTACACTCGGTGATTGGACGCACTGAGTAAGGTAACGCAACTCATTACAATTCTCATTGCCCGACGTTGGCGCGAAGCTTCTCTCCCGCCAAGAGCGTTTCAAATCAAGATCTAGTTGCGAGGTTTCGTTATGAACGCTACATCGCTTGTGGCCCCGGTGTGGATTTGGTTCCGGGTTAGAACGCTTCTGCCAACCGTCGTCGTGCTACTGATTGTGCCGGTATTACTGTTAGGCACAGGATGCGGCGGGAGTAGTTCGTCACCAGGGAGCAGTTTGCCACCCCCTCCCCCCCAGGCTCGGGTATATGCCGGCCAGGGTCAGCCGTTTGGGGTCGACTTCAACCGGGATGGCAAGCCGGATGTGCTCACTTCGGACGGGACCATGAACCTTGGGAGTGGTAACGGGACCTTTCACGCCGCAACCCATGTCGCGCTCCCTGCCGGCTTCGAATTGGACGCTGTAGCCGATTTCAATGGCGACGGTAAGCCCGATCTGCTGGCGAGGAATTGTCTCTATCTCTTCCCCTGTACCACGCTGAGTGTTTTTCTTGGCAATGGTGACGGAACTTTCCAAACAACTCCAGTCAGCACTACAGCCACTCTGGAGCGACTGGCTGCGGGTGATCTGAATGGCGACGGCAAAGCAGATGTCGTAGCAGCTTCAAACGGCACCCTTTTCGTATACCTCAGCAACGGGGACGGCACATTCGAGTTTACCGGTACCTACGACAGCGGTTTCTCCGACGGGAGTGTCGGCTCCTCGGGGGTGGCGTTGGGAGACTTCAACGGCGACGGCAAGACGGACGTTGTCGTGACTACTACCGGCGACTTTTATAGCCGGGGCCAGGTGATCGTTTTCCTTGGAAACGGCGACGGTACGTTCCAAGCTCCTAAGGCATCGATCGGGGCCTACGGGAACGGGTCCATTGCAGTGGAAGATTTCAATGGCGATGGAAAGTTGGATCTGGTCATGAGCGGGGTCGATTTAATAGCCGGCAGCGTCGAATGGGTTCAATTCGGAAATGGCGATGGTACCTTCCAGACGCCGAACTTTTTCGGGCCCGTGGGGGATCCCTTGGACGGCATTGCCCAAATCGCCGCCGGTGATTTCAGGGGCGACGGTAAGAAAGACTTGGCTCTTCAAGCTGGATCCATCTTTAATAATCATGCTGAGATCTACTTGGGAAACGGGGATGGCACCTTCACTCATGGCAACGACTATACACCGGGTGGCCCTTCCACTCAGATAAGCCCGTTCGGAATTACGATCGCCGATTTCAACGGAGACGGCAAACTTGACATCGCCGTCGCTAATAGCGTGCTCCTGGGTAAAGGCGATGGCACTTTTCAGTGAAAACCCCAGATGAGAGGCCCCAGATTGCGTCGAATGTCCGTGGCCAGAGCACTGGGCTGGGCCCCGCATTCCAGGGAGGCCATTTGCGGCTGACTGTTGAGATCAGGCCTTTGCGCTCAAATTTCGACTGCTTTCGATTAAATCCACATCTGACCGTTTGTCGCTGGCGGATTGGCGACGAATCGAACTACCCGCGGATGCGGTGGCGTCGGAGAGGCCATCCTACAGTGGCTTTTAGGGTGGCTTTTCGGGCTGGCAGGCAGAGTTTCTACGACTCGGAGAGTTCCCGGGCCTTCCTCGCAGGGCGTGCCGCCATTGCGGCTCAATCGGGAATTCGCAGGTGCAGAACGTAAGTCCGCAGTTCCGGTTGCCGCGCTCTACCTCGGGTTGGTCGTGGTCTCGCGCTTGCTGGTGGGAGAGTCTGAAGCGTACGTGCGGCGACGTCCGACGCCAGAACTTCTTCTATGAACGCCGGCATCGGCTGGTGAACCTGACGCGCAGCCGCTTCGATCCGTGCGAACAATCCGCTAGGTATCGACAGGTGAACTCGTACGATCATTCGCAAATTCTACCGCAGAGAAAAAGCGGGGCCAGCCAGCGCAGCAAACTGGCCCCCTTCCGCAGCGACACCGCCGTCGCAGTGCCGTCACGAGTAAACGCGGCTCTGGTTGAAACCGCGCCCTCGCCGCGTTCTAGCGAGCTTGCAAAACGACGAAAGGACTTGTTACGTTGCCGTTCTGAAGTTTCATCTTGCTTTCCCAAGTGGATTGGCCATCAACCCGTGTCGTAAGGCGCCAAAATATTTGGTCCTGTTTAAAGCCTGCCTCGAGCGAGCGCCGGAGTTGGAGTTCGCGTCTGATGCCGATCGCGTATTGATCGAAGCAAATAAATGCCGCATCCCCTTGCAGGCCGGCAGCCCTCATTTTTTCGCTGAAGTTCACTCTTCTGCCGAGCAAAGTCCCGCCGCCTTGACCGTCGGGAACGAAAACTGACGTAGCCGAACCGCCGACATAGTCCGTATTGGCCTTGTTGGAGACGCGAACTTGCATCTGGTACAGGGCTGGAATTAGCTCGTCGGTAAAGATCCACTCCGCACGGAGTCGACATGCCGGCGCCTGAGCGGCGTACATCGCCAGTACGTCTTCAAGAATGATTGATCCCGAAGGTGTGTTAGCGTTCTTATTCACGACCACCAACGCTGGGTTGCCGGGATCAAGCATACCGAGTGGCTTTCCGGTCCCCTCTCCGAAGAGATACGCCTTATCGAGGAAAAATTGCGCTGCGGCCTGAAGTGACGCGGTCAAAACGCTCTCAAAGTTCGCGCTATCTTCCGCCAACTCCGAACTTCCAGAACTAAGCATCCCCAATTTATGGGCCGTAAGCTGAATCAGGGAAGTCGTGATGTTCTGATCGTCCAGACCCGCATTTTCGTCATACCAAATTTTCTGAATGCCGCCGAATAAGGTGCCGGAACTGTGGTCTGGGTCCCGAACGCCCGGGACCTTCAAGACATTGCTGCCGGTGATCGGCCATACCTGACATCTGCTCATGCAAATGGAACTTTCGATTGCACGCTGAAGGACGAACGCAGCCCACTGTTCGGGAACTAGGAAGCCGGCTTGAGACGGGTTGTCCTCGACCATCGCCTGCTGAAGTCGCGGATCGAACATCTCTCCCGACACGCGCACCGCGTGGAGGTACTCGTTGAAGCTATTAACCGAACTTCGTCGCCGAATGATCGAAAAATCACTTAACCCGTTCAGAATCAGTTTAGGCAACCGCCGGGTCTACACTACATTTGCGATTGAGCTGAAAACGCTCAGGTAGGTCCAGGCCGAGT
>Ga0210406_10007448_pt1 | contig 11107 bp, 13 predicted proteins | sample IncBWC30MmetaG_FD_155454 | JGI IMG/M metagenome (GOLD analysis project Ga0210406, IMG submission 155454) | Forest soil microbial communities from Barre Woods Harvard Forest LTER site, Petersham, Massachusetts, United States - Inc-BW-C-30-M | ecosystem: Environmental > Terrestrial > Soil >... | reverse complement strand
CGAGCATCACTTGGCCGGAATCCGTGGATGAGGCGCTTTGCTTCGGCTGGATCGATGGGATTCGGAAACGCGTCGACGAGATCAGCTACCAGATTCGGTTCACGCCGCGACGGCGCGGCAGTATTTGGAGCGCGATCAACATCAAGCGTGCTCAAGAGCTGAGGAAGCAAAAGAAAATGCGGCCAGCGGGCTTGAAAGCGTTTGCGGCGCGCCGCGATTACCGATCAGGCATTTATTCTTACGAACAGCGAACGGCGGAGTTGCCCGAGCCGTACGTAAAGATGCTACTGAAAAACAAAACGGCCTGGGATTTTTTCCAAGCGCAACCGCCATCGTATCGCAAGATGATGAGTTGGTACATCGTCAGCGCGAAAAAGGAAGAAACGCGGTCTCAGCGACTCAAGAAACTAATTTCCGCTTCCGCGAAAGGAAAACGGCTTTAGAAAGCGATCAGTCCTTGCCGAACAACAGTTCGTCGACGCCGCGGAGAACTTCTTCCACGCGAATAGGCGCGGCGAAGAAACTGTAGCCGGATAGAATGCCGCCGGAAACCATCTGGCTTTCGGGACGGAGGCTGGTGAGCGAAAGCACCGGCGTGTCCTGGAGCGTGGCGTCGGTGTGGATCTCGCGCTCGATGTTGCGACGCTCCTGGCCTGCGGTATCAACGAGGATGAGATCGGGCTGAAACCAACGCGCGGCGTTGAGCGCCAGCTTATCGTCGTGCTCTTCTCGGATGACATATTTCCCGGCGCGTTCCAGCGCTCGCCGGATGAGACGAGTGACGCCGGGTTCGTGATCGATTAAGAGGATTTTCTTTTGAAACTTCATGGTGGTTGATGCTTAAAGCGCTATTCCGAGCATCGCTTGTGCCATCCGCCTTCGGTCCGAGCAGGACTGGCGTTAAAGCTACGGCGTGACAGGTCCGCGCGCAGGGGAAACGGCTTTCATCTTGGCGTCGCTGTGCTTAGTTTCGCGTTCGCCATGAGCAGCAAGGCCAAGCCCCCGGGTTCAGAGTTGAATTTTGAGAAAGCGATGAGCCGGCTCGAGGCGATCGTGGAGCAAATGGAAACCGGAAAATTGCCGCTCGAGGATTTGATTGTCCGCTACGAGGAAGGGATGAATCTGGTGAAGATTTGCCAGGAGCGCCTGACCAGCGCCGAGCAAAAAATCGAGATCATCGCTCGCAATAGCGCCGGTAAGGCCGTAGTGAAAGATTTTGAACCCGCAGCCGAATCGTCTAACGATGATAAAAGTGGGGAGAAGGAATTAACGAATGACGAAGTCAGACTCTTCTGAAACAACAACGACGGTCGCGCCGGAAAAACCGAAGCGCTTGCTCGACGGAATTCACGGACCCGCCGACATCAAGGCGCTCCGTGAACAGGACCTGGCGCAGCTTGCGCAGGAAGTTCGCGACGAATTGATCCGCGTTTTGTCGCAAACCGGCGGACACCTCGGCCCGAACCTTGGCGTCGTGGAACTCACGATCGCGCTCCATCGCGTGTTTAACACACCGAAGGACCGGTTCGTGATGGATGTGAGCCATCAGGGTTACGTCCATAAGCTTTTCACCGGACGGCTCGACCGTTTCTCGACGATGCGGCAGTTCGGCGGACTCAACGGATTTCTGTTGCGCACTGAAAGCGATCACGATTGCTACGGCGCGGGTCACGCGGGCACCGCGCTCTCGGCCGCGCTCGGCATGGCGGTCGGCCGCGATCTTCGCGGCGGCGACGAAAGCATTATCGCGATCGCCGGTGATGCGGCCTTTACCTGCGGCATTAGTTACGAAGCGCTGAACAATATCCGGACGCAGACCAAGAAATTCATCGTCGTGTTGAACGACAACGAGTGGTCGATCGCGAAAAACGTCGGCGCGATTGCCAATTACTTTAACCGGATCGTCACCAACGAGACTTATGCGCATTTGCACGACAAGGCGCGCGATTTCGTCGAGTGGATTCTCGGCAAAACCGGCGTCCAACTCGCGCACAAGGTCGAGGAAAGCGTCAAGGGATTGCTCGTGCCGAGCGTTATCTTCGAGGAACTCGGCCTGCGCTACTACGGCCCGATCGATGGTCACGACATTCCCCTGCTGATCCGGACGTTTGAATTTCTTAAGACCCAGGACGAGCCGGTGTTGCTGCACATCCTAACCAAGAAGGGCAAAGGATACGAGCCGGCGATCAAGCAGCCGGACAAATTCCATGGTCTCGGCAAATACAAGATCGAGAGCGGCGAAACTGCTCCGACTCCGACGCCGACCTATTCGGAAATCATCGGAAAAGCCCTGGCCAAGTTTGCGGACAACAATCAGAAATTGGTCGCGATCACCGCTGCGATGCCGAGCGGCACCGGGCTTGGACATTTCCAAAAGGCGCATGCGAACCGTTATTTCGACGTCGGCATTGCCGAAGAACACGCCGCGCTTTTCGCGTGCGGTTTGGCGACTCAGGGAATGACGCCGTTTCTCGCAATCTACTCCACGTTTTTCCAACGCGCTTACGACATGGCCATCCACGACATGGCTATCCAAAGGCTAAACGTGCGGCTTTGCATGGATCGCGCCGGATTGAGCGGTGATGACGGCCCGACGCATCACGGTTTATTCGACATCGGATATCTCCGGCACATTCCGAATTGGGTGCACATGCAGCCGAAGGATGAAGACGAGTTCGTCGACATGCTTTGGACGATGGCGAACTACAATTCCGGACCAATTGCAGTTCGTTACCCGCGCGGCTCCGGCACCGGGGCGAGAATTAAACCGGAACCGAAGCTTCTCGAGATCGGCAAGGCTGAGGTTGTTAAGCACGGCCGCGACGTCGCGATTTTCGGACTCGGCAACATGTTCGAAGTTGCGGAGGAAGCGGCCAAGAAATTGGAGGAGAAAGGAATTTCAGTCGCGTTAATCAATCCCCGTTGGATCAAACCGATGGACACCGGCACGCTCGAGTTTTTCGCGCGCAGCGTCGAAGTAGTAGCGACCATCGAAGATCACGTTCTGCACAACGGGTTCGGTTGCGCAGTGATGGAACATTTGCATTCGCAACAAATCAACACCCCAGTCGCGCGCGTTGGTTGGCCGGACGAGTTCATCGAGCACGGTGCCGTTCCGCTTCTGCGCAAGAAGCATGGCATCACTGCGGACGCGCTTGTCGAAAAAATTCTCGCCGTCTTAAAGAAAAAACCGGCCGCGAAACCGGCGATTGCCTGAAAGGCTGAAGGTTGAAGGATGAGGGCTGAATCAGGAACGCGCCCGAACTTTCTTTGCGATCGATGTGAAAATCGCAATGAGCTGTGACGTTTCATCGCTCAACAGAGCTAAACGCTGAGCCCGGATGGTTCCGGAATCTCCAAGTAATTCCAGCCAGTAACTCGTTTCTTCGAGTTCCTTCAGCGAATCGCCCAGCTTCGAAACGAACTCAGGATTCGAACGTGCGCGGCAACCTTCCCGATAATTAGCTCCGACCGATGTGCCCGATCGCAAAAGTTGCTTTCCGAGCGTTTGGGCAACTGCAACTCTCGGTAAGCTCACATAGAGTTTGATTATGCGTAGTGCAAAGTGCTTCGTTCTATTTCGCAAATCTTCGTTCTGGGGTTTCATGTCTCCCTTTTCATCCTTCAGCCTTCATCCCTCAACCTTTTTTCCGCATGGCTACAATTGAAGCTCGCGACTTAACGAAGGTCTACCGCACCTATCGCAAGGAGAGCGGCCTGTGGGGCGCGATTAAGGGTTTGGTGAAGCGCCGCTACGATGAGACGCGCGCGGCCGACGCTGTTTCGTTCCAAATCGAGGAAGGCGAATTCGTCGGTTTTCTCGGACCAAATGGCGCCGGCAAAACAACCGTGCTGAAAATGCTTTCCGGCTTGTTGAATCCGACGTCCGGCGACGCGCGCGTCCTTGGCTTTGTTCCGTGGGAGAGGCGCAACGAAATGAAGCGGCAGTTCAGCCTGCTGATGGGCCAAAAGAACGCGCTTTGGTGGGACCTGCCGGCCCAGGAATCACTCGAACTAAATCGCGCCATTTACGGAATCGATCGCGACCGGTTCAATAAGGTTGTGGGCGGTCTGGCCGAGCTGCTCGAGGTCACCGACAAAATGAACGTGATGGTTCGGGAGCTTTCGCTCGGCGAACGCATGAAGATGGAATTGATCTCCGCACTCATCCACGAACCGCGCGTGTTGTTCCTGGATGAACCGACGATCGGTCTCGACGTGGTCAGTCAAAAGCGCGTCCGCGAATTTCTCCGCGTCTACAACAAGGAACATCGCATCGTGACGTTACTGACGAGTCATTACATGCAGGACATTGAGGAGCTCACGCATCGCGTGCTGGTGATCGATCACGGAAAAATTTTCTTTGATGGACCCCTCGACAAAATTGTTGATCGATTCGCGGTTTACAAAGTTGTTAGCCTTACCTTCAACGCGAACCCAAACTGCGATTTTTCGCGATTCGGCGAAGTAATCGAGCAAACGCCGATGTCAGTGCAAATCAAAGTGCCGCGCGCGAAAGTCACCGAGACCACGCGGGAGATTCTTCAATCCTGCGACGTGGTGGACATTAACGTCCAGGAGGTACCGGTAGAAGAGGTGATTCGGCAGCTCTTCGGCAGCAGAAGAAGCGCGGAACCTGTTGTTAGCGGAGTGGCCTAAGTCTGCGTCAAAGCGCGCTTAAGCTCGTGACTGTATGCCGGATTTACTTCAAATGCCGTGACCGGCATTTCCGCGAGCTCAATTTGTTCGGAGTAAGGAATGCTCTCGACCAACCCCGCGGCCATCAAGCTGTTCAGAACGTCGGTCACGTCGTCCGATTCCATCCGGACGTAATCCTGAATTTCAGCGCCAAGCATCGAATTGGCAAAGCCGATCGCGCGAACCACCGATGCTTCGCGCCCGCTGAGTTTGATCATCCGCATATCGATCAGAAAATTAGCAGCTTCCATACCGGTATTACGCCGGCAATTCGCGGCTTACCGGTCGTCGCCGACGATGGCTTGCAGGACGGTGTTCTCCATTCCGTCGGCGAAAGTTGGGTAACGCGGCGCCCATCCGATGGCTCGCAATTTTCCATTGCTCACGCGTTTGTTGCTATCGCCCCTTTTTCGCTTCGATTGCAATGTTCCAACTGCTGGCATCGGGCGATTTAATTTCGTGGCAAGCCACCGATAACATTCGCTAAGCAACGTCGGCTGATTATCCGCGAGATTGTAGATTTGACCGACCGATCCGCCGCGGAGCAAAAACTGGAGCGCCGATGCTGCATCGTCGCGCTGAATCTGATTCATGAAACGATCGTTCTCAGGATCGAGCCTCGCTTCGCCATTCAAAAACTTTCGCAATAATGCGGAGCGGCCAGGTCCATACAGACCCGCGAGACGAACAACAGTCCCGTTGCTGCCGAGAACTAGCTCCTCTGACTCACGCAGAATCTTTCCAGTTTCGTGCTTCGCCTCCGTCGGACTCTCTTCAGAAACCCATTCACCCGTGGTCTGCGCGTAGACGCTTGTGCTGCTGATGAAAAGAAGTGGCACATCTCCAAAATGTTCGAGAAGATTGCGCGCGCCGTGCAGATAGACCGTTCGATACGCAGCGACGTCGCCGCCCCGCGTGCTGGCGCATTGAACCGCGGCATCAAATCGCGATTTATGAGCAGCGACATCTTTCTCATCAGAAATGTCAACGTTGTGCGCAGAATGGCCCGCGAGGGAAAGTTCCCGTGCCGACTCCGCCGACATTGTCCAGCCTTCGATTTCCCACCCATTCGCCGTCAGCAAATCTGCGACCGCGCGGCCTAGATAACCGCACCCGGCGATAAGAGCGCGCGGCATTTTTTGGACCGTTACGCGGCGACTCCAGCGATTTCGATTTCGTCGAACATCTGGCTTTGCAGCGCCCGCACTTGGTTCAAGCGAATCAACTCCAACAGAGCGAGAAACGTAACGACGATTTCAATTCGCGACGCAATCTGGGCGAACAGTTCTGAGAAACGCACCGAACCGCCGTTTCCAACTCGTTCCAGGATTTTCTCGATCTTTTCCGAGACACTGAACCTTTCGGCGAAGATTTCCCCCAAATCCTCCCGGGCGTCTGCGCGTTTAATCACTTCCTGGAAGGCGTGGATTAGCTGAAAAATTCCCACCTCATGTAACGGCAGCGGCGCCTCTGAAGTTGGCGCAGCCCCACCGTCGCGTATGAACATCCGCTCCTGTTCGAGCGCGCGGTCGTGCAGCTGCAGAGCCGCTTCCTTGAATTTCTTGTATTCGATCAGCTGCCGGATCAAGTCCCAGCGCGGATCGTCCTCGTCCGCATCTTCTTCCGGGGGCTGTTGATCGAGCGGGAGCAGACTGCGGCTCTTGAGATAGATGAGATTCGCCGCCATCACGACAAATTCGCCGGCGATGTCGATCTTCAGTTCCTTGAAAGCCTGGAGGTACTCGAGATACTGGCGCGTGATTCGCTCGATCGAGATTTCGTAAATGTCGATCTCGTCGCGCTTGATTAGATAGAGCAGGAGATCGAGCGGTCCTTCGAAGATCTCGAGCTTAACCTTGTAATCGGTCTCCATACATCCTGATAAAACTCAAAGCGCCTTCGGCGCGTCATGTCTATAGAACATGAGACTAAACCGAGGACAAGCTCCGTCAGGAGCGGCACGCCTCTACATGACGCCCCTACAGGAGCTTGTATTTAGATTGATCGGCGGACTACAAGCATTGCGGCCTCCGGCGCTGCTGCATTCATCGGGTTATGCTGCTACGGCCCGACTTCGTGACGATGCACCCAGACGCTGTTCACAACGCCAAGCGCGAACATGATCATCAGCGCGAAGGAACCGCTGTAACTAATCAGCGGCAACGGCACACCGGTGATCGGCAACATTGATATGGTCATGCCGACGTTTTGGAAAATGTGCGTGAAAATGAGCGCAGTGATTCCAATGACGAGAAGCAGTCCAAATTGATCGCCCGCGAAAAATGCCACAAAAAGACAGGTGAGGAGCAGCAGAGCAAAAGCGCTGATGAGAAACGCTCCTCCGACAAAGCCCCATTGCTCGCCGATTGCCGAGAAGATGTAATCGTTGTGGACGGCGGTGGCCGGAAGAAAGCCGAGCTCGATTTGGGTATTTGGCGCCTTGAAACCTTTCCCGGCCCATCCACCCGATCCAATCGCAATCAGGGACTGGTTAATCGCCCAGGAGGAACCTTGCTTATCGATTTCCGGATGCGCGAACGCAGTAAGTCGCGCCTGTTGATACGGCTTCAGCACCAGGTTCGCGGTGATTGGAATCATCGCGAACAGGAGTAGCAAGATGCAGATCAGATAACGGAGCGGCATTCCGCCAACAAAAAGCAGCGCGAGTAATACCGGAACCCAGATGATGACCTCGCCCAAATCCGGTTGGAGCAAGATCAACAGGCACGGCGCGCCGGCGATTGCGCCACAAACCAGCAAGCGAAGCATCGGATGCATTTGCTTGAACTGGCTGAGAAATAGCGCCAGCACCATGATCCCCGCGACCACTGCGAGCTGGGCCGGTTGAAAGTTAATCGGACCGAGGTGGAGCCAGCTGCGCGCCCCGTAAACTTTTTGGCCCATGAACTTGGTCAGGACCAGGAAGAAGATGCCGGCCACATACATTGGCAGGGCGCCCCACCGGATCCACCGGTAATCAACCAGGCTGGCCAGCATGAAGGCAAAAAAACCGACGATTACCCAGTTAGCTTGCTTGCGCCAGAAATCCGACGCCACCGGATCTTCGCGCATATAGGTTGCGCTGTAGATGGCAATCACGCCAAAAACCGCCAGGGCGAGCATGAGGACGAGCAAGAGCCAGTTGAGGCCGAGCAGTTTCCGTAAAAATGGAGTCATGTCCGATCTACTTTAGCGTGCCTGAAGCGGGTAAGTTTTGAGTATACGCAGGCGGCGAAAATCGCAACGCGTTTTGCCGCGTCAACTTAGGAAAAATCCTGCGTCGAAGCATCCGTAAGCGCCTCGGGAGGCCAAGCCCGTTAACATAGCTAACATACTATCAATAAACTACTTATAACAAAAATTGAGAAAAATGACCGCTTTTCTTGTCGACCTGTATGAAGCATTTTAGAATGGCATTCTTTCTAGCTGAGGGCCCCAGGTTATGGCGAAGAAAACAAAACGCAAAGTCGGGTATCGCAAGCTCCCGATGCAGGGACAATTGAACCTGCGACAAGAAGGGAAGCATTTCGATCTCGGCACAATGTTCGATCAATTGAACAAGCGTTATTTTCGTGGCCGGCTTTACAATTACAAAGTGGGATGGGGACGACGACGGAAGCATCCACCAAAAGACCATTTTGTTTTTGGAACCATCCAGGAACAAGACCGAGTCATTCGCATTCATCCCCTGCTCGATCAGGCATTCGTTCCCGCCTGGTATTTAAGATACGTTCTCTATCACGAAATGCTGCACTCGGTCGTGCCCGACAAACTGCTGCGCAGCGGACGCCGACAGGTCCACACCGATGAATTCAATCGTCGCGAGCGGGCATTTCATAGTTACTACCGCGCTCGACGATGGGAGGAACAGAACCTCGCGCGGTTTCTCCGTTAAACTCGGAAAGCAATTCGGTCCTTACCGTTTCTCTGCGGCGGCGGGCCGGCTATTGGTTTCAGACGGCAAGGGAGTCGTTGCTACGTTCTTCTTGATGAGATACCAGAGCGTTGTCGCGAGGAGCAGGGATATCAACTTCGCGCGCCAATTCTTCAGGAGCAGCCTCTTCATAACGTCCGTGCAATAAAATCTCGCCGATCCGCTGGCGAAATGTTTCCGGGGTAAAATTGCGCTCAATTCGACGCCGATGGCAAATAGAAATGCTACCCGTTTCCTCCGAAACAACGATTGCGACGGCGTCCGATTCTTCGGTGATGCCAAGCGCCGCCCGATGACGCAGACCGAGACTGCGATCCAATGTCTCACGCTGGCTCACCGGGAAAATGCAGGCCGCAGCAGCAATTCGGCCGTTGCGGATGATCACGCCGCCGTCATGCAACGCCGCTTTCGGATGAAAAATGCTGAGAAGCAGCTCCACCGAAAAATCCGAATCGAGCGTCACGCCGGTTTCTTCGTAAACGCGAATGGAGGTGTCGCGTTCGATTGCCAGCAACGCGCCAAATTGTTTATTGGCCAACTGAGTCACCGCTTCGGCGAGATCGTGGATCGTCTCCCGTTTCTCACTCGTCAGTGAAAAAATCGGGTGACCCCCGAGTTCGGCCAAACCGCGCCGGAGTTCTGGTTGAAAAATAACGACCAGAGCGATGGCAAGAAAAACTGAGAAACTTCGCACCAGCCAGCCGATCACCACCAGGTTCAACAACGTCGAGATCAACGTCAGGGTCAGGAAAACAACCGCCAGCCCGGTCAACACTTTCGCGCCGCGCGTGCCGCGAAAGTAAACATACCCGTAGTAAATGCCGACGCTGAGCAGGATGATTTCGAGAATGTTTCGCCAGCTCATGAACCACAGTTGAGGAAGCTGCTTTAGCATCACGACACTCCTTCCACTGTTCGCAGCGCCGCCACGTTTTCTTTCACATCATGCACACGCAAAATATCCGCGCCACGTTCGCGCAGGATCGAAGTCAGCGCGACGGTTGGCGTGATCCGGTCCCGCATTTCATCAGAGCCAGCGAGTTTTCCCAGAAACGATTTGCGCGAAACGCCAACGATCAGGGGCCGATCGTTGACTCGCAGTTGGTCGATATTTTTAAGTAGCGACAAATTGTGCTCCAGCGTTTTACCGAAACCGATTCCGGGATCGAACGCGAGCCTCATGGGATCAACGCCGCACTCTAGGGCGCGGGAATATCGTTGTCTAAAAAAATCGGCCACTTCTCGTACAACGTCGCCATAGTACGGATTTTTCTGCATCGTCCGCGGTTCGCCTTGCATGTGCATTAACACCAGCGCGCTCTTCCGGGTTGCGGCAAGCGGCAACATTTCTTCGTCTGCCCGTCCCGCCGTCACGTCATTAATAATCAAAGCTCCGGCATCAAGCGCCGCGCCTGCGACCTCCGATTTCGAAGTGTCGATCGAAATCGGAACGTTGACCTCGGCGCGCAGTTTCTCGATCACCGGAATGACGCGCTGCAATTCCTGTTCCGCCGAAACCGGTTCGGCGCCTGGTCGAGTCGATTCGCCACCCACGTCGATGATATCGCACCCTTCCGACTCCATTTGAATCCCACGCTCGACTGCAGCTTCGCATTCAAAAAAATCATTCCCGTCCGAAAATGAATCCGGCGTGACATTCAGTACGCCCATGATCATCCCTCGCCTGGAAAGATCGACCGCGCGGTCGCCGATTTTCCAAATGCGGTTAGTCATCAATCATCAGACTAACACGCCTGCGCGCTTATTCGAAGACGTTGTAGCGGCGGCCCGGCCGCAGGGCGTCGCACAGCGACGCGGCTACACTTACTTTTTCGAATATTTCCCAATCAATTGCCCCTGCGCGATGACGTGGCTTTTCATCGCCGCATCGATATCTTTCCGTTTCGCGCCTGGCTTGAGATCAAGAGCGCCATTCAGGGCAAAGATTTTGAAATAATAGCGGTGCGTACCGGACGGCGGTTGCGGTCCGCCGTAACCGATCTCGCCAAAATCGTTCTTGCCCTGGACCCCGCCATTCGGCGCACTCCCCTCAGCGATTTGAGTCGTTTTCGGATCAATGTTCCAAACCAGCCAATGCGTGAACAGTCCAACCGGCGCGTCAGGATCATCCACAATCAGCGCGAGACTTTTCGCTTCAGTCGGTGTACCTTCGATTCGTAATTCCGGGTTAATGTTCTGCCCGTTCTTGCTGAACTTTTCCGGGACCGTTCCGCCTTCCTGAAATGCTGGACTGCTAATTTTCATTTTCCCTCCTCCTGCGGCAAACGCGATTAACGCCGATGCCGCAAACGTACATCCAATGGTAATAATTGTTTTCATCGCTAGATCGCCATCCTCCAATATGGTTTCGCAAATATGACTAAGAACGGCCGGACAATTCGAGAGAGGGTTCTTGGTTTACTGCGTGCGCCTGATTATCGCCCGCTCGACGGAGACGAAATCGCGCAAGTGCTC
>Ga0210406_10007446_pt1 | contig 11107 bp, 1 predicted proteins | sample IncBWC30MmetaG_FD_155454 | JGI IMG/M metagenome (GOLD analysis project Ga0210406, IMG submission 155454) | Forest soil microbial communities from Barre Woods Harvard Forest LTER site, Petersham, Massachusetts, United States - Inc-BW-C-30-M | ecosystem: Environmental > Terrestrial > Soil >... | reverse complement strand
CTCTCTCTGCAGGATCGGCCTACGAGTTGGAGTTACGGTTGCGCAAGGGCGATGGAACTTACCGCTGGTTTCTGGCTCGTTCGAACCCGGTTCGCGATGACAAGGGACAGATCAGACGTTGGTATGTCACGTGTACCGATATCGAAGACCGCAAGCGAGCTGAAGAGAAACTGCAACAGGAAAACGTCGCTCTCCGCGAAGAAATCGACGCAGCCTCGATGTTTGAAGAGATTGTTGGGACGTCTCCCGCTTTACGAACGGTGCTCTCTCGCGTCTCCAAAGTTGCGCCAACTGATTCCACGGTTCTCGTAACAGGCGAGACGGGAACCGGCAAGGAGCTTGTTGCACGGGCCATCCACCGACGATCGCATCGCGCCTCGCGCGCGTTCGTCAGCGTGAACTGTGCTTCAATCCCCCGTGACCTGATTGCCTCGGAGTTGTTCGGCCACGAGAGAGGTGCCTTCACGGGCGCGACTCAGCAGCGATTGGGTCGGTTTGAATTAGCGAGAGGGGGCACGATCTTTCTCGACGAGGTCGGAGAACTTCCAGCCGAGACTCAGGTTGCCCTCTTACGCGTTTTGCAGGAACACGAGTTTGAGCGTGTTGGCAGCAATCGTCAAATTCGCTCCGATGTTCGAGTGATTGCGGCCACCAACCGTGACTTGGAAGCCGCCATCCGCGAGGGGTCATTCCGTAGTGATCTGTTTTACCGCCTGAATGTTTTCCCGATTGAGATTGCTCCTCTTCGAGAACGAAGAGACGACATTCGGCTGCTGGTAGAATACTTTATCGATCACTACGCACGGAAAGCAGGCAAGCACATAAAGCGCGTCAACAAGAAGACACTGGAATTGCTTCAGTCATATCCTTGGCCTGGGAACATACGTGAATTGCAGAACGTCATCGAGCGTTCAGTGATCCTTTGCGAAACGGAGATTTTCTCTATCGACGAAAGCTGGTTGCCTCAACGGCCGTCCCCAACAGATCCAAAAAACGAAGTCGAGCTCCCTCAAAGACTCCTCGTGCAAGAAAAGGGCATGATTGAGGCCGCTCTCAAAGAAACGCGCGGACGCGTGTTCGGACCCCGGGGGGCCGCGGCGAAGTTGGGCATACCGCGATCCACGCTGGAGTGGAAGATTCGGTCCCTCAAAATCGACAAGAACAGATTCAAGATAGACGCCGAAACTTGACCTCCTCCCCGAACAAGGGAGCAAAGCTCCCACTCACGAGGCAGGCGTACTACTCACTTATGAGCATCTGCTTTGGTAGTAGAAGGCCGAAGGTGAAGAGCGATTTTTCTTACTCTTTCCAATTAGATGGCGCGCCCGGAGAGATTCGAACTCCCGACCCTCTGCTTCGAAGTCGCTTGAGTATTTTTATCAAAACTTGCCGGAGCAAGCGCTAAGCGGAGAAAAGTCAGCAAGTTCTGACAAACGGCGCCAAACCACTTGCTCCTTTTTCACCACGGTTATGCAGCCTTTTTGCTGCGATTTGTCACGACTTGTATTACGTTTTTATGACAGAAAGTCATATCCGCACCGGAGATGGCGCTGAGATGATAATAGCTCCCCGGGCCGGGTTCGAACCAACAACCCTTCGATTAACAGCCAGTAACTCTGTTTAGTCAGGATTTGCCGGAGCAGGAGTTTCCCGAAGAGTGTCAGCAACTTGCGATGAAACCTGATGACTCAACTTCTTTCCTTTATTCGCCTTTTCTTAGATATTCGTCGAGGTTTGCCGCGATTACCGTGACATTTTCGTGACAGCAAGTGTCTCTTCATTTTAGGTACAACTATGGAGTGAAAATTCCGGGTGTAATGATGTGGTTCGGTATTTAGTCGAGGGCCGCAGACTTGTAAGCATGCGACTCAGAATCACCAACCTGAATACCTTCTGGCGTGAGAATGCTCGGTCAGATCAAAACTCCAGCCGCATTATCGCCGGGTTCGACCCGGGGAAGACAATGACTATTCCACAATGAGCCCGCTTGCATGAAATGTCCCGATGACTACGTCCACCCGGTCTCCGCGTTTCACCAACCTGCCGCTGTTCGAGAAAGCCATCCAGTAGGACTTGCCTGCCTCGGGTGTGCTGCTCTGGCGCAACATCCCGACCTGTTCCAACGACGGAACCACGAGTTTGACTCCGACTTGCGGGTCAATCAAGGAAGGCTCGGCTTGCTTATCATTGAGCGGCTTGGCTTTGTCCGCGTCCAGAACACGATAGGAAAATCGAATGATCTCGCCCGACTCCACCAACTTTACGCTGAGCGACTCAACTCCCCAGACAATCCCATAATACTCACCCTCTCGTCTCGAGAAGTGAGTTGGCTGAAAGCGATAGGGAGCCGCAGCTACCGGAGGCTTCCCGGCCGGGGTAACAGATTGTGCCCCCACGGGTGAAACTAAAATGCTGCCGGCGAGAACTCCCGCCAGCAGCATCACTTTCACACTTGAGATAACATTAGAGCTAAACATTGTTGGCTTGTCCTCGTCTCGCTAGGGTTCCACTTCGCCGAACAGGGCGGACATCCTAATCTGGATGTCCGCCCTGCTTGGGTTCGATTTTACTAGTTTCCGCTAAAGTTAGGACCGTTCAGCGGTGAGGTTGCCAAACCTGCGCCGGCAATCGTGACGTGTCCGGTCGACGTTCCGCCTCCGGTCAGGTTCGTTGGAGTATATGTCACAGCGATTGTGCAAGTGCCACCCGGGACCACAACAACGCCCGACACGCAGGTGCCACCGGCGGCAATCGTGAAGGTCCCGTGGTTTGCTCCGGTCCTCGTGACTGTCGGATTTGCGGTCAGGGTGAAAGAGCCAGCATTCGCCCCGGTCGCAGTGTTGGTGACGGTTATGGTGCCGGTCTTGGCTGTTAGGTTTGCCGGTGTTGTAGTCAACAACGGCGCGGGTGCGGAGAAGCCGACCGTCGCCACTGTGCTTTGGCCGGTTAGCGCAGCCGTTTCAATGACGCCGCCACCGAGGTTCACGTTCAGATTTGCACTCTTCGGTCCACCCGTCGTGCCTGCGACAAAGAACACATTGATTATGCAGGTTTCTCCCGGACCAAGTGTTCCAGTGCAGGTATTGACTCGCGTGAACGCGTTCGCGTTAGTGCCTGTGATCGTGATGCTGCCGTTGTTGATCGTCACTGGGGCGTTGCCCGAGTTAACAACCACTACGTCTTGGTCTGTGCTGGTTGTGCGGACTGGCTGAGCACCAAAGTCCACCGCGGACGGTAAGAGAGTGACTTCTGCGCCACTTGAAGCAGGTGAGCCATTAAGAAACTCGACCGCTCCAGCGTCAGTTCCTGTAGCACAACTGCCGCTGTCCTTCTTTTGATTGTTGAAGAAGTCGAGTGCAGGCGCGTCATGGCAGTTGGTTCTGCCAGCTGTGTCGCTATGGATCAGACCAAACGCCGAGCCTTGATCCGCCATGCCGTAGTTCCCGAGGATGACGTTGGTCACCGGGTTCACCATTGACAACGGTCCCCACTGCATGTTGATCCAGTTGTTGCCCTCGTCGACCGTAGCAACCGGAGTCAGGTTGAAGATTGGGTTCGGCACGATTGCATCCGAAATACCCGGAGGCACTTGCCAGCCCGAGGTCCCGGCCTCTGGAGGAGTCCGCGCACCGTCACAATACTGGCTGACGAAGTGCGGATCGCCGGTGACGTTGCCTGAGCCGGTAACACTTGAGCCGCCTGGTGTCAGGACCGAATCCGACGCGCTGAGCGTGAACGTGGAACTGTGGTTGTTCGGTCCCGTGTCACCGCGTACTCCGATGTCCCAGTAGCTGCGGGCAACGCAGGCGCCAGTACCACCGGTGATTGTCAAACCCAAGCCGTGCGCTGCCGTAGAAGCAGCTTGCGGCTGGTTTGCAGCTAGCGTCCCGGTAAATGAGTTATAGAGCGAGACCACATTCTGTTGGAAATTCGCGCTGAGAGCACCAACACCGATGTAGTACGAACTGTTCTGCCAGAAAATGTTGTTTTCCAGCTTTGGAGTAGAGATGGACTTGCAATTCGGGTGACCGGTGGGGCAAGTGACCGCCAACGGGGCGATATTTGCCGAGAGAACCGCGCCGTTCTGGAGAACCACCAGTCCGCCGGGCTGAGGGCACGACGTTGTCGACGTTGTCGTGCAATTCGATTGCGGTTGGCTAGCTAGCGGAGCGCCAATCGTGCTGAAGAGGACACCGGCAGTGGCGGTGCTGGAGTTGGAAACGATCGTGTTGTTGACGATGTTCACATTCAGCGAGTCCGCCAGAGAAATTCCGGCACCATCCCAGCCAGCTACGTTGTCCGCGATGATGTTGTTGGTCACGGTCACTGTGTTCCATTGCAAAGGCTGCGATGGGAAAGCGACCACATCCGAGCCGTTCACCTGCATGAACGCGATACCGCCTCCGCTGCCAGCCTCGGCAGCGTTACCCATGATGAGGTTGGCGTTGATGACCAAGCCTGGACCTGCGCCGTCGCTCGGTCCGACTGAGCTAGCCGGGTTCGGCAGGCAATCCAGGTCGAGATTGGGGTTGATGGTGCTGCAAATCGGATCGGCATCGGGAGCGCCCATGATGACGAGACCGCCGCCATTGGTGGGGATTGTCGGGTTAAGGCTCTGGTTGAACAGGAACGAGTTGTGTTCGATGTCACCATTGTAGCTAAACCCGATGTGGCCGAAGCCGCCGCCGTCGCCGCTGCTCATGTTCCCGCAGATCCAGTTGTAATTGAACTTGTAATAATCGGCGCCGGTGCAGAAGCTGGCGCCGCCGTTTCCTGCAGGCGTGGAGGAGAACAGTTCGTCTCCCGTGGACATATTCAACGCTATGTCATTGTTGTGCACGTTCACATTCACGTTCTGGCAGTACGGCAGCACAGTACCCGCTACAGGGCTTTCCTCGCAGGAGCCAGGAGCCGCGTTTGTCGTGCTTCCCTGGATGTAAGCGGGTGGATACTCGCCCTGGCCGACGTTGATGCCGCCCGAAAGTGTTCCGGCATTGTTGTGGATCCAGTTATTAGCAATTTGGATGTTATGCCCCCAGCCGTGCACGAAGATGGCGCCGCCGCCCTGGGAACCGTCGATGATGCCCAAGCCGTCGATACTTGACGGGTTGCATTCGTAATTACTTGGGAACGGATTTGGGGAAACGTTGCACATAGCGCCGGTTGGGTTTGACACAGTGTTTTGAAGAAGCGTCGTCCCGGTCGGGAAGCCAGCGAGCAAACTAACCGCATATGGATCCGACGGGAAGTTGACGCCCTTTGACAACACCGTGACGCCCGCGCCTTCCAGCGCGCCCATCAAGCTTGGTTCTTGCAACAGCTCGGCCAAGTTGCCGTTGAGATCGGCGATCCATCCGACAGTCGCCTCGAGTGGCAACCGATCGACTTGCGGGTTAAGTGACCCGTTCTCGTCGAACGATGTAAAGTAGTTCCATCCCGGTCCTGGGCAACTAACCGTGCCGGTTGGATCGAACGCGTTGACTACGCTGTTGTTGGCGTTTGGCGCGCTGTTGATTGGAGAGCCACTGAGGCCCAGGCCAAACAGGCAATTGACCGTCTGCCGCCACACATCCAGCTTACCCGCGGGATGGGTATTTGCGTTGAGAAGGCTGATCCTCGAACCGACGCCTTGCAGCCGCAGCGGCTTCCACATAATCAGCAATTCGTTGTGGTTTGCCTGAGAGGCAGTCTGAGTCGCGCTGGTGGAGTTAATCGCACCGCTACTGCACGCAGCTGCAGCTCCAGTGGCTGTAGTGGTGCAGGTCGGATCGATGATGAGCAAGTCGCCCGGAGCCGCGGCATTAATGGCGGTCTGGATGGAGTCAGTGGCAGCAACGTGCGTTGGTGCTTTCCCGCCAATCGTGACAGTTACGGCGTCGATCGACTGCCTGCGGTTGTCACCTCTCGTGATGACCACTTCACCGCATTGCGCTGTCGAGCCTCCGTATTGAGCTTGTTGCTGTACGGCGCAATTTGGCACGTTGCTCGGGACGCTTACCGTAATCTTTGTATCACTCCAGTTGCTAATGGTTGCAGTTCTTCCGCCGATGGTCACGGTTCCCCTTGGGCCAAAACCATAGTTGCGGGTGATGGTTTTAACGTTGAACGGGGCCGCGGTAGCCGAGGGTCCGCTGTAGCCATAGTTTGGCACGTCGGTCACCAAACCCAAGCTGGTAATCGTGAGATTATGACCGGCCGCGCTTACCCACGGACCGATTCCATCGCCATCCACTTCCTTGATGGCCGGCGTAAGAGTCGGGTAGGAGCAGTCGACGTTGTTGTATCCCGCACCCGCGAAGGCAGAGGTGGGCACTACTGGAGTGTCCTCGTAACCAGTCGTTCCGGGCATGAATGGCAGCTCATAGCAAAACTGGCTATAGACTGGGTTGAACAACGGATCGGTGATCATCGTTCCGTTGGGACCAGGAATTGGTCCTGGATCGTTCATGCAAACCACCATCACCGAGGGCGAGTACCCCGTCGGGTTGGGCGGGTTGACTTCCCAGCTCGAGTAAGTCATCCCGTTATAAACTCCCCAGTGGTCCGAGTACACACGGGAGATTTCGTTTCCGGTCCAATCCTTGATGGACACCGGCATGTCGGGTGGGGAAAACTTTTCGCCGAATGTTGGAGAGAAGGGATCGAACTCCGACGTGAAGTCATCCGTGATGACGCCAGTGAATTTGGCGGCGGTGTGGGTGGAGGTGTAGATGAAGAACTTGGCAATCGCACCCATCTGGTCGCCCAACGTCACTTCCTTGCGATCGCACAGGTTACGAGTCGAACCGGCAAACGGGGCTACTTGCTTGGTCTGCGGGAACAGGCTCATGTAGTCAGGCACGATGCGAGCTTCGCCGACGCACGGCCAGAGCGGCTCGGGCACGAATCCGGGCACGATCCCGTTAACTGGGCTAGTCCCCAAGGCTTGCGTTGGATTCTGGGCGTTATTCGCGTTGTAGGCGCTGGCAACGGAGGCCTGGTCGGGAATGATGAAAATATTTCCGAGGCCGCCGAACTCCTGCGTCACTGGTGCGATGTAGTTGTCGCCCATCAGAATGTTCTTGTCTTCTTCTTTAACCAGCTCATAGCCGGGAGGCAGAACTACCTCAACGACGTATTTGCCAGTGGGAAGCTGGGGAATGCCGTAATACAAATCAGTTGTTGCAACAGCGGTATTCGCCGTGCAAATCGTGCAGTTGGTTCCGGCCAAGGTTGGCTTTCCGTTGGCATCCGTGGCGGTGACGCTGGGGAACTTGTACATGCCGTCGTAAGGCGCGGGCTGGAGTTGGTTCCAGTTGTGCATGCCGTCATAGCACTTGAACTGAGAGTTGTTCGGCAGCGTTTTCAACGCGGGTCCACCGTGCGCGGCGTCATACGCGTTGAGATAGTTCGGCTGGTTAAACAGCGAGAAGAAGAAGAGATCCGGAATCGCGCCGGTCGCCCCACCCTGACCCGGGCAGCTCATATTGGGAGTTACGCCATCGGCCCGGAAGCCCTGGGCATAATCGTCCCAACTGCTGGTCTGTGTGGTGTCCACCAATTTCAGGGTTGGAGTAATGTTATCCGATGCTACCCCTTCCTGGTAAAGATTGATGGTGACATGCGGAACCAGTGGCGTCCATTGAGTTTGGACGAGCATATACGGATCGTCAAAGGGACGGGTCGAGGCGTACACGACATGGCCCTTGATCCCGCCGTTTTCGCCGGCAACGTATGGCTCTTTGCCGAATTCCAGGAAATTGGTCTGGCCGGAGAAGCCTTGAAAGCCCTCGACTCCAACCCACGGCGGATCGATGCGTCCGGTCGAGAGAATGGTAGAGCAAGTGGTCACGCCAGTTGATGCAGTGGTGCAGGAACTGGGTGGGTCGCTGGTGTTGCTACCGCCGACACCGTTAATCGACTTACCGGTGCAGTCCGCAGTAGCGCAATAGACCGCTCCCGGTATGCGCAGGTTCGTGGGCACAGAAACCTTTTCGGCGGTGTTGGCCAAGTTCTTCCCGATGACGGAGTTTCCGCACGGCGGGTAGCCAGCTTGGAGGCACGAGGATGTGCCGTCGGCTGGACCGCCGCTGTCATAGACCACGTGTGTCCCGGTGCTCTTATAGCGGGTAACGTCCGTTTCCACCGTATACCAATTGAAAAGCGGGAATGTCTCATCGAAGTTGGCAACGCCATTGAAGTCCGTGCCAAGATTGTTATACAGCTGGCCGTCCCGCAGCCGGATAGCAACGTTTACCAAGGGAATGCCCGCTTCGTCGGCTGTCGATAGACCATCCTTGTTATCGTCTATAAATGTCCGCGTGAGGAGGTTTATTTGCCACTGTACGGTCGCGATGTCTCCTACGTTGCAAGTAGTAGACGAAGATCCAGGACCGGGGCAATTAGCGTTTGTTGCGCTCCCTAGATTGACTGGCGTCGAAAGGCCGTCCACCAGTTGATCGTTCCACTGGTCAAAAGTGGTAATCCTCCAGTTGCCGTCGGGAAGGCCGGAGATCGAGAAATTGCCTTGGGCGTCGCACTTGGTGAAGGCAAAGTCTTCGCCGTCCGGATCTCCAAAGCTCACGTAGCACTGCGTCCAATAGAAGGCATCACGGGACTCGCTGCTGTAAAGCCGTTCGTCCGGCGGTCGGCTTAGGCGCTCGCCCGTGACCTTGCCCGTGACTGTATTGGTGCACTTTACTATGCCTGGGAGGTTCGGGTCGTTTCCACCGCAAACACCCGCCTTGCGGCTATTGATGATTGCGGGGTTGGCGAAACCGATGGCGTTGTGGAATCCTGCCGGCCCGTACTCCTGGAAGTAGGAGGGCTCTTCGATTCGCGTAAAGATATCATGGCCCTTTTGGCCGTCCAGAGTATTGGTCTGAAGCCACTCTTCGCCTCTGGCGATGCGGTCAGCTCCCGGTGTCGCAATTCCGGCCCATTGGCCCGGCATCAAGTTGTCGACAACAGCCTGACCAGTCAGCGGTGAGGGAGTGACGCCGTCCCCTTCAAACTCCGGGCAAGTCACGATCATGCCGGTTTTGCCTGTTTGCGTTGGGTCAGGGATAAAGCTGCCAGGGTTGTTCGGATCAGGAATCGTACCAATCCGAGATTCCAGCGAGATCGGGCAGGCGTCCTGCCCCGAGATCGGGTCCAATGTTCCCGCCAGGCTGTTGGTAAGTGGCTGGTTGAACATATCGTAGGTCATCTGCCCGGTAAAATCACCGAATTTGCCCATGGAGTCCCAGAGGTGTATCTGAAAACCACCCAGACCTCGCTCGTTGGTCGAGTTAACCGTGCCCACTCCACCACCGGTATCAATTTCACCGTTGAGCGGGAAGTCGTCCTGAAAAACCATCACGGAGTATTTCCCCGGCGGGTTTGGAGTGGGCTGCGACAGGACCGTTACTGCCGTCTGCGCGGCGGCGATTGGCCCACCGCCCATGCCGTGGCCGCAGGTAGTGGAACCTCCTGGAGTAGTACAGCTAGCTGGCCCGCCCGCGTATCCACTGCCAAACGGGTTTGCCGCGTCGCCTGGCAGAACCGAGATATAGTAGCGCTTTGTGGGATCCAGATGGACCGCGCTGGGAAGTACGGCTGTACTTCCATTCCCGGTGGTATCAGGCCTGCAAAGTCCATTGCCAACATCGCAAACCGCATTTACGTGTGTCCCACTGACCGGATCGAATACGGTCTGGCCACCTTCGCAGGACAACGTACCTGTGCAGCCCTGCGCTACCATGGGCATGTAATCAGTATGGAAATTGACACCCAGGACAGGAGACACTCCGTTGGTGGCGGATTGCGATGGGCAGCCTGCAGCTGGAGTGGTCGTGTTGGTAGTGCAGTTGGGGTTGACGTAGAACGTCTTGTCTTCCTCGATAATCCAACGATAGTCGGTTATAACGGTTGTCTTATCTTTACCATCTAATACGGTTACTGCAAGATTGCTCGCCGTCGGGAAGACGACCGACACATTTGCGGTCGCTGTCTTTAGCTGGGAGTCCTGCACTGTGACGGTGAAAGTGTGGGTGCCTGCGGTGGCACCGCTGGCGGTGAAGCCGCCGTTCGCATCCGCACGAACCGTCATCCCCGTAGCTGCGACAGTCGCGGTGTTAACGGTAATAGGCAGGTTCGCCGCGTCTTTGCAGCCCGCCAAGAGGCCGGGGGTCTTTACGGCCAGGTACGTGGCCATGGTCGAGTTGAACGTGGTAGCGTTGCAGGTGATGCCGCTATCCGCGACGGTCGTTGCACCTAACGTTACCGATGCAGTTACGCCCGAAGAACACACGCCTGCTGTAACAGTGCCATTGGCGCAGTACGTAAACGTGGTAGGAGCACCCGTGTATGTAAACGTCCCGTTCGCGTTTAGAGTTAATCCGGTCACAGGCGCCATAACCGTTACGCCGAAAACATTCGTGTCGTTGGCGATCAGGCCCTTGGCTGGATCTGATACCATGAGCGGCTGGCCCGTAACGAGGGAATTGTAGACATCCGCTCTGGCAACTGCAGGTGCGAGTCCACCGGCGGCTGGGAGTGCTGAGCCATTGACTCCGATATATGCCAGCATGCCGGAGTCTCGGTTGATGCCGTTGCCCGACAGGCTCAATTCGCGGTCATAGATCGGAAGAGCTGGCGCGCCGGCTGCGGGCGCATTAATCATCACGTCGAACACTTTGCCTGCGGCCATGAAGACGTCGGTTTGCACTCGGGGAACACCCGGCAGGGGATTGCCGTCTTCGGCCATCAGCGAGAACCCGCCAGGAGTAGTAACAACAGGAGAAGTAGTTCCAACGGTTTCCGTTGTCACCGCTCCAACGATCGATGGAACGTGCATATGCGAGCCTGCATTAACCATGCGAACCAATATCGTTCCAGTAATACCGGTTGTGGCCGCGCCCACTTTCGCCGGGAACAGGGAAAACGCGGAGTTCGTCTTGTTGAACGCAACTCCGTTAATCGTGTAATAGAGCGGCGTGTAGTTCACTGCCGGCGGATAGCAAGTGTTCACAACCCCAACGGCTGAGGCTGGGTTTCCGCACCCACCCGGCTGGCCGGACCACACCTTTGTCTCGCTGAATCCCACAGTGTTGACTGCGGTGCTGACCGCCTTGTTCTGGACCGGGTC
>Ga0210406_10007443_pt1 | contig 11112 bp, 9 predicted proteins | sample IncBWC30MmetaG_FD_155454 | JGI IMG/M metagenome (GOLD analysis project Ga0210406, IMG submission 155454) | Forest soil microbial communities from Barre Woods Harvard Forest LTER site, Petersham, Massachusetts, United States - Inc-BW-C-30-M | ecosystem: Environmental > Terrestrial > Soil >... | reverse complement strand
CAAGCCACACAGCGCCGGAACGTTCGAACTGCCGATGCGCTGGAAGCGTTCGGCGCGGAGCTTGGGGTCGTTCCAGCCTTCGGTAGCGATGGTGTTCCACAGGCGGTCGATGACTTCATCGCGCACGTACAAGAGACCGGAGCCTTTGGGCGCTTGCAGCCATTTGTGCGGACTGGAAGAGTACAGGTCGCAGCCGAGGTCTTGAAGGTTGAGGCCCATCATGCCGACGACGTGGGCCCCGTCGACGGCCGAGAGGATGCCCTTCGACCGGGCGAGCGCGCTGAGTTCCTTCGCCGGCAGCACGACCCCGGAGAACGTAGTGATGTGGCTGAAGAAGATGACGCGGGTGCGGGAAGTGATGGCGTCGTTGAATAGATTGAGAACCTGGGCGGCGTCTTTGACCGGGCGGGGCAGTGTGACTCTCTTCACCACGATGCCATAGCGCTTGGCCTTCAGGTTCCAGGGGTGCTCGCCGCCGGGATGCTCCTGGTCGGTCATGAGGACTTCGTCTCCCGGTTTCATGTCGATGCCATTGGCGATGTAGCTGTTCGCTTCCGTGGCATTACGGAGCAGGGCGATCTCGTCGCGATGGCAACCGACGAAAGCGGCAAGTGGATCGCGAAATTCGTTCCACGAGGCGTATCCCCAGATGGGGTAGTCTTCGGGATCCTGCTGGTCCATCTTCTCGGTGGTCGAATAGCCGTCGAAGATGGCGCGCAGCACGGGCGCGGGGCTGGAGCCGACGGTGCCGTTATTCAGATAGATCTCATCAGCGGGGATGAGGAATTGCTTCCGCAGTTCGGCCCAGTAAGCGTCTTCGTTTTGGTCGAGCAGCGAGTGGTCGGGGAGCGGCGGAATCTTTTCGAGCTGCGCCAGCAGGTTTCCGCGGAAGGCGAGGGAAGCGGCAAGTCCGGTCGCGGCGGTGGTGAGAAAACGACGGCGGTCAAGCATTGGGCCTCCGGTCTGCACGAACGAATGACGGAAGGCGCCATGGTACGACTGGGCGGAGGAATCCTCAAGGGGAATGCCTGACATCTCCTCCCGAGGAGGTGCCCAAGCATCAGTGCGCTTTGGCCTGAGCGGCGCGAATTTGCGACATCAGAATGTCGCGAACGTAGTGCCAGTAAGGGACGAGTTTGAGGGCGGCCTGTCCGTACTGCTCGGCGGCGTTTAGATCGGGAGCGGTTCGGTTCAAATTCGACCACGCGAGACTCATCAGCAGCTCGGGCTCGCCCCATGTCGGCTCCAGCGGATCGCTGCTGTTCTCCGTGTGTTTGCGGATGGCGTCTAGACCCTTCTGATAGGTTGCGATCGCTTTGTCCTGTCCACCTCCGCGCTCCGGGGGAGTGCTCCACTGGGTTGGACCCAACACCCAGAGCAGGCGGGGATTCTCCGGTGCTGCGGCCTTGGCCTCGTTCAGTAACTGCGATACAGGCGCCAGGATTTGCTTCAAGCGCTCTGGATCTTTCTCCTTGGCGAAAACCCTTTCCAGGAACAGCCGCGTTCCCACACAGGATGCAGCTCCAACCTTCGCATCGACAAAACCCGGATCCCTTTGAAGCGCCGCGTCGAATTCGCTTTCCGCTTCCGTCAGGTCTTCTGCCAGATCCGTTGGAGTGGGAGTTTCGTTAAATCCGTTGACGCCGCGGCGCCATTTTGCAAATCCACGCCAATACCGAACACGGGATGCAATTTCGGGCTCGTCAACAAACGGCACAAGCTGTCCGTAGAGCTGGTTTAGGGCGGCGCGGTCACCTTCGTAGTCGGCCCTCTGAATCTGCTGCACGATGCGGATGACGGAATCGCGTGAAAGCCCGGCAGTCTCTTTGTCGGCGGGGCGCGGCTCCGTCGCAAAAGCGGAGACGATCAGCATAGGAAGCACGAACCACAACCCGCTGCTGTTGCGAGCACGCATGCGTTCCTCCTTTTTGTTCCGAACCTTATTTATTCCGAACCTCGGAAAAGTTTAGACGAACACTGGTCTCAATGCTCCGGGGGAGGCCCTTCTTGTCCTACCTTCATGAAGTACTCGGCTGCAGTATCGGGATTCCAGTAAGCGTTGGGCGGAAGCGGCGGGTAACTAGGAACTCTTCCCGCCAGTACGTCGTCAATAACCTTCTCCGTCAGGTCGCTCGGACTCAGGACCGCAGCCACGACGCCCTGTTGGTCGACCACGACGGCATGAGGGATGCCAAAGGCGGTGTAGGATTTGAATACCGAGACATCCGTGTCGAGCGCCACCCAGGCATCGATGGGATGCTTCTTTAGAAAATACGTGACCTTCCTCGTGTTCTCATGTCCGACCGCGATGAACCTGACTGGCTTATCGCGGTATTTGGAAACCAGATCGTTGAGCCGCGGGATGTCCGCCACGCAGGGAGCACACCAAGAACCCCAGAAGTCCAAAATCACGACCTTGCCCCGGAGCGTTTGCCAGTTGACTTCCTTGGGTTGAGGCCCGTTGAGGGTGGCTTCAAATCCAAGCGGCGGCGCCGGGTCACCGCGTTTGAGCACATAAGAAGGGACCTCCTTCAGAGCTTGGCACCAAGCTGTGCCGACTGCGATCGTCAGTATCGTCAGGAGCCACGCGGCCGGTCGAATCGCAGCCATGGACCACCCCTACCCTAGGTACACAGACGGCTCAGCGCCGAGATGGTTAGTTTCCCGTCCCCATTCTGCCCAGTGCCGGTCCAGATGCCACTGGCTAGCGTTAAAATCTCTGTGCCCGGGCCGACACTCCCGGATAACCCGGACTGGCCGGAGGGCGTCTAACCCGGTAGAAGTTTGGGATTGGTGTGTTTGGACCGGGCGTATAATGTTGGCAAGAGTAGGTTCGGGGCAAAGGAGTTCCCATGAAATTGCGTTGGTTGTCGATCGCGGTGGCGTTGGCGGCGTTCAGTGCAGGGCCCTGGACGTTGGCGCAGGTTTCGGATCAGGATAAAGACCAGCCCAAGTCGGGTGATGTCCAGAATGCACCAGCGCAGGCGCCAGCCGCGCTCCCGACGCAGGATGACAGCCAGATCAAGCACGATGGCACCAAAACCGACGTGGATGCGGTGGGGAACCGTAATGTCGGGTGCGGACGTGGAGTCGGTAACTGGTATACAGTCGAAGGCCAGGTGGCCCGGGGTCGCGTGTATGCCCAGCAGATTGAATCGCAGATCAAACTGGTGAACGATCCCGTGGTTACGGAGTACGTCAACCGGGTCGGCCAGAACCTGGTGCGCAACTCGGACGCGCAAGTGCCGTTTACCATCAAGGTGATCGACTCCGACGTGGTGAATGCGATGGCGCTTCCGGGCGGATTTTTCTACGTGAACTCAGGGCTGATCCTGGCGGCCGACGAAGAAGCCGAAATGGCTGGAGTAATGGCTCACGAGATTGCCCACGTGGCCGCCTGCCACTATGGGCGCGAAATGACCCGGCTTAACCTGCTGCAGATGGCTTCGATCCCTGCCATCTTCATGGGTGGTGCGCTAGGGTATGGGATATATGAGGGCATGGGTCTGGCAGTTCCCATGACTTTCCTGAAGTTCTCCCGCGGCTTCGAGGCGGAGGCGGACTATCTGGGCGTCGAGTACATGTACCGTGCCGGATATGACCCGTCGGCGTTTGTTTCCTTCTTCGAAAAGATTCAGGCGATGGAGAAGAAGAAGCCGGGAACGATTTCCAAGGCCTTTGACACACACCCGCAGAGTGCGGACCGCATTCAGAAGTCGCAGGAGGAAATTCGAAAGATACTGCCGTCGAAGCCGCAGTACGTTGTGACCACCTCGGAATTCGACGAGGTCAAATCACGGCTGGCGTCGATCGAGAATCGCCACAAGTTGCTGGATCAGAAAGACGCCAACAAGCCCAGCTTGCGGCGAACTTCCGCGGGCAGCGACGACAAGGCGGGCGACGGCAAGAACGATGATGATCGTCCGACGCTGAAGCGGCGGGATGATTCGTCGAATTAGAGTGGAACGAGTGAGGAATCATCGAACCGGCGGCTTCGGCCGCCGGTTTTGTGTTTGGCGACAGGGCGGTTTTGGAAATTTGGCCAGCCCCGGGACAAGACCGGCACTATCGTCACAGGGGGATTGTGATCACAGTCCCGCCCATGGTTGCCGGAGTGCATTAGCCTAAGCTAGGCTAGTTTCTAGCGGATTCGGAAGGAGCAGGTGTTTCGATGCCAGAGAGCACACTCACCATCACCGACAATCGCACAGGTCAAACCTATACCGTCCCCATCGAGGATGGCACGATACGGGCGATGGACCTGCGAAAGATAAAGACGGGCCCGGAAGATTTCGGATTGATGACGTACGATCCCGCGTTCATGAACACGGCCTCGTGCCGCAGCAGCATTACGTTTATTGATGGAGACCGGGGCATACTGCGCTATCGCGGATATCCCATTGAAGTACTGGCCGAGCGCTGCACCTTTCTGGAAGTGGCCTACCTTCTCTTGTTTGGTGAATTGCCCGCCGCCCCTGAACTCAAGACCTGGGTGCACGACATCACGCACCACACCATGCTGCACGAGAGCATCAAGAAGTTCATGGAGGGATTCCGCTACGATTCCCATCCCATGGGCATGTTCGTGAGCACGGTGGCCGCGCTGTCGAGCGTTTATCCGGAAGCCCGCGATATCCACGATCCGGAGAACCGCATGCACCAGATTGTTCGTCTGATCGGGAAGGTTCCCTCGATTGCTGCCCTTTCGTACCGGCATAACGTGGGATTCCCCTACGTGTATCCAGACAACGATTTAAGCTACACCGAGAATTTCATGAATATGTTGTGGAGGATGGTCGAACCGAAATACGTGGCGAATCCAGTGCTCGCGCGCGCTCTCGACATCCTGTTCATTCTGCATGCGGATCATGAGCAGAACTGCGGTACGAACGCCATGCGCTCGGTGGGTAGCGCCCAGACCGATCCTTACCTTTGCACGGCCTCGGCAGCGTCGGCCCTGGCGGGACCGTTGCACGGCGGAGCCAATGAAGAAGTCCTGAAGATGCTCGATGAGATTGGTTCGAAAGACAACGTGCCGGCCTACATCAAGAGGGTGAAGGAAGGGCACGGCAAGCTGATGGGATTCGGACATCGCATTTACAAGAATTACGATCCGCGGGCAAAGATCATCAAGTGGTCCGCCGAGCAGGTTTTCGAGGTGACGGGACGCAACGCGAAGCTGGATATCGCCCTGGAGTTAGAGCGCATCGCCCTGGAAGACGACTATTTCGTAAAGCGCAAGCTGTATCCCAATGTCGACTTCTATTCCGGGATCATGTACCAGGCCATGGGCTTCCCACCGGAGATGTTCACCGTGTTGTTTGCCATAGCACGCACTGCGGGGTGGCTGGCGCAGTGGCAGGAACTGGTCACAGATCCGGAACAGAAAATTGCGCGGCCGCGGCAGATCTACACGGGGTATGGGGAACGGGAGTTTATCCCGATGGAGAAGCGGACCGCGGCAAACGTGCCGGCCCGTTAGTTCAGCCCGACCGCTTACGCGGCTTGTTTATGGGCGAGCGAGGCCACGTACTCGCGCCTCTCGGACGACGAGGTGATCACCTTCATCTCCTGCCAGTCGTAGGGAAATTCTCTTCCGCAATCCAGGCAAGCTACATACGTTCCGGTCAAAGCGCCAGCCTGCGGGCGGCGTGCCGCTCCGCGAATTGTTACCGGGAAGCTGTACCGGGAGTGCCGGCAACCGAAAAGCACGTCAACCAGTTTTGTCATCCAGCCGAAAAAGAAGTCAATCAGTTTTGTCATGATGGAGCACCTTCCACCCCGGTTGGTTCCCCTGGGTTGTTCTAAGTCCGCGGCCCCCCTTTTGTGACTGCTGCTACGCGTCTCCTCAGTTTCCTTAGATTCATCCCGGCGAAGAATGGTTTCGTGTTTCTCGTTGTGACGTCTGACCAAGTCAGGTTGGGCACGCCAAGTGATTCTCCGCGAGTTAGTTAGGTGTGGATGAGCAAGAATTTGCACAGCCGCGTGAGGGCGAAAGTCGAGCGCATGCACAACGGGAGTGCCATGGAACGCGGCGCGCCGGTCGTCCCGCGCCGAACGCTAGGCCAGATTCAAAGCCTTCTTGATGGTTCCGCGCTCTTTCTGGATCTTTTCCTGGAGAAGGGTAATAGCGTAGATGAGTTGCTCGGGCCGCGGCGGGCATCCTGGCACATAAATATCGACGGGGATCACCTGGTTGACACTCTGTACAAGCGCATAGTTCTGGAAAACGCCGCCGGAGGTGGCACAGGCGCCCATGGAAATCACCCACTTCGGTTCCGGCATCTGCTCCCACAACTGCCGGATCACGGGGGCCATCTTGTTCGACACGCGCCCCGCGATGATCATAAGATCGCTCTGCCGTGGGGAAGGGCGAAATACCTCCGCGCCAAAGCGCGCGATATCAAAGCGCGCCGCGCCCATCGACATCATCTCGATCGCGCAACAAGCCAGCCCAAATGTCATCGGCCAAATGGAGCCCTTGCGCATCCAGTTCACTGCCGAATCGAGCGTGGAGAGGACAACGCCCTCGGGCGTGGGATTGCCGAAGGTGAGGTCCTTGACTACTTTCTTACCGTTCTCGGTGTCGATATAGGGGCCGAAGTTTAGCTCGGGGGACATGCCTCTATTTTAGAACAGTCGCGGTTGTTCCGCTGAAGAACCTGCCGAATTGTCGATCGCGTCGGCAAAATCAGCCCACACCATCCAGCCCAGTTTCATTGGTGCAGCGCCATGTTCGGCATAGAACTGAATCGCGGCAGTATTGGTGCGGGCTACATTCACGCAGACTCGCGCGGCATTCCGTAGCCTGAACCACGCGGCTAGGCACGGCACCAAGCCCGATGCTACTCCGCATCGCCGACGCTCCGGAGTTACATAGAGCCACTGTAGCTCTCCGTCACAGCCGAAGCGGCGCGTGAGATGCCCAGCGATGTAGCCGATGAGCACATCGCCCTCGCACGCCACGTAAATGACGCGAGGCGGCAGCGCCTGCTGGGGATGCAGCTGGCCGTCGAAGTAAGCGGCCATGCGCTCTTCCGATGTGCCGCCCTCGCCTTTTTCCAGGCCCCAAATACGAGCCATGTACGGAATGTCGGATCTTTGCGCCTGCCGGTATTGAATGGGAGTGGGAGGCATGGCATTTAATCGCGCCGTTCCGCATCCCACTCGCCCCGCGCGACCTGCAGCTCCGTTTTGCGAATCATTTCCGGCCACAAGGCATCCGGATCGGCATTAAAAACTGTGCCGGCCTCTGCCGGGAAAATGAACCAGGCGCCCAATTCTACTTCCTGCCGCAGTTGATCTTGAGTCCATCCGGCGTAGCCCATATAAACATGAAAAACGTCAGGCTTCGGTTGAGCCGACATGGTTTGTTCGAACAGGGGCTTGGAGTTAATCAGGTAGACGCCGCCGAAGATGTGTTCCGCCCCTTCGGGCTTGGCCGGCGACTGGCACAGCGCAAACACGGCTGACGCTTCGAGTGGACCTCCGAGATAGACCGGGTCCGAACGGTCTTTCGCCGCCTTGAGACTGTCGAGCACCCGCGAGAGCGGGACATCCGTGCGGTGGTTGAGAACGAGTCCGAGTACACCTTGGGCGTCGTAGTGAACCAGCAGGATCACGGTTTTGGCGAAGTGCGGATCGCCGAGATTCCGGCTCGCCACCAGCACCTTTCCGGCAGCCAAATTCCTGGCATTCCTGAATTGGACGGGAAGAAAAGCGGCTGGCGGCGCCTGGCTTTTGACGGGGAGGCCGGTGGTGGTGAGTATTGAAGCGCTCGGCCGAGTCTTCGTCTCGGGCACACCACGTTTCTTAATGTAACGGTTTAAGCCTGCGACCGACGCGCAGACAAGAGTCGCAGCCAGCGCTGTGTAGAAGCATAGTTTACGTGGAGACATGACCGCTCGCTTTCATCCGTTTGCGTGAGTTTAGCTGATTCGGTAGCAGGTGCAAAATTGGCCGGGTTTCCCCGCTGACTGTATACTGTCGCGGTTTCTCTTCCCCTGGGAGATCCCTTCGTGACCCCTGATAAACACACCAACCATGAAACCTCGAGTTCCAGCGACCGTGATGCACCGACCACTATGGACGGCGGACCCGCTGTGTCCTCCGGCATCGTGATCGGACACTATCACCTCCTCCATAGAATCGGCGTGGGTGGCATGGGCGAGGTGTGGCTGGCGGAGCAAAAGGAACCGATCCGCAGGCGGGTGGCCATCAAGTTGATCAAAGCGGGAATGGACAGCCGAGAGGTCATCAGGCGCTTTGAATCGGAGCGCCAGACGCTGGCTTTGATGGACCATCCCGCCATCGCGAAAGTCCTGGATGCGGGTTCCACGCCACAGGCTGCTCCCTACTTCGTGATGGAGTACGTCGCTGGCGTTCCTATCACCATCCATTGCGACAAACACCGGCTGAGCACGCGGGAGCGTCTTGAGCTGTTCATCCAGGTATGCGACGGCGTCCAGCACGCCCACCAGAAAGCCATCATCCACCGGGACCTGAAGCCTTCTAACATTCTGGTGACGGAAGTGGATAACCAGCCGGCGCCGAAAATCATTGATTTCGGGGTCGCCAAGGCCCTGACACAGCAACTCGGTGCGGAGACGATGTTCACCCGCGCAGGGGCGATGGTGGGAACGCCGGAGTACATGAGCCCGGAGCAGGCCAGTTCGGCGGGAGAGGACATTGACACCCGCACAGACGTGTATTCGTTGGGTATTATTTTTTATGAGCTCTTGGCGGGTGTGCCGCCGATTGAATTACGGGACGTTGCCATGGAGGAGTTTCTGCGCAGGTTGCGGGAAGACGAGCCCCAGAGGCCCAGCACCAAAATCACCAAGGGCGATCCCACAACGTCCACTGACGTGGCGCACAAGCGCCGTGCGGAGCCTCAGGAGTTGGCCAGACAGCTGCAAGGCGAGTTGGACTCTATTGCCCTGAAGGCCCTGGAAAAGGAGCGCTCGCGCCGCTACGCCTCGGCCTCGGAATTCGCGGCGGACATACGACGGTACCTGAACAACGAACCGGTGCTGGCTGTTCCGCCTTCTCTGGCGTACCGGGCGCGCAAGTTCTCCCGCCGTCACCGGGCCGGACTGCTGATGCTGAGTGCTTCCGTTTTGGTCTTGGTGGTGGCTTCCGGAATCAGCATTCGGCAAAGCATCGTTGCCCGGCGGCAGCGCGACCGCGCCGATGCCGAGGCCGCAACCGCGAAGGCCGTCAACGAATTCCTACAGAACGATCTCTTATCGCAAGCCGACCCGACCGCACAGAGTGGAACCGAATCAGCTCCCGACCCGGACCTCAAGGCGCGCACGCTGTTGAACCGGGCGGCGGCGCACGTGAGCAAGAGGTTCGCAGGCCAGCCCCTGATCGAATCTCAAATCCAGGACACCATCGGCCACGCTTACTACGGGCTCGGCTTGTACGCAGATGCGGAGCAGCATCAGCGCCGCGCCTACGAGTTGAGCGCTGCGAATCGTGGACCCAACGCGCCGGAGACCCTCGACCTACTGATGAATCTGTCGGGCACGCTGAGGGACTTGAACAAGTTCTCCGATGCCGTAACTATGGCCAAGACCGCGTTCGAAGCGGAGACGCGCATACTCGGCCCCGAAGATCCCAAAACCGTGGTCGCGATGCAGAACCTGGGCGCACTCTATCTTTTCACCAATCAGCAGGCGGAAGCAGAGCCGCTGCTCAAGAAGGCGCTGGAGATCCAGGCACGACGCAACGGCTACGACAATATCGACACCCTGAACACCAGTGACAGTCTGGCACAGCTATACATTGACCAGTCCCGGTACGCAGAGGCCAGCGTGGTCCTGGCAAAGGGCCTCGATAGCTACCGGCGGGTTTTTGGGCCGGATCATCCTTTTACCTCGCGCGAGATGTTTGGTTTGGGAAAGGTCTTGCAGGGGAAAGGCGACTATGCAGAGGCGGAGAAGGTATTTACGGAAGCGCTCGCCATCGATCAGCGGACGAGAGGCAAACGGCATCCCGACACGTTGGTTGCGGCCGAGCGCTTGGGAAGGACTCAGGTCGACGCGGGTAAATTCGATGAAGGAATATTTCTTCTCGAAAACACGCTCGGCGATTTCAGGGAAACCCTGGGTCCGGGAAGCCTTGACACCCTCACTTGCGAACTCTTCCTCGGCGTTGGCTACGATGCCAGGGGCGACCGCGTGCGCGCCGAACAGGCCTTGCGCACCGCGCTGCAAGGCTTGCAAGCGTTAGGCAAAGACCAGGAGGACCGGGCGACCCTTGCCGCCGAGTTTCTCGGCGTGAATCTTGTAGAGCAGCGAAAATATTCCCAGGCCGAGCCCATTCTTCGCCAGGCTCTCACGTACCGCGATAAAGGAGACAAGGACGACTGGCAGCTTTACCGTGCGCAAGCGCTCCTGGGAGCAGCCTTGAGCGGGTTGAAACAATACCCCGACGCCGAGAAGCTCCTGCTCAGCGGACAGCTGGGTCTGGAGCAGCGCGTTTCCCGCATGCCCGCCGATCAAAAAAAATGGGTTCACTTCTCCACGGAGCAGATGGTCGTTCTGTACTCCGGTTGGGGCAAGCCTGACGAAGCGGAGCAATGGCGCAGAAAGCAGACACTGTGACTGGACGTTAGCTTTAGGTCCGGCACGAGGCATGATTTCACTGAACTCCATGGCTAGTGATAAATCGCCACAGCCGCTCAGTGACTGAGCGTCAGTGTCCTGAGCGGAAGCCAGACTACGAACGCCCTACGGGTTCACCACAACCTTCCCGAACATCTGGCTCTTCTCGAGATACTCATGGGCCGTACGCAGCTCGCAGAGCGGGAAGGTGCGGTCGACCACCGGCTTGAGGCGTCCGGCAAACACGTGCTTCAGCACTTCGTGCAGTTCGGCCATAGTCCCCATATAGGAGCCGAGCAGGCTCAACTGGCGCGCGAACAGATGGCGCAGGTCGATGCCGACGTTTGGCCCGGTTGTGGCGCCGCAAGTGACGAGCGTGCCACCGGACTTGAGCGACTTCACACTCTCGTCCCACGTAGCCGCGCCCACGTGCTCGACTACGATGTCGACGCCTTCTTTGTTCGTGATCCTGCGCACTTCTTCGGAAATCTTCTGCTGGTAG
>Ga0210406_10007442_pt1 | contig 11116 bp, 9 predicted proteins | sample IncBWC30MmetaG_FD_155454 | JGI IMG/M metagenome (GOLD analysis project Ga0210406, IMG submission 155454) | Forest soil microbial communities from Barre Woods Harvard Forest LTER site, Petersham, Massachusetts, United States - Inc-BW-C-30-M | ecosystem: Environmental > Terrestrial > Soil >... | reverse complement strand
GATTACCTCGTTGAGCCGGTAAGCCACATGTGCAACCGCCTCGTTGGCGTCCATCGTTTTGAATTTGCGCTTCATCTCTTGACCCCTTACGTGAGGAAACACCTTGTCGCTCAAAGGGCTGCAGTGTCGGCAGCCGTCTGGTTACAGCGTCGAGAATAGAATGAAGGGAAGGGGGCGACGTCGTCGGGTATGGAGGTCACTGAGGGCTGTGATCAGAATCACAAGGGTTCCGGCAAGTCCTCGACTACGGTATGCGCCGTTACTAACCGTCTTCCCATAGCGAAACCCACCATGCCGCATGCCGTCCTGCTCTACGATGGGCTGTGCGGACTCTGCGATCGAGCAGTGCAGTTCACACTACGGTACGACCGCGACGATTTATTCCGGTTTGCACCCCTGCAAACTGCTTTAGCGGCCGCGATCCTGCGCAGGCACGGCTTCGATCCCGCTGTCCTCACCACCGCCGTGCTGGTGCTGGATCCGGAACTGCCGACCGAGCGCTTGATGATTCGTTCGAATGCGGTTCTGCAGCTTTTGTCGGGTCTAGGACCACCATGGACGGTTATCGCCGCTGTCGGGCGACTCTGCCCGCACTGGATCCGCGATCGTATTTACGACTGGGTTGCCAGCGTTCGCTATCGAGTCTTCGGCCGTTACTCATCGTGTCCGGTCCCTACGCCGGCTCAACGGCTCAAGTTTCTGGCCTGGTAATTGTCTCTCCTCTTCACTGAGCCAGCCCGTCGACACTTGTCTGCGGTGGATCGATAGAGTGGCATATGCACAGGTGTCTTCGGACGAACGTTCGATTGCCACCTAAATGAGTGATCGAAGTCACAGCTTGCCAGTACGGCTCTGCACCACAATCCCCGACACTGTGACCAAGTCTGCAACGCTTTTGAAGCCGGGCAAGTAAAGCGGCTCAATTCACGTCGAGGAGGCTCGGCAAGTGCATCGATCTCCCTTTCCAAGTTCGGCTCTGATTCTTTGCTGCTTGATGTTTGCCTTGGCCTCTGGCGCGCAAGCATCCGATCCTTCTCAACCTCAATCGCGTCCCAACCCCAACCCGCTCGTCCAGATCCTCTTGAGCAAGGGCGTGCTCTCTTCCGCCGAGGCTGCGACTTTGACTCAGGGACACCTGCGGAACAACAGAGTCGTCTGATCGAACTTCTTCGCGCCAAAGGCGTTCTGTCGTCCGCTGAAGCGGACAACCTCGGCGCTCCGCCCGCGGCCGCTCAGGTCACGGGAGCGCTCGTGGCTTCGACCCTGCCCATGGTTCCTGCCAGCACTCCGGCCATTCCTGCCCCGCAGGCGGCGACCAAGGCGGAAGCGCCGAAGGTCATTCCCGCATTCACTCCAGTGCGAGTGATGCAGCTTGAACCTTGGCCTCCTAGCGGAATGACTCCTGATATCAAACTGGGGAGCGGCGCGAAGCTGAAAATCTACGGACTGGTTAAAGCCAGCTCAATCTACGATTCCTCCTCTCCGTATGGGACAGATATGCCGCTGCCGGCGTTTATCAATGTCTCCACCAGCACCGGTTCGACCCCATTCGATCCCGGCCCCACCGGCGGTTCGGAGTGGCACACCAAGGCACGGTTCGCTCGAGTGGGCGCCAGTTTCGATTGGCCCGATGCCAGCCCCAGGACAGCAATCACGGGCAAATTCGAATTTGATTTCGAAGGGAACTACACCCGTTCGTTGAACCGGAACATTTCCTCCATCCGTTCAAGTCAGGCCTCGATCCGTCTCGCTTACGGACGCATCGATCACCAGCTCAGCGAGAAGACCAGCATCTTCGGCCTCTTCGGACAAGACTGGACTCCGTTCGGTTCCTCCATGCTGCCACAGATCTTCGAAACCACCGGGCTAGGCTTGGGTTTTGGAACTCTCTACGAGCGCGCCCCGCAGTTCCGTTTCGGGATCGGCCCGCAAACTCGGCGGCTCGCGGAACCTCTTCTTTCAGTCCGAGGTTGCGATCGTGATGCCTTCGTACGGCAATGATCCGAAATCGGTTGACAACCAACTCGGTTACGGAGAGCGCCAAGGCGCGGACTCCGGACGACCGGAGGTCCAAGGGCGCATCGTCACGCAGTGGCAACTCGACCACGCTCCGGCGGTGGCTCCGGCACAGTTCATTATGAGTTTCGTGCAGGGTGAGAGGAAAGCTCTGGTTCGTGCTGCTGATGTGCCGCTCTGCCCACCCACGACCGTCGGGTGCCCCGCGAGCAACGGAAAGATTTTTCAGGAAACATTTCCTCACGGTGCGCAGGTCAACAGCAATCGTTGGGGATGGACGGGTGAACTCCAACTGCCAACTCGCTACGTCACCGTGCTTACGAAATATTGGAATGGCTCTGACTTGCGCTGGTATTTCGTGGGAAGTCTCTTCTCCAACTTCAATGACAAAGGCGTTCTCGATCCGACGGGGCCCATCATTGAAGCCTTCTCAAACGACCAGTCCTCGGCGGTACTGTTCGGCTTCCGGGGCGGCAATCCTGTAATCGCCCCGCAGCGAGCGGTTCGCTCACAAGGTGGGTTTGTCAATCTTGGCTTCCCACTCTCCCGAGTCTTCAACGCCGATGCCGCCAGTCATAACGCAGGCTGGTGCTCTATTGAGCACTATGCCCTGGACGTGGCCAATGCCAACGACGTTCGCAAACTAGGCAACCAGCGCCAGAAGAATGACCTGGCGGCCGCCACGCTCAATTGGAAATTCAACAATTGGGTGACCTTCACCTTTGAGGAGTCCTACTACCGCACCCGTGCCGTCGGAGATCCAACAGGTGTATTAGCTTTTCCAACTTATCTTGGCTCTCCGACTCGATCGTGGCATGATGTGCGCTCCGAGTTCGGACCTGTTTTCTCGTTCTAGGTTGAGCCGTTTCAGAGAGGCAGGTAGCGCTACTAGCCTGCCTTCGGGAGGAAATATATGGGGCAGCCAGCAAAGAAGTACGCATCTCCCACCGAAACGGATTCCAGGAGGACTATGCCCGAGCCTATCCGCAGATTCGAGACCAGCAAAACTGAATGGGATCGCATCGCCGCCACGCAGGAATTTCAGGATCTGATGGCGACCAAGAAAGTCTTCATCGTTCCCGCGTTCATCTTCTTCATCGTGTACTACTTCGCCCTTCCCATCCTGGTTGGGTACGCCCCGACGTTCATGGCAACCAAGGTCATCGGAAACGTGAACCTCGCTTACCTGTTCGCGCTGTCTCAGTTCTTTATGGCCTGGACCATTGCATTTCTGTATGTAAAGGCCGCAGGCGACTTCGACAGGCTCGCCAAAGACATCATAGAAAGGGCCGAGGCCAGCACCAGTACCCCACCCAATTCTGAGAAGGAAGGCCGCTGACCCATGTCTGCGCCTCTCGTAATGTTCCTGGTGTTCATCGCCATCACCCTGGGAATTACTTATTGGGCTTCGAAGCGGTCATCAGGCAGCAGTGCCTACTTCGCCGCCAGTCGACGGGTCACTGGATGGCAGAACGGCATTGCTGTGGCTGGTGATTACATGAGCGCGGCGTCGTTCCTGGGGATTGCGGGCATCATCGCCTTCCAGGGTTATGACGGATTCATGTTCTCGGTTGGCTGGCTCGTCGCGTACCTGACGGTGCTGCTCGTGATTGCAGAACCTCTTCGCAACGCCGGACGTTACACGATGGCGGATGTTCTAGCCTATCGCCTCAAGCCGCGCCCTGTACGCGCGATGGCTTCGATTAGTACGCTGACCGTGAGCACGTTTTACATGATTGCCCAGATGGTGGGTGCGGGCGCGCTGGTGGCTTTGTTGCTCAAGGATTCCGGCATTAGCTATCGCTCGGCGGTGGTTGGCGTCGGCGTCTTGATGATCGTCTATGTAGTTTTCGGCGGAATGCTGGCTACTACCTGGGTACAAATCATCAAAGCGATCCTTTTGATGGCCGGGACTCTCCTGCTCAGCATTCTCGTGCTCGCGCACTTCGGGTTCAGCTTCTCGTCTTTCTTCAACGCGATCGGACACGTTACCTATCACGAGAAAGGGCAGGCAGTCGTCAAAGATTTCCTCACCCCCGGCCTGCGCTACAAACCACCGTACGGCGCGCTCGATCTGATTTCGCTGGGACTCGCGTTGATTTTCGGAACTGCTGGGCTGCCCCACATTCTGGTCCGTTTCTACACCGTGCCCGACGCGAAGACGGCGCGGCAGAGCGTGGTCTGGGCGATGGTTCTGATCGGCAGCTTCTACATCATGACCACTTTCCTCGGCTTCGGCGCAGCGACGATCGTCGGCCGTGACTACATCACAACCCACGGTGGCACCAATATGAGCGCTCCCCTTCTCGCACAAGCCTTAGCGGGAAATATCTTCTTTGCGTTCATCTCAGCCATCGCATTTGCCACTATTCTCGCGGTGGTCGCCGGCTTGACCATCAGCGCTTCCACGTCGTTCGCCCATGATCTTTGGACGAACGTGATTCACAAAGGTGTCGAGCGGAAGCCGGGCGAGGAAGTGTTGGTGGCGCGCATCTCAGCCTTCGTAGTGGGCGCGGTAGCTATGGCAATCGCCATCCTGCTCGGCCCCACGGCGAACGTTGCGTTCCTGGTCGCACTGGCATTTGCAGTGGCAGCCTCCGCAAACCTTCCGGTCATCGTGTTATCGATCTTCTGGAAGCGGTTTAACACAGCCGGAGCGGTTGCCGGACTCGCGGTTGGGCTTCTGGCCTCAATCGGGCTCATCCTGATCAGCCCGAGCATCATGGGCGTTGATCCAGCTACGATAACCGGTGCCGCGCGGCACCTGATCCAGAGACCTCCCATCTTCCCGTTGGAGAATCCTGGCATTCTGAGCATACCGCTCGGGTTTCTAGGTGCGATTCTCGGGACGTTCCTCAGTCACGAACCAAGCAGCGAACACAAGTTCAACGAGTTGCTGGTTCGCTCCAACACCGGCTTGGGAGCGGAAAGAGCGGGAGAGCACTAAGATCGTGCCGTCTTGAGGCGAGGTGGTGTACGGTTCGATCAGGATGTTGATCTCGCACTCGCAGTTGTAGAATTCGCAAGGCACCAGTGAGGACCCCGAAACGACATGGCAACTGATACCTCTATCGATTCCATACTGCACGAAGATCGCAAGTTCGAATCTCCCTCCGGTTTTGCGCAAGCTGCGCATGTCAAATCGCTCCAGGAGTACGAGGCAATCTACCGGGAGTCGGTCGAGCAGCCCGAAAAATTCTGGGCTCGGATCGCGCAGGAGCTGCATTGGTTCAAGCCCTGGGACAAAGTTCTTGAATGGAATGCACCTTGGGCGAAGTGGTTCACCGGTGGCCTGACCAATCTCTCCTATAACTGCCTCGATCGACATGTGCAAACCTGGCGCAAGAACAAAGCAGCCATCATCCATGAGTCTGAACCGGGCGAGGTACGGACCTACACCTACCAGCAGCTTTGGAAGGAAGTTCAAAAGTTTGCCAACGTTCTCAAGTCACTGGGCATTCAGAAAGGCGATCGCGTCGCCATTTACATGGGGATGACGCCGGAGTTACCGATCGCAATGTTGGCCTGTGCCCGCATCGGCGCTCCACATTCCATTGTGTTCGGCGGCTTCTCCTCAAACGCCCTAGTCGATCGCATTCATGACTCCCAGGCTGTCGCTGTGATTACGCAAGACGGTTCCTACCGTCGCGGCGCCGAGGTGAAACTCTTCCCGGCAGTAGAGGAAGCCTTGAAATCCTGCCCGTCGGTAAAACACGTGGTCGTCTACAAACGTACCGGCACGGCCATCAACATGCAGTCTGGGCGCGATCACTGGTGGCACGATCTGATGGCTGGGGCCTCCGACGAGTGTCCTGCTGAGCCGCTGGAAGCCGAGCACCCGCTATACATCCTCTACACGTCCGGCACGACGGGAAAGCCCAAAGGCGTGGTCCACACCACCGGCGGATACGCTGTCGGTACCTACCTCACGACCAAGCTGGTGTTCGACCTTAAAGACACCGACACCTACTGGTGTACGGCGGACATCGGCTGGGTAACGGGACATAGCTACATCGTCTACGGGCCGCTGCAGAACGGCGCGACCAGCCTTATGTATGAAGGCGCGCCCAACTTCCCGGAGCCTGACCGCTTCTGGCAGATTATTGATCGCCACCAGGTCAATATCTTCTACACGGCTCCGACTGCGATCCGCACATTTATTAAGTGGGGCGACGAGTGGCCGAAGAAGCACAAACTCGACAGCCTTCGCCTTCTCGGCACGGTTGGTGAACCAATCAATCCCGAAGCGTGGATGTGGTATCGCGAGGTTATTGGTCACGACCGCTGCCCCATCGTCGATACCTGGTGGCAGACTGAGACCGGTCACATTATGATCGCCCCCATCCCGGGCGCCGTCGCCACCAAACCCGGCTCGGCTACGCGTCCGGTTCCCGGCGTGGTCCCCGAGATCGTGACCATGGACGGCAAGCCGGTTCCCGACGGCCAGGGTGGTTTCCTTATCATCAGCAAGCCTTGGCCCGGAATGTTGCGCACGATTTACGGCGATCCCGATCGCTACGTCCGCCAGTACTGGAGCCAGATTCCGGGCGTTTATTTCACCGGTGACGGCGCGCGCAAAGACAAAGATGGCTATTTCTGGATCATGGGTCGGGTCGACGATGTGCTCAATGTAAGCGGCCATCGCCTCAGTACCATGGAGGTCGAGAGCGCGCTCGTAGCCCATGAAGCCGTGGCCGAAGCGGCAGTGGTTGGCCGGCCGGATGAAATCAAGGGCCAGGCCATTAGCGCTTTCGTCACACTTGAAAAAGGCCGCATGCCCAACGACGCATTGAAAGAAGAGCTGAAGAAGTGGGTCGCGAAGGAGATCGGCTCGCTCGCCAAGCCTGACGACATTCGCTTTACCGACATGCTGCCGAAAACGCGCAGCGGCAAGATCATGCGCCGCCTGTTGCGCGAACTGGCCACTAGCGGTGACGTAAAAGGTGACACGACCACTCTCGAAGATTTTGGCGTCATCGCCAAGCTGAAAGAGAGTGACGAAGCCTGAGTCGAAATAGAGCCCCAAAAGGCCTCGGTTACACCCCGATGTGACTGAGGTCACTGCGCTCGGTTCGCGTCCGACCCAGAATCGCACCTCCCCAAAAGCATGGGGAGTCGCTCCCATTTCCGGAGGCTCTTATGAGCACCGTTAAAGACCAGGGTATTGATAACCTCTTCTCAATCGCTGAGGAATATCCTTCTCCCGCATGCGTGCGGGCAAGCTGCCTCCAGCAGGATTGGACTGGCGAACAGAAGCGTGCTCTCGCCGATCCAGAACAATTCTGGGAAGACTATGCCGTGAAGTTTCAATGGACTCAGCCTTGGATCAAAGTCCTGCAATGGGATGGGGTGCATCATCAGTGGTTCGTGGGCGGCAAGACCAACATCACGATCAACGCTCTGGACCGGCACGCCAATTCCGACCGCCGGAATCGCGCTGCCTACATCTGGTTGGGTGAAGACGGTACGGAGCGCATCGTTACCTACGGCCAGCTCTACCGCCAGGTTTGCCGTTTTGCGAACGGCCTGAAGTCGCTTGGTTTGCGCAAAGGCGACCGGGTCGTGATCTACATGCCCCTGACGATTGAAGGGGCGATCGCCATGCTCGCCTGTGCGCGCATCGGCGTGATTCACTCCGTGGTCTACGCCGGACTCGGCCACACTGCCCTCCGCGATCGCATCGTCGATGCGCAAGCCCGCGTGGTGATCGCTGGAGATGTGGGTTTTCGCCGTGGCAAAACCGTCCCATTGAAGCCCATCGTCGACGAAGCCATCGACACGCTCGATTTCGTTGAGAAGGTTGTTGTCTATTCCCGCCGGGCCGCCGAGACTCCCAACGCTCGCGAAGTTGACTACTACGACCTGATGAAGTTTCCGCCTGAGTGTACTGCCGAAGAAATGGATGCTGAAGATCCGCTCTTTCTTCTCTACACCTCGGGTTCCACTGGCAAACCCAAGGGCGTCGTCCACGTGCACGGTGGATTCATGGTCGGAACCACCTATCACCTGGAGAACTTCTTCGACGTAGGTGAACGCGACGTCTTCTGGTGCACGTCCGATATCGGTTGGGTCGTCGGCCACTCCTACATCGTCTACGCACCCCTCTGCGCAGGAACTACGACTCTCTTCCGCGAAGGCGCAATCGACTTCCCAAACCCCGGCACAGCCTGGGAGATCGTAGAGCGCTACGGCGTGACCAAAATGTTCACCGCGCCGACTGCTCTCCGCATGTTCATGCGATACGGTGAGCAGTATCCCGCCAACTACGACCTCACCACGCTGAAAGTCATCGCTTGCGCCGGCGAACCCTTGAATCCTGCAGCCTGGCGCTGGGCGCAGACCCATCTCGCCGGAGACGGCAAGTGGGGTTATGTAATCGACAACTGGTGGCAGACCGAGCTCGGCGGCCCGGCAATCGGCACACCACCATCAATGGCCATGCGCCCGGGCAAGGCTGGCGTCGCGGTCCCAGGCTGCGAAGCCGATGTGGTTGATGAAGAAGGGAAGTCGTGCCCGCCCGGCGTCGGTGGACGTCTTGTTCTCAAGCGCCCCTTTCCCTACATGCTGCGCACGGTCTGGGGCGATGCCGCTCGCTACGAGCGCGATTGGCAACAGATCCCGGGCTGCTATGTCACCGGTGATGTTGCTGTCAAAGACAACGATGGATACATCACGGTTCTCGGTCGCGCAGACGATGTTCTCAACGTTGCGGGCCATCGCATCGGCACCGCCGAGGTAGAAAGCGCGCTCGTATCCCATCCGGCGGTAGCTGAAGCGGCCGCCATCGGCATCCCAGATTCACTCAAAGGCGAGACGATTAAAGTGTTTGTGCAGACTGGCGCCGATCACGCGCCGTCCGACGCACTCGCCGCGGCGTTAATTGAACATGTCAGAAGGGAACTCGGCCCGATCGCGACACCCTCTGCCCTAGAGTTTGTCGCATCGCTTCCGAAAACCCGAAGCGGCAAAATTCTCCGCCGTTTTCTCAAAGCAAAAGAGACCGGCAAAGATGCGGGCGATGTTTCGACCATGGAAAGCTAGACTCAAAACCCTCGGCCCTAAGTGCCCGGTCCCTCTACCAAGCTGCGAAAAAACTATAGGGGGAATCCGTTTTGAAAGGGTGCGGCTTCCAGCCGCACCGCTAAGTGTCGTAAAACTAGCGCGGCTTTAGCCGCTGAGGTTCGCTTTTTCCTATGTGAATGACTTTTTCGGCAGCCCTCTAGAGCACGGTCCTTAAAAAGAAAAGGTCCGACGACAAGTCGGACCCTGTTCAGTTTTTGATTCTTTCACTTCCGGAGGCCGCTGGTTGACGGAATCCGTTACGTCCGGTCCCCATCATGATCGGCAGCCCCGCTGGTTCCCTTGATCGTTACCTTGTCCTGCGGCCAACTGGGCTGCTGCTGAGGTGATTGTGGTGGTTTGCTTGCTGCCTGCTGCACACCATATCCAGACTGTGCTGCGACTACGGACGCGCTTACCGGATTCATCATGCGAAAGTATTCCTCTCGTTCCTGTCGTTATCGGCGCCTCACGGAGCGACTTGATGCCCTCAGCAAACTTCGGTAACGGCCGGCACTGCATTTCTGGAAGCCGCTGTGCGGAGGGAAGCAAACATGCCGATTGGTGACCGCACACTGACCGTTCGAGTCTGATTTCGTGGAAGGTGTTCGGCGGGGACTACCCGCCAAGAGCTTACAGGCCGGATCCTTGCATCACGGCCGTACCTCGCGGTGCGTCATGCGGTCCGCTCTCCGCTTCGAGCGTGACCGCGAAGGCTTTTGCCGCCACCCCAGCCGGCAGCGGTGGATTCACAACCGTCGCGCTTCCGTGCACGTCGGGTCTGAACAGCCCCGCTGCAATCGGCGCACCCGTGGCCGGAATCAGCCAAAGTTCGTAAACCTTCTCCGGCGCAAGCGGCGGCAAATTATTCGCAACAAAGATCAGCCCCGACTTATCGCGTAAGTAGAATGCCTTCCCCTGAGGTTGAGGCGGCGTTTTCCCCGCGACCAAGACCACCTTCTGCGCCTCGGGTGCCGTGATGGTCTCAACCACGCGCTGGGCGTTCTCCAAGTCACTGGTCTGCTGCCTCACCAGCGATCCCAAAGTGGCCACCGACTCGCGCAGCTTCGAATTCTCTCCGCGCGTCTGGAATACCGCAAACAACATGGCCGCCGCCGCCAGCCAACCCAGAGCTCCCCACCAATTCCAAGCTTGCCGTTCTTTCGTGGCGGGGGCCGTCACCCCTCGAGGCTCCTTCGCGATCGCATCCATCAGACGCTGCCGCGCGCGCTGGGGAGGTTTCGGTCCCATCACCGAAGTCGCGAGCACCGCCATGTCGCCGCGGAGCGCCGCCAGTTCTTCGCGACAGCTGGTGCAGGTCTCGAGGTGCTTTTCGAGGACACTCCGTTCGTTGCCTTCCAGCGCACCCAACGCGTAGAGCGACAGATCCTCGCCGAATTGTTCGTGTGCACTCATGTACTGAAAGCCTTGCGCAGCGTCATCAGTCCCGCGCGAATTCGCGTCTTGATCGTTCCCAGCGGTTCGCCCGTCTTCGCCGCAATCTCGCTGTGCGTGAGCCCTTCGTAGTACGCCAGTTCCAAAGCCTTACGCTGCGCGTCTGGCATACTTCCCAAAGCCGCCCGCACTTTCTCTCCAACTCGTGCCCGGTCGGCATCTCCGGCCATGTCCGGTTCGACCGAAATGATGACGTCCTCAATGTCATTCTCCGGCCGCCGCTTCCGCAGAGTATCGATCGCGCGATTTCGCGTGATCACCGCCAGCCACGCCCCTAAACTTCCGCGACTCGAATCGAAAGCTCCCGGATTCCGCCACAGCTGCATGAACACATCCTGCAGCACATCTTCTGCGGCACCAGTGTCTCCAAGCACGCGCAACGCAACCGCATACACCACGGGCGAGTACCGGTCGTAGAGCGCGCCCATGGCGCTCTGATCGCCCGACCGGATTGCAACCACCAGCGCAGCGTCTGCCGCTCCGCTTTTTGGTTCTACGCCCGACAACGCTTGTATGCTTCCTTTCTCAGTACGATTACCGGCGTCGGAATGGATTGCCTGCGCGGCCTCTCCATCCCGGCCATCTG
>Ga0210406_10007441_pt1 | contig 11117 bp, 10 predicted proteins | sample IncBWC30MmetaG_FD_155454 | JGI IMG/M metagenome (GOLD analysis project Ga0210406, IMG submission 155454) | Forest soil microbial communities from Barre Woods Harvard Forest LTER site, Petersham, Massachusetts, United States - Inc-BW-C-30-M | ecosystem: Environmental > Terrestrial > Soil >... | reverse complement strand
CGAACCAGATCGGCCAGATTAGTTTCCTTGAATTCGTATTCCTTGCGTCCCGCTTCGATTCGGGAGAAGTCCAGAATATTGTTAATGAGCGAGGTGAGGCGTTCGCTTTCCTCCCGAATGATTCGGAAATACTCTTGGTATTTTTCCTTTGCCGTAAGCCGCCCAAGCTCCAAAGTTTCGGCATAGAGCCGGATCAAAGCCAGCGGCGTTCGCAATTCGTGCGAGACGTTGGCGACGAAATCGGACTTCAGCCTGGCCAAAGTCATTTCTCTGGAAACGTTTCGGTAAGTAAGCCAAATCCCGCCGACCATCAGCAGACCGAGCGCGGCCAGGACCGTGTAGTTATATCTGAGAAACTTCATGCCGATATCTGCGATGGTTGTGCCCTGGTATTTGATCGCCAGGACTAAATACGGAAAGGCTTCCGTAAAGGTGCGCTCCATCTCCGGTTTTTCTCCGTCCCAATTTGCGGAGGCTACCCAGGGAGTAGAATCTTTCAACGAATGGATCATCATCACCGGCGAATTCGCATCGGCCCTCAGCACACTGCTCTTGCTGGTCAATACGTCCTTCATCATTGCCGGCAAGAAGCTTTTGCGCAGAAAGTCCTCGTCAAAGGCGACCATCCCTAGCGTCACCCCATCCTTCGGAACATCCGGAGGGATAAAATAAGCAAGGTTCCAATAGGTGCGCTGATTCTCCCGGAGCGTCCACCCACCATAGAAGCCTACCGGCCGATCTCCCTTCTCCGCCATCATGCGGAGATGGCTCGCCGTGTCGGGTCCTTCCATGGCGGCCCATTTTGCCGCGGTGTTAATCTCCTCCTGAGTGCGCCCGCAGAAAACCTCATCGCGATCTCGGCCCGGCTGGATGCGGCTCAACAGCAGGTTGTTCTTCTTGTCGTACAAAGCCGCATACGCCAACTCCGGATGCGCCAACAGCATGTGCTCGAGCTTGGCCTTGACTATGGATGCGTCGCCTTCGGAGTTTGGGAACTCTCTGAGCACAGGAGTGAGAAGATCGTTCGCCCGCTCCCAGGTCTTCCTTTCCGCGATCTTCAGCACGATAGTGAAGTCGCGCTGAATGGCTGCTTCGATGGCCTTATCGCGCTGAATATGCTTGAGGTTCCAGATGCTGAAGCCCATCAAGGCCGCCGCAGGAAGCACGATGGCCAGCTCCAGCGTCAGCAGTGTTCGCGTGCGGTCCGTCAATCGCCACTTCTTCGTCATTCTCAGCCTCGCCAGATCACCCACTTCCCATACAAGAGCAAGACTATAGAGTCCTTTTACAACGAGTTGTCAAGCCATCGCAAAGGTTTGTAAAAAGTTGTAAAAGGCGACGCCCGCACCTGCGCACAGCTTCGCCAGTATCCCGTGGGCGTCCTCGGCGTTGTCGGAATTAGGTTTCCCTTTGCTCGTCTGGTTCAGATACTTCTCCGCGACTTTGGTATCGTTGAATGCAGAGGTGACAGCCCCTTGTATTCCAGGACCGCAATCGCGGGGCCTCAGATCGGATGCCGCATACGGGCGCAAAGTCGTACAACATGGCAGTACGCAGCATGGAAGGCGCCAGCCGGAACTGAGTGAAATCTTCCTGGCTTCCCAAACGTTCCGTTCGAGGAAATGCGGTGATCCGGAGTGCTGCTCGCGCTCCGGTCTCCTCGAACGTGGTTCGTGTGGACCTTAGGGCCACATGTCCAGTTTTGCGACTCTAGTCGCTCAGTAAACTGCAGGTCGGTTCTTGCTTCTCCCACTCGTCGGCCATTTGCTGGGCTTGGGGAATATGTGGTGGGACATCTCGGCTCGGTCGGCATTGAGGTTGCTTCGTTGCAGGCTAGAAAAAAAACACTTGTAGGCCTGAACAATTCAATTTCTTTACCCAACGATCCATTTCTTGAATTGACGGCTCATAGGCCCGGATATGAGGATCCAGCCGACTTTTGGTTCACTTTACCCAACGCTCCACGCGCACTGGTCCCGTAAACCACGCATCGTTTTTCTTTGCGATCAATGCTGAAACGCTAACGCCTCCGACTCCGTCGTGTAGTGGATCCGAATCCAGACACTGGCCATCGCCCAAATAAGCGATTACATGAATCCCGTTCACCGCCAACACATCACCGGGTTGCACCTTGCTCCAATCCAGCTTCGCCAGGCTTTCCGCCTCGGTCACCAGCGTCAAATTCCCGCCGCACCCTTCCCAAAACTGCCGCGCATGACAGTGCACTTCCAAGTCCGAAATGCGATCATGCGCCTTGCAGATCAGCGCCGAGCACGTCGTCTCCAAATATTTCTCTCCGTCGTGCGACCGCAGCGCATCCATATAGGTTTGCGGCTGATGGAAGAACAACCCGGCAAACGCGAGCATCAGTGAGAACAGCTTCATGGCGATTGGACCCCGGTTCTAAAATTCGGACTATCGCCTGATCGATTTGCACTCCGACGGCACCTGGCCTTGGAGAAGTGCAATCTGTCCGTAGGAACAGGGTGCGCTATGCAGAAAACCAAGCCTATGGTACAGGGGTCCGATTTGAGGCACTGCTAGGTCTAGGTATGAGCTTATCTAGTCGTACTAAAACTAAACCACTAACTGCTTATTTGTGAATAACATGCAGGAACTGACGGTCGCGACGTTCCGGGCCTCTGCCTATCTGCACTGTACTTCGCGATTTGCCGCGGGGACACCTGAGCCGAGCGAGCCGCATGCAGAACCTTGCTCGCTTCCGCGACTTCTTGAAAATGCATATGAGATGGTTACCCCTAACGCCAGCCGGCGTGGTTCGCGCTATTGTGTTGGGAGACAATTGCCAATCGGTGGATGCGCGATACTCAACAGTTGTAAAGGACCTTGATGAATTCGGGACCGAGTCCACTCATTCTAAGTAATCGAGACTGGCGCGTGGAAGTTCACGGGTTGGTGCTGACGGAAACGTTTCGACGCCCAGGCCTGGTCTTGCCGCTTCACTTCCATGAGCGCACAAATACTGCTCTCACGATCGAAGGGTTCTTCACTGAGACGGTTGGTAAAGAGCCTTACGACGTGAATCCCTCGAGCGTGATCTTCAGACCGGCCGGCGAGAAACATTCCAATCGATGCGGGAAGACGGCAGCCCGTTGCTTGATAGCCAATCCTCGACCGCGCCTCTTATGTTGAAGGAGGACTGATTTGCAGTTTGGCCCTCAGGATATTGCGAGAGTTTCGGACGTTGATGCAGCTGGTCCACTGTCGATCGAGGCACTCACGCTCGAGATGTTGGTTCAGGCGACGCGGCTTGACGTTATGAGGGACCGCAATCCGCCGCGGTGGCTCCAGCAAGCAAGGGAGGTTATTCACGAACAATTCCTGGAGTCGCTGAGCCTATCAAGTATTGCCGAACTGGTAGGGGTGCATGCAGCACATTTGGCGAAGATGTTCCGTAGGCACTATGGATGCACGGTCGGGGATTACGTTCGCATGCTGCGGTTAGACTACTCGGCGAAGCTCCTGGCTCAGTTCGACAAAGGCCTCAGCAGCATTGCGCTCGTTGTAGGGTTTTACGATCAGAGCCACTTTGCCCGTCTATTCAAGCTCCGATTTGGGGTCACCCCAGGCGACTTCAGGGTGGATCTAAGAAGGAAACAAGTCTCCGTCACGGTGAAGAAAGAAGGCGCGTCACCAGACTAGGCACGTACAAAAAAACAACGATCGTCCAAGACATCACCTCGCCTCTGGCTGTTGAATGACGCCTTGAGGACGGAGTCATTTGGTCGCCAGGATCTTTGGACCCGTGAACAGGAACTCACGCGACACGCCTTGTCTAGCCCAACTTTCGCAGTTGAGCACATCTGAGCCAGTTAAGTGCTTTGGAATCAGTCGAAGTTAGGGAAAGGTCTCCACCACAAAATAGCCTCCTACCAGACGGTTGGTACCTCGATTTCGTAGCTCTGTTTTTGCGCGACTAGGCGTGGTGGCGGCTGGCTCGGCAGCTGCAATTTCAGCTTCTCGATCAGCAGCTTGGTGTCGAGAGAAGGCTGTGTGTAGCGCGGCAGAATCAACCATCGCTGATCGACCGTAGGAATCCACACGTCAATCATTTTGATTTCCGCCAACTTCTCCAACACCGCCGTAGGTGTCAACCCCGGGGCGTGCAGCAACAGGCGCTGCTTCAGCGTCACTTGTAAGCAGTAGGCAAGAAAGGCGATCAGAATGTGCGCGTCGGCGCGATGCTCCAATTGATGGCGGATCGGGCGGATGCAAAGTTCGCTCTTGAGCGATTTAAATACCGATTCGATCTGTGTCAACTGCACATAGCGGGTCCACAGGACGCTGGGATCTCCGGCGGTAAGGTTGGAGCGCAGCAAGTAGTGCCCGTCGCGCCATTCCGCCTCCTGGAGCTTTTGCTTGTCCGCACGAAACTGGAAGGTCTCGCGGGTGACCGGTTGGCCTTCCTCGGGTACTCGCATCTGCACGAACTGGAATGCGCGGCCCGCTTGCGATTTCGCGGCGCCCAAACGCATCAGCAGCTGGACCAGAGAGGGCAAGCTGCGCCGCATGGCACGGAGTTTTTTGAGCAAGCGGGCCAGACGCTTGCGGCGCATGGCGGTTTCTTTGGCTCTTCTTCCTTCGCTCTTGGCCAGCACATAGAGTTCGCCGTCCTGCTCAAACAGTTTCACGTCCACCGACTCTCGAACCTGCTGCCAGGGCAGATCCAGCCACTTCTTTTCATACTGTTGGATCTTGCCTTTCGGTGTTCCAACCAAATAGAAAATCTCGCGGGCCGGATCCCGCATCTCCTGCAAGATTTCTTCGGTCGGAATGCCGCGATCCATCACCCACATGCGTTTTGCTTTCCCATAGGTCTTCTCAATCTGGTCTAGAAAACCGCGGAGTGTAGTGCGATCACTGGTGTTGCCGTCCATCACTTCGTAGGCCAACGGGAAACCATCGGTGGTAATCACCAGCGCAATCACCAACTGCAAACAGTCCGTCCGTTTGTCCCGGCTGTGGCCGTACTTGGCTTTGGGGTTCGCTTCCATCGCACCTTCAAAGTACGTGCTGGTCAGGTCGTAGAGCAGCACTTCGAACTCCGCCTTAAACAGATCAGCCCACTTCTGACGCAGCCATAGAAAGAGATCTTGCTTGTGGTCCAGCACACGATCCAGGCAGCGATACAAGCGATCCTTTTCGGCCACGGCGAAATCGGTTCCCAGCAGCGCATCCATGGCGCTGGTCAGGTACCACTGGCGATGGACACGAAACTCGTTGCCCGGATCCAGCAGTTGGCTCACCACCAGTAGCTGCAATACTTTTTCCCAAGGGACGTCTTCCCGCGATCTGGCAAGACGAGAGTCCCAAAACTCATCGAGGCCCAGTTGGCGCCACAACTCGCACCCCAACCAGCAACTGCCGAACAGGCGAGGGTGCCGCAGCTCGAGACCGCTCAGTTTCACTTGCAGAGTGTCGACCGCATCGGCAGGAATCTCGCGGTCGTCAGGAAACAAACTCAAGTTCTCATACTCTTGCTGCTGTTCGTCAAACACCGACAACGTCTTGCGCCATGCCGCTTGTTGTTGATCGTTGATCTCGCCGAGATAGAGAACGGTTCGCTGCACCGTTTTGTCCGAAGCGATTCGATGGTTTTCTACGATGCTGAAGTAGCGATGATCTTTGCCGTCTTTTTTGCGATTGTTGCTGCGCAGAAACATGCTGACGGCAGATTGCCAGAAGTCCGGGACCAAAGGGAAGGCACTTGGTCTCCACTCTGCCGTTTTTTCATGGCCCGACGATGGAAACGCACGACTTAACTACGAAAATGAGGCCAAAAATACCAAAAATCGCTCGCAACTGCGAAAGTTGGGCTAGGTTCCGGGAAGTGAAAGGGCTGCGGATTCTTGGCCCGGCGGAGCCGCACAACCGAGTAGCTGTCTTTTCCTTCGTGATCGAGAAGAGGGACGCGCTCGACATAGTCAAGGCTAGCGACGCAATGGGCATCGCGGTTCGCGGTGGAGACCTCGCGTCGCTTCCGATCTTGAAACGGATGGGTGTGACAGAGGCGGTTCGGGCCTCCTGTTATGCTTACACCGCAGCCGAAGTAGTCGATCTACTCGTCGCAGCATTGCAAGACGAACACCGCGGACTTTTATGATGATCAGCGAATCGCTCTCGCGCCCAGCAGTCCTCGAGATTCTTCAAGAACTGATTCGGACGCCCTCCGTAAATCCAAGTCTTTCACCAGAGGAAGCGCACGGGGAAGAGGCGATTGCCAAAGTTGCACAAAACTGGCTGATGGCAAACGGAGTAAAGAGCTGGCTGGAAGAGGCCGCTCCGGCACGCCCTAACGCCGTGGCTGAGGTGGGAAATGGGATAGGTCCGACACTCGTCTTTTGCGCCCACCTCGACACTGTGGGTACGAAGGGTATGACGATTCCGCCCTTTGAACCAAACGTTCAAGGTAATCGCTTCAACGGGCGCGGCAGCTATGACATGAAGGGCAGCGCCGCCGCCGTAATGTCTGCGGCTGCCGCTCTCGCGGACGCGAATCTATCAGGCCGGCTGGTTGTCGCCCTGGTGGCCGATGAGGAATATGCCAGCATCGGCGCGCAAGACTTTGTCAAACGCCACAGAGCGGATGCCTGTGTCCTGACGGAACCAAGCGAAGGACGCTTGATTCTTGCACACAAAGGATTCGTCTGGGCAGAGATCACAACTACGGGCCGCGCCGCCCACGGCAGCAGGTGGGACTTGGGCGTCAGCGCCATTGCCAAAATGGGGCGGATTATTTCTGCGCTCGAAGACTTCGACCAGGTAGAACTGCGGCGCCGGGTCCATCCGCTCGTTGGCCCTGCGTCGCAGCACTGTTCCCTGATCGAGGGAGGATCAGGGCTTTCAACGTATGCCGAGGAGTGCAGATTGAAGGTGGAGCGCCGGACCTTGCCAGGTGAATCGCCGCATCAGGTGATGCGTGAGCTCGAGGAGGTCATTCGTTCAACCGGTGAGAAAGCCCAGGTTTGTTGTTTGTTGGATCGCCCCCCGCTGGAATGCGACCGAGAGTCAAAGATCGCGACTTGCCTTCGTGAAGCGGCGACTACGGCCACGGGAGCAACCCCCGAGGAAGGCGGAGTAGGTTACTGGATGGATGCTGCGCTGTTCCACGCCGCGGGCATCCCGACCGTGAACTACGGCCCCGGCGGTGCTGGAGCGCACGAGGCCGTGGAGTGGGTTGATCTGGATTCAGTAGTGAGTTGTGCGCAGGTGCTCGCAGAGACCGCCTGGCGCTTTTGCAATTCGCAGACTCACTCTGGCGGAATGCCATCGAGATAGGAAACGAGATCGAACCCGGCGGAGGACAGGTTTTGCGGCTCAAACTCAGCGGGAAATAAACGCGAGCTCCCGGACGAATCCATGATGGCAACTCCACAAGCAACGACTCGCTCTCCAGCAAAACCGTAGTAGATCTTAATTTGCGAAATGAGCGCGTAACTGCACATGTCCCCGGCACTGCATTCCTCATTTCGCGAGCGCGTGTTAGACTCCCCGCTGTTTCTCAACTAAACTCCCGCAATCCCTTGAGGTTTTCATGCGAATCAGGATCTTTTCTGTGCTAACGACCTTGCTCTTCTGCTCACCTCTGATGGCCGCCGACGACTTGAAGGTACTGCGTTTTGGACACTTGATCGACGGCAAGGGCAAAGTATGGACGAACGCCGTGGTTATCGTGCGGGGCGGCAAGGTCGCAAAGGTCGGTGGAGGAAACACGGCGATACCAGAACATGCGGAACTGATTGATCTCTCTTCGTACACAGGAATTCCGGGCCTGATCGATGTCCATACGCATATGACCTTCTGGTGGGACAGCACCAAGCGAAATCCTCCCTTCGCACAGTTGGACTCCCAGCCGCCCGCGTTCTTGGTTTACATGGCTCAGGAGAACGCTCGCAAGACGCTTGAGGCCGGCGTTACGACGGTCCGCGATTTGGGTGCTCCCGGCTACGCAGATATCGCCATGCGTGACCTCATCAATCGCGGTGCCATGATTGGCCCCCGGATGTTTGTAGCAACCTGTGGCCTTTCGATCACGGCTGAGCCATTCCGCCCCAGCTTCGTGATTCCCTCTTGTGGCACGGTGGATGGCGTTCCCGAGGTTTTACGTGCCGTGCGTCAACAAGTGGCCGCTGGAGCCGACGTAGTCAAAATGTATGGTTCGACCGGGAGCGACCACGACCTTACGGGTTATCAGACTTTTACCTATGACGAGATGAAAGCGGCTGTTGATTCCGCTCACCAGTTCGGCAAGCGCATCGCTATTCATTCCTACGGTCCTGATGCCGTGCGCGATGCTGTCCGAGCAGGCGCCGATTCTGTGGAGCACGCCATCGACATTGACGATGCAACGCTCGCCGAAATGTCTAAACGCGGAATCTTTTACGTCCCTACCATTGACCACAACCGCTACTATCTTGAGAATCGAACGCAATACGGTTGGGATGAACAGGTAGCGTCGCGGTTTACGGAGTTCATCCAAAAAAATCTGGAGACCGCACGTCGTGCACACAACGCACGAGTTCCTCTCGCCATGGGCTCGGATGCCGTTTTTACCATGTTCGGGCAAAACACCCGCGAACTGTCTTGGTTTGTCAAAGCGGGTTTAACTCCCGCCCAGGCTCTTGAAACCGCGACCTGCAATGCCGCTGCCTTGTTAGGCATGCCCGACCAACTTGGAGCGGTTGCGCCCGGCTATTCAGCTGATTTGGTTGCCGTGGATGGCGATCCTCTCACCGACATTAACGCGGTGATTCAACATGTTCGCTGGGTAATGAGAGATGGACAAGTTGTGGTCGATCACCGATCCCATTAAGTTTTGATGCTCCACGGTCCATCGCTTCGGTAGTAATGCTCTATCCCATGCCTAGCTCCAGACAGGTCTCGTCCACTTTTGCTCCGGTGTGCCCACTTCTCCGGTAAAGGTTGCCAGGCACAGGGTCCAGCGAGCAGATTCGCTAGCCACGTTGCGAATATCTATCTGAGTCATTTCTTGTGCCCATTACCTGTAAACTAAGCGGGGCTCAAAACATGCCTAAGTCCATCAGGTTTCCGCCCGAAATCCGGAAGCACTACGATCAAGTTGAAGAACGGTTGAGGTTGTTCAAGGAGGCTGGCGAGCTAGAGTTTCACCGAACCAAAGAATTGATTTCCCGCTATATTCCCCGGAAGCCCTTGAAGGTCTTAGATATCGGTGGAGGACCGGGTGCGTATGCCTGCTGGCTGGCGAAGCTAGGGCACACTGTTCATTTGGTCGACGCAGTTCCGTTGCATGTGCAACAGGCTAGAGCTGCCTCCAACACTCAGCTCGACACACCGTTAGCCAGCGCTACTCTAGGCGATGCGCGAAGGCTGAAATTTGAAGATAAAACGTACGACATCGTCCTGCTTCTGGGGCCTTTATATCACTTGGTCGCAAAACAAGACCGAAAGAAGTCTCTGTCAGAAGCCTTCCGAACGCTGAAGCCGGGCGGACTGCTCTTTGCCGCAGCGATTTCGAGATTCGCCTCCGCGTTGGACGGTATATTTCGAAACCTAATACAAGACCCGGACTTCTTCAAGATTGTTCGACGCGATCTGAAACTCGGGCAGCACCGCAATCCGACCAATCGTCCCGAATACTTCACAACAGCTTACTTCCACCGTCCGAGTGAACTGCAAGATGAAATTCGAAAGGTGGGCTTCGAACGGACGCGGCTGTTCGCCATCGAAGGACCGGCGTGGCTGCTCCCCGATTTCCGGAAAGTATGGCGCGATCCTCCCTTGCGATCCAGGCTGCTAACAATTCTGGATGAAACGGAATCGGAGGCGTCGCTGATCGGACAAAGCGCTCACATGCTGGCCATAGGTCGAAAGAAGTAATAACCGACTCCCCGCGCACTATTCGGCTGGAAGACACCAGACCACCGACCGAGCCTTTTCCCTCGAACCTGCTCGATCCAATGGTTTGGGTCATTTTCAGTTGCGTGGTTACGGCGTTCATCGGGCGCCAGTTTGCGGCCTACTGGGCGAAAAACTTCAGACCATTCCCACATCGTATCAATGCGGCTTGAATGTCTTCCCGGTCTCAAGCAGCGTCTTCAGTCGGGAAAGAATGCGTGGCCATCCATCGGCGCAGGCAGCGTAAGTGGGGTCATCCTCCGCCCACTCGTCATGCGTCACCATTACTTTTGTGGCTTCGGTCTCGGGCACCAGTTCGATAGTTGCGCGTGACTCCTTATCATTTCCGCCCATTGCGAAGGTGTATTGAAAGACTCTTGGCGGCTCAAACCGCAGGACCTTCCCTCGAACGTAGGTCATGGGCTTGCCATCGGGTCCCGCGCCCACCCATGCGAGCAAGCCACCAGTCTTAAAGTCCGCTCGAAGCTCAGCGCCCGAGAAGATGATGCTGTTCGACTCCCTCGACACAAAACCCTCCCACACCTTCTCCGGCGTGGCAGCAATGTAGAAGATATATTTAAGTGGTGCTTGATGAGCCATGATTGCTCCTGACTCTCCTACTCCATCTTACATCTACGGGCAAGAATAGAGCCACGTTCCGACGGTAGGAGTCTTCGTGGTTACATCCAATGTGTTTGAACCTTGATTCGCGCGCGAGGGCTTTAGGATCAAACAGTTTGGCGCTAGTTTTCGGCTGTACTGGTCCAATCTGTGCACGCGCAGCTAACCCGCTGCCTAGAAACGAGTTAAGCTTGCTCTCCATTCCGCTGTCCGGTAAAAGCTCTACCAGGCAGGAGTTTTGCAAGCAGTCATAGAAACCCTCGGTGGCGGGACACTTTGCACGATTGCGTTGTACAATCGCGCCCCGACGCGCGGGGTGACAGATACATGACGAATCCTAGGCATCATTTCGTGGCGGTAATTGGCGGTGCGATTTCAGGCTCGGTGGCTGCGGAGATTCTGGCGGATCACGGAATTCGAGTCGCCGTGTTCGAGCAGAACACGCGGCCGTACGGCAAGATCGAAGACGGTCTGCCGCGTTGGCACGTCGAGCAGCGCAAACAGGAATACGCCCGAATCGACGCGCGCATGAAGAAGCCGAATGTGCATTTCATCCCCTCTATCAAGCTAGGCCGAGATTTTAATCTCCCCCAGCTTTT
>Ga0210406_10007440_pt1 | contig 11118 bp, 8 predicted proteins | sample IncBWC30MmetaG_FD_155454 | JGI IMG/M metagenome (GOLD analysis project Ga0210406, IMG submission 155454) | Forest soil microbial communities from Barre Woods Harvard Forest LTER site, Petersham, Massachusetts, United States - Inc-BW-C-30-M | ecosystem: Environmental > Terrestrial > Soil >... | reverse complement strand
CAAACACCTCGAGGAGCTGCTGCTTCTCTTCAATCGAAAGCTGCAGATTCGCCGCGATCGTGTCGGCCAGCTTCGCCGGCTCATCCGCGCGCACGCTGGCGGCCATGGTCTCGTAGTTCAGCGACTGCTGCAGCTTCACGTACTGCTCAAACAGGGAATGGACCCGCTGCATCAACTGCTCCACCTGCGGGGTCAACTCCAACTGCGTCTGGCCGGTGCGCACCGTCGCGACAAAAAATCCATCGACATCGTTGACTTCGGTGGCTCTCGCCCGCTCCACACCCTCAACCAATACTTTAATATTGCCGTCCGGCATCTTCACGGATTGGACGATATTCCCAATCGTCCCGGTCTCATAGATATCGTCAGCATTCGGCTCGTCCACTGAGGCGTCGTGCTGCGTCGCCAGAAAGATCTTCCGATCACCCGACAGAGCCTCTTCGAGAGCCCGCACACTGGATTCGCGTCCCACCACAAACGGCGTCATCATATGGGGGAAGATGACCATGTCACGGATAGGCATCATCGGAAGCTTGCGAACATCGCCGCTCAGCGCTTTTTTGGGTTGGTTTGTCATCGCTCTCCAATTAGACGTTAAAACACCAATAACGATGCATCTGGCGTTTCGGCTTCAGGTGATTGTAATTCCTTGTACTCTGCCGTGCATCCGGTAAAGTACAACGTCTGTGGAATTGGAGTCCGCAACTGGGTAGCTGCAAACGAATTCTGGCTGGCGAACGTACGCAAAGCTGCTGGCCGAGCGGTTCCTGTAGCGCGTCCCTTTGCGCCACTCCGCTCATCGCCGCTAGCCCGCTTTCTCCAGCAGTGTCGGCAGCGTCAAGCTGTGTTTCTTCACCATTTCTGCCGTAATGGAGAGATCTTTGACCTTCTTGTTGCCTGGAACGTAGTACATCAGATCAAGCATCAACTCTTCGAGAATCATTCGCAGACCGCGGGCGCCAACCTTCCGCTGCAACGCCTCCCGCGCGATCTCACGAGCCGCTTCGTCGGTGAACGTAACTTTGACGCCTTCAAACTCAAATAGCTTCGCATACTGTTTCAGGATCGCGTTGCGCGGCTTGGTCAAAATTTCGATCAGGGCCGCCTCGTCCAACTCGTCCAGAATCCCCAGTACAGGCAAGCGGCCTACGAACTCCGGAATCAAGCCATACTTCAGCAGATCCTGAGGTTCAGCCTGTCGCAGCAGCTCCGCGTCGCGCTGCGCCCGGATCGGCGTCACATCGCCTTCCTTCGCATCCGGGTCCGCAATTGCCTTGAATCCCAGCGCCTTTTTGCCGATACGCCGCCCGATCACCTTTTCAAGCCCGACAAAAGCTCCACCGCAGATGAAGAGAATGTTTGTCGTATCGACAGCGGTAAACTCCTGATGCGGATGCTTGCGTCCACCTTGCGGCGGAACGTTGGCGACTGTGCCTTCGAGCAGCTTCAGCAGCGCCTGTTGCACGCCCTCGCCCGAAACGTCGCGCGTGATCGAAGGATTCTCATCCTTCCGGCCAATCTTGTCGATCTCGTCGATGTAGATGATGCCGCTCTGCGCGCGCTGCACATCGCCTTCGGCCGCCTGCAGCAGCTTCAAGATGATGTTTTCGACGTCCTCGCCCACATACCCGGCCTCGGTTAACGTGGTCGCATCCACAATCGCGAACGGCACGTCCAGCATCTTCGCCATCGTTTGCGCCAGAAGCGTCTTGCCCGACCCGGTTGGTCCCACAAGCAGGATGTTGGACTTCGACAACTCCACATCGTTGCCGCGCGTCTTATTCATCTGGATGCGCTTGTAATGGTTATAAACCGCCACAGCCAGTTTCTTCTTCGTCTGGTCCTGTCCGATTACGTACTCATCCAGAAACGCCTTGACCTCCTGCGGCTTCGGCAGGTGAGCCGGTGCGGCGCCAGGCGCTGCTTCCGTGCGATCGTCTTCGAGGATCGAGTTGCAGACCGCCACACACTCATCGCAAATGTAAGCCCGCGGATAGTCCGACGGAGACGAGATCAGCTTGGCAACAGCGTCCTGCGACTTATGGCAGAAGGAACAACGAAGTGATTCGTCTGAGCCCCGTGACGTTTTCATAAGATACGACAGCTCCCCGAGTGGTCCGCGCAAACACCACTACACGTTAAAGTTTACACCCGTTTCGTTCCGTAAAGCATGTTGCAGGTACCCGTTGCTGTACCTCGAAATGGTCATAGACGTGCATGTCATCGTGGATATGAGAGAGCCCAAACCATAAGGTCTGGGCTCCTCAGTAACTTAACGACGCGTACTTGACGAAGCGCAACTACGTGCGCGGCCGGTCGATAATGTCGTCGATGATGCCGTATTCCTTCGATTGCGCGGCGGTCATGATGAAGTCACGCTCCACGTCACGCTCAATCCGCTCCAGCGTCTGGCCCGTGCTGGCGCTCATCAGCTTGTTGGTAATCTCGCGAATGCGCAGAATTTCGCGCGCGTGGATGTCGATATCGGTAGCCTGTCCGCTCAGTCCGCCCATCGAAGGCTGATGAATCAGGATGCGCGAATTCGGCAGCGCGAATCGCTTGCCCTTCTTGCCCGCCATCAGAAGAAACGCTCCCATGCTCGCTGCCTGACCGATGCAGAACGTCACCACATCGTTCTTGATGTACTGCATCGTGTCGTAGATCGCAAGCCCGGCAGTAATCGATCCACCCGGCGAGTTGATGTACAGCTGAATGTCCTTCTCCGGGTCCTCGCCGCTGAGAAACAGCATCTGCGCAATGATCACATTGGCGATATTGTCATCGATCGGCGTGCCCAGAAAAATGATGTTGTCGCGCAGCAGACGGCTGTAGATGTCGTAGGCGCGTTCGCCCCGGCTCGTCTGCTCGATCACCATCGGTACTAATCCCATGACACTCTCTCTTTCCCTTTTGTGATTGCTTGTTGGTTATCGCCTTTTTGGTTTGTCATTCCGCATCCTGAGCGTAGTCGAACGGGGGAGGAATCTGCTTTTGTTTTTCTGTAAGGACCGGCAGACGTCTAAGCGCTCAGCTTCTCATACAACACGCTTCCTGTCTTCTCGCGCCGCATCTGCTCGCGAATCCGGTCCAGCCCGCCGTCCTTGGACAGCCGCTCGCGCAGAGCCTCCAGAGGCTCCCGCGACTGGATGGATAGCATCAGCAGCTCCCGATCAACATCTTCATCGCTCACCGCTACGCCTTCAACCTCGGCGATCCGGTCCAGAACCATCGACGCCTTTACTTCGTTGATTGCCTGGTCGCGTTGAGCCTCACGCAGGCGAACGAAGTCCAGCTTCCGCATGTCGTCTACCGACATGCCCTGCTGCGCCAGCGCACGCAGCCCGCGATCCAGTCGTGCTTCGATCTGCTGCTGCACGAACGACTCGGGAACAGGGAACTGGAATCGCTCAATCAACTCGCCCAGCAGCTTGTCCTTCGCCGCATTGTCCAGCGAACTCTTCTTGCGATCCGATGCATGCTCGCGCAACTTGGTCTCAAAATCATCCCAGCTCTCATAGTTGCCGAGCTGCTTGGCAAACTCCGCATCGCGCTCCGGAAAGCTCTTGTGCTTGATGCCCTTCACTGTGACGTCGTAGCTCACGGTCTGTCCTGCGAGCCGTCGCTCGCCGAAGTCCGCCGGATATTCGACCTCAAACTTCAGCTCCTGCCCCGGCTTCGCTCCACGGAGCGCGTCGTTGAAGGCAGCCAGCGTATTCTTCCCGCCAATCTCAATCAGGACATCCTCGCCTGTAATCGGCGCCTGAGTGGAAGCATTCTGAACGCCTTCCTCCGTCACCGTCTGCGCCAGATCTTTCACTTCGCCGCGAAATTGAATCTCAGCCCAGTCGCCATCGACCAGCGCGCGATCTTCCTCGACCGGCTCCACGGTCGCATGGTTTTCCAGCACACGGCTCAACTCCGCTTCGTATTCGTCCTGCGTCAGGGCAGCATCGGGCTTGCTGACACGAGCACTGTCGTAGCCCGTGATATCGATCTCCGGGGCCACTTCAAACGCAGCCTTGAACTTCAGCGGCTGGCCGTCCAGCAACTGCATATCCAGCAACTGGGGCTCTGAAACGGGACGAAGCTTCTGCTCCGTGATCGCCTTCCGGAACCGCTCCGAAACCAGGCTCTCCAGAACCTCCTGGCGAACCTCCTTGGCAAACTTCGAACGGATCAGCGACTCCGGCACTTTGCCCGAGCGAAAGCCGGGAATCCGGGCCAGCTTCTGGTACCGCTTCACTACAGTCTTAAAGCTCTTCGATACCTCATCCGCGCCGACCTCGACCTCAATCTCTCGGGTCAGTTCAGGGTTCAGCGACGGAGCATGCTGATGCGCATGATCGTGGTCATGCTCGTGATCATGTTGGGGATCGTGCGAATTCGCTGCTGCGGGCTGCTGCTCGGCAGCCTCATTGGTCTCTGTCATCTCAGTCGGGGTCAAGTCCTTGCCTTCCAGGAAACGTCTGTGTCTGCCGCGCCGCACGTCATGCGCTGCCAGCGCGGCTACGCCACACTACTACTGTACGAGGCTTCGGTAGAGAGGGTCAAACCTCGCGCCGTCCTTCACTCCCGCCCGAAACCGGGAGCACCCTCAAAAACAAGCATCCGAGCCTGCATCAACGCTCTCGGAAGGTGCCCGAATCGGTCGAACTCAATGCAAATATCTCCAGCCGAATCTTCCATTGCATCGTCTGCCCCGGTTGCAGCACTACCATTCCGGTATCTTCGTCCTTCGCCCACTGATGTCCAAACGGGTCGTCGAAATTCGACTGCGGCTCAACCGAGATATACGATCCATCCAGCGGCGCATACACACGTATCGCCTTAATGGTCGATGTCTGCGCCGTGATGCGCAGACCGTAGTCATTCTCCGGATCGCGCAACTCCGCCATCGGCCCGTTCTCCATCAATCCAGTCCTCAGGTGAACAAAGCTGTCGTCAAGGTTCAGCGCTCCAAGCTGTGCCCCGGCACGGCCGGTAAAGTCATACTCGGTTTTATCCACCGGCACCAGTCTTCCGCTCAACTCGCCCGACCGGCGATCCTTCACCTCCAGCCGCAATCCTTCCGGCAGACGCAACATCATCTGTGCGCGATGTCCATTCAGAATGGCAAATCGAGGATGCCACCCTATCCCCATCGGCTCCGCCGTATCGCCCGTATTGCGCGCGACGATCTTCATCGTTATTGCCTTGCCGCTCAACTGCACCGTTGTCGTAATCTCTGTCTGCGACGGCCAGAGACCGCCGAAGTTTCCGGGATGAAACGTAGCCAGCGCCTCGCCGCCATCCGGCATTACGTTCGTGTTGATCGAATCGGAGGGCTGTTTCAGCAGGAGCCCGCCGGCAGCCACCACACCGGCGACTCCATAACTGTCCTTTGCATCGGTCGGCAGCACGAAGCGGTTTCCGTGCCATATCGTGCTCAGGTTTTTCTCATCCGCGGTGTTCACTCCCGAGATTCGGCCCGCCCACGGCATCTCGATCGCCGCCCCCATCGATAAGCTCTTCGCCCCATTCGCATCGGCTCCGGTACCGCTCAAAATCCTAGCCGCCTCCTCCAGCGGAGGAGACGCAAGCAGATTCACCTCTCCCTTCTGCGGAAGATAAGCCGTAATCTGCAGCAGATTCATTCCGCGGCCGGGAAGCAGTGTCGCCGAAAGAAACTCCGGCCCATTGCCTCCTGCTATCTGCGAACGCTGCAACTGCACGATGTCCTGCCCCCCGGGACGCACCGCCACATCGGTCACCGGCCGTTTGTTCAGCTCTTTTTTCAACTGCGAAAATTGTCCCAGCCGGTGCTCCCGCCACACGAACGCCAGCCCCGCCAACACAAGCAGCAGGACCAGGAAGGTCAGCAAGCCCGAGCGCATCACCGCCGCATGCCATATCTTTCTGCGCCATCGGCCCACCGCCTGCGTCAGGAGCGCCCAGTACATTCTGCTAAGCCTTGGATCTTCCAACTGTTTTGCCTGTCCTTCGCTGTCGTTGCTAACTCATTCTACGGAAACCCAGATTTCGCCCGGGAGAACGCCGGCACTTCATTCCTACTATCATGGGATGCAGTGACACCCCTCAACGCACAGACGGTCGACGCACAGACTACGTCTCAGCTCTTCCAGCAGATTCATCAGTCCATCATCACCTGCGAACGCTGCCCCCGTCTCCGCGACTACTGCCGCGGCATAGGCGAAACCAAACGTCGCGCGTACCTCGACCAGACCTACTGGGCCCGCCCTGTGCCCGGCTTTGGCGACCCCCGCGCGCGGATCCTCATCCTCGGCCTCGCCCCCGGCGCCCACGGAGCCAACCGCACCGGCCGTCCCTTCACCGGCGATGGCTCCGGCGACTTCATGTATCCCGTCCTGCACGAGCTCGGCCTCGCCACCAAACCCCGCGCCATCGCCCGCGAAGATGGCCTGAAGCTCCGCCACGCCTGGATCGCCTCCGTGGTTCGCTGCGCCCCGCCCGGCGACAAGCCGCAACCCCAGGAGATTCGCAACTGCTCCACCCACCTGACCGATGAGATTCAGGCCCTGCCGCGCATCCGCGTTGTCGTCTGTCTGGGCAAGATCGCCTTCGACGGCTATCTCGCCCACCTGCTCCACACCGGCGTCATCGCACGCAAATCCGAATACCGCTTCTCCCACGGCGCCCACTATCGTCTTCCCAACGGCCTGCATCTTCTGGCCACGTACCATCCGTCTTTGCGCAACACCAACACCGGCCGCCTCAACCGCACTATGTTCACGCGAATATTCTTGCAGGCAAGGGAACTGGCTGGCCTCGCTGTCTAAAACATTCGACTTCAAAGACGCCGTTGCGGTAGCGTCTTCGTTCTTGCCCTTGCCGTTGCCCTTGCTTTTGCCCTCGCCTCTGCTTTTGCCCTTGCCGTCATCCTGAGCGCAGCGAAGGACCCCGAAGGACTCCACTTACCCCCGCCTCCCGGACCTTTCAGCCACCCCTTTCGGATTGCGTGTTTCGAAGCGGGCACCTCCCCTTTCAGCCACCGAGGGACTCTTGGGGGTAGAATACTTTTCTCCCTGGGAATTCCTTTCGTTTCTTTCACACCGCCAGGCTGCGAAAGAACCAACCAATCGCAATCTATAGGAATCTCAAAGGAAGAGAAGCCAAATAAGGCATGAGGTAAACGTCAAAATGAGCGCAAAAAATTACTGGTTCGCTTTCGGCATCGGCGTCACCGCAGGAGCTGCAATCGCTCTCCTCTACGCTCCGCAAACTGGCGTCAAGACGCGAAGACAGCTCCGCAAGGGTGTCGAGGACGCAAGCGACTATCTCGAAGATGCAGCCAACTACCTCAAGGAGCAGGCAGAGCGTCTCAGCAAAGAGGCAGATAAGGCCGTCAAACGCGCTCGCGGCCCCCTCGGAAACGCGGTCGACAAGGCAAGCGACGTCGTGCAAAGCGCCGTCAAGAGCGCCCAATCTCTCGTCTAGCTCTTCCTCCATCCCACCAAAACTCCCGTCATTTCAACCGAAGCTGCTCGCGGACCGTTGCGAGCAGCGCGGCGGAGAAATCCGCATCTCCACCGTAGCTTCTGACCCGCCCCGACGACTTTGTTCTTTCTTGCATAATTTCAGGGCCGAAATCCGGTTGACATGCTAACGTCAATCGCATGCAAGAAGCTGCCCTGGAGCAAGCCGCAGGTCTCGATTCTTCCAACATAAAAGAACGTCCCTGGCTCTTCGGCCTCCTCATTGCGCCGAATGCAGTGCTCGCCTTCGGCATCATCAGCGGAGTCCTCTCCTACCTACTCCGAAAGCAGGGCGTCGGCATCGGCCGAAGCTCCGAGATCATCGCGCTCCTCATTCTTCCTCAGACCATCTACTTCCTGTGGAGCCCCATCACCGATTTTTGGATACGCCGCCGCACCTGGCTGATGGTCGGAGCCATCGGCTCGGCTCTCACCCTCGCGGCAGCCTTTCACGGTAGCAGGCTCGACGCTCCGGCAGCCGTTGCCCTCATGTTCTTGAGTGCATGTTTTGGCCAGCTAATCGTCTCCAGTTGCGGCGGAATGATGGGCACCCTTCGCAGCGAGGCGAACCGTCGCAAAGCCAGCAGCGTCTATCAGGCTGGATCGCTGGCCTTCGGCGCTCTCGGTGTCTTTTTTCTCGCCCGCCTCGCCGAGCGAATGGGCATGGGCCCTCTCGGCTGGATCGCCGCAGCCCTCATCGCGCTGCCGTCCCTCGCCGCCTTTGCAGCTCCTGAGCAATCCCTCGAAGAGAAGAAGGGAATCCGCGAAACCTTCGCCTGCATCTGGCACGAGTTCAAAGCCACCTTCATCCGCTGGCGCGCTGTCCCCTACACCTTGATGATGCTCTTTCCCATGGCCAGCGGAGCCCTCATCGGCCTCCTCCCCGGCATCGCGCAGGACTACCATGTCAGCGGCCAGCAGATGGCGTGGATGAACGGCCTTGCGGGAGCGCTGCTCACCGCATCGGGCTCGCTCGCAGCTACACTCATTCCCGCCCGCATCCGCGCATCGGTCGGCTATCTCTCGGTCTGCCTGATTAACGAAGCGCTCCTGTTCATCCTGTGGCTCGGTCCACTCAGCCCATCGACCTACTTCATCGGAGCGACGCTCTATCTCTTCACCATCGGCGCCTGCTACGCGTTATTCACCGCGGTCGTGCTCGAGTTCCTCGGTCCATCCGGCAGAAGCGGCTGCGGCCGCTACTCCATCATCAACTCGCTCGGCAACGTACCCGTCGTCTACATGACTGCGCTTGACGGCAGAGGCGGCAAACTCTGGGGCGCGCGAGGCCTCGCCGGAACCGATGCGGTCGTAGGAGCCATCGGCGCCGCCATCCTCCTCACCTACTTCCTCACCCGCAAGCGCTCCGCAGCCCCACTCCCCGCCGTCGCAAGTTCAAAGTGAACCTATCCAGGTGCTATCGGTATGAGACGTCTTTGCCGTTGCAGGTTCCTGCTGTCATCCTGAACGCAGTGAAGGACCCCGAAGAGTCCGACTCACCCCGACCGCTCAGAGCTTTCAACCCATACCTCTCAGGCCTTTGCCGTTTCCTCGGAACGAAACGGAGGCCCCATCGCCGGCTACTCCGGAGGACCCACCGTCACCACAAAATAAGTCACCGGCTTATCGCTCGTATTCGCGATGTAGTGTTTATCTCCAGCGCAGCAGATCCCCACATCACCCGCTACCATGGTCCGCGCCACGCCATTGGTCGTCAGCTCTGCTGTCCCCTCGCGCACCAGCCAGATCTCGCTATGCAGATGCGTCCCTACCGCCTCATGCTCCGCCCCTGGATCGATCGTCGACTCATGCATCTCCAGGCGAATGTTTCCCGCCTTCAACATACCCTTCAGATAGCTGCTGGAAGAATGCCCAGCCATCGATCCCGCCTTCGCGGGCGTCGGCTTATACACGCCCGACTCAATCACAGGCAGGCCGGCACTCTGGGCCTCCACACTCTCCGGTACCAAGGCCGAGCCCGCCAACAGAGCCGGCAGCAAAGCTGCAAATTCACGACGATCCATAACGAAAAAATCCTCCACCAAAACAATACGCCCCGGCCATCAGCCGGGGCGCAAGTTTCTTCGAAGGGAAGGGAGATTACACCGCAGTCAGTGCCATCCCCGCCATCTTCTCTTCGCCGTCCGCGGAGATCGGCCGGTAAAACAGCGAATTATTTTCCATGTACACCTCAAGGAACGCCGGCCGTTCCACAATGCCGCCGGCGATCAACGCCTCCGACAGAGGATCCTCGACAAACCGCTGCAGCGCCCGACGCAGAGGCCGCGCCCCGTAGGTCCGATCCGAAGCCGTCTTCTCGATGATCCACTTCTTCGCATCATCGGTCACCGAAATCGTAATCGCCTTATGCACCAGGTTAGCGTTCAACTGCTGCACCAGCAGCTCGAGAATCTGCATCAGGTCGGTATCCGAGAGCGACGTAAAGATGATGATCTCGTCCAGGCGGTTCAGGAACTCCGGATTGAACGTCCGTTTCACCTCGCCGCGAACCAGCTCCTCCATCTTGTCCATCACCATGTCTTCCTTCTCGCTCTGGAAGCCAAGCCCCTGCCGCTTCTGCAGATGCTTCGCTCCAATGTTCGAAGTCATGATGATGATCGTGTTCTTGTAGTCGACCGTGTTGCCCAGCCCATCCGTCAGCTGCCCATCTTCAAACACCTGCAGCAGCAGATTGAACACATCCGGATGCGCCTTCTCGATCTCATCGAGCAGCACCACGCAGTACGGATTGCGCTTCACCCGTTCGGTAAGCTGACCGCCCTCTTCATACCCGACATATCCCGGAGGCGAACCAATCAGTTTCGAAACCGAATGCTTCTCCATGAACTCCGACATATCGAAACGAATGAGCGCCTTCTCCGAACCAAACAGGAACTGCGCCAGCGTACGCGCCATCTCCGTCTTACCCACGCCGGTAGGCCCAAGGAACAGGAAGCTCCCAATCGGCCGCGCCGGATTCTTGAGACCCGCACGAGACCGCCGAATCGCCCGCGCCAGCGCCGAGATCGCCTTATCCTGCGAGATCACGCGCTTGTGCAGCTCTTCCTCCACCCGCAGCAACCGCTGCGTCTCCTCTTCCTTCAGCGAAGTAATTGGAACGCCGGTCCAGCGGCTGACCACATCCTCGATATCCCCGCGCGTCACAATGCCCGCCGAAGAATCATCCAGGTGGTACTTGTCCCGCAGCGCCCGCAGGTTCTCCCGCTCCTTGCGCTCCTCGTCCGAGTAGAACCGTGCTTTCTCGAACTCATGATTCGCAATCGCGTTCTCCATGCGGTGCACGATGAACTTGATCCGCTTCTGCACCTCGGTCAGCTCTTCCGGCATCGAGGTCTGCCGCAGCTTCACACGCGCACCAGCCTCGTCGATCAGATCGATCGCCTTATCCGGCAGGAAGCGATCCGGAATATAACGGCTCGAGTGCGACACGGAGAAAGTGATCGCATCATCCGTGTAGGAGACCGCGTGAAACTTCTCGTACTTCTCCTTGATCCCCATGATGATCTTGATCGCGTCTTCCTCATTCGGTGGAGGAACCTTCACCGCCTGGAATCTGCGCTCAAGCGAGCGGTCCTTCTCAATCGACTTCCGATACTCTGCAGGA
>Ga0210406_10007439_pt1 | contig 11120 bp, 8 predicted proteins | sample IncBWC30MmetaG_FD_155454 | JGI IMG/M metagenome (GOLD analysis project Ga0210406, IMG submission 155454) | Forest soil microbial communities from Barre Woods Harvard Forest LTER site, Petersham, Massachusetts, United States - Inc-BW-C-30-M | ecosystem: Environmental > Terrestrial > Soil >... | reverse complement strand
TCAACATCATCCTTCCCGGCCGCAATTACGGCTGGCCCCTCGTCAGCTTTGGGCGCGACTACGCCGGCCCGCGCGTTTCGGAGCACCCGACGCGGGAAGGTTTGGAGTCTCCTATCGTCGTGTGGATACCCTCCATCGCCGTCGCTGGAATGACCGTTTATACCGGCGACCGTTTTCCTAAGTGGAAGGGCAACGTTTTTGTAGGTTCGATGCGTACTGGCGAGATCGCTGGCACTGGTCATCTCGAGCGGATTGTGTTCAATGGCAAAACCGAGGAGTTGCGCCGCGAAACGCTGCTCGGCGAGTTAAGGCAGCGGATTCGCGATGTCCACCAGGGTCCGGACGGGTACCTATACTTGCTGACTGATGAGGATGACGGCGCTCTTCTGCGAATAGAGCCAGCGCAATAGACTCGGCTTTTTGGACGGAACGCCGTTGATAGTTGTGCCTCCGCGAAACACCCTGCGCTACGATAAAACTGGATGCGGTTGCTGATCATCGACGACGATGTCGAACTGTGCGGCCTTCTGAAAGAGTTTCTGCAGCGCGAAGGCTTCGCGGTCGAGTGTACCCACGATGGCCAATCTGGTCTGGAACACGCCAAGCAAGGCCCGTACGACCTTATTATTCTGGATGTAATGCTGCCTGGCCTGGACGGCTTCGAGATCCTCAAGCGACTTCGCGCCGAGAGCCGGGTTCCAGTGTTGATGCTGACCGCTCGTGGGCAGGACGTCGACCGCATTGTCGGCCTGGAGCTCGGCGCCGACGATTACCTTCCTAAGCCATTCAATCCACGCGAGCTTTCGGCCCGCGTAAAAGCCGTCCTGCGACGCACCGAATCCAAGGCAAATCGCGGCCGGCTGGAGGTCAACGGCGTAGTGCTCGACCCGGGTAACCGGCACGTCACCCTGGATGGCAAGGCAATCGAAGTCACGACGCTCGAATTCGATATCCTCGAACAGCTCATGCGCAACGCCGGGCACGTCGTCTCGCGCGACGGCCTGATGGAGAGCCTTTACAACCGGAAATCCACGCCGTTCGATCGCTCCATCGACATGCACGTCAGCCATCTGCGGCGCAAGCTGGAAGGCGGCCGGCCGGTGATCAAGACCATTCGCGGCGTAGGTTATCAGTTCTGTCAAACGCCCGAGGACGCGGTAGCCGGATGAGATCGCTCTTTGCAAAGACGCTGCTCTGGTTTCTGGCCACCACCGCGGTCGCGCTCGGCGGCTTTATCATAACCACCGCATTGACCGTCTCCTCCGCCACGCCCCGTGGGCCCTTGAACATGTTGCTCAATGTTCAAGTCGAGGAAGCCAAGCGCGCTTATGAGACCGGCGGACGCGACGCTCTGAGCGCAGTACTCGCCAAATTTCAGCAGGTCACTGAAACTCAGGTGGTCTTCACGGATGCCAAAGGCACTGACCTGGTCACTGGCAATGCGCGGCCCGATCTGCTGCGGCGGCAGGAGCGCCGGCGTTGGCGGCTGCCCTTTCCGTTTGGCGGCCGGCGGCCCATCATCGCGCGCGCGGATGCGAGCCGGCAATACTGGCTGTTCCTCATCGACGAGCGGCGCAACGCCTTCTTCTTCCTTCAGCCCCAACATCTGTGGATCATTGGTCTGGTAATCCTGCTTTGTTACGGCTTCGCTTATCACTTGACTTCGCCTGTGCGCCGGCTGCAGGAAGCGGTGGAAGGCTTCGGCCGCGGCGATTTTTCCGCGCGTGCCGAGACGAATCGTAAGGACGAGCTCGGACAACTGGCCACCAGCTTTAACCAGATGGCGGAGCGCATCCAGACGTTGCTCGCCGCCGAACGCCGGCTTCTGCTGGATATCTCCCATGAGCTCCGCAGTCCCCTGGCGCGCCTGGGCGTAGCCGTCGAGCTAGCCCGCACTGGCGAGGATCGCGAGAGCATGCTGGATCGCATCCAAAAAGAAGCCGACCGCTTGAACGAGCTGGTGGCCGAGCTGCTGCAGGTGACGCGCGTCGAAGGCGATCCGTCGATGCAGAAGATGGAGACGGTACAGCTGGATGAGCTGTTGGGCGATCTGGTCTATGATTCGCTCCTCGAAGCCAAGGCTAAGGATTGCACGCTGCTGCTGAAAGCCCCCATTCCGGTGACCCTGACTGGCGATGAAGAGCTGCTGCGGCGTGCCATCGAGAACGTCATCCGCAATGCGATTCGTTATGCACCCCATGGCACACCCATTGATATTGAGCTCAGCCGAACAGGTGCCGTCGCGCAGATCTCGGTTCGCGATTACGGCCCAGGAGTGCCGGAAGAGGCATTGCCAAGAATCTTCGATCCGTTCTATCGCGTGGATTCGGATCGCAACCGCATGAGTGGCGGCCTGGGCCTGGGACTCGCGATCGCCCGGCGTTCAGTAGAGCTCCACAAAGGTAAGCTGACCGCTCGTAATGCGCATCCCGGCCTGCTGACAACCATCGACCTTCCAGTCACCTCCGCGCCTGCGATCGGTGAACCATCCAAGCAGCCGGTGTGGCCTACTCCGGTTTCAACAGCTTGATGGTCGACGGCAGCGAGTACAAACTCTCGGGCTCTTTAGGATTGTCAACCTTCACAGAGTCCGAAAATATCTCGTAGATTTTTTCGCCATTGCGGTCGCGCTGGATCGCAAACGGCCATTGAACTCCGCCCGCATCCCGATACTTGGTGTAGCGCGTGACCTCCTCGTTGCGATCCTTGGTAACTTCGTCGCGTCGAAAGAAGACCTGCCGCACCGGCAGCTTGGTGATCTGATGAAAGTAGACCGTAGTGGTCCGGTTATCGGCGTCGGTGATGTCGACGATCTCCACCGGGGAGTTTTCGATCACATCCGAGCCGCGAGCCTCAAGAATCATGCCCGGCTCATGGAGCCGCACTCGTAGAATATAGAAGATGTCGCGCAGCGTGGTTTCCTTGTAGCGCTCAAAACGGTCGGACGGAATGGGCCTCGCACCCCGGTACGTGAGGTCCCAGGCTTCTTTCTCGGTGAACAGAACGCCGTAATCCTCTTTCTTGCCGAAGTTCTCGCGCTCTCGTTGCGCTAACTCGTGCGCCGTGTCCTGAACGCCAGGATAGTACCGCGTATAGATTTTGGCGATACTCAGGCCCGACAACTGCTCTCGATAGAACGAATACGCCCGCCCGGTCTCCTCGCGATTCTCCATCTTCAGATAACGGTCGCCGCCCAGCGCGTTCAGGCATTCGTTGACGATACGCTTGCCCTTTTCCTGCGGCGTCTCGGCCTGCAATACAAAAACGGACGCCGCGGCTACGGCGGCCAAACTAGTCAACTTCATGGCTTCTTGCTCAGCACCTCCGGCGTCAGTCCGGAATTGAGCTTATAGTTATCGATTTTCACAGTGGCGAACTTCTTATCGCCTTGCATGGTGGTCCACTCGAAGGGAAGGCGAATGCCGTTCACATCGCGCCAATCGGCAAAAATCTGCGAAACGGTTCCCTGCGCTCCTTCCCGATACGAGGTCTTCGAAGGCAAGCCGGTCTTTTCATCTACCTCCAACCGGACGCTCTCGCCGTCTTTCGAGGAAATTTCGAGCGTCCCTTCACCAGCGTAATTCACGGTGCGATTAGCGTCCCGGTCGCTCATCGCGAGTAAAGCGATCTGGCGGAATAGCTCGCCGCGCACCTGCTTCACAACCGCGGGAGGAAGCGCCTGCATGCCCTGCATACCCGCCATCCATCCGGCGCTCCCGTCCGAATAGACCGACTGTTTGCCGAAGGGCAGCTCGATATCCTGCCGCAGCGATGACGGCGCCAGAAAAGTATTGGTTTGCTTCACTTTCATCACCGCGCCCGGAGTCTGTATTTCGACGTTGGCCTGATACTGTAGATCCTTAACCGCCGAAAGCTTGTCGGCGCCCCCCAAAGCCTGTTGAACGCGCTGCAACAGAACTTTTCCTTTTTCCAGACTGGCTGAATCGGCCTGGGTCGCCTCCTTCTTCGGCTCGGGAATCGTTAGATCGATCGGCTCGACCTTCATGTTCAATGCGGACAACGGCGTCCCAAAGCCCTCCGGATTCCCCACCGCCACATAGGTCAGATCTTCCGGCTTAAAATACTTCCGCGCCACCCGTAGAACATCGGCCTTGGTAACCCCTGCAATAGCCTTTTGATACTGAAAGATGAAGTCGCGCGGATAGCCGTAGTATTCATACTGCACCAGGCGATTCAGAGTCTTGCTCGGCCGGTCGAAGTGGAAAACAAAGCCGTTCAGTGTAGTGTCCTTGGCGGTCTGCAGTTCCTGGTCGGTCACTTCGGTGGTGCGGATTCTGTCTAATTCCTCGCGAACTGCCTTCAAAGTATCCACGGTGTGTGCCGATTGGGTGCTGCCCGAGATACGGAATGTTCCGGGATGATCGTAGGAGGCCGCCCAACCGGAACCAATGTTGTAGGCCCAGCCGTGTTGAGTCCGTACGTTGCGGAACAATCGGCTTGAAAACCCCCCGCCCAGAATCTCCGACGCCACTTCCAGCGCCGGATAGTCTTTATCGCGTAGTTCCCCGCCCAAATGTCCGACATTAAAGAAAGTCTGCGTGACATCCGCCTTGGTAGCGAGGAAAACTCCCGGCGTTGCGCTCTGCTGCACCTTGGGGAATGTAGGCACGGCCGGCTGCGTATATTTCCAACTTCCCAGAAGCTGCTCCAGCTTGGTCTTCATGTCAGATGCGGAGAAATCGCCATAAATCGCTAGCATGATATTTGCCGGAAAGTAATAACGATGGTAGAAGTCGACCAGGTCCTGGCGCTGGATGTTATCGACGTCGGCATATTCGACCCGCCAGCCGTAAGGCGTGTTCCGCCCGTAGAGGATATCGCTGAACTCGCGTCCGGCGATGCCGCCCGCATCGTCGTTCCGTCTGGAAATTTCGCTTCGTAATTGCGTCTTCGCCAGATCCACTTTATCCTCGCGGAACTCGGCCGACGTTAGAAAGTCCTTGAAGATCCCCAGCACCTGGTCTGTGTTTTCCTTCAGGCACGAGAACCCGATGGTGCCGCTGCTCTCGCCGATCTGGCTCTCCACCTGCGCGGCGACATTCTCCAGCTCTTCGTCCAACTGGTCGCCGGTCTTCCCACGCGTGCCGCCCGAACGCAGCACTTCGCCGGTTAAACCCGCCACCCCACGCTTGTCGGCGGGATCGAAGAGATTGCCGGTCCGGATCAGCGCGCTGCCGGATACCAGCGGCAACTCATGATCCTCCAGCAAGAACACCTTGATGCCGTTGGATAGCGTGAACTCTACCGGCTCGGGAATTTTAATGGCTGGAAGCGGCGGGTATTTCAGATCTTTGTAAGACGGCAGCACGGTCGCTCGGCGCACTTCAGTTTGCGCGGATGCGAACGTCGCCACGAGCAGGAACGCCAGGAAACCGAATCTCATTTCCCTTCTCCTTTGGAAGCGGCCGCTCCACTTGTCACCGGCGCGACGGTATAGACCACTGTCCGAGCCTCGGGGACCAGGTATTTCTTGGCGACGCGTTGCACATCATCGGCTGTCACCTTTTCAAGCTCGTCGATGGCCGTAAACATCTTTCGCCAATCGCCGTAATTGACGTAATAAGACGTCAGCTCTTCCGCCATACCTGAGTTACTATCTAACTTTTGGATCAGCGCCGCCCGGAATTTGGTACGAATCCGGTTTAATGTACCTTCGTCCACTTTCTGCCTCTTCACTTCTTCGATGACGTCGTAGCAGGCCTTTTCGTTCTCTTCCACCGTGTGGCCCTGATTGGGGATCAGAAAGAACAGAAACAAATTGGGATACTTGCCGCCCGGGAAGGAAGGCTGCGCGCCTGCTCCCAGTGCGATCTTCTTGTCCCGAACCAGATCTTTATAAAGCAGGCCGGTTCGTTCGCCCGACAGGATCTCGGTCAGCACATCGAACACCGGGTCGTCTTTATCGTTTTGATTTGGCCGCTTGTAGGCAATAGCCATAAAAGGCTGCGCTGGTGACTCAACTTTGACGCGCCGCTCGCCATTTTGTACCGGCTCAACCGTGCGGGGTCCACTGGGCAGCGGGCCGGATGGCAGGATCGAAAAATATTTGTCGGCCATCCGTTTGCATTCCTTCGGATCCACGTCGCCTGAGATCGCGATAGTGATGTTTGCCGGCACGTAATATTTCTTGTAAAACGCAATCGCCTCCGGTAGCCGGAAATTCTCGATATCGCTGGCCCAGCCGCCCGGCATGTTGTGGTATGGATGCGCCTCAAAAGCGGCGGCCAGCAGCGCCTCCACCAGCATTCCCTGCGGGCTCGATTCTACGCGCATGCGGCGCTCTTCCCGCACCACATCGCGCTCCTTGTAGAACTCGCGAAACACCGGATCATAGAAGCGCTGCGATTCCAGCAGGAACCACAGCTCCAGTCGGTTCTTCGGGAAGTTATAGAAATAGTTGGTGGAGTCTTCCTGCGTGCCCGCATTCATGCCTACGCCGCCATTTTCTTCGATCAATTGAGGATAGGCATTCGGCGTCACGAAGCTGTTGGCTTTGTCCATGGCGGCCTTCAGCTCCTGCTGCAGATCTTCCAGCTTCTTAGGGTCGGCCTTCATCCCTTTATTGCGCTCGGCGTCATAGCGGTCGTAGACGCGCTCCACTTCTTCCATAGCCTGCTTTTCGAGGGGGTAATTCTTGGTGCCGATGGTCTCGGTCCCTTTGAACGCCATGTGCTCGAACATGTGCGCGATGCCGGTTTCGCCGCTGGGATCGTCCACCGAGCCGGCGTTGACATAGGAGTGAAAGGAAACCACCGGCGCCTCGTGCCGCTCAAAAATGATGAAGTGCAGGCCGTTGGCCAGCGTGAATTCGGTGACACGCTTCTCAAAGTCCTTCAGCGACTGTGCCACCAGCGCGACGGGGCACAGCAATAGAACTGCATACTTACACTTGCTTGATTTCATGAGGGTTCGGTTCTCTCGAGTGAGCTGCTTCTACTATTGTAACGGGCCAAAGCGGCTTTGCGTTCCACTTTGCTCGTATCAGGCATCCCCCTCAAATCTTGTCAAAAAAGCCACTAGCCCGCCTAAGGCAGACTGAAGCCGTTATATATGTCAACCGATCCTTTAGTGAAGGACCCAAACCGAGTACTACCGTACTTCGGGTATCCGAACCATTGGGATCAAGCTCTCGGGGGTGTCATGAAGTCGATTGGCAAGTATCAAATAATCGAGGAGATTGGAACCGGCGCCGCGGGCACAACCTACCGTGTTCGCGACACCGCCGCCGAGCGCGAGTTTGCGCTAAAAGTCCTGTATTCTTCCACCAGCGCCACCCCTGAAACGAAGGATCAGTTTTGCCGGAGCTTGGCCAGTTATGCCGAATTGCGCCATCCCAACATCGCCAAGGTGCAGGACATGGGCGAAGCTGACGGCGCCCTTTATGTAGCGACGGAACTGCTCAACGGTATTGATCTACGCCGCCATTTTGAAGAGCGTCGGGTTTGGCCGCTCGAAGTGAAGCTGGAGTTCATCGCCGCAGTCGCGGACGCCCTGACGGTACCGCATTCCAAGGCTATTGCTCACGGGAATCTGAAGCCCGGCAACATCTTTATCGTCGCCGGCAAGTACCCTAGAATTCTCGATTTCGGCAGTGGAAAGTGGCTGGATGTGGTCCTCGCCGCTGGTGTTAAGCCCTCGGCGACGCTCCCCCACTACCTGGCGCCGGAGCAAATTCTGGGTGAGCCCTTCGATACGCGCTCGGATATCTTCTCTTTGGCTGTCATCTTGTACGAGCTGCTCACCGGCAAGTATCCTTTCCAAGCTGAAGCCAGTCTCATCCCGCGTGAGATCGTGCATTCAGAGCCGGAGCCGCTTCGCAAACTGGACCCACAGATTCCCGAGGAACTCGAGCGCCTGGTGACGCACGCGCTGAACAAGAACCGCGGGCACCGGCTGCAATCGGCTGCCGAGTTCGCGGCGGGCTTGAATAACATTGCGCAAAACGTGCGAGATAGCCGAACCGCCCCTGAGCCTGTGACTGCGGCATCTACAACGCAAGTAGCGCCCCCAGCCGCCCCACAGGCACCCGCCTTTGTACCGGCTCCTAAGCCGCCCATAGTTGTCCCGGCGATTCAACCGCCTCCCGCGCCCGCAATGGTTACCCCTGCCCCTGCTCCAGTTCCTGCGCCGATCGCCGCGCCCCCTCAGCCAACCACCGCGCCGGCGCTCGCGGCCATAAAAACGGCGGCACAAGGACGTCTGAAAACGCCGGTTCCTTTGCCAGCCATATTACGAAAACGCATGATCCCGATCGCCATCGCGGGAGTGTTGGCGATCGCCGTATTCGGAACCCTGCTATCGCGCCAGAGCTCGCAGGCGTCCCAACGCCAGAGCGACTCGCCGGCGGTACAACAAAATATAGCCGCCCCGGGTGCTACCCTATCCGCGGCATCGGTCTCCGTTCCCGTCCAACCGCCTGAAGCCGCGCCATCACAACCTGCGCCACAGACCTCCGCGGCGTCTCCCGTAGTCGTCGAGTTTCAGCCTGCCCCTGAAGTGATTCTGCGAAGTCAGGTGAAGCCACTTTGGGAAACGGGCAAGTATGCGCAAGCCCTGAAGCTGGTGGACGCGATTTTGGCCGAGAATCCAACTCACCCCGAAGCCCGCGCTTGGAAGAAGAAGATTCGCGCTGCGCAAGATGCCGAAGCAGCCATTAAGTAGGATGCCCATGAAACGAGCTACGTTATTTGTTCTATCAACCGCGCTTTTCGGAGCCCTGCCGGCGCTCCTTACCGCGCAATCTATCGCCGAGAACAAGCTGCCCTCCGCCCACTCCAAGAAGGCCGACGACCCGTTTCTGAACGGCGCTCCGTTCACCTTCGATCAGGTGCTCAAGCTGGTCGGCGATAGTCCCATCCCGCTGCACCGGAGAAAGGACGCGATTCAGGCCCGCGGAATCGATTTCGCGCTGGGCTCCGAGGAACTTGACAAGCTCAAGGCAGCCGGTGCCAACGACGACGTGCTGGAGCTAATAAAGAGCAAGGCAAAAGTCTCCGCTGCAGCAACCGCTCACGTAGCTCCGAAGCCTGCGCCTACGGGTGGCATCGCTCTCAATTGCAGCCCCGGCGAGTGTGACATTAGCCTGAATGGCAAATCCATCGGGCCGACGCTCGGTGGAAAACTGGAGGTCTCCAAGCTCACCCCGGGTAAGTGGGTGGTCGATTTCAAGAAGGATGGCTACCTCGGGCATCAGAACACAGCCACGATCGAAGCCGATAAGGTCGCCACGCTCACGACTGTCCTGGAGCCCAACAAAGGCACGTTGGAAGCGTACGGCACGGCTCTGTTCAAGAAAATGATTCAGGCCGTCGGCGGCGACGATGCTGTACAAGCCCTGGCCAGCGTCCAGGCAGTCGGTAGTACGACCATTTGGACGCATGACGGCACCAGCGTGCGCTGGACACTTTTGATGCGTAACCGTCCCGACCGCGCGCTGTTTCAAGCCCGGGCCGGCAACATACTCCACGAAGTCTCGTTCATTGGAAGTCAGTACAACAACAGTAAGAACCTGAAAGGTGCGGACGCCCTGGAGCTGCCCACGCATTTCGGCTTTATTCGCGACGCCATGCTCGCGGCCGTCATCACACGGCTCCAAAACCCCGAATTCAAGATCATGGCCAACCATGCTCTGCCGGCCGAGGGCGACGAGTATACCCTGTTCGCTGAGAATAGCGCCGAAAAGGTCTCCATCGGCCTCGATGACCAGTCGCGTCCGGTCCGCGTGAAAATCGCCACCACCACCGGAGTCGGCTCGGCCGCTATTGCATACTCCGAGTACTTCAAAGGCGATCGAGCGTACTGGCCAAAGTCCGTGCAGATCAAGCCGGATGGCTGGCAGCACGGTATTGACGTTCGCTTCGACACCATGGACCTCGGCAGTCACCTTAGCGAAAGCGACTTCAAGATGCGCGGCAAGCCACTGGCAAACATCGGCAACTAAACTGACCGTTAACATCCTCCTAGCGCATCATTGTCACGGCGCATCTAGAAGAAGTATCCTCTGGGCAGGTACGCGGGACCAATGGCGAGTGAAGGCGTTGAAAAGCTTCGGGCCGGTTCGCGGGAAGAGCTGCTCGGAAAGCTGCGCGAAAGGATTGTCAGCTTCGCGGCATCCAGAATACAGAGGGATGCCGCCGAAGACCTGGCCCAGGAAGTCCTGATCCTGCTACACGAGAAATACGGCCACTTAGAACGTCTGGAGGATCTTCTCCCGCTCTCACTCAAAATCGTCCGCTTCAAAATGATGGCCTTCCGGCGCAAAGCACAGCGGCGCGGCGAGTACACCCAAGTGCCCGTGGATGAAATTCAATTGACCGGCCATTCAAACGACCCTTTCGAGGCCGCCCAACAACGCGAAATGCGCGCCAGGCTCATCGCCGCCATATCCAAAATGGAAGAGCGCTGCCGCAAGCTGTTTGCGCTTAAACTCGAAGGCAAGACCTTCGCCGAGATTCAAGACGTCCTGGGTGCGGGCTCCATCAATACCATCTACACCTGGGACTTTCGCTGTCGAAAACACTTGCTGGAATTGATGGGTGGAGCTTGGGAGATAAGCCGATGACCAGCGACCAAGCGCGCAAGCTGCTGGGTGGATACGCCACCAACTCGCTTACCGAAGCCGAGAAAAAGGCTCTGTTTGAGGCTGCTCTCGATGATCAGGAGCTCTTCGACGCTCTCCAGCAGGAAGAAGCGCTCAAAGATCTGCTGGCCGATCCTCCGTCCCGGACTCAGGTTCAACAGGCCCTGGCGACGCCAGCTTCACGCGCCTCGTCCTCCTGGTGGTCCAGAGGATGGCTGTGGGGCGGATTGGCCGGCGCGGTCGCTGCTGCGGTTCTAATGGTCGCGGTGATTCGATCGAACCAGCAGCCCCAGTATCAAGCGGCGCGTCTCGCGCCACCCGCCGCACCTATACCCGCAGAGCCCTCGAGACCAGCAGTTCCTGCACCTGCCCAGCCCAAGCCGAGGAAGGTGCCGGCTGTCACACGCGACGCCGTGCAGACCGACCGCGAACTACAGCCGCCCGCCGCAGCCTTGGCTATACCTACACCGTCCCCTCCTCCTCAACCGGCCCCGGCCGCAGTGCCGCAAGCGCAATCGTT
>Ga0210406_10007437_pt1 | contig 11123 bp, 11 predicted proteins | sample IncBWC30MmetaG_FD_155454 | JGI IMG/M metagenome (GOLD analysis project Ga0210406, IMG submission 155454) | Forest soil microbial communities from Barre Woods Harvard Forest LTER site, Petersham, Massachusetts, United States - Inc-BW-C-30-M | ecosystem: Environmental > Terrestrial > Soil >... | reverse complement strand
TTAGTGGCGGCAATCAGGGCACTTAGTCCCAGAAGATGCATAACCACGGTCAACGCAGCCATTGCTGTGGCGATAACAAGCTGTGTTGCAAGACTCTGTGTCATCGTCGACTCCTCGCATTCGTCTTGTGATAAACGTGCGCCACGTTGCCCGCCGGTCGACGAACCGTAGTTGTCGACCAATGTTTGGCCAAGTCACGCAGATTTCCTATACGTGAAACCCGCAGAGTATTGCGGCGACTTGCTCGAACTCGCATCGGTTGCATGGAAAATGCGTAGATTAAGCGCATTTCCCCGCATACCGTTCGCATCGCCCAAGGGATACATTCCTTCGCAGGCTTCGATAGACTCGACGCAGGGCATCTGCGTCCGGGTATTAATCATGAAAAATGGGCTGCTGGCACTTCTTGCATTTCTGGCTGTCATCTCCATGGCCGTTTACCGGCCGAGCCTCGCGGCCGATCTGGCGGCGGACATGGCGGCGGTGCGCAAGGCCGACGCTGATTGGGCCGCGGCTGCGCACACCGCCAGTGTCGAGGCCTGGATGGCGTTCTATGCCGCTGATGCGGTGATCCTTTTGCCCAATGACCAGCTCGCGAGCGGCAAGGAGACTGTTCGCCATTCCGTGAGCCACCTGCTGGCGCTGCCGCACTTCTCGGTCGCCTGGAGTCCGATCAAAGTGGAGGTAGCCTCGTCGGGCGAGCAGGCTCTTCTGATTGAAGCTTACGAGCTGCGCTTCGGCGACTCGCGCGGGACGCCGGTCTCAGATCGAGGACGACGCCTCGAGATCTGGAGAAAACAAGCGGACGGCATTTGGAAGTGCGTCGTCGATACCTGGAACTTGGACGAGCCTATCGCGGCGGCGGCGGCAACGCAGGCAAGTGCGCAAGGCGCTTTGCCGACCCCTGGCTCGGCCGCGTCGCCTGCTCAACCAGCGCCACCGGTTGCAGTAGTTCTCGATGCCGGACCGTTGAAGCCGGCGCCGATGGTGGCTACGAAATACGGCGAAATGCCGACCAATTACCAGGATGCGATCCGAAAATACTTTCCAAAGCATCTGAAGTACCCGGACTCCATTCAATATCGCGAGATCACCAGCCCGGAGATGGGGTTCACCACGGCTGTCACCGGCACATTTTTGATGCGCGAAACGCGTAAATATGGTTGGACGGTCAAAGCGACGATCAACGCGAAAAATTTCCGCGATCGCTACGTTGGATTCAAGACCTACACGTTCCTGTTCCGCGGCGAGAAGATCGTCGATGTCCGCTTGCCCCTGCCCCGGGGATGAGATGGGTGAGCCAATGCCAGACTAGGAGCTAAGCAATTCCGCTTTTTGCGGCCTTGATTGGGTTCGGAATAGGCAGCTTGCGAGCTGATCCGGCGTACGGATAAATTAGCGCAGCATCCGAATCGAATTTCGTGCATTGCGCACGGGAATGGCCGCGGCAGGCGCCTGTATTCTGTTCAACGACTTATTCGCAGGTTAAGGACATCCGATGAAAGGCAAATGGACGCCCCCGACTTCCTCGCTAGGCTTTGGGATTACGCCTCAGGCGCCGGAATCCCGGCATTCCCGTTGCGAAGTCGCGCCCGCGGCAGCTCGAAAACCGAAGATTTTGGTGGTGGATGCGGATCTGGCGACGCGCCGCCTGATGGGCGTTCGTCTAGGCGGCGCAAATTATTCGGTGCAATCGACCGATACCGCACGGGCGGCCCTGGACGCCTGCGTTCGCTCCCGCCCGAACCTCGTGGTAACGGACCTGCACCTTCAGGATCTGGCCGGAATCGCATTCCTCAAGGAGCTTAAGAGCCGCTGGCCGTTGCTGTCGGTGATCGTGCTCACCGCGTACGGCACGATCCGCGAGGCTGTCGAGGCCACGCAATGCGGCGCCTTCGGCTACCTGGTCAAGCCGATCGAGAGGGAAGAGCTCTTGGGGCAAGTACAACGCGCGATCGCGGCCTCAACGTTCAACCCCAACGACAGCGATTGGCGGGCGAAAATCGTGTCGCGCAGCCAGCTCATGGAGGATCGGCTCAGTATTGCAAATCAAGCCGCGAGCTGCGATGTGCCGGTGCTATTGACCGGCGAAAACGGCACCGGCAAGGAACTGTTGGCGCGCGCCATCCACGCGGCCAGCCCGCGCCGCGGGCAACCTTTCGTGGTGCTAGCCTGCAAGGATCGGCAGCGCGAAACGCTAAAGGACGAACTGCTCGGCAGCGAATTTCAGGAATCGGCATTGCAGCGTGCGCAGGGTGGTACGCTGCTGCTCGATGAGATCGGTGAATTGCCATCCGATTTTCAGGTCGCTCTGGCCCGCGCGTTCACGCAATACACGCTGCCCTCTTCAAGTGCTCCTGGCGCACATTCAACGCCGGCGCGAAAGTATGCGCGCATCATTTGCACCACCTCGCATGACCTGCAAGCCATGGCTCACAGCGGCACATTTTTTCGCGAGTTGCTGGAGCAGATCAACATTCTACCGATCGAGATTCCGCCGTTGGGCCGCCGCCGAGAGGACATACCGCTGTTGGTATCGCATTTCTTGGAGCAAGCCACGGAGGCCGGTGGCCAAAAGAAAATCTATTCCCCCAAGGCAATCGAACTGCTGGCGACCACGGATTGGCCGGGAAACATCCGGCAACTGTTCGAGTTGGTGAAGCAGCATGTAGCTCTCTCCCACGGCAAGCTCATGAGCGAGGAGTTCGTGCAACAATCTCTAGGATCGCAGCCCCAGGGCATGCCGGCGTTCGATGAGGCGCGCGACCAATTCTCTCGCGATTTTCTCGCCGCAAACCTGCAGCGTGCGGGCGGCAACGTGAGCAAGGCCGCTCGACTTGCCAAGCGCAACCGGACTGACTTCTACAAGCTCCTGGAACGCTACCGCCTTCAGGCGCATGACTTCGAGGACGGCGGCCGGCATGGAGCCGAGGGCGAGAAAGAAAATCGATGACCCGACTATCGAGCCGCCCTGTTGCCACTGCATGTGCATTCCTCGGCCAGTTACCGCATCTTAAATGCACACGCAGGGCGACGTTACCGTGATTTGTACCTAGAAGCTCACCAGCAGTTGATTCTCAACTTTACAGACGCCCGGCGCTGCCCAGGCGGCGCGCGCCGCGTCGTCCTTCTCCCGCCATGAGGACACGAATCCCTTCAAAGTCACCTTGTTGTCGTTGAGCCCGACGTCGATGTCTTTTGCATCCAACCGCGCCTGCCGTTGAAACGCGTCTTCGATCTTCTGCTTGACGTCCACCATCTTGACGGAAGCCTTGATGGTGAGGTTGTTGAGGATTGCGGTGACTCCCATTAGATAGCGCACCGCTGCTTCGGCGACATTGGCCTGATAGCCATAGGCGACGTGGCCACTCAAACTTATGCAGCCATCCGAGACCACGGCATTGATATCGCACTCGCGCAGCGATGCATTCCACTTCAGCGCATTCGCCGCCGCGATCGCAATATCGGTATCGGTGCGCTTTCCCGGTACGGGAATATCGACGGCGATATCGTTGGCAATTGCGCGGACTCCGCTGACCCGCTTGACAATCTTCTCGGCGGAATATTTATCCACGAAATGCGGCACCTGACCGAATAGGGTCACGATGCCTTCTTGAACATTTACACTGATGCCGCGAGCTTCCACGCTGGGATCCCACTGCAACTCATTTTGCACATCATTTCGGATGTCGGTATCTGATTTCATGATCTTCTCCTTGGGTACTGCAAGAGCATCGCTCCAATCCAAGGCGGCGACCATCCGTAGTTCCCACAACGCGTGCCGTGCCGTGTCAGGAAAAACGCGTAGCGGCTCGGAGGATTTACGCATGGCGAACGCCACGCATATTTCGCATCATGTGCACCGCGCCTGATTGACAAGCAGTCGTAGAACGGAATGAGGATCGCAATCATTTCCAGCAGGAGATAAGCATGAAAGCGTCGGATATCATGACCCGGACAGTGATCACCGTTGATGAGCAGGCGCCCATTGCCGAGGCGTTGCGCTTGATGCTCGGAAAGGCGATCGGCGGCTTGCCAGTGGTGGATTTCAACAATCAGCTGGTCGGCATCATCACCGAAGGAGATTTTTTGCGTCGAGCCGAACTGGCGATGGGGCGACCCAGTGCCCCTTGGAAAAAACTGCTGTTTGGACCTTGGTCCTTGGCACAGGAATATGTGCGCACCCACGCCCGAACGGTCGGCTCGGTCATGACGCGCGAGACGCTTTGCATCGCCGAGGATACGCCGTTGTCAATGATAGTTCGAATGATGGAACAGGGACATGTCAAGAGGCTGCCCGTGACGAAGGACGGCAAGGTCATTGGGATGGTGAGCCGCCGAGACGTTCTGCAGCCGCTGTCCTCGTGCGGATAAGTTGACGGACAGACAAATGGCGGCGGCCGTGCGCATGCATTTCGGTAAGTACGGATGGCTTGGTGCAACGCGCGAGTCGACAATGGGTCCACCAACGAACCGTGATTCATGATCTCAACAGCGCACATGGAGCATTTATGTCCACTCAAGAATTGGCATCCAACGAATTTCTAGGGGACGGCAGCCGGGTCACAATCAGACCGCTCAACCGGAATGACATCGGCATCGAGCGTGAATTCATCATGAGGCTCTCCCCGAAATCGCGCCGCTTCCGCTTCTTGAGCACCATTGCCGCGCCCAGCGAACAGTTGCTCGAGCGGCTCACGAAACTCGATGAAGCCACAGAAGCAGCGTTCGTCGCGCTCACCGTCGAGTCCGGCGTCGAGCGCGAAGTGGGCGTAGCGCGAATGAGTGCTGTCGGCGATGGCCGCGCCGAGTTTGCGGTGTCCGTTCGGGACGACTGGCAGCACAAAGGATTGGGCACCTTGCTCACAAAGCATGTGATTGAAGCCGCGCGTCAGCGTGGCATAAATGCCTTATATTCGGTCGACGCAAGCGAGAATGGTCCAATGAATGGATTTGCCAAGACCCTCGGATTTTGCAGCGACGTAAACCCTCAAGATGCAACCGAAGTGATTCACACGCTTCGGCTGAACTAGGCGCCCAAAGATCGCTCACTCGACCGGCAACCGTTTATTCTGGAGAATTGAATGCGGAACGAAAAAATGTCTAGACGAGTATTGCTCAACCAGGTGATTGCGGCCGCTGCATTTGCCCCGGCATTCGTGCTGACCCGCCAAGCAATCGGCGCAGCGGCAGCGCCGCTCGATCCCGCAGATCCGATGGCAAAAGCATTGGCTTACGCCGAGGCGTCCGTTAAACCCGATCAGACGTGCGCGAACTGCGCCCAGTTTCAAGGTAAGGCGGGCGATTCGCGCGCCGGATGCAGTATTTTCCCAGGGAAGACGGTCGCGGCCGCGGGCTGGTGCTCGGTCTGGGCCAAGAAAGCAGGCTAACGCCGGCGGCCGCTCGCGCGTCCGAGGAATCCGTCGACCAGGCCACCAGTACCGCGTTGTCGCTGGTCCATCGCTCTTCTAAAGAAGCTGCGATTTTCCCGTCAGGGTAAGATTCATCTTGACCAGGTGCGCCACCGAACGGGCACCCATTTTTTCCATCACTTTAGCCCGGTGTATTTCCACCGTCCTCTCGCTCAGCCCCAGATCGATGGCCATGACCTTGTTGGCTTGACCTTCCACCACCAGATCCATCACCTGCTTCTCCCGCGGAGTCAACGTTTCCACCCGACGCTGCACCTCGGCGCGCGCCGCCAAATCCTTGCGATTGTCGCGATCGAATTGCAAAGCGTGATTGATATGATCCAAAAGCTCCTGATCCCGGAATGGCTTTTGGATGAACTGAAATGCCCCCTCCTTCATCGCCTGTACCGCCATGGGCACATCACCGTGGCCGGTGATGAAGATGACGGGCAGCATGGCGCCGACGCGATTCAACTGTTGCTGAACCTCCAGGCCGCTCATTTCCGGCATGCGGATATCCAATATCAAACAGCCCGGCTCATCGGCTTTGAATCGCGCGAGAAATTGGCTGGGCAGCGCAAACAATGCGGTTTTGTAGCCGACCGTACTGAGCAGCGTGCCGAGCGCGCGGCGCATGCCGTCATCGTCGTCAACCACGAAAATCGTTGTGTCAGGCACCGCTTTTTCTTGAACCATTGCTAGTCCCTCGGACTAACGGCTACCGGCAATCGAAACCAGAACCGGCTGCCCGGAGATAAGTTTTCAAACCCCATTGTACCTTCGTGCGCCTCTACAATTGCCCTACTCGAGGCCAGACCAAGGCCCGTGCCGTGTTTTTTGGTCGTAAAGAAAGGCTGAAACAGCTGATGCTGAATGGCCGCGGGCACCCCCGGACCTGAATCCTGGACGCTGATCTCTACCGTATATCGATCGCTGCTCGTCGAAATGCCGATTTTGGGGACGCCTTCGCAAAGAGCACTGGCATCCCACGCGTTTTGCACCAAGGCGATGAGGACGTGCTGGATCCTCAATCGATCCGCCATGACGGCAGGCACGCCCGGAGGGCTATCGATGCGCAGCTGGCCCCCGACGCGCTGCGCGAACAACTCGAGCACCGGCTCGAGCTCATTGATGAGCTCCGAAATTTGGCAGCGCGAGCGCACTGAGGGATCCTGTTCGAATAGTTGCCTTATTCGACGAATCCCCTCGCCGGCGGAGAGAGCGGCGTCATTGATCTGCCGCAGCACGTCGATTGTTTCCTCGACAAGCGGTTCCGCCCGATTCAGCATTCGCTCTCCCGCCTGGGCGAATGTCGCGATTGCGCCCAACGGCTGGTTGAGCTCATGGGCGATGCCGCCGGCCAATTCCGTCAGCGCCGATAGGCGCGAGATTTCCATCAGTTGGTTCAGCAACGCAGCTGATCCGACGGCACTTGATTTATTTTCGGTCAATGTTCACCTGTTTACGACGAGAATGACCCTGTGATACGCGCATCACCATCGTAGTTTCCCTCATGAGCCTGCGGCGGGGAATACCCCCTGGAATACGCTTGAACGGGCGCGATTTCCTCGCGTGGGAACAGTCCGTAACCGCAGCCGGTAATTGCGGATACCGGCCGTTCAAGCCGCTTGCTACCGTGTATTGCGTCTCTTTTGGATGAGTTATTAATACCTGGCACTCATGCATCCCAAACGTCCCTCACTGATCATCATGCACGGGCCTTCCGGCTCCGGTAAGTCCTGGCTGAGCGAACGCTTGGTCCCCTTGGTCGCTGCTGTGCGTCTTCGCCGCCAAACCTATGCACACATTCTTGAATGCGCGGAGAGCTACCTGCTGGGAGGAGTCAGCGTCATTGTCGATGCCGCGTTCTCGGATGCTGATGATCGCGAGCGCTTCAGGTCTCTCGCGCAGCGCCGCGGCGCGTCGTTTGTAATTTTGTCCTGCATTGCCGATAAATCGGAAATGGCCCGCAGGATCGCCGGCCGCGCTCAGGGGAACGCCGACCCGTCCGAGGCGACCATCGCCGCGCTCGATAATCAACTGCAAAGCTTCGTGCCGTTGCGAGCCGATGAGCTGGAGTATGTCATCCGCGTGGATACGCTGCAGCCCGATCCACAGCGCGCCGCATTCGCCATGCTTCAGGCTCGCGAGGTGAATCTGGGTGTGCGCCAGGTGGCGTGGCAGAGGCGGCGTGATCTTATGAGCCCAGCAGCGTCTCGAGCAAGCCCAGCATCTCGTCGGCATTGACCGGCTTGCTGATGATCCGCAGATTCGAGTCTTGCGAGATCTTGCGCACTACGGATGAGGTATCGCCGGTAATCAACAGGGCCTTGAGCTCCGAGCCCAGTGCCAGGCGCATCGCTGCAATCACCGTCAAGCCGGTTTCGCCGTCGCGCAGATGGTAATCAGTCATCAACAGATCTATCTTTTTACCTTCACTGACGGATTGCTGCGCCTCGGCCAATGAAGAAACCGCCGTCACGGAATAGCCTTCCACGGACAACAACAACCGCGTGGCATTGCGCACGGCCGGATCGTCCTCGACCAGCAGAATCCGCGCTCTACGCACCTTGGCCTGCGCGGTCTCTTGGGCCGGCTTCCTTTCTGTCTGGGCTCTTTCTGCTTTGCCCGGCGGCAAGGTAAATGAAAAGATTGAACCGCGTCCCGGCTCCGATCGGACGGTGAGATTCAAGCCGAGCAACACGGCGATTCGCTGCACGATGCTGAGGCCCAGGCCATAGCCCTCCCGCGAACTGTTGGTCGATACACCCACCTGGTAAAATTCATCGAAAATATAGGGAATCTGATCTGCTGGAATTCCGATCCCGGTATCGCGTACTTCCACGCGAATTGTCTGCTCTTCCAGCCGGCACAAGACTCTTACCGCGCCTTTTTGCGTGTACTTGATGGCATTGGAGACCAGATTCCGCAGCACCTCTTCCACCAGTGAAGCGTCCGATTTGGCCCACTCGCCGCTTTCTTCCACCTCGAGAATCAATCCCTTGTCTGCTGCCACGCCGGAAAACTCCCGGCGCACGTCATCGAATAGCTGCGATAACGGAAAATCCGCAGGCCCCGGTTTGATCGCGCCAGACTCGAGCTTGCTGATGTCGAGAAGCGCATTGAGCAGTCGCGACATCGACGTGATGGCCTGCTCTTGTTGTAACAGTGCTTCCGCTGCGTCGGGATCGCTCACGAAGCCGCGCAATGTTCGATTGAGGAGCGCCAATGCCTGCAGAGGTTGTCGCAAATCATGGCTTGCGGTGGCCAAAAATCGGCTCTTCCCCAGGTTGGCGCGATCCGCACTGACTCGTGCCTCAACGGCAACTTGTTGAGCGCGCTCGGCTGTCTCGCGTGCTTGAATTAGTTCCGCTTCGGCTCGCTTGCGTTCGGTGACATCCCGGATCGCGGCCGCAACCAGCCGCCCACCTTTTCCTTCGATGGGACTCAAGCTGATTTCGACCGGAAATTCGCTGCCATCGCGGCGCTGCGCGAAAAGCTCCAGCCCAACTCCCATGGGCCGCGTGTGGGCAGCTGCCAGATAGCGGTCTCGATGACCCACGTGATGTGACCGGAAGCGCTCAGGCAGCATCTGTTCGATCGCCTTTCCGATTATTTCCTCATGCGCATATCCGAACAGCACCGACATTTGACGATTCGCAAACTGAACCACGCCCGCGCCATCGACGATGAGCAGCGCATCCGGTGCGGCGTCGAGCGCGCTTTGCGCTAGGTCGGCGGGTATTGAACGCATACCGAAGCTCGATTGATTGACGGGCTGGCTGTCTGGCGTCGTCCTTGATTCGCCCAGGCGCCCCTTGGGCACTAGTTTGGCGTCCGCTGCGTGATTTGTACAGAAGCGATCAGAGCCCTGTTTGCGCGGCCTCGAGTCTGCGGGCTCAGTGTTTGGAGTGTGTCCCGTTTCCGCAAAGCAAGGAGGGCCCACGCCACACCAGCGAACGCCACGGGAACCAGAGCCGTCCCGACCGTCAGGATTCGCAGGACATGCTCGCTGCTCGAGGCATCCCACACGGTGAGGCTGTCGCGAGCGATGTCCGACGAGGGCATCAAGAATGGGAACATCGCGATGCCAGCCGTAAATATGGTGCCCACAGACACCAGACAGCTCGCCGCGAACGCCGCCCGTGTCCATCGCAGCAACAGCAGCCAGCAGGAGAATAGCGCGCTCAACAGCGCCGTGAGCGGCGCGCCCCACAACCAAGGCCATTTGATGTAATTGTCCAGCCAAGCTCCGGGCGAAAGCCACACCGTATGTGTGGCTGGATTCAATGGACCCGAAGGATCGATTCCGCCCGGCACGCGATAACCTTCCAACGAAAATATGACGAAGAGACCGGCCGTGATCAATGCGATCACAAAGAAACCTGCGGCTGTGATACCCGCGTGTCTGGCGCGCCGTGCTGCGGGTTCGTCGATTCTCTTGGCGACATAGCATGCGCCGTGCAAGACCATCATCGATAAGCTCACCACTCCGCAAAGCAGCGTAAATGGCGTGAGCAAATCCAAGAACTTGCCCGTATGGATGATCCGTTGCGCGGCATCGAAGTGGAACCGAATGCCCGGGAAGAGATTGCCGATCGCAATGCCCAGGAGAAGTGCCGGTACGAATCCACCGAAACACAGCGCCCAGTCCCACGCGTTGCGCCACGGGGAAACGACTATCGAGCCACGCAAGCCAAATCCCGCGGGCCGCAAAATCGAGGCGAACAGCACGGCCCAGAATGCAAAGCAAAGCGCCGAGAAACTCGCGGCATACAGACGCGGCCATGCTACGAACGTAGCGCCTGCGCCAAGAATCAGCCACAGTTGATTGAAATCCCACGTAGGCTTGATGACGCCCGCCAAAGCGCGGCGCTCTGGTTCAGTCTTCGCAACAAACCTGAATATGGCTCCTAGACCTAGAACGATCCCATCCAGGGCCGCGAACCCGGCCACCAGGAGCCCCAAGAAGAGCCACCAGATCACTCGAAGCGAGTCATATTCAAACATGCCAAATTTTGGCGCGCGGCCGCGCCCGCCGCCATTCGTACTTACCGAGCCGCCAGGCTAAATACCCGTATTTGGCGCAGCCTTCCCAATGTGAGATCGTGCGACATACATATGCAGGCGATGGTGCTCAATGAATTGCGCACGCCGCTGAAGTTGACCGAACTCTCCGAGCCACTGCCGGGTCCAAATGAAGTTCGCGTCAAGGTCGGCGCGTGCGGCGTATGCCGCACGGATTTGCACGTGGTCGATGGCGATCTGCCGGGGCCCATACTGCCCATCATTCCGGGCCACGAAATTGTCGGCCGCGTGGATGCATTGGGCCCGGGCGTGCGCGAACTTGAATTGGGCCAACGCGTCGGTGTTCCGTGGCTGGGTCACACCGATGGGACCTGCCACTATTGCCTTACCGGACGTGAGAATCTTTGCGATCGGCCGATTTTTACCGGGTTCACGCGTGACGGCGGTTATGCCGGCGCGGTCATCGCGGATGCTCGTTACTCGTTCCCGCTCGGCGAGGCAGGCGAGGATGTCGCCCTCGCGCCGCTGCTGTGCGCCGGTCTCATCGGCTGGCGCTCACTCGTCATGGCGGGCGAGGGCAAACGGCTGGGCATTTATGGATTCGGGGCCGCGGCGCACATCATTGCGCAAGTCGCGAGGTGGCAGGGCCGCACGGTGTTTGCCTTCACGCGTCCCAAAGATCTC
>Ga0210406_10007436_pt1 | contig 11124 bp, 10 predicted proteins | sample IncBWC30MmetaG_FD_155454 | JGI IMG/M metagenome (GOLD analysis project Ga0210406, IMG submission 155454) | Forest soil microbial communities from Barre Woods Harvard Forest LTER site, Petersham, Massachusetts, United States - Inc-BW-C-30-M | ecosystem: Environmental > Terrestrial > Soil >... | reverse complement strand
CGAACAATTCGTCGAGATCCGACGAGACCAGCAAGACGGCGCAGCCCCGGTCGCGCGCAGCGCGCAGCGCGCGCCAGACGAAGGCAGTCGCACCGATGTCGAGCCCGCGCGTCGGTTGGGCGGCGATGATCAGCCGCGCCTCGTCGTCGATCTCGCGCGCGAGGATCACCTTCTGGGCGTTGCCGCCGGAGAGCGAACCTGCTTTCTGCGCGGTTGATGCATAGCGCACGTCCCACGCCTCGAGAGCGGCGTCGCTGTCGCGCTGGATGCGACGCGGATTGATGAACTGGAAGAGGGGCGAGCGCAGAAGCTGGCGCGCCGACCAGTTCTCCCAAAGCGCGCTCGAAAGGCTGAGGCCCTCGGTGTTGCGCTCGAACGGGATGATGCGCAGCCCCCGGCTCCTGCGGTCGCCAAGTGCCACGCCCGTCACCGGGGCCCCGTCGAGCTTGATTTCGCCATGCGTCGCGTCGACCAGCCCGGCGATGGCTCGCACCAGCGTCCGCTGGCCATTGCCTTCGACGCCTGCAACGCCGACGATCTCGCCGCGGCGAATGACGAGCGAGACGTCGCGCAGCGCGGGCCCTTCCTTGTCGCCGCGCGTCGCGACATTGCGCAATTCGAGCATGGGAGCGGCCACGACCGCGGCTTGGCCCGGCTCGCCGCCGCCACTCTCTGCGCCGACCAGCGCCTTGGCGTCGGCCGGAGCAAGCGTTTGCGCGCTTGCCGAGCCGATGATCTTTTCCGAGAGCTGAGCAGAATCCGTCTCTGCGACCGGCGTCGTTGCCGCGATCAGCCTGCCGCCTCGCAGCACGGTCACGGTGTCGGCGATCGCCAGAACCTCACGAATCTTGTGCAGGATGAGGATGACGGTCACACCGAGCGCATTGAGCGTGCGAATGCGATCGAACAGTTTTTCTGCGCCGGACGGCGACAGAACCGCTGTCGGTTCGTCCAGGATCAGCACGCGCGCGTCGGTCACCAGGGCGCGTGCGATTTCGACGCCCTGCTGCGTTTCCACCGGAAGGTCGCGAATCCGGCGGCGCATGTCCACCGAAACGTCGAGCGAGGCGAGATGGCTTTTCCATCGTCGCTCGAGCTGGCCACGCGTGAAGGCGGAGCGGTTTCCCTCTGCCCCGAACTCCATCGCCTCGCAGACCGTGAAACTCGGCGGCAGGGCGAAGCTCTGGTGCACGAGTTCAACGCCCGCCGCACGCGCCTCCTTCACGCTGCCGGCAGCGACCGGCCGGCCCTGAACGAGCACCTCGCCGGATTGCGGCCGGATGAGACCGGCCACGACCCTGGCGAAGGTGGTCTTGCCCGCGCCGTTCTGCCCGACCACAGCGTGGACCAGACCGGCTTCGAAGCGGAGGCTCACCTGCGAGAGCGCGGTGACCGGGCCGAACGCGACGGAGACGCTTCGGCACTCAAGAGCGGGCTCCTGCATGTCCGTCATGGGTCCGCGATCCGCGTCGAGCTCCTGAAGTGTCCTGGATTACAAGGCGGTGTTGAACGGCACTTTCAACGATCCGGCGAGGATGGCGGATTTGGCTTTCTCGATCTGCGGCCAGGCCGCTTTCGCCTTGGCGACGATTTCGGGCGGGCCTTGCTCTACGAATACAGGCGAAAGGATGAAGTCGATCACCCCCGTGCCGAGCCCCGTGGCGACGTGACCGCCGGTCCAGTCAGCGGCGAGGGTGCGCGTGACCTCATTATAGAGCGACTGGCCGAAGTCGAGCTCCACGAGAGTGACGACAGTCTTGGGCCCGAGCTTGTATTGCGCCGGAGAAATGGCGCCCACCAGGCGGCCCGCGCCTTCGTTCGCCGCGGCGATGATGCCCGCGTCGGTCGCTGCCGAGTCCGTCTGAATATAGTCGACGCCCCCCTGATACATCTGGGTCGCGATTTCCTGGCCTTTCGCGGGGTCCTGGAAGGAGCCGGCGAAGGCGGCATTCAGGGTCGCTGCGGCGTTGACGGATGTCGCGCCCGCCTTGATCGCGTTGGCATCCGCGTTGAGCGGCGGCAGCGAAATTCCGCCGATATAGCCGAGCTTGCCGGTCTTGGAGATCAAGGCGCCGAACAGCCCGGAGAGGTAGCATCCGAGGTAATAGTCGTAGGATACAGTGGCCACATTGGGCAGGGGCGGCGTGATGGGGTCGCCGAACAGCTGGATCCATTTGGTCTTGGGATAGGTCGGCGCGAGCGCCTTGATCGGCTCGCCGACCTCGTTGAAGGTCGAGACGACGACCGAGGCGCCGGCGTCGCCGAGCGTGCGGAAGATCGTTTCATAGGTGGCGGGATCCGAGGCGTAGACGATGCGCGTCGCAAAGCCCTTTTCCTTGGCGAGCTGCTGGAGCTTGGCGATCATGGAGTCGACCGGGCCGTTGTCGCCGGCCGCCTGCGTGTGGACGAGCGCGACGAGATCGCCCGCGGCCTGCGCTCCGAGCGGCACGAGCGCCGCCGTCAGGCCGAGCACGGCCGCCGTACCCCCCTTGAGGACATCGCGTCGCGAAAGGTCGTTCAATGCACTTTTCGACAGATCGAAAGACTTGCTCACGGTACTCTCCCTGCATTATGGCGCGCCCCGATCGGCGCGTGCCGGAAAACAACGCGCAATGGCGCGGAGGTCAGGCCTGCGTCATGGCGACGACCGGTGAAAAGCGCGCCGGACTTATGCGTATCACGTCCTGGGCGAGAATGGCCTCGAGCGTCCAGATATCGTCGATGAACTCTTGTCAATCGGGGGCGGCGTACGTCGCACCGTGGCGCGCCTCGCTTGCAGGTGCGGACGGGATGGAAGGTGGTCATCGCCTTGGCGCGCAGCCATTCGACGAGCTCGGCGTCGGTCTCGACCGCCGGTCCATGCACAAGTTCGCGGCCGCGATAGGGATCGAACCCCTTTTGCACGATGACCTCGCACGCTATGCCAATGCACGCTATGCCAATGCCGGCGATCATGGTGCGCGGGTCAAGTTCGGTCTGCAAGTCGTTCACCCGGATTCGGGGCGGCGCCGTCGGATCGGACGAGCGAAAGGTGCGGCATTGCCAGAGCCAAGCTCTTCCTCGCCACACGCGTCCCGCCACTCCGGAGGGGCGTCGTAATGCCAATCCGTGAGGATCTCCATCAGCGCGCGCTTGAGCGAAACCGCCATCCGCGACCCCCGTGCCGTTGCCGCTGCGGCGGATTGACAAAAACCTCACCAGAACGTCGACTCTTGTCAAGGTGGATCCTGACCAAAACGTCAACTTTTCTGATTCAAGTTGTCAGGATTCCCCGCGGCGCCTAACCTGTGTGCCGCGCGCCTCTGATCTCATAAGACGCGCAACCGGAAGCCAGCAATCGATGAGCGACCCAGAAAGACCTTCCGTTCGTCGTATTGTCCCTGTTTCGGCGCTCGAGCCGTCGGACCAGCAGCTTTGCTACGAAGCGGCCAAGGTTGCGCGGAATGCGTACGCGCCCTATTCCAAATTTTCCGTAGGGGCTGCTGTGCGCACCGAGCGTGCGGTCTACGTTGGTGCGAACCTGGAAAACGCTTCGTACGGCATCGGGATTTGCGCTGAAGTTTCTGCCGTGACTGCGGCGAATTCAGCCGGCGATTTCAATATCATCGCGATAGCCGTGGTAGGATATCCATCGGACGATCCGGTTAAGGGCATCGACATCGTCGCTCCGTGCGGTCGCTGTCGCCAAGTTATCTTCGAGGCCAGCCAGGCATCTGCCACAGATATTCGAGTCATCAGCTGCAATGGCGATCTCAGCAAATGCCGGGTGTCTTCGGCGTCCGAGTTGCTGCCGGACTCCTTCGGTCCTGCCAATCTGGGCATCGACGTGAACACGCATGGGAAGACGTAGGCTCGCGTGGGACAGCAAAGCGGTCGAAGGGCGGCTTGATCTGCGCGACGACGAATGTCGTTGATCTTAATCGCGAAGCGACGCCAGCGCACATGACACCGCGTTTCACGGATGGAAGAAGACTGCTTCCATGTTCGCCCGGTTCTCTCCGGGCGCCAGGCTGTCGTGCGGCCGTTGGCAAGGATCCGTCAACTTCCACCATTCCTTGAGCACGGTGTCGATGTGGAGGTCGCGCTCCAGCCGTTCGAGCTTCGCCGGCGTGCGGCGATCAGTCCGCACCTTTTCGATGCGCAGCCTGATCACCGTGAGCGCCCTCGTCGCGACCGGACAAGTCACGCAGATCACTATCACCTGAACCGCGCGATGGACGACGCGGATTGACCGGGAAAGAAGCCGGTGAAGTGACGGGTCATCTCGTCTTCTGCGCTGGCTGGCCCAACGCGACCTCTGCGGCGGCCGTCGCCAGCGTTGCGCTATTGAAGGTATTGCAAGACCGATCGCCGTGCCAGCAACCGTCTTGACTGAAGCCACGGCGGAATGGATTCGTATTCAACCGTCAGTAGAGTTCATGCATTAAGAAAAAAAGCGCGCCTGTGAAATGGTTCACGCTCGCGAGAGCGTCAGCGCATTTACGATGCTGGTCTGAGAGGGAAGTCGACGGCAACTCCTCGGGCGGTACTGATGGCGACCTTGGCGGCGGTCAATCAGGTCGGTGAGAGTATCGCAGCGATGTTGCGATCTCGGCGTGATCTGCTCGCCGCCGCCGGACAGCTGGCGCCCGTGCCCGCAGCGCTTCATCGTGCCGCTGCTGCCGGCGCCGTCGGCAACGCCGCCAGGCCTGGCCGCAGCGCTCCGGGTGCGCGGCGAGGTCGAGCCGCTGCTGGAAAAATATCGCGACTGGTTTGAGGATTCGATCGTACGGGATGAGCGGTCCGGCGACCCGCCGTCGCGCTTTGCGGCGTACCGTCTCGAGGGCCTGGCGATGACGAAATGGATGTTGGAGGGCGTGAGTGATCGAGCGCTCTACGCGCAGTCATTGAGGCTTCAGGAACAGACCGTGTCGGCGGAGGCCGCTGCGAAACAGATATCGCTGGAAGCGGCGTGGGCGGCCGACGCTGGTCCCTATCTTCGGACCTGGATCCTGGCGGGCGATCCGGCGCAGGGCGCGGCAACAGCCCGGGACCTTGCGCCGGACGACGACGAGAGCTCGGTTGCGCTTCGCCTCTGCCGCGCCGATTGGGGTCACGCACCGCCTGATGGAGAAGCGCTGGCGGCCGGTGAAGCGATGCTGACCAACCACCTGGCGGATGATTGGCTCGACGGTGGGTTGGTCCTGCCTGCGGCCCTGTGGCTCAAGACGCTCTACTTCGTCAGCGGATTGACCTCCAGGCCCGAGCAAACGTTGATGCGGGCCTATGATTTGATGCCGGATGTCAGGCGGCCTTGATTGCCAGTCCGGCCGGTGGCGCTGCTTGCAGATATCAGCGACGAAGGGCGCGCGAAAGGCGTGCCCGAGATCGTGTTTCTCTCGCTGGCGACGCCGCGGCGCGTGCCAGGCAACAGCCTGCCGATGCTCGGCCGCAGCGGTTATCGTCGTCCTTGGGCGGAATTCGCGAATTACTGCCGCGCGGTTGAGCCGCCCTGTGTCAGAACGGTTTCCACCAGATCGGCCGTCGTCTGATAGTGGCGGGTGAGGAGTCCGGTCGCCAGATCGGCATTATAGGCAAGTGCGGCCTCCATGATCGGCCGGTGCTCGTCTGTCTGTGCGCGCGACTTGCCCGCGGCGCGGCCGAGATTGCGGTAGCGCTCCGCGGCCTCGAACAGTTGCGCGCTGATGGTCATCAGCCAGCGCGATCCGCAACCGGCAACGAGTGCGGCGTGAAATTGTCGATGAGCTTCCTCCCACGCCGGGCTACGCAATTTTGCGTCTGCACCATCGAAACGAGGCGTACGGAAAAGCCGATGGTAGCAGACCAGCAATTGCTCCTCCCAGCTTTGCTCCCGGCTCTCGATCGATTGGCGAAGGGCCATGCCGTCGAGCGCGCAGCGCGCCCTGGTCAGATCGTGGAGATCGGCTTTCGACACGGACGCGACGGTGAAGCCGCGATGATCGGTCTGGCGGACGAGGTTTTCGCGCGACAGCCGGCTCAGTGCCTCGCGGACAGGGCTCAGCCCCACCGAGAAGCGCTCGCACAGGCTGCGGATGTTCAGCTTGGCGTCGGGCGGCAGCTCGACGGTGAGAATCTCGCGCCGCAGCTGTCCATAGACGGTCGATGCCAGCGTCTCCTTGGCAGCAGGCTGCGGATCGGTTCGAACAGCGGGTGACGGTTGGGGCGCGGCGCTCATGGAACGGGATCATTCATTATCGATCATCTCACAGGATACGATATTTTTTCGATTCTTTCAGCATCTCCGGGCGCGTCAGGTCTGGCCCGCAAGAAAACGCTCGAGGGTGATAGGGCTGGGAGGCGGAGAGGTCCGGGAAACAGGAGTATCCGCCATCGGCGTCGCCTGCTCGAACCAGCTGCGCTGCGCCGGCAATCCCCAGGGAAACGCGACCGCGGGATCGTCGGGATCCCAGCGGAACGGCTCGTTCTCGAGATCCATGACCTGATAATGGGTGTTGAACAGCTCGACGCGGTGCCCGTCAGGATCGCGAAAATAGACGAACATCGCATGGCCTGGACCATGACGCCCCGGGCCGCGCTCGACCTGGCGGCCGTAGCCAAGCTCGCCGGCGACGTCGCAGGCCCGCAGCAGATGTTGCGCGTCCGGAACCGTGTAGGCGAGGTGATGCAGGCGCGGCCCATCGCCATTGAAGAAAACCAGATCATGCGGATTTCCCTTCCGCTGCAGGAACACGCCACGGATGTGATCGTCATCCTTGCCGACATATTCGGTCAGCCAGAAGCCGAACTGCATGTAGAAGGTCAGGGCGTCACCAAGCGACGGCGTGAGCAGCTGGAAATGATCGATGCGCATCGCTGATCCGCCGCGCTGATCGTGGAAGCGGATGATGCGGCGCGTCTCGACCGGCATGTGCGCGCACAGTTCCAGCCGGAAGCCGAAGGGGTCATTGACGTGGAGCGTTCTGCCCTGATGCGGAATGTCAGCCCAATTGACCGCGCAGCCACGGCGCGCAAGCTCCGCATGGGCCTTTTCGAGGTCTCCTTCGGTCAATACGCGCAGGCCAATGCGCTGGCAGACCGCAGGCCCCGGCGAGCGCCTGAGCACGAGGCTATGGTGGCATGCCTCCTCGACGCCGCGCAGGTACAATACCTCGTCGGTTTCCAGGGTGACGATGAGGCCCAGCACCTCCGTGTAGAAGCGCCGGCTTGCCGTGAGATCGCGTACGTCAAGCACGACGTGGCTGGCCCTTGTAATGTTGAAGGGCGGCTCAAGAACGCGTGGGGGCAGGGACACCAGAGCCTCCGATTGTCATATGAGCGCCGGGTAGGACCCGCCGTCGAGATGCAGATTCTGACCCGAGATGAAGCCCGCCTGGGTGCTGCACAGGAAGGCGCAAGCCGCCCCGAATTCCTCCGGTCGGCCGAGGCGCCGAGCGGCAATGCTTTGAACCTGACGGGCGCGGGCCTCCTCGAATGATATGTTTTCGCGTTCTGCCGTGGCCTTGGCCATGAACACCTGCCGGTCGGTGTCGATGCGCTCGGGCAGCAGATTGTTGATGGTTACATTGTGACGTGCCACGTCAAGCGCGATCGCCTTCATCGCGGCGGTCAAGCCGGCGCGCGAGCCAGCCGACAGGCTCATGTGGGGTCGCGGCGTCGTCACCATGGCTGACGTGATGTTCACGATTCGGCCGAACCTTCGCTCGATCATTCCGGGCAGCAAGGCCTGCGTCAGCAGCAGCGGCGCGATCATGTGTGCCTCAACTGCCGGCAGCCATTCCGGCCCATTGAGGTCGAGAAAGGGTTTTGGCGGAGGGCCGGCACTGTTGTTGATCAGGACGTCGACGGCGCCGATGGCGGCCAGCATCATCTCGCGGCCCTCGGGCGTTGTCACGTCGCAGCAAAGTCCGGAGGCCCGTCCGCCGCCGATTGCGGTCACCGCGGCGACGGCGGTATCGACGTCCGCCGCCGTGCGCCCGGTGATGAGGACGTTGACGCCTTCACGCGCCAGCGCCTCGGCGCAGGCCCGGCCGAGCCCACGGCTCGAGCCGCAAACGATCGCCGAGCGCCCTTGAAGACCAAGATCCATGGGTCATTCCGCCAATTCTCGAAACGGCTCTGCACCGTTCGGATCTCGGCGCGCCCCTCGTCTCAGGTTGGCAATAAAATCGATCATTGTCTATTGATTATAAAATAATCGATCAGTACAGTCCGTCAACTATGAATGCGGGCACATTCGTGGAGGCCCGCCTGGAGCAGGGAGGCTCGGCCTTGGCGGCGCCCGACTACGACGTCGTCATCATCGGCTACGGGCCGGTGGGTGCGGTGCTCGCCAATCTTCTCGGCGCAGCCGGTCGCGCGGTTCTGGTTCTCGACCAGGCGAGCGACATCTACGACAAGCCGCGAGCGATCAATATCGACCACGAGGTGATGCGGGTGCTGCAGCGCGTCGGCCTCGCCGACGCGGTCGATGCCGTGACCATCCCCTACAAAGGCACGGATTTTCTCGGCATCGACGGACGGCCGATCAAGGTCTTCGAGCCAAGCGCGCCTCCTTACATCTTGCATTGGGCGCCGAACCTTCTCTTCATTCAGCCGGAGTTTGAGCGGATCTTGCGCGACGGGGTCGCGCGCTTCGCCAGTGTCGAGACGCGCCTCGCGCATCGGGCGTTGAAGATCTGGAATGGCTCTGGCGCCGCTTGCGTGCGATTTGCGGACAGGCGAGGCGAAGAGCAAGAGGCGACAGCGCGCTACATCATCGCCTGCGACGGCGCCTCCAGCAGCGTTCGCAAACAGCTCGCAATCGCCCAGGAGAGCCTTGATTTCGACGAATGGTGGACGGTGGTCGATGCGTGGCTGACGCGGGAGACGCCGCTGCCCCGACGCACGACGCAGTTTTGCTGGCCCTCCGGTCCGACCACTTATGTGGTCGGGCCGCGCAATCTGCGGCGCTGGGAATTGAAGCTGATGCCGGGCGAAAGCCCGGAGGACTACCAAGACTTGGACGTCGTGCGCCGCAGGCTCGCGCTCTTCGTCGATACCGACGCGATCGAGATTTGGCGCGCGGCGACCTATCGCTTTCATGCGCTCGTCGCCGACGATTGGCGGCGAGAAAGAATATTCCTCGCCGGTGATGCTGCCCATCAGACGCCTCCCTTCTTGGCCCAGGGACTCTGCTCCGGAATCCGCGACGTCGCCAATCTCTCATGGAAGTTGATTGCGGTGCTGAGCGGTCGCCTGCCCGAATCCGTGCTTGCAACCTACGAGGCCGAGCGCAAGCCCCATATCCGAGAGCTGGTGGCCGTCACCAAGGTGCTCGGTGAAGTCATCGGCGAACTCAATAACGAGGCCGCGCAACAGCGCGATCGCGAGTTCGGTGAGGCGTTGCACGCTGGGAAGACCGTTACCGTGCGTCAGCAGCTCATTCCAAACCTGACCGCGGGGCTTCTTGCCAGAGATCGCGATGGCTTTCCGGCGGCCGTGACTGGCGTGCTGTTTCCCCAGCCGCGCATTCGCCTTGCCGGCGGACGATCGCTGTTGCTCGATGATCTCGTCGGCGACCGCTTCCTTCTGGTGCTGCGGGGACGGGCGGCGTCCGACTGGATTGGCGATGCGGCCTCAGAGATGCTCGGCCGCCTTGGCGCGATCGCCTTGACGCTGGTTGCTGGCGTGCCGGACCAGGAGCACGAGTTTGCCGACGAGGTCGGCGTGCTCGACCAATGGATGCGTGCGATGAACTGCGCTGCCGCCTTGGTCCGCCCCGACAAATATGTCTTCGGCGTTGCGCACAATCGTGAGTCCCTCGCAGAGATCAGCAGTCAGCTTGTGACGCAGATCTTTGCGCGCGCGGATTGCTCTCGCGCGGATCGCATGCCGTCGCGCGACAACGCAGTCGAGAACAGACGCGGAGTTTCCTGATTGACCGCAATGCGGTTCATGTGCATTGTATCGTGATACAATAAGAAAAGGCGAAACAGCGCGCCGATCGGGGAGGAAATGGGGGATCAAGCGAATCCTCGATCTCACTTCCTTTTGGCAGCCCGCCTCGGTGGGGCTGTCGAGCCGGCCCTGGAAACTGGCCGCGCGTGAGGAGGGACGTTTGCCTGAGGCTCCTCACCGCGGATTTCGTTTCATCACGTCGACGCAGCAAACCGCGACGCGTGCTCGCATCCGGTCGCCAAAAAAACAAGACGAGGAGAGGGTCATGGAGAGAAAAGAAAAGGGCCAAGGAGAGGATCAAGGATCGGGCGCATCGCGCATGTCCCGACGAGCGGTCTTGAAGACCGGCGTTGCGACGGCTGCCGTTGCAACCATCGCCCGTCCGGCCGTGCTGCGCGCTGCCGGGGAGAGTATCAGGATCGGTCACGTCGCGCCGCAGACCGGACCGATGGCCGGCTTCGCCGAAGCGCAGGATTGGGTGCTAGCCGATATCCGCAAATATCTCGACAAGGGTTTGGAGATCGGCGGCAAGACCTGGAAGGTCGAAATCATCACCAAGGACAGCCAGACCGATGAGAGCCGCGCCTCGGAAGTTGCCAACGACCTCATCCTGAAAGACAAGGTCGATATCATCACGGCCTCTTCGGGCTCGATCGATTGCAACCCCGTCGCCAATGCCGCCGAGCTTAACGAAGTGCCCTGCGTTACCGCCGACGATCCCTGGGAGTCCTATTACTACGGACGCGGTGGCACCAAGGACAAGGGTTTTGACTGGACCTATCATTTCTTCTGGGGGCTCGATCAGGTCCTCTCGGCCTTCATCGGCCTGTGGAAGGCGCAGGACACCAACAAGGTCGTTGGCACGCTGTTCAACACGGCACAGGACGATACCTCCTGGCACGATGCCTTCATTCCGGCGATCAAGGGCGCCGGCTTCACGGTCGTCGATCCCGGCCAGTTTCCGGCTTTCGGCAATGACTTCACACCGCAGATCACAGCGTTCAAGAAGGGCGGCGTCGAGATCGTGACCGGCAATCTGTTCACGCCGGACTACGCGTTGTTTTCGGCGCAATGCGCGCAGCAGGGTTTCAAGCCAAAGATCGTGACGCTCGGCAAGGCGTTTCTGTTCCCAGCCGACGTCACTTCACTCGGCAATCGCGGTCTTGGGGTGACCAGCGAACTCTGGTGGTCGCCGGACTACCCCTT
>Ga0210406_10007435_pt1 | contig 11125 bp, 8 predicted proteins | sample IncBWC30MmetaG_FD_155454 | JGI IMG/M metagenome (GOLD analysis project Ga0210406, IMG submission 155454) | Forest soil microbial communities from Barre Woods Harvard Forest LTER site, Petersham, Massachusetts, United States - Inc-BW-C-30-M | ecosystem: Environmental > Terrestrial > Soil >... | reverse complement strand
GATTCCGTAGCTCTCCTCCTCGCCCTCCACGCCGCCAACTCCACCCCCCGTGATTCCCTCGGAGTCGGCCTAAGCGCCGTCCACATCAACCACAACCTCCGCGGCGAAGAATCCAACGCCGACCAGGGCTTCGTCGAAGACCTTTGCATCACCCTCGACATCCCTCTCCACCTCCACCAGGCCAACATCCCCAGTCGCGTCGCCGAAACCCGAGCCAGTGGCAACCCCGAGACCATCGAAGAAGCCGCCCGCAACGCCCGCTACGAATTCTTCAACACACTCCTTGACTCCGGCCATGCCGACAGCATCCTCACCGCCCACACCCTCGACGACCAGGCTGAAACCGTCCTCATGAAGCTCCTCCGCGGCGCCTGGACCGAAGGCCTAAGCGCCATCCACCCAGTCATCACTCTCGCAAAAGGAAAGATCCTTCGCCCCTTCCTCCACACACACCGAGCCGATATCGAAGCCTTCCTCAACCAATCCAATCAACCCTGGCGCGAAGACTCCACGAATACCGACACCGCCTTTACCCGCAACAAGATCCGCCACGAACTTCTCCCCCAGCTCCGCGCCTACAACCCCTCGATCGAGCAGACTCTCGCCAACCTCGCCGAGCTGGCCCGCGAAGAAGAACTCCGCTGGCAGACCGAACTGAACCGCATCCTCCCCCAGCTCCTGCTCCCCGGCAAGCCCGTCCGCGGCGGTGGCCGCGCTGTCCCCCTCCCCATGGCAAAAACTCCCGTCATCCTGAGCGGAGCTTCGCAGCCTCGTCGCGAGGCGCAGTCGAAGGACCCCGACGCTCTCAACGCCACCAAAACCGTCCGAACAATTCCACCCCATAAACCCCCAACCAAAACCACCACCCCCACCAACGCCTCGATCTCAATCGAACTAGACCGGCTCCGCACCCTCGACCCCGCCCTCCGCCGCCGCGTCCTCCGTGCCGCCGCCCGCCAGCTGGGAGCCCGCCTCAGCTTCGACGAAACCTCCCGCCTTCTCGCCCTCTGTGGATTTCGTCCCAATCCCACCGTCGCCCCCCGCACCGGAGCCTCCCTCCACCTCTCCAACGGCCTCCGCGCCGACCGCTCCCCCCGCGAAATTCGCCTCTTCTGCTCCCAATAGCCTCGTCACCGAGCCAATCACAGACAATTTTCATCCCATCACCCTAAAGTCACATCTGGATTCCGCTTTTGCCGCCCCGATCCTCAGCCAAAAGAGTAGAATCGAGGTACTTGACTGAGGCAGGCCTGTAGTTGGGCATCAAACACTCCCATCATCCAGAACCTTCCTTCATTCTCTAGCGTCTAACAATTGTAGGTTTTCGTCCGCTTTTGCGTCCGGAAGCCGGGTCTGACAAGCGCCAGTGGGGTTTCAGGGGCCGCTGCAGACCGGAAAATGAGGAATTCGCATTGAACTCGACCGTCAAACAAATTCTGATCTGGGTCTTCATGATCACCTGCCTCGTCTTCCTATGGCAGGTTGTCGTCAAAACAACCGGCGGAACTCAGGAAAAGAACATCAGTCTCACCCAGCTGCTCAACGACGCCGATCAGGGTAAGATCAGCGACGTCGTAGTCAGCGGCGCCGAAGTCACCGGCCACTATCGCGACGACAAAAATCTCTTCCACACCACCATCCCGGGCAACTATCCCGACATGTACAAGACGCTGCGTGACCACGGCGTCAACATCACCATCAAGGATCAGAGCCAGAACCAGTGGCTGAGCCTGCTGATCTCCATCGCGCCCTTCGCCCTTTTGCTCGGCCTCTGGTTCTTCCTCCTGCGCCAGATGCAGTCCGGCGGCAACAAGGCCATGAGCTTCGGCAAATCCCGCGCCCGCCTGCTGTCCATGCAGCAGAAGAAGATCACCTTCAAGGATGTCGCCGGCGTTGACGAAGCCAAGGAAGAACTCAAAGAAATTATCGAGTTCCTCCGCGAGGCCCAGAAGTTCCAGCGCCTCGGCGGCCGCATCCCCAAGGGCGTCCTCCTCGTCGGACCTCCGGGCACTGGTAAGACCCTCCTCGCTCGCGCAGTCGCGGGCGAAGCCAACGTCCCTTTCTTCTCGATCTCCGGTTCTGACTTCGTCGAAATGTTCGTAGGCGTAGGCGCATCTCGCGTCCGCGACCTCTTCGAACAGGGCAAGAAGAACGCCCCCTGCATCATCTTCATCGACGAAATCGACGCAGTAGGCCGTCACCGCGGCGCAGGCCTCGGCGGTGGACACGACGAACGCGAGCAGACCCTCAACCAGCTCCTCGTCGAGATGGACGGCTTCGAGTCCAACGACGGTGTCATCCTCGTCGCCGCGACCAACCGCCCCGACGTCCTCGACCCCGCCCTTCTCCGCCCCGGCCGCTTCGATCGCCGCGTCATCGTCGATCGTCCCGACATCCGTGGCCGCGAAGAAGTCCTCAAGGTCCACTCCCGCAAGGTCCCCATGGCCGAAGACGTCAACCTCAACGTCCTCGCTCGCGGCACACCAGGCTTCTCGGGAGCCGACCTCGCCAACATGGTCAACGAGGCTGCCCTCACCGCCGCCCGCTACAACCGTAAATCGGTCCACATGTACGACTTCGAAGTAGCGAAGGACAAGGTCATGATGGGCGCCGAGCGCAAATCCATGCTCTTAACGGACGAAGAGAAGCGCGTCACCGCCTATCACGAGGCCGGTCACACCCTCGTTTCCGCCCTGCGCGAGCACTCCGACCCGCTCCACAAGGTCACCATCATCCCGCGCGGCATGGCCCTCGGCGTCACCGTCTACCTCCCCGAGGAAGACCAGCACACCGTCACCAAGGACTATCTCGAAACCCGCCTCGCCACCCTCATGGGCGGCCGCTGCGCCGAGGAGATCTTCCTCAAGCAGATGACCACCGGCGCCGGCAGCGACATCGAGCGCTCCACCGAACTAGCCCGCAAAATGGTCTGCGAGTTCGGCATGAGCAAACTCGGTCCGATGACCTTCGGCAAGAAGGAAGAGCAGATCTTCCTCGGTCGCGAGATCGCACAGCATCGCGACTTCTCCGACGACACCGCCAAGCAGATCGATGCCGAGGTTCGCTGCTTTGTCGACGCCGCCTACACGTCCGCTTACACCATCCTCGAGTCCAACCAGGACATCATGCACCGCATGGCAGCCGCTCTGCTCGAGCGCGAAACCCTGGACGCCAACGAGATCAAGCTCATCATCGAAGGCAAGGAACTCCCAGCCACCAAGTCAGCTCTCTCCGGCGTAGACCCCGGCAACGGCGGCGAAACCCAGAAGATCCTCAAACCCGAATCCGGACAGCCCGGCCGCAAACCCGGCTTCGGCGAAGGCCAACCCTCCCCCGCGTAAACTTCTAACCCAGCATCGAGGTAGAGGCAGCCCGTGGCTGCCTCTACCTTTTGAGCACATAATCAAAACGAAATAAGCCGTGTCATCCTAAGCGAGTGCAGCGAGTCGAAGGCACTCCGGTCCAGAGTCATCGGCCTCTCCTTACCGTCGCTACCCTTCCATTACCCGCCCTGCTGCTTCCAGCGCCCTTCTTCCCAAACGCCTCATCCGCAACGGACGTGGTCGCTTTCTGCGCGTCATCCTGCTTTCCGCGATCCTCACCGGCGATCTTCCCGTTGATATCCCGCACCGACAAGCCTCCGCCGGGTGCCTCGATATTGGCGTCCACCAGATGCAGACCAAAGGAAGACTCCCACGGCCCGCGCATATCGGTGTCGCCCTCGTCGCCATCGCCCGTCGATCCATTGAAGTACTCATCCACAATGCCCGGCGTAGGCTTCAGCCTCCCTATCGAGAACGGCGCCTTCTCCAGGCTATCCAGCGCTGCAGTAAAGGCCTTCATATGCGTAATCTCGCGAGTCATCAGGAACTGCAGCGTATCGATCGTTCCCGGATCCTCCGTATGGTCGATCAACCGCTCATACACAATCTTCGCCCGAGCCTCCGCAGCGATATTGCTGCGCAGATCCACATCCAGCTCGCCCGTAACTTTCAGATAATTCGCCGTCCACGCATTTCCCATCGAATCGAACAGTGCCACCCCGCCGCCGCCCGCAATCGTCACCAGCGGGTCAGCCTCGGCAGCCTCTCGATTCGTCTTCAGCGGCTTCAGATGCATCCGAATCAGCGCCCCAACCACCTCCAGATGGCTTAGCTCCTCCGTCCCGATATCCATCAGCAGATCCCGCCGCCCCAGATCGTCCACACAGTTCCACCCTTGAATCGTGTACTGCATCGCAGCGGCCAGCTCCCCGTTCGCCCCGCCAAACTGCTCTAGCAACATATTGCCGAACAGAACGTCAGGCTCGCCAATATTTACCGTATACATCAACTTTTTTACATGGTGATACATAGGAAGCCCTCAACCCATTAAATTTTCGTTCTTCCGTTCCACCTACTGCCCATACGATGCAAATCCTGCGCCTCAAGACAAACACTCACCCTCACCCACCATCAATGCGACAATAAAATTACGTCGAATGCGCCCCGTATCTTTCACCGCCCCTTCCACCGCCCCACCTCACTCCTCCAGCGTCTGCGCCCTCATCAGCGTCTTCATCCTTCTTCTCACCGGATGCGGCTACCATCAGGCTGGCTCTGCCACCCACATCCCCGCCGACGTCCGTACCCTCGCCGTCCCCATCTTCGTCACCCACGCCCAGGCCTTCCACACCGAAATGGCCTTCACCAAGGCCACCATCCGTGAGCTCAACACCCGCACTAAATACCACATTCTCAACTCCGATTCCGACTCCGCCGACGCCACTCTTCACGGCACCATCCTCACCCAGACCATCGCCCCCCTCACCTACGACGCCACCACCGGCCAGTCCTCTAGCTATCTCGTCTCCATCACCGCCAAAGTCCTCCTCACCGCCCATGACGGCCACATTCTCTACCGCAACGACTCCATCCTCTACCGCGAGCAGTTCCAGTCCACCCAGGACCTCAGCGGCTTCATCCAGGAGGACGGTTACGCCGTCCGGCGCATCGCCCGCGAGTTCGCCCACGCCATCGTAAGCGATATGCTGGAGTCCTTCTGATGCCGTCGCCCATTCAACTCCGCAGCTTCGCCTCCACCGACCGCTTCATCGCCGAAATCGCCACACCATCCATCAAGCCCGGCTACGTCCTCATAGGCGACGAGGTCTTCCTCTACGATCGCTGCCGCAAAGCCATCCTCTCCACCCTCGCCCCCGAAGAAACCCGCGACTTCAGCCTCCACGACCTCGACCTCGCCGAAACCAGCATCTTCGAGATCCTCGACCGCGCCCAGACCCCATCCCTCATGGCGCCCTTCCAGGTCCTCTTCGTCCGCAATCTGAAAACCCTCTACGGACGCGGATCAAAAAAAGAAGAATTCGCCGCCATCGACGCCTACTTCCGCTCCCCCAACCCGCAAGCCCTCATCCTCTTCGTAGCCGACCATCTCCGCATCCCCACCGACCTCCGCAAGATGGACTACCAGGACAAAGACCGCTACGAGCGCATCCGCGAAACCCTCGGCGACTGGTGCGGCTTCGTCGAACTAGCCCGCGTCGACGAGAACGACTCCATCAAATGGGTCACCGCCACCGCCGAATCCCGCAACGTAAAGTTCGACCCCGACGCCGCCCGCGAACTAGTTGACGCCCTCGGAGCCGACATGATGCTCATCTCCAGCGAGTTCGAAAAACTCCTCCTCTACGTCTCCGCCCCGGCAAAGCAATCCGTAAATGAAAATGTCATCCTGAGCGAAGCGCAACGCGCAGAGTCGAAGGACCCCGAGGGACTCAACGCCGCCAAAACCGATCGAACCATTCAGCCACAAACCACGCCCCTCACCAAAAACCGAGTCACCCTCGGCGACGTAGAAACCATGGTCCTCGCCGCCAAACAGCGCAGCCTCTACGAGCTCACCGACGCCATCTCTCTCCGCGACCGCACCCGCGCCCTCCTCCTCCTCCACGGCCTCCTCAACGCCTCCGACGGAGGCGAAGACGCCGCCATCGGCCATCTCTACATGCTCGCCCGCACCTTCCGCCAGATGCTCATCATCTCGGAAAAAAACGTACGCGACCCCCGAGCCATCTGGCAGGTCCTCTGGCAGGGCTTCCGCATGCCTCCCTTCGCCGCCGAAGACCTCATCAAACAAGCCCGTCGCTACAAATCCCGCCGCGAACTAAACCGCGCCATCCGCCTCGTAGCCCGCGCCGACCTCGAACTCCGCAGCAGCCCCGCCAACAAACTCCTCGTCCTCGAGCGCCTCATCCTCGACCTGTCCACCGAACCCAAACCCACCACCTACGAACCCTCCCACCAGTTCGCCATGGAGCTCTAAGCTCTACCACCCCAAAAAATCGGGTGCCCCATATCTCGATTCTGAGATGTGGGCATCGTCCGAAGGACGACCGCAATCTTCAATCGTCGCGACGCAGGCGTACGGGCGATTGAGAGAATGACCGGGCCACTCAAAATGAACGATACTGGCAACCTCATGCGAACCAGTAAATTGCCTCTGCTCTCCGCAACACTCCTAAGCATCGCCCTCCTGGCCGCAGCCAAACCCACCTCGTCCAGCTGGCAAGTAGGCCCATTCACCCGCCCCACCAACGCCCCCGTCATCACCCCCAGCAAGGCCTCCCTCTTTACCGACCCCATCGCCAAAGCCCCCATCCACTGGGAGTCTCTCCACACCTTCAACCCCGCCGCCATCGTCCGCGACAACAAAATCTACGTCCTCTACCGCGCCGAAGACGACACCGGCAAGATGCAGATCGGCGAACACACCTCCCGCCTCGGCCTCGCCACCAGCACCGACGGCATCACCTTCACCCGCCTCCCCGAACCCGTCTTCTACCCCGCCCCCGACGCCCAGCAATCCCGCGAGTGGCCCGGCGGCGTAGAAGATCCCCGCATCGTCGAAAGCGAAGACAGCAATCCCGACCAGCGCTACGTTCTCACCTACACCCAATGGAACCGCACCACCTACTCCATCGGCATCGCCACCTCACCCGACCTCGTCCACTGGACCAAGCACGGCCCCGCTTTCCTCGGAGCCTCCAACGGCAAGTACGACACCCTCAAATACAAATCCGGCGGCATAGTCACAGAGCTCAAAAAAAACCGCCTCAGCGCCGCCCGCATCAACGGCAAATACTGGCTCTACTGGGGCGAAGGAGCCATCCACCTCGCCACCTCCACCGACCTCATCCACTGGACACCCGTTGAAGATGCCACCGGCAGCCAAATAGAAGTTCTAACCAAACGCCCCGGACACTTCGACAGCGGCTTCCCCGAAGTGGGGCCGCCACCCATCCTCACCAAAGCGGGAATCGTAGTCCTCTACAACGGAAAGAACGACCCCGACCACGGCGACCCCAGCCTCGGAGCTAACGCCTACGCCGCAGGCCAAGCCCTCTTCGACGCCCACGACCCCGCCCACCTCATCGCCCGCAACGAAGCCCCCTCCCTAAAACCCGAGCAACCCTACGAAAAAACCGGCCAGTACGTCGCCGGAACCACCTTCGCGGAAGGCCTCGTCCGCTTTCACAACAAATGGTTCCTCTACTACGGCTGCGCCGATTCAGCCGTAGGCGTCGTCACCGCGCCGGCCAAGCCAGGTGCCCCATGATCTTCGCAGGGTATCGTGGGGTCAGTCACTAGTAGGGGGCCGCCCCATATGCCGGGTGCCCCATACATCGATTCTGATGTGTGGGCATCGTCCGAAGGACGACCGCATTTGATCTTCGCCTTTCCTCACCCGCCCAAGCAGTAATCTAATCACCATGAACCCTCTAGTCTCCCCAACTTGGCTGGCCGCTCGCCTCCAGGATCCCAACACCATCGTCCTCGACGCCACCCTCCCTCCCGTAGGCGTAACACCCCCCATCAACACCCGCGCCCGCTACCTCGACAAGCATATCCCCGGTGCCCTCTTCTTCGACATCGAAGAACTCTCCGACCACTCCACCCCCCTCCCTCACATGCTGCCCACACCCGAAGACTTCTCTCGCAGCATGTCCGCCCTCGGCATCGCCAACAACAGCACCATCGTCATCTACGAACAGGAAGGCGTCTTCTCCGCGCCGCGAGCCTGGTGGACCCTCCGCACCTTTGGCGCCCAGCACGTCCACATCCTCGACGGAGGTCTGCGCGCCTGGACCGAAGCCAACCTCCCAACAGAATCCGGCCCCAGTCACCGCGCACCAGCAACCTTCCACGCAACCATAAACCACGACGCCGTAAAAAATCTCTCCCAGCTCAGGGACCAGATCACAAACCACCAGCAGATTCTCGACGCCCGCTCCGCCGCTCGCTTCAACGGCACCGCGCCCGAGCCGCGCCCCGGCCTGTCCTCTGGCCACATGCCTGGAGCCACTAGCATCCCCTTCACCGAACTAATCGAAGACGGCCGCCTCAAACCCGCCGACAAACTCCGCGACCTCTTCCTCGCCAAACAAGTCGACCTGCAACAGCCGATCACCACCACCTGCGGCTCCGGCGTCACCGCCGCCGTCATCGCCCTCGGCCTCGAAGTCGTCGGCGCACAGAACGTAAGCCTCTACGACGGCTCCTGGGCCGAGTACGCCCAACAACCAGACTCAGTCATCGAAAAAAACGGCTAGCCTGACTAGGTCCACAAAATCTCAACTCTCAGAGTGAGCGGGTCGCCCGTCGTCAGAAAAATGAGCCATCCACTCTTGCAACTAAACTCGCCGAGAGAGATACTCCCCTTCTACGGGGGGCTAAAGTGAACAAAAAGAATCTTCAGGACCAACCCACCGAATCTTCGATTGAGATCGATTCTTCGATAGCAGAGGCAATCGAAAGCCTTCTCGTCAACTGGCATCAACCATCCGAATCCACGGCCGAAAAACTTAGGGCAGACACCCTTGACCAGCTCGTAGCTGCAGCGCTTGGCCCCGGGACAGAAAATCTGCCGCTCCATCGATATTCGCCGGCAGAGATTTCAATCCGCGCCGGCGACGAATTCGATCTGCTCAAAGTCCTCATGGTCTTCCTCGAACTCATCCCGGCATCCGGCTTTGAAATCATTCATGCCGGCCACATAGAACAAGGCTCTCTCTATATTCGATTTACTCTCCGCACGAAATCACGCAAGACCAAGGCTGAACAGCATCAAGAGTCCAGGGAGTTCCTCAAGAGCTTTGTAGAAGGTATCGCGAAAAGTATGGGAGAGGCTGCCGGAAAAATTCTGATAACAATCACCCTTGGAACATTGTTGGCTCTCTATGGCGCTCCCACCACCGATCCAGCTTCACCGGAGAAAAAGCTCCAACCCGCAACAGAGATAAAAGAGATCGATCCGGTAGAAGTCTTCAGACAGATGGTCCGGCCAGAGAGGAACATATCTACGCTAGACAACAAACACTCTTGCGACAAGTAATTCAAAGCCGATACCCGGAGTCGATCCATCCCGATTCCCGAGGTATGCCGGTGTGTCAAAACGGCGGTCGAATTCAACCATTTGTCTCCAAAATGTAAATGTTTCGTCGAGAAATATACCTCAGGGCAACGCCAGTCCAAAGCCTGCAATCCCATCACCCACAGGCAATCAGATCACCCGGACACCCGTTCTCTATCCCCCTCTCCCCACGGCCCCCACCCGAATCCGAACTCAAGGCGAAACCAGCCAACCTCAGGAGAACCTCCAATGCCGCAAAATCAGCCAATCTCCCGCCTCGCGACAACCATGGCCACGCTCGCTCTGGCATTCGCTCCCACCTGCCTCCACGCCGACTCACTCGGTTTCACCCAAACCAACCTCGTCTCAGACATCCCGGGCAAGGCCGCCAACACCGATCCCAATCTCAAGAATCCCTGGGGTGTCTCCTTTTCAGCGACATCGCCCTTCTGGACCTCGGATCAGGTGACCGGACTGGCCACTCTGTACAACGCCGCCGGAGTCCCGCAGGGACTAGTTGTCACCATCCCGGGAAGCGCTCCCCCCACCGGTCCAACCGGTCAGGTATTCAGCAACATTAGCGGACAATTTCTTGTGGGTGCCACCGCAGCAACCTTCATCTTCGACAATCTGAACGGAACGATCTCTGGATGGAATGGGGGAGCCGGCACCACAGCGGTTGTGGAGCACACCACACCTGGCGCGATCTACACCGGCCTCGCGCAGGCCTCCAATGGCACCGGAACCTTCCTCTACGCGGCCAATTCGGCACCGGGTGGCGGCATTAATGTATTTAGCTCGACCTGGGCGCCGACCACCTTATCCGGTAGTTTCACCGACACGAGCCTGCCGGCGGGTCTCGTCCCCTTCAACATCCAGAACATCGGAGGCAACCTCTACGTAACCTACGCCTCGCTCGGGCCCGGTGGAACTCCGATGCCCGGTGGCGTCGTAGATGAGTACGATGCGAACGGCAACTTTATAAAACGCATCGCAACCGGTGGCCCTCTCTCCGCCCCCTGGGGAATTGTCCTGGCTCCCGCCAGCTTCGGCTCGTTTGGCAACGATCTGCTCATCGGCAACTTCGGCAACGGCGAGATCCTCGCCTATGACGCGACCTCAGACCTGTTCCTCGGCACGATCAACGGCTCAAACGGCCAGCCGCTGGTCAATGATCATCTCTGGGCGCTCGAGACCCGAGCCGTCGGAAGCGGCTTCGACCCGAACGGCGTATATTTCGCAGCCGGCATCAACAATCAAGCCGACGGGCTGTTTGGAGAGATCAATGCCATAACGCCCGAACCCGGGACAATCTTCGGGACCGCAACCGGCCTGATCGCGCTCGCGCTGTCGAGAATCAAACGCATCCAGCCGCGCCGTTCCAGCCTGCAATAAGTACCATCGGAGGTTTCACAAGGCTTCACAGCCACGCCGCCTTCTATATCGGAAATCCATCTCCCGCAGAAGGCGGCGACCTTTTATCGATCTACTCCGTGATCACACGATCTGCCCACTCAACCAAAGACACAAAGATCGTCGGGTTCCCGAACTTCGCTCCATAGTTACTCAGGTCCGTTTCGGTCACGCCTCTGGCACGAGAGCACGCACCGCACGCATAAATCTGAATGTGTTTCGCAGCAACCTTGTCCAACGTCTCGCCCACAGGCGGCCATCCCACCGGCGTCACTGCGTTGGCCAGCGTCTTTCGCATCAATCC
>Ga0210406_10007434_pt1 | contig 11128 bp, 9 predicted proteins | sample IncBWC30MmetaG_FD_155454 | JGI IMG/M metagenome (GOLD analysis project Ga0210406, IMG submission 155454) | Forest soil microbial communities from Barre Woods Harvard Forest LTER site, Petersham, Massachusetts, United States - Inc-BW-C-30-M | ecosystem: Environmental > Terrestrial > Soil >... | reverse complement strand
AACCTCCTCGCGCTCAACGCTGCCATCGAAGCGGCCCGCGCCGGCGAGCACGGTCTCGGCTTTGCCGTTGTTGCCGACGAAGTCCGCAAACTTGCTGAGAAGTCCACGCAATCCACCAAGGAAATTGCCGACCTGATTCAGAGCATTCAGCGCGAAGCTCGCCAGGCCGTCGAAAACATGGAGCGCAGCACCCGCATCGTCGAAGAGGGCCTTACCCTTGGCAACGATCTCGGCTCCGCTTTGCACAAGATTTCCAATGTAGTTACCGAAGTCTACAAGTTCTCTCAGGAAATCGGCGCGGCTACCAACGAACAGTCCGTCGGTTCCTCGCAAATTGCCAAAGCCACCAGCCGCCTTACCGAAATTACCCAGGAAATCAATTCTGCCGTCGAAGAACAGGCTTCCGGCGCCCAGGCTGTCGTTCGCGCCATGGATAAAATGCGCGAACTGGTGCAGCAGTCCGCTTCCAGCTCCACTGAACTTTCCGCCGCCGCCGAGCAGATGCTCAAACTCTCGCGCAACTTGCTCGATGGCATGGACAAATTCGTTCTCGACCGCGCCAGCACCAAGAGGCCACGTCGCGGCGAATCCTACGGCTCGGATCGCCGGAACTCCCAGTCGGGCCGCGAACAAGAACTCGAATACGCCGAAATGTCGCGTTCCTAGAGGGCCGGAGACCTCTCGATGGAAAAAGATCTTCAAGTCGTCGGCTTTCGCATCGGCAATGAAACGTACGGCGTTCGCATCGCCGCCGTGCGCGAGATTGTGCGCGTTCCGGAGATTACTTCTGTTCCCAGCGCTCCCGACCTGATTGAAGGCGTCATCAATCTGCGTGGGAAAATCATTCCGGTGATGGACCTCCGTAAGCGCTTCGGGCAGACCGAAATTCAGCCGGACAAGAAAAACCGCATTCTCGTCGTCGAACTTGACAACAAATTGATTGGCCTCATCGTCAACGCGGCTTCGGAAGTCCTCAAGATTCCACCCTCCGAGATCGAAGCCCCGGGCAGTGTCTTTGCCGAAGGCGAATCCGGTTACGTCACTGGCGTCGGCAAATTGAAGGGGCGTCTCATTATTCTGCTGGACATCTCCAAACTCTTGCATCGCCCGGAATACAAACGACTCGAGGAGGCCGCGGAACCCGTCGCTACCGCAAGGCAATAGTTCGTCCGGCTTGCACCTGATGAGCCGAATTGCGGGTCCGCCTCACCAACACACAATGGGAACGATTACTGCCCAGATCCAGCTCACCGAAGCAGAGCTTAAGCTCCTCCAGACGTTGGTCTATCAGGAATGCGGCATGTTTTTCGACGAGCGCCGCTCTCACTTCCTGAAAGATCGCCTTCAACGCCGTCTGAAAGCCTGCCAGCTCGACTCTTTCTATGCCTATTATCGGTTGCTTACCAGCAGGGAAGGACGCGCTGAACTGGCTCTCCTGCTCGAGAATCTGACTGTCAACGAAACCAGTTTCTTTCGCAATCGCCCGCAACTCGATCTCCTGCAAAAATCCGTCCTTGAGGACATTCTGCGCCGCAAGCAGGAGCGCCGTGACTACACCCTCCGCGTGTGGAGCGCCGGTTGCTCCGCCGGCCAGGAACCTTTCACCGTCGCCATTTTGATTTGCGACGCCCTCGCTTATTACTACTTGCGGAATCCGCTTCCCTTCGACATGCCCTCCCCGAAGCCGCTCATTCCTCCTCCCTGGAAAGTCGAAATCGTTGCGTCGGACATCAGCTATGCCAGCCTGCGCACCGGGCAGGAAGGCCTTTACACCGAGCAACAGATGGAACCCGTCGATTACACCTGCAGGCTCCGCTATTTCGAAAAAACTGGCGATAAGTACAAAATCAAGCCGCAGTTGAAAGAGCTCGTCTCCTTCGACTTTCACAACTTGAAAACCGAGTTCTTGCCTCGCCGCAACGACATCATCCTCTGCCGCAACGTCATGATTTATTTTGACGAAGCCGAACAGAAGCGCTTGATTGAGAAGTTTTGGCACTGCTTGAACCCTGCCGGATACCTTTTTGTGGGGCATGCGGAAAGTTTGTTCGGCCTTACACAGAAATTCCGCATGGTTCATGAAAACAACGGCACCGCTTACCAGCGCAACGAGGCCGCCACGTGAGTCGTCCTCCCGACGATCGCGGCGGTGAGTTGCGCGCTCTCTTCTTTGAGAGCGCCAACGAGATTCTCCAGGCCCTCAATGAGGCGGGGCTCGAGCTCGAGGCTCGTCCCTCCGATGAGGAAGTCATTCGCCGGATTCGCCGCGCCATCCATACATTGAAGGGCGATTCCGCCGCCTGCGGTTTTCATAAGCTCAGTGAGCTTGCCCACGAATTGGAAGACGTGCTGACGCCGCAAGTCGCGCAAGCGCGCGGCGCCGAACTGGCTGAGCTTGTTCTTACCGCCGCTGATAGTTTTGGCGCGATGCTCACCTCTTACCAGCGCCGCAAGGAACCGCCCGCCGTGGATGCGCTCCACGCCATGATTCACAAATTATTGGAAGCGCCCGATTCTCGGAAGGGCGCCGGCTCTGTCGAGCTTCAATTGCCCGCGCAATTTGCCTGGACGGAATACGAGCAGCTCATGATTTCCGAAGCTGTCCATCGCGGCGAGATCGTTTACAACGTCGCTCTTCGTATCGATCCCAACAGCCTGATGCGCGCCGCTGCTTTCCAACTCATTCGCAACGTTCTTCACGGCAGCGGCACCGTCATCGCTCTGAGGCCGGAAGATAATGTCGCCGCGGCCACCGTCGAAATCGTCGAAGCCGCTTTGGCTAGTTTTCAGCCGGAAGAAAAGCTTCTCCAGCGCTGCCGCATTCCTTCGATTGTTTCCGATGTGCGTCTCGAACGTGCCGCCACTTCGGAAATGCCAGAACACGAATTACTCGGCGACCTACTGGAGGCGCAGGCGGCGAAATTAGCTGCCGGCGCCGCTGATGCCGCCGAAGGTGTCCCCGCAATCAGTCCCGGCGCTTCCGGGTCCGCTGCAACCGCCGTTGCGGAGAGCACCCTTCGTGTGGACGCCACTCGCATCGATGCGGTCATGAATCTTGTCGGCGAATTGATTATCGGGAAGTCTATGCTCAATCGCACGCTGACCGAGTTTGACCAGAAGCATGCTCGCGATCCCTTGCGCGCCAAACTTGCCGATGCCATGGCGTTTCAGGCCCGCATCCTGGATGAACTGCACAAGTGCGTCCTTAAAATCCGCATGGTGCCCGTCGAGCAACTCTTCCGCCGTTTCCCTCGCGTCGTCCGCGACGTTGCCAAGCAGTGCGGCAAGGATGTGGCTCTGGATCTTTCGGGCCAAAACACCGATCTCGATAAGGGCATTCTCGATGCTCTTGCCGAGCCGCTCATGCATCTAGTGCGCAATGCCGTGGATCACGGCATCGAAGCGGCGGACGCGCGTTTGACCGCCGGCAAGGCCGCTCGCGGCACCATTTATCTCAACGCCTATCATCAGGGCACCCAGGTCGTCATTGAGGTTCGGGACGATGGCCGCGGCATTGACCCTGCTCAATTGCGCGCGCGCGCTGTTGAAAAGAAAATCCTGAAACCCGAGGAAGCGAAACGCCTTACCGATCAGGAAACGCTCAACCTTATTTTCGAATCGGGATTCAGTACTGCTTCCGAAGTTACGGAAGTCTCGGGCCGTGGTATTGGCATGGACGTCGTTCGAACCGTCCTCGACCGCCTCAAGGGTACCGTCCAGGTTTCTTCGCAATTGGGGCGAGGCACCACGATTCAACTTCGTGCGCCGCTCACTCTTGCGAGTATTCAGACATTGCTTTTCCGCGTCGGCGGCCGCCTCTTCGCCGTCCCTCTCTCTTCGGTTGTCGAAATCACCCGCATCACCGATCCCGAGATTCATCGCGTGGACCAGCGGGAAGTCCTGCGTCTTCGCGAGCAGATTCTCACTCTCGTCCGGCTGGATCATCTCAGCCGGTTGCGCAGCATCGACACCCAGCCGGTTCGAAAGAAACATTTCGTGATCGTCATTGGCGCCGTTGAAAAACGTTTTGGTCTTCTTGTGGACAGCCTCGTCGGTGAAGAAGAATTGGTCATTAAAGCACTCCCTGGCGAAATCATTTCCAGCGATTTGGTCAGCGGCGCCTCCATTCTCGGCGACGGAACGGTTGTCCTTATCCTGAATGTTCCCGCCGTTCTCTCGCGGCTCTCCCGGTCCACGCCGCTCGGAGCCATCGCATGAGCGAACGTATCCGAGTTCTCGTCGTCGATGATTCCGCTCTCATGCGGAAACTGATTCCCGCGATCCTTGCGCGCGATTCTTCCATCGAAGTCGTCGGCACGGCCATGGACGGCGCATTCGCGTTGAAAAAGATTGAAGAGCTGCAGCCAGATGTCGTCACGCTCGACCTGGAAATGCCTCGCATGGACGGCATGGAGACGCTGCGCCTCATCATGCGCCGGGCCCCCTTGCCCGTCATTCTCTTCAGCACTCATTCGAAAGAGGGCGGCTACGCCACGCTCAAAGCCCTCGCGATGGGTGCCGTGGATTTTCTCGCAAAACCGAAGGACGCCGCCGCTGGCCGCCTCGACGAAATCGCCGACCAGCTGATCGCAAAAATAAAAGTTGCCAAGCGCGCCGCCGGCCGCAAGCTTCCGCCCGCCGTTGTCGGCGAGGATGTGCATCCGCAGAAAAAAGGGACCCGCGCCATGCTCCCTCCGCGCCGCGTTATCGCTATCGGAATTTCCACCGGCGGTCCCAACGCGTTGCAATTTGTTTTGTCGCAAATCCCCTCGGATTTTCTGTCCACCATTCTGGTCGTCCAGCACATGCCCGAAGGTTTCACCGAAATGTTCGCGAAGCGCCTCGACGAATGTTGCGCTCTCGAAGTTCACGAAGCGCGTTCCGGCGATCTTCTTCTTGCCGGGCGCGTGCTTATTTGTCCCGGGAATCGCCACATGATGGTTCGAAGGATGCCGCGCGGCGACATGGTAATTCTCTCCGACGGCCCGCCAGTGAATGGGCATCGTCCGTCCGCCGACGTTTTATTTCATTCCGTCGCGCAGGAGTTTGCGCTCACTTCCGTCGGAATTTTAATGACCGGCATGGGCGACGACGGCGCCGAAGGTCTCGGCGCAATCAAGGCGGCCGGCGGAATGACCATCGCGCAGAGCGAAGACACCTGCGTCGTGAGCGGCATGCCGCGAGCGGCGATTATTAAAGGATATGCGAACAAGATTATTCCGCTCGACGGACTCGGCGCGTACCTCGTAAGCAATTACGGCGCGGAACGCGGCGCCGCCGAAAAAATCGAGAAGAACGAAAAGCTTGAAAAGAACGACAAGCACGAAAAGATCGAAAAGACACCCGTACCATCCCAGCGTTCGTGAAAGCGAGCGCCGGGATAAGGAGAAGGCCATGAAACAATTTGCCGCTCTACTTCGAAAAGACAATCAGCCGGTTCGTTACCTCGTGGTGGACGATTCCGTCTTCGCGCGCAAGAATCTCATCAAAATGATCGAGATGTTCGGAGGCGAAGTGGCCGGGGAAGCCGGCGATGGCCTGACGGCCATCGCGGAATTCAACCGCATTACTCCGGACATCGTGCTCATGGACATCACCATGCCGCAGATGGAAGGGATCGAGGCGGTGGAGCGCATCGTGCGGCAGCACGCCAGCGCGCGCATCGTCATGGTCTCGTCCGTCGGATACCAGGAGAATATCCTGGCGGCGCTCCAGAAGGGCGCGAAGCACTTCGTGCAGAAGCCGGTGAAGCCGGAAGTGCTGTACGAAATTCTCCGGTACGTGCTGAGCGACGATCCCAACGCCGTTGGCGCGCCCGTGGCGATGGCGGGAGAACAGCGCTCATGAGAATGGAACTGATTCAGCCGTTCATCAATGCCGCCGATGCGGTTTTCGCGGAGTCGCTGCAGGGACCAACGAAAATCGTGGACCTGGAAATGGACGAGGACGCGTATCGCCGCAAGGGTGTCGCGGCGCTGATCGCCATCAAGGGCGATATTGAAGGGCGCGTGATTCTCGATCTGTCGCCGGAAGTGGCCATGAAGGTGGCGAGCCAGCTTGCGGGTTCGGAAGTGGAAGCGAGCGACCAGGTGGTGCGGGAAACGGTTTGCGAAATGGCCAACATGGTTATCGGGAATTCCGTGACGCTGCTGAACGACCAAGGCTTTCATTTCAAGGTGTTTCCGCCGGAAATTCATATGGACGAAACGGGTTTGGCGGGAAGCGCGGACACGGAAGCGCTGGTGATTTGCATTGAAACGCCCTGCGGCAACCTCTATTTGAACATTGCCATGCACTATCTGCACCGGCGGCGGCAGGAACGCAACGCGGTTCCGGCGCTGGACTGAAGATTCAGTCGACAGTCCCGACCAAGTCGGGGCGGGCGGATGATTTGCCGACCAGTGACTCGCGTGCGCCGAGGCCTAGTAGACCCGACGTGTAGGCCCCCAGCCAACCTTCCCATTTTTGCCATCCAAAAAACAAAAGCCTAGAACAAGTGAAAAGGAAGTGCAGATTCCATTCTGCTCAGACCGTGGCGACACGGTCGGGGATTTTTGCAGCGCGGTAGATGGCTTCGATGAGGGCAAGGCTGCGGCGGCCTTCAAGGCCATCGCAGGCGGGGGGACGATTCTGCTGGATGGCTTGGAGGAAATCTTCGAGGACGGCCTGGTGGCCGCGGAAGTCCGTGACAGCGGCAGAAGAGGCGCTTTGGTTTTCGTCGAGCGGGCCGGATTTGGCGACGGAAGGAGTGTCGCGGAGATTGGCGGCGGTGATACGGTCGTGCTCGAGGATGGCGGTGCCTTCGGTGCCGGAGATTTCAACACGGCGGGGATAGCCGGGATAGGCGGCAGTGGTAACGTGGAGAATTCCGAGCGCGCCGCTGGAAAATTCGAGGATGGCGGCGGCGGTGTCTTCAGCTTCGATCTTGTGAAGAAGTGTGCCGGTACGGGCTTGCACGCGAACGACGTCACCGAGGAGCCAGAGGAGCAAGTCGACGGTGTGGACGCCTTGATTGATCAATGCGCCGCCGCCGTCGAGCACGAAGGTGCCGCGCCAGCGTGAATTGGAGTAGTACTCGGGAGGGCGATACCACTTTACGCGGGCGTCTACGATGATGGGCCTGCCGAGGAGGCCTTGATCGAGCCAGCTTTTAAGCCGGCGAATGTGCGGCTTCATGCGGTCTTGAAAAATGACGCCGAGACGGACCTTGGATTGTCTTGCGGCTTCGATGAGCGCATCGGCGCGCGCGGTGCTGATTTCAATGGGCTTTTCCGTGAGGACGTGGAGGCCATGGCGGACGGCGGCGATACCTTGCGCAGCGTGGAGACCGGAAGGGCTGCCGATGATGACGAGATCCATGGGGCGATGATCGAGAAAGGCGTCGAGGTCCTGATAGGGAGTGCCACCGTGTTGGCGGCAGAGACGTGCGACTTTTTCGGCGTTGGTCCCGTGGATGGCGGAGATTTCGACGCCGGGGATGGCGCGAGCGGCGCGGGCGTGGGTTTCCGTGATGTTGCCGCCGCCGATGAGGCCGATATGAATGGTCATGGAGAGTTTTCGTTGATCCGCTATCAGTGCTCAGTGAGAGAAGAAGGATAGTCGGAATTTTGGCTTTTTCCAAATGTGCGTGTCGCAAAGGGTACACGTTGAGGCCTTCGGCCGCGACAAAAACCTTCGCGGCATCAAGATGAGAACTTCGCTTTAGGCGCTGGTTAGTGATAGGTAGCAACGAAATCTTTGTAGGCGGCTTCGGTGGCTTCGGGCGTGGCAATCGCCGAAGAGATCAAGATGCGGTAGCGAAAAGTGGCGCTGGCTTGGGGAGCTAGAGAGAAATTCAGCTCTTCCTTGCCATTGCTGAAGATTTTCTGGCCGAATGGATTGGCGGCGAAGAGGCCGTAGCCACGGGCGTGCCAGTAGGTGGGAAAACCAGGATTGGCGGGGTGATCCAGAATGGTGATGGTAACGGGCTCGTCGCCGACGAGACCGCTGAGATTGCACCAGCGGCCGCGCGTGCCCCAGGCGGCATCGCCTTTCTTGCCTTCACTGGTGAGGTAGGTGCCGTTGACGCCGGTGTTGTCCAGCTTGGCGACCGTGGTGGCGCGGCCACTGGCGTCCGTGTAGACCTCAGGTTTGTCAGAAGGGATTTCGAGAGCGCGGACGACGCGGAGGCCTAGGACGCCGTCTTTCTCATCCTTGAAATCAACTTTCGAGTCGAGAGCGCGGACGACGCGTAGGCCCAAGACGCCGTCTTTCTCATCCTTCAAATCAACTTTAGTATCGAGTGCGCGAAGAGTGGTGATGCGGTCCACGCTGCGGAAGCCGGGCCCTCCGCGGAAGACGAAGTGCGTGTGTTCCTGGAGTAAAACTTTTTTGTCGAACGTAACCCAATCCGCTTCGACGTCTAGTTCGCCCTGGTCCGAACCGCCTTTTGCAGAGACGATGGAGCGATGAACGATGGTGCCCATCTTGGGCGCGTTTTCCGGCTTGATGGCGTCGGAATTATTCCAGAAATCGATGCCGTTGACGTTTTCATAATTGAACCAGAGGCCGGCGTGATGGGGATGATCTACGCGTTCGCCGGGGCGCTGCTCGAGTGGGAAGCCGCGAGTGACGATGGTGCCTTTGGCAGTCCGGAGCGGATAGAGGACTGGTTTTTTGAGCGTGGTGGGCCAGATGTAAGAAGTGAAGTGCTGGCCATCGATGGAGAGATCCACGCGGCGAGCTTGTTCGTTGACGGTGACGGAGATTCGGTCCGACGCGCGGGGGCCTGCGGAAGCGAGAGACACGAGAATCGCCGTCGCCGCGCCGAAGATGAGCAGTGCACCGCCAATGAGAATGCGCATGATTAGCCGAGGCCTCCTGCGATGGTCAAATCTCTTCCGGCACAACATAAGGCGCACGGTAGCTGCCGCGCAGGAGGCGATTGGCTTCCTCATCACCAATGACTTGCTCCTTGGCGGGATCGAATCGTATCGTCCGCCCCAGACGGTAGGAGGCATTGGCCAGGTGCACGAGCGTCGTTGAGATGTGGGCTTCCTCAATCGGCGAATGAATGTCCTGGGCACGACGGCTGCGAATGCAATCGACGAAGTTTGCGTAATGGTCGCCGGAACCCTTGCCGTGCGGTCCAGGTTCGGCCTCATCCGTCAGCCACGTCTTATAGGTATCGTATCCATCGATGCCGAGATAGCCTTTTGATCCGTAGAAAATGTTGCCAACGGTGTTCGTCTTGGCATCCTTTGGCCCCAAGGACTGTTGCTGTTGCTTTGCAGGCTTCTTGCTGGCATCGGCAGTGAGCCCCGCGGCGGGTACACCACTGGCTCCGTAAGCGCCTGCACCTATCTCCGCCTCGTGATTGGTGATCCAGTGGCGGACTTCGAGTTCCATCATCTTGCGCTTGCCCGCTGGAGCTTCGAAACAGAAGGTAGCGTTCAGAGTATTGGGTGTCTCCTGGTCGTCATCGAACAGGAAGTGTCCACCCATGGCCGACACAGAGACCGGGAAGCCAACTCCCAAACCCCAGCGGGCAATATCGATTTCGTGGATGGCCTGGTTGCCGACTTCGCCGTTTCCGGTGTCCCAGATCCAATGCCAGTTGTAGTGAAAGCGATTTCGCGTGAAGGGCTTCATAGGAGCAGGGCCGGTCCACAGGTCATAATGAACGCCGGACGGAACGGCCTCCACTTCAGCGCGCCCGATCGATGGCCGCCACTTGTAGCAAAGCGCGCGGGCCATGTAGACGTCGCCGATCGTGCCGTCATGGAGATGCTGAATGGCTTCCATCATTCCCGGGTTTGACCGCGACTGGCTGCCGTGCTGGCAAATGCGGTTGTACTTCTTTACGGCGCGCACCAGTTGCCGTCCTTCAAACCAGTTATGCGAGCAAGGCTTTTCCACATAGACGTCTTTCCCGGCCTGGCACGCCCAGATTGCCATTAGCGAGTGCCAGTGATTGGGCGCGGCGATGGAGATGGCGTCAATATCTTTATCTTCGAGAAGCTTGCGAATATCGACGTAGGGTTTTGGCTTGGGCACTCCCAGCTTCTCGACGTCACCGAGGCGCTGGTTCAGCACGCTTTCATCCACATCGCAGAGAGCGGCAATGTCCGTTGCTGGGACACGGGAAAACCCATGGATGTGATCTGTGCCGCGACCGCGCACCCCGCAGATAGCTACGCGCACACGATCATTCGCGCCCATGACTCGGGCGTAACTCGATGCCGAGACGCTCAGGGCCGTGCCGGCGACACCTGCACCTGTGATTTTCAGGAAGTCCCGCCGGGAAGCTTTTGTTGTAGACATACAACCTCCAAGGGATGCCGGTGAAACTGCGCTGGCAGACCAAACTTGAAAAGACTGGGCGCCAGGGCGGCGTCCAGCGCCGCGATTGCATCCTTCAAACGAGGCAATCATAAGCCAAGACGATCCCTTCCAGCATTGAAAGTTACTAAAGGAATCGTTTATTGGTCCTGATTTGACGCGGGTGAGGCAGGAGGCCAGGACTTTTGCCGGAATTCCCTGGTGTGCTACGCAAGGGCAAGCCAAGAAGTTCGTTAAGTCCCGCTGAATCTTAATTGCAGTTTTTTCAGTTTGACACTTTGGGGAGCGGCTTCTATATTTTGTTGCGCTCTTACCTGTCTTCTAATTTACAGAGTCCATTGCGGATAAGAGCGTCAACCGGCGGGATGCCAGCGCGGTTTCGGATCCGTCTCGGCTGACTCCAGGAAAGGACGCGCAAGGATCCGAGATATATTGCGCAGGGCCGCGTATGGGAACGACTTCCGTCAATTCATCCGATCTGAACGGCAAAGAGCTGTCTGCCGAGTTGCTCCCGGAGGACCAGTTCCAAGGGGTCGTGGAGGAGGTGCTGGAGTCGACCCCGTTCATTGACATTCACACCCACCTGTTTTCTCCGGCGTTCGGAAAAATTGGACTCTGGGGAATCGATGAACTCCTGACGTACCACTATCTTGAGGCGGAATTCTTCCGCTCTTCGGACATCACGCCCGAACAATATTGGAAACTTTCAAAGCGAGAACGCGCGGAGGCGATCTGGCAGGTGTTGTTCGTCGTGAATGCGCCCATTTCCGAGTCCACGCGAGGAATTGTCGCGGTGCTGAATGCGTTC
>Ga0210406_10007433_pt1 | contig 11128 bp, 10 predicted proteins | sample IncBWC30MmetaG_FD_155454 | JGI IMG/M metagenome (GOLD analysis project Ga0210406, IMG submission 155454) | Forest soil microbial communities from Barre Woods Harvard Forest LTER site, Petersham, Massachusetts, United States - Inc-BW-C-30-M | ecosystem: Environmental > Terrestrial > Soil >... | reverse complement strand
CGAAATGTCATGAAGCGGGTTCGTGCCGAGCTGCAAAGCCGGATCGTGGCATTCACGCCAGAAAAATCGGCTCGGCCCTAGCGCGATGTTGAGCTCGTGAGCACGCAAGGTCGGCTCGGCGACGAGCGACACAATTTCCCGCACTTAGTCTCACCGAAGGGCACCCCAGGTTCAAAGCACCACGCGCAGTTGAGCCGCCTCGCTTCGCTTTAGACCGAACGATTGACGCGCCTGTCCAAGCGGAGTCGTTCGTCTCGGGTTTAAGTCACAGTGACGCGACGTGTCACTCTTATTTCCATTTTCATTTTTCGAGTCGCCCGAAGCCCAACGATCAGTGGAGAGCCGCCTTGCCAAAGGCTATTTCAATTCCGATCCCGACATCGGAGACTGTGCACAGCAACGTGCTGCAACGTTTATCGCGCGCACTGCGCAGCGTGTTGGAAGCGCTGCAGGACTCACGCGAGCGCGCCGCCCGAAGGATCATCGAGGATTATCGGCGCCAGAGCGGCGAGTGAAACCGCCGTCTCCATTGCGTGCGACTGTGTGGCGCGGAGAGGCGAGGTCAAGCGCCGCTCAAGCAGATATTAAGGAAACCTCAAGATATCTTGGCCGGAAAATCATGGCCGACGACTTGAGCGCGGTCTCGATACGGACCGCGCAAATGGCCGATGTCGATCGCCTCGCCGCACATTTCGGCGCGCTTTCTCAGGCGTCGCGCTACAACCGTTTCATGGGCGCGGTCGACAATTTCGCCAGGATCGCCCTGGACTGCCTGACGCAAGGCCGCGCCGATCGCTTTACACTTGTCGCCGAAAGTCGCGGATACGATGCGATTGTCGGGGAAGCGAGTTATGCCTTCGACCGCGACAGGCGATCCGGCGAGTTTGCGATTTCGGTCGCCGATCGCTGGCAGCGCCAGGGCCTCGGCTCGGCGTTGCTCTGTGCGCTGCAGTTCCGCGCGATCAGCCTCGGCTATAGTGAGCTGTTCGGCGAGACCCTGAAGACCAATGTGCCGATGAAGAGCCTGGCTCGCAAGGCCGGGTTCGAATTTACGCACTCGTCGGATTGGCGTGCCGTGCGGTTTGACCTGAAGTTAATCGGCTAGATCACTCTTCCGCGGCCTGGCTCGGGGCTCGATGGTCGCCCCGAGCTCGGTGCGGGATTATCTGACCGGCTCCCGGTCACTCCGTCGCCATCTCGCCTGAGCCGCCGAATTCGCTCGGAAAATCCTTCAGTTTCGGCAGCCCGTCGCGCATCGGCAACACGGTCTCGGCGTAGTTGACATGCACGCCCGGCTTGAAATCGAGCTCTGGAAGCGTGGCGGCGAAGACGTCGATCAGGCCAAGCGGCGGATGCGTGGTCATCAGGTGGCCGCCGCATTTGGCACAATATTGCCGCTGGCTGAGCTTGGATTTCTGAAACATCGCGACGTATTCCGCGCCGGCCGTGATCCGCACCGTCTCCGGTTTCCAGAGGCTGAAGGCGTTGACAGGCCCGCCCGACCACGACCGGCAGGAACGGCAATGACAATAGCCCATCGCCTCCGGCGAACCGGTGGCCTCGATCTCGACAGCTCCGCAGAAGCATTTGCCACTCAATTTCATCCTTTGTCCTCGCGCTCTTTGAGAGGACGGCACAGGGATCATTTGCGGGGCGAAAAATCTTGGACTGTCACGACCAAGCGTAGGTGAGGGGCGACGAAGCGCGCGGGCGCCGCGTTGTGTGCGGCCGCTCACATTGTCATCCGATCGGGGGACGCCCGAGGGACGCCGATCCGCTAACACGCTGCCGGGCGAGGAAGGCAACGGGTGGGAGAGCGAAGCGGCCTCATTTTTTATGGCTTAGAGCACATGACGGATTTAAGCGCGCGTGTTTTCGAATTTTCGACTGACGAACTCCCCGAGCAGGATCGGCTTGCATATTGGCGTGAGCATTATGGCCACGTGATGCTGCGCGTCGACATCGAGCCGGCGCCGGGCCAGGTTTTCCAGGCCCGCAATCGAACCCTGGCGCTGCCGGGCCTGCAATTGCTGGAAGGCGCGTCCTCGCCGGTGAGGATTACGCGGGACGGCCGATATCTCGACGACGGAAACGACGACATCGTCTTCGCGATCAATCGGAGCGGCTCCGCGATCATCGAATCCAGCGGCCGCACGCAAAGCCTCAGGGATCACGAAGCGATCCTGCTGAGCTGCGGCGAGGCGGCCACATTCGACCGGACTGGGTTCGGGCAGTCGTTCACGCTGCGCGTGCCGCGCACCACGCTGGAAAAGACCGTGATCAGGATCGACGATGCCCTGATGCGGCCAATCCCGGGCGATCGCGGGGCGCTGGGCCTCCTGGAAAATTACGCAGGCTGGCTCTTGAACGCGGCGCCCTCGCTCCAACAGCCTCTGCTCAATCTGTCGATCCAGCATGTCCAGGACCTGTTGGCGCTGACCATCGGCCCGGTCGCCGATGTCGATCCGACGAAAATGCGCGGACTGAAGGCGGCCCGGCTGAAACTCGCCAAGTCGTTCATCGTCGCACACAGCCACCGGCGCGATATGTCGATCTCGGCGGTGGCCGCAAGCCTCAACGTGACGCCGCGCTATGTGCAGCGTCTGTTCGAAGCGGAAGGCACCACCTTCTCGGAATTTCTGATCGGGCAGCGGCTGGCGCGCGCGCATCGGACGCTTTGCGATCCGACCGCCGGCCAGACCGCGATCAGCACCATTGCCTATGACGTCGGCTTCGGCGACCTCTCATACTTCAACCGGCGCTTCCGCCGCCAATACGGACTCACGCCGCGCGACGTGCGGGGCGATCGGAATTAGAGCGTTTTCGAGCGAAGTGGGTACCGGTTCGCGTGAAGAAAACGCGTCAAAACTGGAAACTAGGCCCTCCGTTCCGATTCAATCGGAACGGAGGGCCTAGATCGGTCCTTCCGGTCCGTTCGGTTGTCGCTCACAGCCAAGACAGATCGTACGCCTCGCGTTAGCTCCTGCGCGAATTTTGATTGGCCTTACGCGCGGAGCTGTTGATGAAAAATCTTTATCTGACGATGGCCTTTGTCGTCGTCATGACTGCCTCTTTTGTGTCCAACCTCGTCAATGAGTTGGTTGCCGTGGCGATTGCGCGCAGCGAGCGGCAAGCCGCGTCTTTCAAACTCGATGCTTTGATCGATCGCGATCCGCAAGGGCATCTGCCGTCCCTTTGCACGATCGGCGGGGAATGCGAGGGCCTCCGATGACCTCGAAAATAATCGCGCTCAGAATCCTCGACGGCATCTTCATCGGTTGCACCTTGGTGCTGCTGATGGGCATTGCCGGCCTTCCGATGGACTGGCTGCTCAACCTCATCGAGATGTCGCTCCGCGAGTTTCAGGCCTTTGGGCTGTTCATCGTCTTCGCTGCCCTGCTGCTGATTCACGCGATCGTGACGTCCGATTCCGCGCCGTGATGGAGCAGCAGCAATGGTGCGGCGTGCGCTGTTTGAGGCAGAGATGTTGCAAACGAGGTTACGCTTGAAACCTGAATCTGCGGTATTGAAATGTCCTTGTAACGTCGGGCGTCAAATCTGACCGGCACCTATTCCGAACCGTTTGTTTCAAACCGATCACAACCCGACAAGACGTCATGCATAATCTCATCGTGTTTGCGGCGTTGCTTTCCGCCGCCGCGCTGCTCGCGTGGCTCAGCCTTCGCCTGCGGTCCGTCAAGAGCCTGTTCCTTCGATGGGCGGGCATAGGAGCCGCCGATCTCCTGGCGCTGACATTGGTCCTGATCTGCGCCGCAGCCGCCACGGGGTTCTACAAGCAATCCCTGCGCAGCGCGCCGGTGCCGGAGCTGCGGCTCGGGCGAAGCGACGAGGAGATCCAGCGCGGCAAGGCAATCGGGGACAGCTTCTGCGGCGGGTGTCATTCGAAGGGCGGGACTTTCACCGGAGGCGAGGACATCGGCAAGCATCTCCCGATCGATCTCGGCACGTTCGTCTCATCCAATCTGACCGCCGCCGGATCGTTGCGGCATTGGTCGGACGGCGAGATCTTTCGGGCCATTCGCAACGGTGTCGATGCCGCGGGGCGGCGGCTGGTGATCATGTCGCTCACCAATGCCGACAAACTGAGCGATGACGATACACGCGCATTGATCGCCTATATCCGCGAGCTGCCGCCGGCCGGAGCGGCAACGCCGGATCCTCCCGATCGATTCAGCTTTGTCGGACTGGTCATGCTGGGCATTGGCCAGTTCCCCTCCGGCAAGCCCGTCAATACCGGCGTTGTCACGGCGCCCATCAAAGCTCCGACCTTCCAGTATGGCGAATACATCCTGTCCTATCAGGACTGCCGGGAATGCCATGGCCAGCAGCTGACGGGAGGCGTTGCCGGGCAGCTCGCGCCGGTCGGACCCGGTTTGAGCCTGGTGGCAGACTGGACCCGCGAGCAGTTCATCGCCACCATGCGGACCGGCAAGGACCCGAACGAGCACGAGCTCGGCGAAGACATGCCATGGCGTCCGATCGGCAAGATGGATGATGTCGAACTCACCGCCATCTACGAGTATCTGACACATTTGACTCACGCTAACTAAACAAGCGCGGGATGCGGATCGCGCGCATGGTCTTTACCTGAGCAGCCTTTGCCTGAGCAGCGTTGGCCCGAGCGGTCTTTGCCCGAGCGGTCTTGGCTCCCGCGCCGGGACGTTCCATTCGTCGATTTGAACAACGAGATCGGGCGGATGGCCCGAAGCCTCCAGGTGTTCAAGGATCATCTGGCCGAGACGACGCGGATGCGGACCGAGCGGGAGGCGATGAAGCTGCGCGCCGCCGAGGATCGGCGCGCCGTCCTGGCCCGCATTGCCGACGAGTTTGAACGCAGCATCGGCGGCGTGATCCGGCGGTGCCGCCGCCGTCGAGGAGCTGGGCGCCGCGACCAAGGAAATTGCCCAGAGCGTGCAGCGGGCATCGCAGGGCACGCACGATGTGATGCAGACCATCGTCGGCGTGCGCGAGGCGTCGGGTCAGGTCGACGCCGCCGCGACGCGCGTCCTCAACGCGGCGGGGCAGCTCACCGCCCAATCCGAGCAGCTCAAGAGCGAAACCGGAAAATTCCTCGGCAATATCCGCGCGGCTTGATTTTCCTTCTCCTGGTGCTGGACTGCGGAACACCGATGGTCCCGCGTCCAATGGCGGGATGGACAATGGCTGGGCGGGCGCGGATGATAGCGCGGAGGATCGGAGGCCGGTGCGGCTCCTGACGGAACCGATCTCGACGCCGCGCTTTGACGTTGCGGCGGGCGCAGCGTTGCCCAGTCCGACTTTCAGCCGAGGGAGGACATCAAGATGGCGGAAGAGCAAAACCAACCCGCTGGCCCCGACCTCGCGGCAGGCGTCGCGGCGAGCGACATCAAGGACGATTTTCTGCTCGGGCATGTCGGCGATCAGGACGTCCTTCTCGTGCGCGCTGGCTCCGAGATTTTCGCGATCGACGCCCATTGCAGCCATTATCACGGGCCGCTTGCCGATGGGCTTGTGGTCGGCGAAACCGTCCGCTGCCCGTGGCATCATGCCTGCTTCGATCTGCGCACGGGAGAGGCCGTCCGCGCGCCGGCGCTTTCGCCGCTTTCGGTCTGGCGGGTGGAGCAGACGGACGGCCGCATCTTCGTGCGGGACAAGATCGAGCAGCCCAAACCATCGCGGAAAGAGCCATCGCGGAAAGCACCGGCAGGTGCCCCGAACCGGATCGTGATCGTCGGCGGCGGTGCGGCCGGCTTTGCTGCGGCCGAAATGCTGAGACGGGATCAGTTCGGCGGCGAGATCACGATGCTGAGCAGCGACGCGGCGCCGCCGGTCGACCGTCCCAACCTCTCGAAGGATTATCTCGCGGGCAGCGCGCCAGAGGACTGGCTGCCGCTGCGTCCGGACAATTTCTATGCCGAGGCCGGCATCGACCTCAGGATTGCGGCGAGCGTCGCTTCGATTGATGCCAAGGCGCGGCAGGTTGCGCTCTCGGACGGCAAAACGTTGCCCTACGACCGCCTGCTGCTTGCGACCGGCGCCGAGCCGGTGCGGCTTTCGATTCCCGGCGCGGACCAACCGCATGTGCATGTGCTGCGATCGCTCGCGGACAGTCGCGCCATCATCGACGCCGCCAAGCAAGCCAGACGCGCGGTCGTCATCGGCGCGAGCTTTATCGGGCTCGAGGCAGCCGCCTCGCTTCGCGCACGCGACATCGAGGTTCACGTGGTGGCGCCCGAGCAGCGGCCGATGGAGCGCATTCTGGGCCCGGACATGGGCGACTTCGTGCGCCAGCTGCACGAAGAGCATGGCGTGACCTTCCATCTCGGCGACACGGTGGCGGCGATCGACGGCAAGCGCGCGACGCTCAAGAGCGGCGGCGCGTTGGAGGCCGATCTCGTGGTCGTCGGCATCGGCGTCCGTCCGCGGCTGGCGCTTGCCGAGCAGGCTGGCCTTGCGACCGATCGCGGCGTCACCGTGAACGCCTATCTCGAAACCTCCGGCCCCGGCATCTTCGCCGCCGGCGACATCGCGCGCTGGCCGGACCCGCATTCGGGTGAAAACATCCGCGTCGAGCACTGGGTGGTCGCCGAACGCCAGGGCCAGACCGCCGCGCGCAACATGCTCGGACAGCGCGAGGCGTTCGATGCCGTGCCGTTCTTCTGGAGCCAGCATTACGACGTGCCGATCAACTATGTCGGCCACGCCGAGAGCTGGGACGAGATCGCGATCGATGGCGACATTGCGGGCAGGGACTGCATGCTGCGCTACAAGAAGAAGGGCCGCGTGCTGGCGGTTGCCTCGATCTACCGGGACGTCGCGAGCCTTCAGGCCGAGCTTGCCTTGGAACGGAACGCGACGGTTTGACGGGTCGCGCCGAAGAACGCCCGCGACGGTCCGCGTATGCGCGATTTCCATGATTTACGTGTCAAAGAGCCGAGGTCGCCAGCTTGGTGCGTTCTCGCGGCGCGGATCGCGCCCGAGCTTTGCGGCAGCGTCACCCTCAAACGAAGAGGGCGCAGGGAAGACCGGGCGCCGGCTGGCACCCATGGTCCGCGTGCAGCAAAAAAAGCACGCGGCAGAACCACAGGTTCAGCCGAAATCGTCCGGCCTTCCCTGCGCAATGGTTTTAACGGCTTACTCCGCGCTCTCCCCGGTGACCGGGCTCTTTTGCCACCGTCACCCGCAAGATGCGGACGCATCTTTGCGGACTTAGCGCCAGCGTCGGGGCGCCAGGACCACACGGCTTGGCCGTCCGCAACGACATCGTTCGTCCGCGCGCTTCGATTGAGCATCATCTTTTTGCAAGTCCACCCCGCAACAAGTGCGGGGCGGGCCTTTCCGGATGATGCTCGCGCGCTGCGATGCAATCGCGTCCACCGCATCCCGCCTCCACGTTCGTGACGATCGCGACACGCCCCTCTCATCGAGGCGGGATGGCAAGATGAAGCCATCGATCTGGGGCGGATGGAAAGCGGAATATTTTTCAAGCGCCGACTGGACGACCCAAATCAACTTGAGAAGCCTCACGAAATTCGATTTTGCGAGCGGCGCGTTTTCGCGGCCATCGGACCGAGAGAGCGGGCGATTTTGCCGACAAAGGGAGTGATTTGCCCGACGAGCTTCTGCCGAGTGCCAAACGTTCCAGCGACGTCACGCCTTGCTCGATCGCCACGGCCAGGCGTCGCGCGCACTGCGGCAAACCTGCCGGTCGTCGCGGTTGGGACAGTGCGACTGCCGGATTACATCGCTTGCACCAATGGACGTTTGAGCATTGACTACCGCAAGTAGTTTTCGCCTACGCCTGAGCGCTCGCAGGATGAAGCGATGCCAGAGCGCGATGACGAAGCCAATCCCATCGCGCACTTCAGCCGGGTCTCCACTCACCGATCAGGAGTGGCCGACGCGTAAGCCTCATGGGCGCACCGATCACTACTTCTCGATGGCAAAAAGGGAGGAGAACAGTGAGCACATGGCTTAGTGAGCGAGAACAGCGTCTGGTGGCGGGCGCGGAGGCGGCATCGTCGGCAACGCCGATACCCACTCAAATCGTTTCCAACGGCGAGTATCTTCCGCCCCCGCAGAGCGACACGCAGAAGAAGGTCGAGGCGCGCATCAACGAGCTCGCCGACGTCAATGGCAAGCACCTCGGCTTGAGCCGCAGGCAGTTCCTGCACACGAGCTGCGGCATGGCGGCGGCATTTCTCGCCATGAATGACATTTACGGCAATGTTTTCCAGGTGACGCCCGCGGAGGCCCGTGAGCCCGAGCTGATGCTGGCGCGTGCGCAGGATCTCTCCGGCCAGTTCATCTTCGACGTCCAAACCCATTTCGTGCGCGACGACTTCGATCACAAGGAGCTTCTGGGATTGGCGGACTTTGCGAGCCAGCACTGGAACCCCAAGATGAAGGAGGAGGGCGTCTCCTCGCTCGTCCGCTACAAGTTCCAGAACTATGTGAAAGAGATCTACTACGACAGTGATACGAACATGGCGCTCCTGAGCGGCGCGCCGTTCGACGATCCGAGCTGGTGGCTTCTGTCCAACGAGCAGATCGTCAAGGCGCGCGAATTCATCAATGATTTCGCCGGTTCGCGCCGCCTGCTGGCGCACAGCGTCATCACCCCCAAGCAGCCCGGCTGGATGGAGGAGGTCGACAAGGCCATCGAGGTCTACAAGCCGGACTCCTGGAAGTCCTACACGATCGGCGATCCGCTAGCGCCCTCGAAATTCCCATGGCGGCTCGACGACGAGCAGGTGATGTATCCGTTCTACGAAAAAGCGGTGAAGGCCGGCATCAACACGCTATGCATCCACAAAGGGCTTCTGCCGCCCGATTACGAGCAGAAGTTCGCCGGCGTGTGGGAATACGCGACCGCGTGGGACATCGGAAAGGCTGCCAAGGATTGGCCGCAGATGAACTTCGTGATCTATCACTCGGCGCTGCGGCCATTCCTCGAACTGCCGGACAAGGCGTGGGCGGAGTTCGAGCAGACCGGCCGCATCCAATGGGCCTCGGATCTCGCGGAAATCCCGCAGAAGTTCGGCGTCACCAATGTCTATGCCGAGCTCGGCACGTCCTTTGCCAACTCGGCGGTGGCGCATCCGAAGTTCTGCGCCGCACTCGTCGGCACGCTGATCAAGGGAATGGGGGTCGACCACGTGATGTGGGGCACCGACTCGGTCTGGTACGGCTCGCCGCAGTGGCAGATCGAGGCGCTGCGCCGGCTCGAAATTCCGGAGGACGTGCAGAAGAAATACGGCTTCGCGCCGCTCGGTGACGCCAACAGCGCCACCAAGCAGCTCATCTTCGCGGGCAACGCGACCAGGTTCTACAAGATCAAGATGAGGGCGGCGGATAACACTGCGATGCCGGCCTATTCCGAGGACCGCCTCGCGGCGCTCAAGAACGAGTACACCCAGGCTGCGACGCCACCCTCGAACCTCCGCTACGGCTACGTTCGCGCCGGCTAGCACGCATTAGTTACGACGTCATTCCGGGTCTGGTGCTCGCGCACCATCCCGGAATGACGGCGGAAGTGTTACCCACCCTGCACGCTGCAATCTGATCGGCGGAGGCCAGCCTTACCGCGTTGGCCCGCTGTCGCGCGGCAGAGAGGTGACGAATCGTTTGGCGGCCTCGATCAGCGGTTGCTGATCACCGGCAAAGAACCAATGGTCATTGCCGTCGAGCTCAACGAATTGAGCGCCGGCGATCCGGCCGGCCATGTCGCGGCCTGCCGCAATGCGCACGGCCCGATCATTCAGGCGGTGCAGCACCAGCGTGGGCACGGAAACCCGTGGCAGCAGGTGTCTCACGTCGGTGTCGCGCAACGCCTTGAGCACGGCCCAGATGCCGCCGGGACTGGAGGCCGCGCGCAGCAGCCCGGCCCACCAGGCCCTCGCCTGGGGATCACGCGCGAGGCTCGGCGCGAAGGTTTCGATCCCGGCAGGGCCGCCCCATTCGGCAACGAGCTGCTGACGCCAGGCGTCATATTGGCTTGCCCGCAACGCGTGCGGATAGTCCGGCGCCCAACAGCCCTTGGCCAATGAGCCGAACAGGATGAGGCCGGCCACGAGGCGGGGTTCATCGACCGCGAATTTGATGCATGCCGGCCCGCATTCGGACGCCCCGAACAGCACAACGCGACGTGTGCGCGCCGCCCGCAGCACAGTGCTGATATCCTCGGCCGTGACCTCGACGCTGGGGTCTGATCCGACCCGGTCCGACAGCCCGATGCCGCGACGATCGAACAGGACGAGTCGACCAAGCGCCATCAATGAAACCAGAAAGGCCCGGCACGAGGGATGCTCCCAAACGCGTTCCACATGCGACACGAAGCCGGGCATGATCAGGATATCAAGCTCGCCGCTGCCGTATGTCTGATAGGCCAGATGCACGCCGGCACCCTTCACATAGAGCGTTATCGGATGGACCAGCGGCGCCGTCGTGGGGTCCATCAGCGCGTCGGTCGCGGCTTCGGGCGCAACCCCAAGCTCGTCGCGCAGCCGCTGTGTCAGGGCCGCATGATGCCGCTCTGCCGAGCTTCGATCCCCGGCGAGCAGCAGGCTGCGGATCAAATGCCGGCCATAGACCTCGCTCAGCGGATCGAGCTCGACAAGGTGTCCGGCGTGAGCCGTCGCGGCAAAATGTTCGCCGGTGGCGTTCTTGTCCTGCACCAGGCGTTCCAGCCCATGCATGAGCCGCCCCCTGAGTGCCTCGCGGCGAAAGAACGCCCAATCGCCGAACTCGGGACAATCGGCCAGCGAGAAGCCCGCGAGGAAGTCACCCCGATAGCGCAGGCAGGCGTCCTCGAACGCGCCCCGGTCGCAGGCGCCTTCGAACAGATGCGAATCGACCTTCAGCTCGACCGCCGGAGACCACCGCACGCTGGTGCGGTCGGTCTCGAAAACCTGCTGGCCGAGGGTGAGCTCGATGCGATGAAGCAAGCGCCGCAATCGCGCGCGGGCGGTCTCGCTGGGGCTCTCGGGCCATAGCAGCGTAGCGATGACGTCCCGCGCGACGGCGCCTTTGGCCTCCGCGAGATAGATCAGCAGCGCAAGCCCCTTGCGCAGGTTCAGCTTGATCGGGCGGTTGTCACCACGGATCTCGGGGAAACCGAGCGTCTGAA
>Ga0210406_10007432_pt1 | contig 11129 bp, 6 predicted proteins | sample IncBWC30MmetaG_FD_155454 | JGI IMG/M metagenome (GOLD analysis project Ga0210406, IMG submission 155454) | Forest soil microbial communities from Barre Woods Harvard Forest LTER site, Petersham, Massachusetts, United States - Inc-BW-C-30-M | ecosystem: Environmental > Terrestrial > Soil >... | reverse complement strand
GTGCGACGTTCAAGTCGGTGCCGATGCGGAAGGTAACCGTGATCGTGAGTCTGCCGTCTCCGGTCGACTGACTGCTCATGTAGAGCATGTTTTCGACGCCGTTGATCTGCTGTTCGAGCGGCGTCGCCACGGTGCGCGCCACCGTATCCGCGGATGCGCCCGGATACACCGTGGTGATCTGCACCGTGGGCGGGACGATCTCCGGGTATTGTGCGACGGGCAGAATCGCGAGCGCACCCAAGCCGAGCAGCGTCACGAAAGCGCTTAGTACGGTCGCGAAGCGAGGGCGTTCGATAAAGAAATGTGTCAGGCGCATTTTGGGCTCTCTCTAGTCCCGGCCACTGGCATGGCGGATCGTGCCGTCCTGAGTGATGACTTTGGTTCCGGGCGCGGCGTGCAGTAGTCCGCCAACGATCACTCGGTCGCTCGGTGCGAGCCCGGACCGGATCACTCGCAAACCGTTGCGAATCTCTCCCACTTCCACTCGCTTTGGCGCGACCGTCCCGTCCGCCGAAACCGTCATAACCATGTGTTGCGATTGGTCTGGCAGCACTGCGCTGTCCGGTACCAGGAGGGTCGGTGAGGGAGGAGCGACGACCAGTCGAACACGAGCGAACAGGCCGGGAGTCAAAACCAGATTCGAATTCGCAACTGTAGCCCTGGCATGGATTGTGCCGCTCGAACGGTCAAGGACATTGTCCAGGAAATCGAATACACCGCTTCGCGAGTACTGATTGTCGTCGCCGAGCGCAACCTCAACCTTCTGGACATGCCCTCCCTTGATGTGCCCGCGATACCTGGAGTACAAGAGGAAATCGGACTCGCTCATATCAAAGTCAAGGTAGATCGGATCAAGCGACACGAGCGTCGCGAGCAGTGTCGTCGGACTCGTCGCTGTGCGACTCCCAGCAATCAGATTGCCTACGGAAACGAGATGCGTGCCCACGCGTCCTGTGAACGGCGCCGTAATCCGGCAATGGTCGAGGTCGAACTGCGCATCGCGGATTCGGGCTTTGGCCTCTTCGACCGCGGCGCGCGCCGACCGCTGATCGGATATGCGCTGGTCAACGTTTTCGACCGATCCAGCGTTGCTTTGCTCCAGATCTTTGGCACGGTCAAGTTGCCGATCAGCTAGTTCCAGTCGAGCCGCCGCAACCTCAAGCTGGGCGTTCGTTTCGGCAAGCGTGATTTCGTAGGGTCGAGCATCAATTGTGAAAAGGTCGTCGCCCTTCCGAACAATGTCCCCGTCCTTGAAAAATATTCCAGTAAGCGTACCGCCTACTTGCGCGCGCAGTTCGACTTGCGAAACCGCCGCGAATTGGCCAAGAAAGCCCAGCTGCGTATCGATGTCTTGCGCCAGCGGCTTGCTCACCACGACTTGCGGAAGTGCAGCTGGTCGAGTATCGGCAGAGCTTCGACTCGCGCCGGGCGAATACTTGAGCGATGCAGCCACAAACACTATCCCTGCCAGCCCAGCGGCAAGCCAAAGCTTGGCCGGCGTTCGTCCACTGATTCGCTGCCCCTTGTTCTCCGCCCGTTCGTCGGACGTCACTTCCGTTCCGGTCAGCATTGTCTTAGTTCTCCTTGTGTATTGTTCTTTTAATCGGCACAATTTAAAACAAAAAAAGTCAACGCGTCTTTTCCCGAAGCTGACCAACCAAATGAGCCAGCGTTATTTTCGCCAGCGATCTCTCGAAGCTGTTCTGAGCCTGAGAAAGCAGCCCCGACAAGCACTCCTTGAGGTGACAACTGATCGGACACCTCTTTTCCACAGGATAGGAGTGAATCGCAAACGCCTGTGGTGCCGCACTTGCGCGATATATGTCGAGCAACGTGATTTGTCGCGGAGAACGCGAAAGCATGCTCGCTCCACTCTTGCCGCGTTTTGTCACGACCAAGCCCGCCTTCGAGAGCTTGGAGAGCGACTTTCGAACGAAGGTGGGATTGGCGTTTACACTCTCGGCCAGGGTCGCCGACGAGATCTCCCCACCGTGTCTGTAACCCAGCGCAGCCATGATGTGTGCCGCAACCGCAAATTGAACACTTTTTGCTGACATACTCTCTCCTGCACAATATGTGATGCTCAACAGCACAATTGGTTGTATTCTTTTGGGGGCTTTGACACAACCCCATAATCCCTCGCCACGGCCCGCAATGGTTCATCACTTTGAACGATGGACTTGCCATTTACATTTCCCATGACGATACGACGGTAAGTCGGTTGCTTACCGCGTTTGGACAACTCTCTCTTCTTTGAGGCATTAGGGGATGATGCGCATATCGCGAAGTCTGGTGAGCTGCAGCTTAAAGCTCTGGTGCGTGTCGATGCAATCCGCAAAGCCTGCTTGACGAATCTTGATGGTGCTCTGGATTGTCTCTTCACGGAAGTTGAGCACCCAGTCCAGAACTTTCTCACTCCGTCTGTAACGAGCCCGGTCCGGAAACGAACGCGACGGTATCGGCGATCTCCTCCACACGCCCGTAACGATCAAGCGCTGTGGCGGCGTTAAAGATGTCCCCCGACACCGTTTGATATCAATCGATTACATCAAAACGCTGCGCTGTCACGGCAGAGGCCGTAGGTTCAATTCGCATCATCTCCTCCCCGATAGTTACCTCCGGCCCAGGTCCTGTCACGACCTTGCAGATTCGGCGCTGGCATTCCGCTCCGGGCACCGCTTATGGTGTCTGAAGAACACGTTGCCGCGAATCGTTCTCCCGCAGCGTTCACAGGTCCTGACAACCAATGCGTGCTTGCGAAAAGCCTCCAACCTGGTCGCCTCATCCTTGCCCGCACCTGGTGCAAGATCCATTGAGCCAGCAAGCCAATTCCGTGTCTCCGCATCAAGAAAATCTGCTTTGATCAATGCGCCGTATCGTGCACAAAATCTTGTTAGAGACTTTTCGGTGACTCTGGGATCATAAAGCTTCAGCACGCCACGGAAGATGAGCTGCTCGATCACGGTGGCATCCACGTTGAGTTGCCTCGCCACGTCCGCCCAAATTCGCTTGGCCCGACAAGAGCGAGGCGGCTTTGGGGGGCCACCGGGCGCAACTGATATGGAATCGGTCGACGGTGGTGCAGCGGGCTCTTCTTGGCTCAGGAGCATCCCAGGCCTCTTGGTCTCCGTCTGCAGGTCATGCAACAACCTTGGCAACTGCCCTCTTCTGCAGGCTTCATGTAAGGTCTTCCTTGTAATCCGAGGATCCTTCACGTCAAGCAAACCCTGAACAATTAAGCGTTGGACCGTGCGGCTGCCCAAATGCAATTCTTCTGCGAGAGTCCGTCGAGCATATCCTTCTAAATGAACTCGACTGCTCTTGCCCATGACGGCAAGGCGGTAACGGACGGCGCTTTCGGAGCGATGCAAGACCTTGGCGATGAATTCCGCGGTCTTGTACCCTGCCATAGTGAGCAGAATTCGCTCGTCATCTTCGGTCCACGCCTGTCGGGAGCGAAGTCGCCCTTTCTTTAAAGTCTTCCGAACAAGTCCGAGTTTGGCGGCCCGGCCCCAAATCGAGTGAGGCTGCCAGCCGGGGTGCCGCCCAAGAAGTTCACGCACCGCTTCTCGCTTCCCTTTCCACCCCTCCTCATAACCTTTTCGAAGAATTTGGTCGTCCTCTGGACTCCATGCCGTGCGCTGATAGGCCTTTCCATTCGAAGATTGCTTTAGCTGACGAATTCGCCGCCATAATTCCGCCCGCCCAAGGGCTGGTTCGTGTCTCAGAATCCTTTCAATCGCACTGTGCGAACCAACTCGGCCACGCTTCACCCCTTCGTGCAGAATTCGATCCACTTCTTCCGGAGAGAAAAACCGGAAAGAATAGTGGCCGTTCGGACTGACCCAACGATCTGCCATGGCAGAGGACACCATGCCGAATCTGTTCGAAGGACAGGTTTGCTTCGGTGAAGGCTCAACCCCCCGTCAACTACCGATGTCTTAGGAAGCGTCTCTGCCGAGGCGGCGTACTACTGAGGATGGGCCGAGCACACTCTTAGGCCATTCCCCTCAGTCCTTAGCACCGGATGGCCTTTCTTCTTTGCTCGGAAAAGCGGCCGGTGCGGAAGGGCCAGATATTGCCGCGAGGTGACGCCGGGACGGTGAAATACTTTTCTAGTGGTCGGAACATCGTCCAACAAGAAACAGGATTTCGGAAAGGCCAGCGGAATTACGGAGTTGTCGCACCCATATCTGTCCCTACAAGTCTCAAATCTAACGGATGACTTGGCAGGTAATGCGACCGGAGAATTAATAAGCGTGAGTCAGCACAGTAAGGAAGCAGGGGATGAAATGTAGGACCTAGCGGGCGGCACCACTTCTTTTACCGGCGCCGCTCGCTTCTCTCTGACCCACAGCGTACTGCAAAACAAAGGATACTTAGGATAATTCCCTGCCATGCTGTACTTCTCGAAGGTCCTTTTGGGCCTGCTCCAAATCGACCAGGCGCTGTTCGAGCTCCGCACGAAAGATTTCAGCTTGCTCGTAAAGCCGGGCATTCTGAATCGCAACTGCAGCAGGAATCGCAAGTGATTTGGCAAGGCGCAAATGTTCCTGGGTAAACGCCTGGGCATGCGTATCGCCTAGCGAAAGAAGTCCGAGGACCTGTTGCGATGCAACCAGCGGCACACACAACCAAGAGCGAAGATGCGAAAAACCCTTGAAGGCGACCCAGCGCGTCTCTACCCCGGTGTTCGGAATGAGCAGACTGGTCTTGCCAGCGAGAACGTGCATCAGAAACTCGCTGTCTTTTGCGTCAAAGGTTGCGGGGGTTTTCGGGATGCGACGACTTGTTTCGCACCCCTGCACCTCGCGTGCAAGAAAGAGCCGAGTATCAGCTTCCACTAACAGGATGCGAGCCGATTCACAAGGAACCAGTTTCAGGAGGGATTGGAGCAGCGTGTCCAGAACATAGTCCATGCTGAGGTTCTGCGTAAGCGCAAGCGTCGTTTTGCGAAATGCGTCGGCCTCCGCGCCGGCAGACTCTGCCCTGTCGAGGTTCCGAGCTATCTCCTCTTCGGCGGATTTTCGAGCTGAAACGTCCTGGGCAGTGCCTACGAGACGCCGAACAATTCCCGCAGAATCCCGGACGGGGAATCCGCGGACCCATACCCACCGCGTTGCTCCGTCTGGTTTAGTAATGCGGAACTCCTCATCGAACTGGCCGGTTTGCACAGATTCGCCCAACCGAGAAAGAACGCGGACGCGGTCCTCCGGATGTATGACCTCTTCGTAGGATTTGGGATCCTCCTCTAGCGACTCACAGGAGCGGCCGGTGATGATCTCATACGCCGGGTTGACGTAGAGGACTTTCTTGTTTTCGGCGTCGAGCATCCAGAAGATCTCCATGATGTTCGAGGCCATTTGCTGAAATCGCTCTTCACTCTCGCGCAATGCCGCTTCTGCCTGTTTTCTCCGGGTGATGTTACGGAGCACGGCCACGTGCCGTCCGGGCAGATAGTGGGCTTTCGCCGTATATTCAACGAAGATCGTCTCGCCGTCACCTCGCAAAACCTGTGTCTCCCTGTGTTCGTGCCTGCGGTCGAGGAACTGATTCCAGTCGTCCTTGAATTCTCGCGCATCGGCGTAGAACTTCTCGATCGGCACTCCAACGAGGTTGTCGTGGTCGACGCCAAACAACTTCAGTGCCGCTGGATTGGCTTCAAGACAAACTCCCCGGTCATCGAGAATCACAATGCCATCCAGTGTGCTGTCGAAGACGGATTTGTATTCGCGTTCGGTGGCATCAAGCGCGGTAGCCGTCTCTCGGTGTTCACGGCGAGCCAGAAGCAGAAATCGAACATGCAGGACAATGGCTATACAGAGAGCGATGAGTACAAGGGTTAACAAAACGGAAGACAAGGACCCACTATAAAAACGTGCTCCGAACGCAGTCGCGAGCAAAGTGAAGGCAGCAAAAGAAATGAGAATCGAGCCGGTGCGCATCCAGCGCTGCTGCCGAGTCTTAGAGAAGGCTGTATGACGCGTTCGCATAGCACTGCCGCTTTACGAGACTGTAGACTTCTGAGCCGTGGCAAACGGCATCTGGCGGCTACGCTCCAATACCTTTCGCCATTCTGGCAGGATGCTATGCCTGGAAGTGCCGGGAGTCAATATGCCAAAGACACCCTAAAAGCAGCAGAAAGCGCTCTTTCCAGACGGAGTTTCCAAATCTCTCAAGACGGTCGGAGAATCCTTGAGAGACCGCATTGGCTGGGCCAACTGAAATTGCCACTGGATGTCGCTTGGGCTTTTGTCGCCCAACTGGACACCCCTGAAGTACTGATTCGACCGGCGGAGGAAACGATGAGCGCGGCGTTCATAATCTAGAGAAGAACTGGAAGTCTACCCGGTCGAAGGAGCCGACGCCGTCATCTAATCAGAGAAAAATCGTACGCAAATACAGTCACCTTCCGGTACCATATCGCGGACGAGGATTATCTTGCGGGCGGGCGAACAACTAAAGGAGATCAGGTCACGTCTCGGAATCACCACGCGCGATGTCACAGAATTGAGCCAGAGAATCGCGCAATCAGAGGGTGCTTTGTTGCTCCAGCACCAATCAGATGAGGTCACGCGAGATATTCCGCTTCTCCTGGAAATGGTCTTTCGACACATTACCTCTCACGACCAAACGCCAAGAGTTGATGGTTCGACCGTTACCCCCCGCGAGCTCCAAGTTCGCCTGTTAGCGACTTCACCGCCGCGCAAGCGCGATGATGGTCAGCTGCGTCTTGTCGTCGTGGAAAATGCTTCGCACGCGAGGACCCGTCAGTCCCGGATCACATGCCGGAAGATAGAGGAAATAATCGTAGTCAGCCGGCACTAAAGAGTTTGGGGTCTCCCAAATGTAGGAGCGATCTTTGATGTCGTACGGCAGCAGCCACTCTGCTCGATACCGACGGCGGTAGAAGTTTATTTCCGGTTCGTACCACCAGGTACCGCCTACTCGCACGTTCTTCAGGCCGCGCGCTTGAGCATCTCTTGCAATCGCTTGATAAAGATCCAGGGAAATCACGTCGTAGGCGTTGTACCGGAAGTACTTTGTATTCAGCGAGGCCGCATAGTCAAAGAGGACGATGCTGGCAACGATCACGCCTGCGACCTTTAAATAAGCGCGGGGAAACCGCGCGGAGAGCTCCCGGCCCGTGAGCATTACGCCGATCGTAAATAGTGGGATCAAAAAAAGGCAATATCGGCTGAACGGGTAGTTGATCTTGACTACGGTGTGAAGCAGAAAGATTAGAACGACGCAAGCTACTGCAGCGCCAGAAAAAAACTGGCGCTGCCGATCGCCATTTGTTTTTGACACTGCGCCCGGGCGCGAAGCAAGGAACAACCCGCAAGCCACCAAACAAAACAACAGCGGCAGAATTAGAAAAGCGCCCAGGTCCGAAACCTGCGCGTGCCAACTGTGGGGTATGGACGGAACCGCACCCAGGCTGGCGTGAACGTCGTCTGTCCACTTGGACAGAAACGACCCGTTGAAAATATCGTGGGCGGCATCGGCAGCGCCGCCCATGTTTGTTTGCGTATGCGCCCCGCGGCGAAACTGAATCAGGAAGGGCCAGAGGATGCTGAAGCCGACACACGCGCCCGGACCAATCAGGTAGCGGGCGAAAACCCGCAGCCTAGGGTTTTTCGGTGACTTGAACGCAGACCATCCTCCCAGTGCGACGATCGAGAAGACCAAGGTCAGGCAGGCCGCCGGGACCACGTTGGTGAAGCTCCCGGCCACGGACAGTGCCAAGAGTACGGAGGCCACCGCGCAACCCCAACGCCAACCTTTGTAATTGGGATCGAACTCGCCTCGCTCCAACAACTTCGCCAGGACATACATGGCGGCGGCCAGGAACGCAAGACCCAGGCTATATCCGCGAGCAGCGGGCAGGAACTCCAGGATTTGCGGGTTTAAGCAAAGCAGCGCCGTCGACAACGGCAATAACAAGCCATCACCAAAAAGCGTCGCGCATAGGAAATAGATAGCGACGAGATATCCGGCAGCGCCAAAAAGACTGGGCGCGCGGAGCTTGAACTCCGTGACACCCACTGTCCACACCACGGGCTTCGCCATCAGCGTGAATAGAGGGTGATTGGCGGGGTCGTAGAACAGTACGTGATAAACGCCCTGATCGAGAAACATCATGTACGTGCTGGCCTCGTCGTGCGCGATGGGCTGCACCTTGGCTCGGTAAACCGACAAACCGAAAGCGAATAGTAAAATCGCGACGGACATGACCCGCGCAAGCAGCGCGCTGGCTTTCATGCGGGTTGTTCACCGACGCAAGCAAGCCGACCTCCGCGGCGTGTGCACTGGTTCACCAGCGGTACGAATTGAGGAATGGAAATAGCCCTCCCAAGCAAGACCAAACAGAAATGATACCGCGAGTGGCCAGACGTTGTGTAGGGCCGAATGATTTTGGAAAAATGAGGCGCACATGCCCACGGAATCGAGCACTGCTTTGTCGTCGTTAATGCCCGTCGATCTCTACCATCTACTTTGACTGCGTGCCGCCATTCGTCGGCGTGCTGCGAACGAACAAACTACTCGACTCGCAATGCGTCCGTCGGGTTTATGCCCGAGGCGCGATGCGCGGGAATGAGAGCGGAGCTCAACGCCACCGAACAGAGAATCAGGATAGTGATCGCGATTACAACAGGGTCGGAGGGTTTCACGTCATAGAGCTGCGATTTCACTAGCCGGCCGAGAGCCCAGACAAGGGGCAGCCCGATGCCGATTCCCGAAACGACCATCGTCAGGGCATCGCGAAGCACGAGCCAAATCGCAGACCGGCGCTTGGCGCCAAGCGCCAACCTGATCCCGATCTCGCGCGTACGTTGCGTCACTACATAAGACATTACGCCGTACAGGCCCACCAACGAAAGTAACAGCGCAAGCGCGCTGAAGCCTCCGGACAGCGTCGCCAGCATGTGTTCGGTATTCAACGAGCGATCGACCTGCTCATCTAACGTGCGGAGATTGCTGATCGGCAGTGTCGGATCGACGCTGCGGACTATCGCACGAAGCGATTCGAAAGAGGATTTCGGTGTTCCGCGAATTCTTACATAAAAGGTGCCACTATCCTCGAAGAACGGAAAATACGCTTGCTCGGACTCCTCGCGAATCCCGCGATAACTAATGTTAGAAATGACGCCGACGATTTCAATGTTCGGCTTTGCGTCCGGTCCGGAACCCTCGCAGATTCGCACCCCCAGCGGATTCCGCCCACCCAAGTAGCGGTTCACGAATGCTTCGTTAACGATGGCAGAGCGCCAGCCTGAGTCGCCCGGGTCGCGCGCATCACGTTCATCGAAGTTTCGGCCCTCAATGATTCGTATACCCATGGTCTGGAAAAACGCGGGCGTAACGGAGTTCAAATTCACGTCGCGGTCAGTCGAGATTCTCTTGTCCGCAAGGATCGTCATCGGGTCGTTCCAGCTTCCGCCGGTCAGCAGCGCGAACCGAGCTATCGCGGACGCCTGAGTGATCGGAGATTCGCGGACGGCTTCATCGATGCGGCGCATCAGGCGGTTTCCTTCCGACGGAGAGTACCCGTTTCGCAGAGAGTCGACGCCGAATGAGACAAGGCTCGATGTTACGAAACCTGGCCCTTGAGCCATCAATGCATCCAGAGTTCGAAGAAACAATCCCGCGCCTACGACGAGCGTCAAAGTCAAGGCAATCTGGGCAGTCACAATAACCTTTCGCAGTCGTACGCCACCGAATGCCGTGCCGCCTCGCTCACGGAGCGAGGACACGAGCGAGCGCCTTCCCACCTGCCAGGCCGGAGCGAGCCCGCTCAAAAGGCCCGCCATGACACTCACGACAAACGCGAAGAGCAAGAGACGCGAGTCGATGCCCGCGTTCAAAGCGGTGGGGGCCGTTTCCCGCGGAAGGAATGCGATAAGAGTTCGGACAACGACTGGAGCCGCTGCTGCCCCAAGCAATCCGCCTGCGAGCGCGATGAGCAGGCTATCAGCAAAAAGCTGCCGCCCCAGCCGCCCGCGTGAAGCGCCTAAAGCCAGCCTTGTGCCAATCTCACGATCACGCGCCGATCCGCGCGCCAGGAACAAACCGGAAACATTCAAACAGGCCAGGCCCAGCAATACGGCCGTCACAGCGAATAGCACCCACAACGGTTCCAACAGCCGCCGCCTCAGTGAGGAATGGCCCTGTGGCGCCGCAGTAAGCACGATCGACGAATCGAGAAATCTTTGTCGGCGTTCGGCCGTGATTACAGGGAATCCTGCACGGCGCGTATCCTCCTGGAGCATCGCTTTGAACCAAGGTTGCAGGCCTGCCTGTGCTTCTTTTAACGTCACACCTTGATTCAAGCGGCCTAACACCTGCATCCAGCGCGTGCGACGGTCTAGAAGGCGGTTGAAACCTGGAATGGCCTGCGCGGAGATCGACGCAGGAATCCAGATGGATGGAACCTGGCCAACGTCAATGCCCTTGAACGCAGAAGCAGCTACTCCGATGATGGTCAGCGGATGGCGATTGACCAACACCTTGCGGCCGACCACATCGGGCGCGCCTCCGAGTTGCGTCTGCCAGAATTCGTACGAAAGCACAGCCACCGGGCTTGCGTCTGGCGCATCATCATCTTCGTTCGCTAAGACACGCCCCAAGGCTGGCTCGACTCCGAGCACCGGGAAGTAGTTGCCGGAGACAATTTCCGCGATCGCAGGACGGTAATCGCCCCCGGTTGAGAGATTGACAGTGGTAAGGGCGCGGCAGAATACGCCTTCGAATAATTTCTTCTGCTCGTTAAGGTCGCGGCAGATCGGGTAAGACATTAGATTCCAGCTGCCGAAGCCATCCGCAACTTGATCGCCGCGCCAATCGATCAGGACGAGACGTTCAGGCTGGCGAATGGGAAGCGCGTGTAGCAGCACCTGATCCACCAGCGAGTAGATTGCAGTCGTGGCTCCAATGCCGAGCACGAGCGAGAGCACGGCAGTAATAGTGAACGAGGGCGCCTTGAGAAAGGAGCGTGTGGAGAAGCGCAGATCGTAGGTGAAATCCCGTAGCCATCGACTCAGCCAGATGTCTCGGACTTCCTCTTGGATTTGCGCGACACCCCCGAGTTCCAACAGGGCCTGCCTCCGGGCTTCCCCAGTTGGCAG
>Ga0210406_10007431_pt1 | contig 11131 bp, 9 predicted proteins | sample IncBWC30MmetaG_FD_155454 | JGI IMG/M metagenome (GOLD analysis project Ga0210406, IMG submission 155454) | Forest soil microbial communities from Barre Woods Harvard Forest LTER site, Petersham, Massachusetts, United States - Inc-BW-C-30-M | ecosystem: Environmental > Terrestrial > Soil >... | reverse complement strand
CGATGCCGCTCGCCGCCCCAGTCACGATTGCTCGTTTTCCCGAAAGCTCGGCCGCGTAGAACTCAACTGCCTTCTTTTTCATTAACTGGATCTCCGCCGCATTAGACTTTCACGAGCGTTATCGTGCCGGGCATGGCGCTTGCTGGACGCATGCGCGAGGCGGAACATCCTCGACCAATGTCGGCAGCAATGTCGAGCTCGAATTATTCGTCGCGAGGACGCTGACGACAAGGACCGATAGCTGAAGGATTGATCAATAGCACTTATGAATGACGAAATCGCCACATTACGTTCTTCATGGCTCCAGCGCACGAGTGGAGGTTTGCTTATGTCGCATCCATTTTTCTCCCCAGTCTTTGTAGTTATTGCGCCCTACCGCCAGCTCACTTCACTTGCCGCCCGGAGACGTCATTCCGCATTTTCACGATCAAGATTAACAGGCAGAAACTCGCCGTGATGGAATTTGCAATGACAATCACCATTTCGTGTCTGACGTAACCGTAAACACACCAAAGACACGCCCCGGCAGTAAAGATGAAGTACATGCCCAAGGACAGGGATTGCGTGTCACGGTCTCGTAGCGCCTTTATCACCTGCGGCAGGAACGAAATCGTCGTGCAACTTGCCGCGGTGTAGCCAATAAGATCACTCATCATGGTGTTCATCTTGCCGGCACTGCGGTCGATTATCGCTGCAGATTCCACTGCTTGAACGCAGGATAAAGGCGGCGATATTTTTCGTAGCGGTCCTGCAAAGCCGCTTTTTGAGACCGGTGTGGCGGAAAAGCCGCCTTTTCGGATACCCCCGATGCCAGTATCTCCGACCCATACCGGCTTGCCAGATACCCCAGCTTGGCTCCTCCAATACAGCCGCCCAACTCGCTTCCCGACAGAGTATGCAGCTCTACACCCAAAATGTTGGCCAAGAGTTGCGCCCAGTACGCGCTGCGCGCACCTCCTCCCACCAATGAACATTGAGACACCGCTGCCCCGGCTGACTCAACTGCATGAAGAGCGTCGCGCAGGGCGAACCCAACGCCCTCGAGCACGGCGTAACCCAGCGTCACTGCAGACGTATCATGCGCTAAGTTCACGAACATGCCGCGAGCGAGCGGGTCATTGTGTGGCGTGCGTTCACCGGACAGATAGGGAAGAAACATCGGACTACCTTGCGGCACCGGCTGGTCAATCGGCATACCTTTCTCGATCAGGGCAAGCAATGCCTGCTCACTCGAGATGGATAACACGGAGGTTATCCACTTCAAGCAACTCGCTCCGGAGAGAATCACGCCCATTGCGTACCACCGGTTGGGAAGCGCATGACAGAAGCCATGCACCCCGGCCGCTGGGTTACCGACTGCCTTCTCGGTAATTGACACGATGGTCGCACTGGTGCCAAGCGAGATGAACGACTGGCCTGAATTGGCCGCACCAATACCGACGCCGGAGGCCGGATTGTCGCCACCGCCGCCCGCTACGATTACCTGGTCGGATAAGCCAAGAGCACGTGCAACCGAGGCCGTGATTTTTCCGGCGGCGTCGCTGCCTTCCACCAGATGTGGGAGCTGACGCGGATCCAGCCCGGTCGCGGCGATCACGGGGGCATACCATCGGCGGCTGGGGACGTCGAGCCATAGGGTACCGGCCGCGTCGGACATGTCGGTAATCCGTTCTCCGGTAAGCTTGAGCCGCAAATAGTCCTTGGGCAAAATCACGCAATCCACAGCGTCAAATGCCGCGGGTTCATGAGCTTTCAGCCACAATAATTTGGGAGCAGTGAACCCCGCCATGGCCAGACTGCCGGTGATGGCGGCGAAAGAAGGATGATTCTGGTTGAGCCAATCAGCTTCTGCCGACGCCCTCGAATCGTTCCACAACATGACCGGACGAATGCACTGGTCGCGTTTGTCCAATAACACCGCGCCATGCATTTGACCGGACAGCCCGATACAGCGTACACGGGCATATTCGGCCGGACGTGCAACCCGTAGCTGGCTGAGTGCCGCTACACAGGCGTCCCACCAATCCGCAGGGTTCTGTTCTGACCAGCCGCTTCTTGGTCTCGATATGGGTATCTCTACGCCAGAATGGGCCAGCACGATTCCATCGTCGCCCAATAGCACTGCCTTGACTTCGGAAGTCCCCAGGTCGATGCCCAGTGATATCGCATCACGCAACGCGCGCCCACCCTATGAAGTTAATTATGGCTCGACTATCGCCAGATTCGAGCGCGACCGGATCAAAGTGAGACTCGGCTCATTGGGCGGTGTACCCTCCGTCCACGATTAAGGACGTTCCGGTGATGAGACTAGCCTCTTCGCTAGCCAGGAAAACGGCGGCAGCAGCCACCTGCTCTGGCCGGCCCATACCGAGTAGTTGCCTTTGCGCCAGCACTTTGGCCACCATCTCCGTGCCCATAGCCTCGACGTATGACGTATTCAGCGGGGTATCGATCCAGCCCGGGCACACGGCATTCGCACGAATCTTGTCCTTCGCATATTCGATGGCGGCACATTTCGTGAGCATTATCATGCCGCCTTTCGCCGCGCAGTAAGCAACGTGGAGCGTCTCCCCAACGAAGCTGTTGACAGAGGCGATGTTGATGATCGAACCGCCTCCAGCGCGCTGCATTGCAGGTATGGCGTACTTGCACCCAAGAAATGTGCCTTTGAGGTGAACGTCGATCGTCCGGTCCCAATCTTCCTCGGTCGTCTCGACCAAGGTGGCTTCGGTCTGGATACCAGCGTTGTTAACTAGAATGTCGATATGACCAAACCGCGTCTCGGTATATGCCACAACGGCCTCGATATCCGCAGCGACAGCGGAATCCGCACGCCGCGTTTCGATCGCGTCAGGCGCTAAGTTCCGTGTCTCCTCTAACCCGGTAGTGTTGGAATCGGTAGTAATCACGACCTTGGCACCTTCCTGCGCGAACGCAAACGCTATCCCCCGGCCGATTCCGCTGGCCGCTCCCGTAACTATGGCAACCTTGCCCGTGAGACGGCCATTCTGGATTGCTGCAGACATAAGACTCTCCGAAATAAAGTAAGTTAGTAACTCGTAGTCGCGACAACGATGCGGGCGCCGGTCACAACAGGATCGCAGATCGGCCTGCAGGCGTTGATAAAGTGGCGGACATAGAGAGTGACCCTCAGGGACGTACCGTCAAGAGCGCGTAATAGGGCGGATGCAAGCAATGGTGTCTTCATTGTTTCCCAAACGCCTTGACAACGGACAGCCCGAATGTGCGCGGCTGGATCAAATAGAAGGCGTAGGGAATAGTATTTCCATCAAGCTCCTTTGCCTCATTTGCTTTTGTAGATTCGCATAACCCTATGAGCAAGAAGTATCACGAGCGGAGCCTTGACAAAAAGGACGATTAGCGGAATGATTAATTGGAGTTGCTAATGAATGTCCAAATCCGCCACATCCGATCATTTATTGCTGTAGCGCTCGAGAAGAGCTTCGCGCGCGGCGCGAGCCGGCTCAATGTTTCCCAGCCGGCGCTATCGCAGACCATTATGCAGTTCGAGCAAGAAGTGGGATTCCCGTTGTTCGCACGGACGACACGTAGCGTCGCCCTGACACCAGCGGGCGAGCAAGTCCTAGCGAGGGCTGTGGAACTCAGGCGGTCCATGGACCTATTCCAAGATGAAGTCCGGGCGATTCAAGTTGCCGTGAGGAATGAGCTGCGCGTGGGCTTCATGATCGGTACTGCTGTGGAATTCCTTCCTGCGATCGTTCGCGAGTTTGAGAAACTCAAACCACAGGCCACGATTCGACTACGAGAATTCGATTTCTCGGACCCGAGCGCCGGATTGAGTACCGGGGAGGTCGATTGCGGAATTATCAGACCACCAGTCGGCGTTGATGACATCGAAATAGTTGAAATCGCTCGCGAGAAATGTGTTGTGTGCCTTCCGAGCGGACACCGGCTGGTTCAAAAGCGCAACGTTCGTCTGGATGACATACTTGATGAGCCCATTGTTGCGTCGACCACCCGCGGCATTTGGCGTGACTATTGGCTGGCAAATGAATATCGGCGAAACCGGCCGGCAAACGTCAGTTTCGAAGCCTCGACCGTCGAGTCTGAACTGCAAGCAGTGGCATCCGGCCGGGGAATCAGCATTACCGCGGAGAGCACCGCGAAATATTATTTGCGCCCCGGGGTCGTTTTTAAGCCGATCGCCGATATGCGCGAGTGTGTGATGGCTGTCGGTTATCGCCGCATGGAAAACACTCTTGTTGGCGAATTTATCGCCGTTGCGAAGCGTGTATCAGATCATGTTCGATCCAGCCGTGCCTCAGCACGCCGGGCCGCGCGCCCACCTCATTGAGTTAATAGCGCCCCGACTCCTCAATCGCACCTAGCACCTCATCGAGCACGCCCAATGCGAAAACCATTTGCTCACGGGTACAATCGAGTGGCGGCTTCAGCTTGATCAGATTTCCGAGGCCCGCATAGCGGCTCTCGCCGAAAAGCACACCTTTTTCAAGTCCACGCTTGTACACCTCAACCGCCGCTTTCGGAGCCGGTTCCTTCGTGATGCGATCCTTGACGAGTTCCACAGAAACGAATAGTCCAGGTCCGCGAATGTTGCCGATCAACCTTCGGCGGCCCATGATTTCTCGTAAGCGATCCGTTGCAAAAGCACCAAGATCTCGCGCCTTATCGCACAAACTATCGTTGATGATCGCGTCGATCGTCGCATTCGCGGCTGCCATGGAGACGGGGAACTGACCAAAACTGAGCGCATCATCGCCCGCTTCAAATCCATCGAGTCGTTCACTTGCCATGATGCCAGCAAGCGGAAAGCCGCCTCCGATCGCCTTACCGAAGGCCATTATATCGGGCACGATTCCGTAGTAGTCCGAGGCGAACATTTTGCCGGTACGGCCGAATCCCGTTTGGATTTCGTCCCAAATAAGCACGATGCCGAATTTGTCGCAGATATTCCGCACCCCCAGAAGGAATGAGCGCGGTAATTCAATGTGGCCGCCATTTCCGAGGATGGGCTCCATCATGATGGCCGCTACTCCACCGTCCACTCCCTTGCTGACCGTGTCCTCGAGAAGCTGCAGACAAAGCCTGGAGTCCGCCTCCACGTCTAGATTGAGCCGGGGCCGGTAGGGATCGGGATGTGGAACGCGCGTGAAGCGCGGTTGAATCGGCAAGAATGCGTTTTTCGGATGTGGCCAACTCGCCGCCATCGTGGTCAGCGACCGTCCGTGATAGGCATCCTGTAAGACAATGATGTTGTGGCGATCCGGTTTATTTTTGAACGCCAGTTTTATCGCCATCTCAATCGCCAGACTGCCATGCAAACAATACCCAATACGGTTGAGATCACCGGGGGAGATATCGCGAAGTTTTGCCGTCAAGGTCAGCAGTGGCAGCGTGTTGAAATTCGGCCTCGCGTGCACGATCTCGCGCAATTGTGCGATCGCGGCATCAATCACGCGGGGGTCGTTGGCACCCAAGTTATTGGACCACGCTTGCGACGTGAAATCGAGATATTCACGCCCCTGGTCGTCCCATACCAGCGAGCCGCGCGCCCGGACAAGCGTGATCTTGTTTTTGTCGCCCTCCGCCGGGTCGTGGATCAAGGATCGCTTGCCACGTTCCGCCGCCACTTCTAACTGATCCGTTCTTGTTGCTTTGTTGTTCATAAGCCGATACCACTCATTGGATTACCTCGCAATCATTGGCCACCCGGTCTCTGGCAACAAGGACTATTAGCCGAATGATTGATCATTGGCGATTATGAATGTCACGAGTCCGCGGTCTCCGCCGCGACGTCAAAATCCGCCAGGTTGCGGCGGAATCCTCCAGTTCTCCAGGCGCCGTACGCTATGCCAAGAAACATCCACATGAGCCCAAATGCCTTGGCTCTCGAGGTGAGGTTCCACCATAGAACCAAACAGATGATGAAACCACACAGGGGCAGGATGAGATTGAGCCAGTGCTTCTTGTCTGCTTTCAGATAAAGGCGCACGAACGCCGCGGCATTCACTCCCATAAAGGCGATCAGCGCGCCGAAATTCACGAGATTGCCTCCCAGTTCGTAGCCGGTCGAGCTGCCGGACACCGCGGGCAAAATCAGCGCTCCTATCAAAATGAAGACGCCAACGAATAGCACGTTATTGCGGGGCACTTGCGTCTTGGCGTAAATAGCTCCGAAGAACGAGGGAGGCAATGCTCCGCTGCGGCCCATGCCGTACAGTAAGCGCGCGACCGCCAACTGTGCTGCCGTCGCAATGGCCATGAGATTCAACATCAACGCGAGGCCAACTACCGCAAACAAGGGAGGCCAAGCGCGTTGAGCCACGAAGGTGAACGCCGTATCCAGATTGGGAAACGGCTCTGAACTGGGCCATACGAGTTGCGCGGCGTAGACTTCCAAAATGGAAAGAGCGCCGACAATGAGACAAGTCAACACAGTGGCAATCAAGACATTGCGCCGCGGATTGTCGCATTCCTCTGACAGCGTGGAAATGCCGTCAAATCCGATATAAGTGAGCATAGCCATCGACGTACCACTCAATATGACGTTCGTGCTCCAGGTTTCAGGATCGTAAAAAGGCCGCGTAAAAAATCCTGCCCCTGCATGAGGATGATTCAGCACAAAGACGGTAGCCGCCACGAAGAAGATGACGATGACGACGACGAGGATAGCTCCCATCACTGTATTGGCACGCGCCGAGGACTTGATCCCCTGCACGGTCAAGCCGGTCGACAAGCCCGCAAAGAGGGCTGCCCACAACCAATAAGGTATTGCCGGGAAGAAGACGTGAGCCTGCTGACCGACCCAAATGATGCTAATGAGTGGGTTCAGCAGGTAATCCATGACCATACCCCAGCCGGTGACGTAGCCCAGTACCGGGCTGATTTCGCGGCCGACGTAAGTGAAGGCTGACCCCGCGCTTGGGTAGACGCGAGCCATGAGGCCATAATTGATGGCCGTCGGCAGCATTGCGAGCATTGCGATCAGGATGGTTGTGGCGGCGTGGCCATGGCCACGTTGAGTCAGGATGCCAAAGAACGGCGTCGGGGAAATAGGCGAGACAAGGATCACCCCGTATATCACCAGATCGCGGAGACCGAGCGCCCGACGCAGGCGGGGGCCGCCACGAGCATCCGTCCGAGTGGTGGAAGACATTGTCATGGCCTTATTCTTATTAGAGAAATCTCCCAATTGAACGCGCCCCGTATGTTTGTCGTGCGCCATCAGTATTTGTCGCCCCCGCCACTGACAACAATGACGAATGGCGAAAGGATCCATTGGCAGCGGTTATGAATTAATTATCCATCCCATTTCAAGCCTGTCCCAACGTTGCGCATTCATGTTGCGCTTCGCCCGTGCCACAAAGAAGCTCGGCGCGCTGCACCTGACCACCGCTTATGGCGGACATCGTGCGCTCAACCAACTCGCCAGTTCCAAGTTGTTCGGCAATCCGGCCGTGCCCACGAACAGAGTCGAATATTCATAAGCGTTGCGAATTAGTCGTGTGACCAATAGTCCTTGTTGTCAAGGGAAACGTAACTTAAGAATGCACACAAACCGGCTGTTAATGCTGCGTTGGATATCCTTCAAAAATAGATGGGAGCCGAGCGGAGAAACCCATGACCAATAAGCGAATCTCGACATTTGTGGGCGCCACCCTATTCACGGCGCTGCTCGTGATCAGCACAGCAGACGCCGGCGATCTCAATGCGGGCGCTTCACAACTATCGCAAAATGAATCCCCCCAACGATCCGCAGCACCCGGCGGAGCATCAGCAAGCGCAAAGGAAGAGAAACAAGAAGCCTCTCTCGACGAGATCATTGTCTCCGCGCAAAAGCGCGATGAGCGCCTCCAGGATGTGCCAATTCCGGTGTCAGTGATAAGCAGCGCTGCACTCGTGCAAAGCAATCAAGTGAAGTTTACGGACTATTACACGGAAGTACCGGGTCTGAGCGTAGCACCAGGCCCCACGTCCACGAACACTCTGTCAATCCGAGGCATCTCGACAGGCGCGAACGCTTCCGGGCCGCCGGCCCCGGCGCCAACCGTCGGCATTGTGATCGACGATATACCCTTCGGTGGAACCGGAGGTGGAGATACTCTCGTGCCTGATTTCGATCCGGGAGATTTGGCGCGTATTGAGGTATTGCGCGGGCCGCAAGGGACTCTGTATGGCGCCAGCAGCTTGGGCGGGCTGATCAAGTTCGTCACTGTTGACCCCTCAACCGACGGCGTTAGCGGACGCCTGGAAGCAGGTACAAACAGTGTTCATAACGGCGCGGAACTTGGATACACGGTCCGCGGTTCAGTGAATCTACCACTCAGCAGCGATCTCGCTATTCGCGCCAGCGCCTTCACTCGTCAGGACCCCGGTTACATCAATGATCCCGTGTTGGGCATCAAAGGCATCAACGAGGGTCATACGAGCGGTGGTCACTTTGTCGCGCTGTGGCGGCCGTCCGATGTTTTGTCCCTAAAGATAAACGCCCTGTATCAGAAAGTAACGAGTAACGGATCGAATGACGTCACTCCGAACCCACCCGCGGTATTTGGCGTGCCGGCATTAGGGGACCTGCAGCAGTCTTACCCTCGCGGAACGTCGTTCAACAACACAGAATCTCAAGCTTACAGCGCGAAGTTGACATACAAGATCGGGAGTGCCGAACTGACCTCGCTAACCGGATACAATAGGTTCGTAGCCCACGACTCCTACGATTTCGCTTGGGTCATCGGTCCATTGACAGAACAATATTTCGGTGTGGTCGGTACTCCGGAACGCGTGTTTGCAGACATAAGCAGGTTCACCCAGGAGTTGCGCCTCGCGGTCCCGCTAGGACAGCAGTTCGACTTATTGTTCGGAGGATTTTACAGCCATTCGGTGGATAAGTACCGATTTGGCCCTTTTCTCGCCACGAGACCCACGACCGGGGTGGCGGTGGGAGACTGGGGTGACATCAACGCAACCGCTGCTCCAACCGACTACACGGAGTATGCCGCCTTTGGGGACCTGACCTACCACATCACAGACCGAATAGACGTCCAGATGGGAGGGCGCGAAAGCGTATATGAGTTGGATGGAAAACCCTGGACCGACACTGGCCTGTTTAGCACCGTGGTATTGGGCTTTCCAACCCAGAACTTTGTCGCCTTTCCTGAATACACCATAAAGCAGAACGCGTTCACTTATCTGTTTACCCCTCGATTCAAGATCACTCCAGACCTCATGGCCTATGCGCGACTCGCGTCGGGCTATCGGCAGGGCGGCACCAATGCTGGAACGCCTGGCGTACCCTTCGTGGTCAATCCTGACAAGACCCAGGACTACGAGGTCGGCCTCAAGGGCGAGTTCCTCGATCACGTGCTTTCCGTTGATTCATCCGTTTACTACGTCAACTGGAAGAATATCCAAATTCCACTGCTCAATCCCGGTGGCATCAGCTATACCGGAAACGGGGGCGCGGCCAAGAGTCAGGGCGTAGAACTCTCGGTCGATTCGAGGCCGATGCCGGGTCTTACGCTCGCTGCCTGGGTTGATTGGGACGAAGCCGTGTTGACGCAAGGCGTCCCGAGCATCTTCTCTGGTCCGGGCGCCAGGCTGCCCGACACTCCTCGATTTTCCGGCAACGCTTCGGTGAATGAAGAATTTACCATTGTGAACGATATAAAGGGATTTGTAGGAGGAGCGATAAGCTACGTTGGAAACCGCTTGGACACTTTTGCGGTCACCGGCCCGCAGCGACAATATCTGCCCGCGTACGCAAAGACCGATCTGAAAGCCGGCACGAAATTTGGCGCTTGGACGGTCAATTTCTACGTTAACAACCTTGCGGACAAACGCGGCATTATTACGGGCGGGTATGGAAACGTGGTCCCTTACAGCTTCTTTTTGATTCAGCCACGCACGGTCGGACTGTCCGTTAGCATCGACCTTGGGAAGCACTGAAAGAGCAAGAGAGCGAACGTGCACCCAAACACCAGTCTCGCCGCCGGTTTCCGAATCGCCGACTTCGGACGTCCATGACATACGTTGCAAATGATGTTAACCGAACATCGACGGGACCAGGATTGCGCAGAGCACTTACGCTGCGAGACCTCGTTGTCTACGGAGTCATCGTTGTCAGCGTGACTGCACCGATGCCGGTGTATGGGCTGCTGGCGCAGCGGGGACATGGCCACGCTGCGCTGGCGGTATCCATTGCATTGTTCGCAATGCTTCCCACGGCGGTGAGCTACGGGCGAATGGCAAGCATCTATCCCCAGGCGGGGTCTGCGTTCGCATACGTCGGCTACGAGCTTGGTCCTCTACTTGGCTACATCGCAGGCTGGGGAATGATCATGGACTATCTACTCAATCCCATGATCTGTTTCATATGGGCAAGTCAACAGGCACATGTCTTCTTCCCCGCGATTCCGTCCTGGCTCTGGGTTGTCATCTTTGCCGTAGGCGCGACGGCAGTTACCGCGCAGGGCATCAAGGAGTCGGCACGTACGAATATGATTTTGGCAGGACTGACTGCCGGTGTCGTGCTCTTGTTCTTAGGCGCGGTGGTCCGCTATCTCCTGACCCATGCGACGAGCGACCCGCACCTCTACACACGACCGTTTTTCGATCCATCAACTTGGAATATCGGCGCGATAGCATCCAGTACCTCGTTGGCAATGCTCACGTACATCGGTTTTGATGGCATCTCGACGCTCGCCGAAGAGAGTTACCGCCCTCGTCGGGACGTGCCGCGCGCCACCGTACTGACGTGCCTGATTATCGGCGTGCTCTCGATCCTGCAAGTTTACGGCGCCCAACTTGTGTGGCCGAGTACCGAGAGCTTTCCCAACGTGGACATAGCAATCACCTACGCGGCACAGCGTGCATGGGAACCACTTTTTGTGATCGTCGGTGCGACAATGTGTGTGGCGCTGCTGGCAACCGCGATCGCGGATCAGTTGGCGGTCGCACGCTTACTCTACAGCATGGGCCGTTGCGGCGTACTGCCTCGCGGTTTCTTCGGCGCGATCCATGCGGGCTCGCAGGTGCCCCGAAACAACGTCATCCTGGTTGGTTTGCTGGTGTTGGGGGGGGCCATTCTGTTGCCGTGGATCTCCGGGAGCATGACCGGATTCGAACTCGG
>Ga0210406_10007429_pt1 | contig 11134 bp, 4 predicted proteins | sample IncBWC30MmetaG_FD_155454 | JGI IMG/M metagenome (GOLD analysis project Ga0210406, IMG submission 155454) | Forest soil microbial communities from Barre Woods Harvard Forest LTER site, Petersham, Massachusetts, United States - Inc-BW-C-30-M | ecosystem: Environmental > Terrestrial > Soil >... | reverse complement strand
ACGCACAAGAACGTCGTACGCATCTACGATCTGGCTGAGGCGGAAGGCATCCAGTTCATCACCATGGAGTTTGTTGAAGGATCCGACCTGCGACGCATTCTAATCTCCAATGGAAAGCTGCCGCCCGAAAAAGCCATCGAGATTATTCGCCAGGTCTGCCTGGCACTGGACGCGGCCCACAGTGCTGGCATTATTCATCGCGACCTGAAGCCGCAGAACATCATGCAGGAAACGAAAACCGGTCGAATTGTGGTCATGGATTTCGGCCTGGCCCGTTCGATGGAATCTGGAGGGATGACCCAGACCGGCGCGCTTCTCGGCACCATCGAGTACATGTCTCCGGAACAGTCCATGGGCCGAACCCTGGACCAGCGCTCGGACATCTTCGCTGTCGGCTTGATCTTCTACGAAATGCTCACTGGGAAGACTCCTTATAATGCAGACTCCGCCATGGCCAGCCTGCTACGGCGCAACCAAGAGCGAGCCGTACCCGTGGCGCAATTGGACTCCACGGTGCCGAAAGCGTTGAGCGACATTGTCGCGAAGTGCTTGGAACGCGATCTGGACCAGCGCTACCAGAATGTGCAGCAAATCCTCGCCGAGTTGGATGCTTACCAGGGCGCTCGGCCCACGCTAGCCTCCATCGTCATCCCCACGCCAGCGCCCGTTGTTGCTAAGCCCACGGGGCTGGCAATTCCTTGGAAATGGGCAGCGGGTGGGCTTGTCGCGGTGCTGCTTGTCGCCGGTGGGATTGCCTTTAACCTTAAAGGTCCCGCCAAGTCCAGCGGCCCTCACGCCCCGGTAAGTGTCCTGGTGGCGGACTTCACCAACCACACCGGCGATCCCATCTTCGATGGCACCCTGGAACCCATGTTCAATGTGGCGCTGGAAGGGGCCAGCTTCATTAACGCGTACAATCGCGGCAGCGCGCGGAAACTCGCCCAGAAACTCCCCAATCCCAGCGACAAGCTCGATGAGCAGCCAGCCCGACTGGTGGCGCTCAGCCAAGGCATTAGCACAGTGATCGCGGGCGAGATCAGCCGGCGCGGCAATAACTACGCTGTTTCCGCCATAGCCCTGGATGCGGCCACGGGCAACGTTATCGCTAAGGCCGAGGCCACGGCTCCCAACAAAGATGAAGTTGTGGGCACCGTTCCTAAGCTCGTAGCCCCGATTCGTAAGGCGTTAGGCGACACTACGCCGGAGGCGGCCCAGCTTGAGCACGCCGGAGGAGCCTTTACCGCCGCGTCACTGGAAGTCGTGCACCAGTACGGTGTGGCGATGGACCAGCAGTTCGCAGGAAAAACGGAAGAGGCATTAAAGTCCTTTGCCAAAGCAGCAGAACTCGATCCCAATTTCGCCCGCGCCTACTCTGGAATGACCGCTGCGGCCATAAAGCTGGACCGCCGAGCGGACTCCGAAAAGTACATCAAGTCGGCCATGGAACACGTGGACCGCATGACCGATCGTGAACGCTACCGGGTGCGCGGCCTGTACTACGGGACGTCAGGCAACTGGCAGAAATGTGCTGAGGAATACAGCGCGCTAGTCAAGGCTTACCCAGGCGACAACATCGGCCACAACAACCTCGCTGTTTGCCTCAGTGAGTTGCGGAATCTCCCCAAGGCTATCGAAGAGGCGCGGCTAGACAACGAAATGCGTCCCAATCTATTGGCACACGTAAACGTGGCTATGTTTCTCTCCTATGCCGGCGATTTCCAAGGGGGAGAGAGAGAAGCACGCGAAATCCAACGGCTCTACCCCACTACCGAAGACGGCTATCAGGCTCTGGCGTTCGCACAACTGGGGCAGGGACAATTGCCCCAAGCCGAGGAAACCTACTCCAAACTCGAAAAGCTCAGTCCGCATGCCGTTTCAGTCTCGGCCTTGGGCCTCGCGGACCTGGCCCTCTACCAAGGCCGTTTTGCGGATGCCGTGCGCCGGCTTGACAAAGGCGCAAGCGCTGACCTTGCCGAGAAAGACAACGACTCTGCGGCCGAAAAATTTGCTGCTCTGGCGTACGCGCAGATGTGGATGCAGCGTAAAGGGCCTGCCATCGCTGCTGCGGAGAAAGCATTGGCCAACGGGCAAACGATAAAGATCCGGTTTCTTGCGGCAAGGGTCTTCGTTGAGGCGGGACAGCCGGACAAAGCGCAAAAACTGGCCTCGGGCCTCGCCTCCGACGTGCAAAGCGAGTCTCAGGGCGATGCCAAGATGATTGAAGGCAATTTGGCCCTGAAGCGCAAAGACGCGCGGCAGGCCATCAAATCCTTCACGGACGCGAACGCTCTCCTGGACACTTGGCTGGGCCACTTCGAGCTTGGGCGAGCGTATTTGGAAGCGAATGCCTTTGCGGAGGCTGATTCCGAATTCGACCAGTGCCTCAGACGGCGTGGCGAGGTGTTGTCCCTGTTCATGGATGCCTTGCCCAGTTACGGATATCTTCCACCCGTTTATTACTATCAAGGACGGGTGCGCGAAGGCCTGAAGAGTGCGGGGTATGCGGAATCTTACCGCAATTATTTGAGCATCCGGGGGCAGGCCGGCGAGGACCCACTGCTTCCCGAAATCCACCGCCGCCTCGGGCAATAGACATTCCACAACTTCAGGCCGAGTTCACGGGCCTACGCGGTGGTTACCGCACTGTACGTAAAGCCGAGGCGGCCGGCTATAGGTGCTCCGGCGGCATCCAGTGGGATCCGGGCTACGGTTTTGCCTTCCCCGCGCCGCCGGCATTGACGATGCTCTGGATTTCTGCCGAGGTGAGCGCCCGGTTGTAGAGCGACACCTCGTCTGTAAATCCATTCCAGTCGTAGCCGGCATTGGTTACGTTCAAGCCCATAACCAGAGAATCGGCATTATCCGTGTCAATGGCTCCTGACGCGGCCTGACTCGCTTGTAGGATGCCATTGACATATATGTTCATTGTGGTCCCGTCGAACGTGGCTGCCACATGTTGCCAAGCGCTTATCGTAAGCACGTTCGCAGGCGTCTGCAGTAAATATTGGGTGCCGCTTATCCAGATTGCGAACTGCAATCCGTTGGCTGGCCCTGGACCATCGCTCGTATCGGTGGTCTCAAAAGTGTAACCTCCTACATTGACTGAAGACCTCTTCTGCAATATCGGGCGGCCGTGTCCCGAGGTTGTCGGTTTAACCCAAGCCTCGATCGTAATTTGACCAACGTCGAGGTTCGCATTGTCAGCGACCACAATCTCGGCACTCCCGCCGCTGAAGCTAAACGCCTGGCCAACTTCTCCTGGCGCAAACCCCACGCCTCCGGATGGCGTGCCGTTATTCCCGCTAATGATATCGGTGTAGCCGCCCTCGGCGGGCCACCAACTTACAAGGCCAGCTGGCCGCGCTGCAGGCTGATACTCTCCGACCGTGTTAAAGATGCCGGAGACCTCTGCCGCCGTTAACGGTCGGTTCCAAATCTGCAGCTCATCGATGACGCCGTCGAAATTATTACCCGGAGCCGGGCCGCTCTGGATTCCTCCGATCTGTAATGGGTTGGCGCTCATGAATGGTAGAAGAGTTAGAGACGTCTCGGACGCTGGCGTGTTGGGGTCCAACACTCCATCAATATACAGATTTACCTTTTGACCGTCCGCAGTTACCGCGACGTAGTGGAATTTGCCATCCAGAGGCAAGGCATTTGTCGAAACGAGGTCCAATTCGTTCGTGCCATCTGTCAATATGACGAGTACCTTCCCTGGCCCAGCCGTGCCAACTACCGTGGCACCACCGCTGAAACTGCTGTTGGCCGAGCCCAAGACGGACAGCGAGTACGGCGTGGTCAGGTCCCCCGCAGTCTGGTCGCCCTTCCACACGATTTGCATGGTCTCGACATTGTCGAGGTTATCGACTCTGACCCACGCACCGATCGTGAATTGTGTCAGCGCCAGTGTTGGCGAGTCCGGTACCGTGATTAGGCTGCCGCTGAGTTGTGGTCCAGGCTTCAATCCGTTATCCACCTCACCGGGTACGAATTGAGGTGTGCCAACCATGTTACCGTTATTGATTTTTTCTAGGTCGTTCGGATTGCCCTCAAAGGGATACCAACTCACGAGTCCATAGGGCGCGGACGCAGGCGCAAACACGGTTATCGCGAGGTTTTGCGTCCCAGTATTACCCGCGGAGTCGGTGACCATTGCCGTGAACGTGAACGTGCCGGCCGATGTGGGTGTACCGGAGAGCGTGCCATTGGTCACGCCGACCGCATTCGCTTGAAACGCAATGCCAGGCAGCGTTGAGCCGCCCCCGGGGGTTACAGAGCCGGCGACAATGGTCCATGAGAAGGGTGTCATGTTATTACTCACGCCGCCGCTTTCGTAAACCGTATTGCTATAAGGGCTCCCCACAACTGCATTGGGAAGGGTTGTGGTGGTGGTGAAAGGCTGGCTGTCGGACGCGTAGATCAGCACTGTTAACGTGAACGCTAGCGACCCCGTGTTACCCTGCGAATCCATGGCTTGCGCCGTGAAGTTGTAGGTGCCGGCCGTGCTCGGTGTGCCGGCGAGTACGCCATTACCCCCATTACCCGTAGTGAGCGTCAAGCTGCCGGGCGGGAGTGCGCCAGAAGTGATGCTCCAGGTGACTCCCCCTACGGCACCAGATTGCTGAATGGTGTCGCTGAAGGGAATCCCCGCCGTGGCATTGGGAAGAGACGAGTTGAGGATGGGCGCGGTGCTGTAAGACACGAAAATCAGCACTTTTAACGTGAACGCTAGCGACCCCGTGTTGCCCTGCGAATCCATGGCTTGCGCCGTGAAGTTGTAGGTGCCTGCGGTAGTCGGTGTTCCGGTGATGGTGCCGTTCGCATTAAACGACAGGCCGCTCGGGGGTGTGCCAGTGAAGTTCCATGTGACTGCCCCTGTAGCACCAGTCTGGTAAAGCGTATTGCTGTAGGGTATCCCCGCCGTCGCCGTGGGAAGATTCGGGGTGACGTAGGGTGGCGCGACGAGCGGAGCCGCGTCGGACACGAAGATCAACACTTTGGACGTGAAGGCCAGCGACCCCATGTTCGCCGCAGAGTCGGTGACTTGCACTGTGAAGTTGTAGTTGCCTGCCGTCGTCGGTGTGCCAGAGACCGTGCCATTAGACGTATTGAACGCCATGCCCGGCGGAACTGCTCCGGCAGTGATGCTCCATGCAGGCGTCCCTACGGCACCATATTGCTGAATGGTATTGCTGTAGGGGATCCCTGCCGTTGCCGTGGGGATAGCTGGAGTGATGGTTGGGGGCGCACTGTCGGACACGAAAATCAGCACTTTCATCGTGAACACTCGTGTCCCAATATTCCCCAGGGAATCCATGACTTGCACCGTGAAGTTGTAGTTGCCGGCGGTGGTCGGTGTTCCGGAGATCGTGCCGGAATGCAAACCGATCGACAAGCCGGGCGAGAATGTGCCAGCAGTGATGCTCCATGTGAGTGCCCCTGGAGCGCCACCAGATTCCTGAATTGTATTGCCGTAGGGGATGCCCGCCGTCGCGGTAGGTAGAGTCGTGTTGAGAATGTGCGGGGTGTTGTCGGATTCGAAAATCGTGACCTGCATCTCAGTTCTATCAACTTGCTGACTGTCGAAGTCCGCCTCGAGAACGTAGCAACCCGCGTTGAAGTTCGTGGTATCCCAGCTGAAGGTGATCTGATTGTTGTTGTTCGTGAGCCCGCTCCCTCCGGACGACAGGATCGTATACGGTTGCGGGTAAGCTCCCGGCCCGCCCGGATAATTTAGAAACACGGGCACGGATGCGATCGGTGGGCAATTTCCATCGTTCGGCAGGGGACCAATCGCGACGAGCGCCTTGTTCGCAGTCACAGGCACGGTTCCGTTTGTGGGATAGAAGTCGTCGGTTACTGGAACGGCTATTGCGACTTTGTCACCTTGTGTGAACGAGGCGCCAGCCGCCGGTGAGGCGAATCCCGTCACGGAAAGTGCGGTGCTCCCGCCGTTCAACGCATAGCAGCCCGTTATCGCGTTCTGGCCGGATGCAGGCACGGTGTTCGAAGGAGCGCTCTCCTGTCCTGGGTTCGGGGAATTGGACCCGAGGACAGCGGTTATAAAATACTGATAGCCGCCCGGGTCGCAGGTAACCGTATCGGTGTAAGTGGTCGCCGGGGGATTGCCGGAAATCGTGGCAATCACCGTGAAGGCACCTCCATGCGCCGAGCGGTATACCTTGTACGAGCCGATCTGGCCGAATGTGGGTGGAAGCCAAGACAGATGTATGAGGCGCGGTGACACATCCTCAGTGGCTGTCGCGCTTCTGGGAGAACGCGTGACCGTGTTGACTAATTTTTCATCAATCTCGCCGCCTCCGGCAAATTTCTGTCCACCTCCGCCAAATTTCTGTCCGCCTCCGGCAAAGCTCTGTCCGCCTCCGCCAAATTTCTGTCCGCCTCCGCCAAATTTCTGTCCACCTCCGCCAAATTTCTGTCCGCCGTCGTTGAAGAGTTGCTCGGAGGTAACCGAAAGGGCGCCGGTCGCGCCAATCTGTCGCAGGTCAACTCCGGTGGTGGCCGCGCCGGTGTTCGTTACTGTGGGGATCCAGTCATCGTAGCCGCGCAACTTCTCATTCGTATTGGGATTGTTCGTGCTGTCGGTACCGCCGTCGAAGTTAATGTCTTGGCCAGCCTTCCAGGAAAGCGAACCGATCGGGCGTGTCACCCGTGTCATTTGCGGTTCAAGGGGCCCGATAGGTGAGCCATCGCAATGCGACCCCGCAGGAGTGGCGCTACCACCGATATCGCTCGTTGAATCATACCAACTGGTACTTAAGTATTTCGGAACAGGACTGGTCAGCGGATTTGCGGCCGCGGCAGCCTCGTTTAGGGTAGTGAGCGTCTGCCCGGAATAATCCGGCACATTCGTCCCCGTGCCATTGTCCAGGAGGTCTACCTGGAACATGTAGTTCATCACGCTCAGGTGGTTCGGCTTGCAGTTGGTTTCGATTGTAGGTACATAGCTACCAGGTGCGTCGTAATAGAAGCCGCCATGCGTCAGGCCAATGGAATGCCCCAGCTCATGCATGAACGTGCCGGCCATCGTCGACACTTCTTGCCCGTCGGAAGTAATTGATGTTGGATCCCCCCAGAGACCTAAAGCGATGAGAGAGTCTTCCCCGCCGACATCCGAAGAGCCGGATGCCGAGTTGACCTGGCCGATCGCAACGGAAAGGTTCGGGTCGGTAGAAAGAATGTACTGCGCGTTTGTTGCATTGCCCCCGATCGTAATCGTGAAGCTAGTGTCCCCAGGATTTGTCTGCTTCTGTATACAGTACGTCCCGTTCAGGTTGGAATTGGTGCCCGCGCCAACAATGGTGACACGGCCATAGCTGCACGTTGGGTCGAGTATGGGATTCCCATGAGCGTCATATCCGGCATTGGTAAGCGTGCCTATGGCCGTTGACGTGGTGAACACGACGTTATTGCCGGTTTGCTTCACGCTTGTCAGTGTGCCGTCCTGGAGCCTCCATTGCGTAGTCCCAACGGCATGAGCAAACAGGACATAGTGCCAGCTGTCCTTACGCCCGTGCTGGAAACGCGGGATGCAATCCGCAGCGGCGGGTGAGGTCGCACAGTCGTTAAGGTCCAAGGGGCTGTCGGGGTCGATGAGCTGGTTCTTGATGGAAGAATAGCCGCCCTTCCATGTCACCACACCCGGTTGATTGGGGAACGCACAAAGCTGTAATGGCGGGCCGGTAATGTCCGTGCACGCTTGTTCTTGAATCGCATGGATGTCCGGCATGTTAGTCGGCGGATTGACGTGAAGAGTGATGCCCTGCGCGGCGAACGCTTTGGTGACCATGTCAATGGCGCCCGAAGGCCGCGGGTCGAAGGAATAATCCGTACCATTTGTGGGGGTGCACTTGTCAGCGCCGGTTGCGGTGCTGCAAATGTAATCGAGTTGGACGAATATATCCTTATGCCCCAGAGCGGCCTGGGGCAGATCCACCCAGTTAGCATCTCCCTGAGTGCAGCCGCCCTCGCTCACGGAGGCATCGCAGTACCCCGGACGGCCTGGATCATTGGGTGCCTTCGGCGCCTTCCACACGTTCAGCAGACTGTCTCCGTCGCTGTTCTTAACCGTGGTGCTGAGAATGACGGTTCCCCAGGACACGCACCCGCCACCGGACGGCACGACTTGAATTGTGGCGTTGGCGCTGTCCTCGAGCACTGGATTTGCAATCTCCGGATAATTCGGGTTCCCGAAGGTCCAGGTCGGATTGTCCCAGCTGCCGTAGTAGCCCGGGAATGGAGGCAACCCGTGTCCTGAATGAGAGGGAAGCACAATGTTGTTTAGGGAAACGGATTGGGACTCTTTGCTCTTGCCGGCGCCTGCGATGAGAGTCAGTTTGGATACCGGCTTATGGTCAGCGTCATAAAATCCCTGGACGGTTTGCGTCATGTTTAAAGAGACATCGTTTTGGCCGAAGGCGCCGTCGTAAATCACAATGGAGTTGAGCGGAACATTTGGGGAGAGAATGCGATAGACGATGACAAGACTCGCGCCGAGCGTGAGAGGGGTGCTAGGGCCGACGCTGGGCAGGCGGACTTCGAATTGGCCGTTCGCCAGGATATTCCCGTTCACGTCTTGCGGCAGAGCGCCTAGAACATTCGCGCGGTAGGTCCGCGTGATCTTGTCTGTCGAAGGTTGTGAGCAACCGCCTTGACTCCAGGAGACAGCGTTATGACCCGGTAGGGGCACACCCGTAATGGGATAACCGGGTGCCGGGGGCCCGCTGTGGATCAGTGGCCTGAAAAACCCATTCTCGCCGGTACCTGGCTGACCGGGGATGGTCCCAGCCTTCTCAACCGTTTGCCAGTAAAGAATGGCGGCCATTATTTCGGCGCCCGCCGGGACAGACGTTTGGCCGTGAATACCGGGGTTCGCATCAGGGATGGTAAACGTTCCAATGGCGTAGCCGTTGGAAAAGTTTGTAGTCATGCCTTGCGCGCCAGCGACGACGTAGTCGCCCGTAACGAAGAAATTGTTGCCGAAGTTCAGCGGATTCGCCTGTGCGAAGCTCGTAGCCGTTGGAAAAGTGTGTAGTCATGCCTTGCGCGCCAGCGACGACGTAGTCGCCCGTAACAAAGAAATTGTTGCCGAAGTTCAGCGGATTCGCCTGTGCGAAGCTCACTTGCACACAAGCCAACGAACCGAGAAGAACAAGGAAACTGCCAACGAGGAGTCTCTTTACGCAGTCCATTTGACCACCCTCGACTTTTTCTAAGCCCCGTATTGCGGTGCCAACACGTACTACAAAGTTTCCACCGCGAGGCACGAGCTCGGAGCTTCATCCTTGCCAATAACTTTTCCGCAGAAGGGGCCGACCTGATTTTCGGGGACGCTTGCCTGACTTCCTCAGGGGGTGAAAGCAGTGCACATTCTGGCGTTCCGAGAATAGACTGTCAAGCAAATAGAACTCCTTCTTTCCGGTCTTCCCACCGACAACCTATCGCTTTAAGTAAGGGTCGCGCTTTCATATTTTCATCCCGAAATTCGATACGCGCCGCGTCGCGCTCTTGACTAATGACGCCCGCTATCCGCCAGAACCGAATGGACGGTATAAGAAAAGCGGTGTAGAGCTTCCTACCCAGTTCGTGGCAGAAAAATTACTTGACCCTTTCTCACGCCATTTTCCTGTTGCGGGTGATGCCAACCGGAGGGCTGGTGGTATTCCGCATCCGCCTGTTGCCGATGTCGGGAGCATCAATAGACGCAATGCTGCAAGTGGACTGCGCCCTGGGAGACGTGCCCCGAGATCGTTCGGTGGAGGGGATTCGGTTAGCCTTTGAAGGGAATGGCGTCGATCCCGATGAGCCGCCGCCCGAACCACCGGAGACCCTCAACGTCTTAGAGCATCAGCGTTACATCAGCAAATTGATTCGGTGGAGCTTCGAAGCCTCCAGGCGCGAACGAAGCCGGCCGCATTTGGTCGAACGCGATAACGAGTCGGAAGGTGAGTCCTGACGGCTTTCAGGTATACCGGTGTCTCGCCGGACACCGCCCGCAGAGCAACGAACAACGGTCTTGGAGCGGACGCTTCCGGGTTCCCGACTGATAATCCCAGAACATGCGGTGCTTCCAATATCCCGGTTTGTCGGCCGGAAATCCTTATACGCTTAATCTTTATCTTTTTTTGGTTTCGCCGCCCTAGCTCTTTCAAGTTCGTCTTCAACGGCGGCTGCTTTTTCAACGGCTTCACGCAATGCTTTGCGCCATTCGTCTGGGGAGTAGGCAGGGTCGCTGCGACCACGGCGTCCCACTTCGATCCCAAATGCGACTCCGGCAGAGAAAATTTCGACAATTTCCGGGTCTGCGACAACCCACGCTTCGCTCAGTCGGCCCTCCGCTTTCCAAGCGGCTGTCATTCTTGCCTGCTCGTCTTTCATCCCTGCGAAGCTACTTCTTTGCGCCATTCCCAGCCCTCCTCGTTGCCATTCGCAGTGTGAAAGGAATCTCCGAGAAGGCCCACCGTAAGAGAGGGCAAGCTTGTTCAATCAGTACCGCGTGCAGAAAGGCCCCGACAATCCGCGTCCCCCCCGCGGACATGTTGCTACTGGAAGCAAGCAGTCGGGTTATTCGGGCTCTTTAGGAGCTGAATTGTCCCCGTCGGGCACCCAACGAGGGTGTCACCGGTATTGGTAGTTTTACCCATCGACACAGTTGGCTGAAGGCACTGACTTCGATCGGTTGGTGGTAAGCGTGCCCGTGTGGCCCTAGTCTTGCATCGTGATATTCCGCTACTTTTTGTTCAGGTCGTCGTCCTTGTAGTACTTCGTACCCTGCAGGGTCAACTGGAGGGCAATGCCATTTTTAGTGATTTGGTAGACCCATACACCCGGGGCAACCTCGACTGCACCCGAGTAAGCTCCGCCAGCGTTTCCCACCTTGGCCGCAGCGTCCGTTTGCGCTGAACCAGACCAGCCGGAATCGAGGAAATTTGACAGAGCCCCATCGTTCTCGAACACAAAGATCACTCGATAGTCCTTCACTCCCAGGCCTAGACCGGCGCCGGCCGAGATCATCTTCATAAAGGTTTCCTGCTTGGTCTTGGTGTTGACGGCAACCCCCGCGCCACGGGCCGTGCTCAGCAAGAAAAGATTCGTCCCCATATTGTTGAAAACG
>Ga0210406_10007428_pt1 | contig 11135 bp, 8 predicted proteins | sample IncBWC30MmetaG_FD_155454 | JGI IMG/M metagenome (GOLD analysis project Ga0210406, IMG submission 155454) | Forest soil microbial communities from Barre Woods Harvard Forest LTER site, Petersham, Massachusetts, United States - Inc-BW-C-30-M | ecosystem: Environmental > Terrestrial > Soil >... | reverse complement strand
CCGTCGCCGCAGCCAAGGTCTAAGATGCGCTCGCCGGCGCGCGGCGCGAGCAGATCAACCACGGGCGCGCCAAGGTCGGCGACGAAGCGGGCGTTGCGAGCGTAGCGTTCAGGATCCCAGGTTTGCGGCTGTGCCATTTTCGGAGTGCTTCGGCTAGCCGCAGCAGCTTATCAGCGTTTCTTGTTTACGGCATTGGTAATTCGGCCTTTTCGAGCGTGACTCCTAATAAGCCGCCTTCCCTCCAGCGGTTGGTTGGTCACCGCTAGCGTCAATCGGGCGGAACAGTGACAGCTGTCTCCCGCCTCACGGCGCGCCGTGTCCAATAGAGTGAGACGGTCGGGGTTGACCCATCAGCGGCGCCGCGCATGGCTTTGCTACGTTTCTGTTTGAGCATACTCCGCTCGCAATGCGCAAAGCTGGGTCAGTCTGAACTTAGTTGAGATATCCTTTCAAGATGACGCATCCTTCAGAGCCCGCGGTTAGGCCGGCCACCATCCTCGTAGATGTACAGCTGCAAAAGACGGCCGCCGAAGATCACGACGCGTCGCTGCAGGAATTGAGGCAACTGGTTGAAACGCTGGGCTGGGATATCGTCGGAACGCTTTCGCAAAGACTGCGGTCCCCAACGGCCGCGTCTCTGATCGGGCCGGGAAAACTGAATGAGCTAAGCGAACTCGTGAAGGCGCACAGCATGGCCGAAAGCGTGGTGTTCGATCACGAACTAACCCCCACACAAGTCAGAAACATGAGAGAAGCGACAGGCGTGGAGGTTTACGATCGACCAGCCATCATCCTCGAGATTTTTCATCGGCATGCTCGCACCAAAGAAGCGCAACTTCAGGTGGAGTTGGCGAGACTCAAGTACCTCGCACCCCGCGGGCGCGTGTCCGGGGCCAAAGAGCGAAGGGGTGGGGGACGTGGTGCAAGAGGGGTCAGCGAGTCCTTTCAGGAGATCGAGCGCCGGAAAGTGCGGGACCGCACCAACGAGCTGCAACGAGAGCTCAAAGCGGTCCATCGCGAGCAAGTCGAGCGCCGTCGTCATCGCGAAGGTTTGCCCAAGGTCGCCATCGTCGGCTACACCAACGCCGGAAAGTCTTCACTCATGCGGGCGCTGACTTTGAGCGAAGTGCTCGTGGCCAACCAGCTCTTTGCGACCCTGGATACCACCGTGCGAGCGTTGCACCCAGAGACACAACCCCGGATTCTGGTTTCCGACACGGTTGGTTTCATTCGAAATCTTCCCCACGATCTGGTGGCCTCATTCCGGTCGACTCTCGACGAAGCGCTGGACGCCTCCCTTCTGCTCCACGTAGTGGATGCGGCCGATCCGGCGTTCCGCTCGCACATTCAGGTGACGAAAGAAGTGCTCGAAGACATTGGGGCGGGAAAGCTCCCTTCTCTGGTGATCCTAAACAAGATCGACATCGTCGATTCTTCGCGAAAGGTACTATTGGAGAAAGAGTTCCCCGAGGCCATTGCGATGTCCGCGCTCAACCCGCAGGACATCGATGCACTTCACTCTCGTCTCGTCACTTTCTTTCTGAATACCATGACTGAGGTGGAGCTCGTCGTTCCCTACGGCAAGGAAGGCGTGCTCGCCGAGATTCGCAAGAACATCCACGTGCTCAGCGAGTCGTACGAGGAAAAGGGTGTTTGTCTCAAGATCAAGGCGAACCCTGGCACGCTTTCCGCCTTGAAGCAACGGCTCGCTTCCTAAGAACTCCCTCAGTGGCGCTCTACTCTGCGGGCCGCGCTCGGCATTTTGTTTGGCGCCTTCCTACGTTTATCAGGTGGTTCACGGATTGAGAATTGAACAGACCTCCTGACGGATTGCGATAAGGGCTGTATTCGCTGACCGCACCGTGCGATTCTGGGCGAGTTGTCGGCTAACCTTACGTTGGGATTACTTCCCGCTTGCCTGTTTTACGCCCGCCATCGAAAAGCGCGGCTTCCCAGATGGCGGCTTTTAACCCCGAATCGTTTTCTGAGTACCGCAGTGCAGACCCAATCGTAGCGCCAGGCATTGGCGTTTTTATGTTGCGTCGACAACACGTCTATGTTGTAATGGCAACATGGAGGTATTTATGAACGAGATCCTGGAAGCGCTCTTCCGTAGGAGAGCGGTGAAGGCCTTTGAGCCGGTCGAAATCCCGCAAACACTGCGTGAACAAATCCTCGATGCAGCCCGCCATGCTCCCTCCAGCTTCAATACGCAACCGTACCGGTTCTTTTGGGTGGAATCGTCGCCGAGAAAGGCAACCGCGGCGAAACTCTGCCTTGGACAGAAGCCTGCGGCAACGGCGTCGGCGCTGGTGGTTGCGGTGGCCGACATCGGGTCGCTGGCAGCGACCTCGCAAGCCCAATTGGAGTGGATGCGCAGAAGCGGCTTCAGCCACGCCAAAGTCCGAGACTACGAGCGGACGGCGAAGATCGGCCGGATCCTGTTCATGCCAGGACCGTTCGGCATTTTTGGCGCGGTCAAGTGGGCGATTTTTCGACTGCTGAATTTGTGGAAGACGATCGGGATGCCACCAGTGTTTCGACGGGACTTGTTAAAGTGGGCGATGAAGAGTACATCGTTGGCCTGTGAGAATCTGATGATCGCCGCTGAAGCGCTGGGACTCAACACGTGCCCCATGGAAGGATTTGATGGCCGCAGACTCTCCAGATTTCTCGGACTGTCAAGTCGGTATCATGAAATTGTGATGGTGATTGCCATCGGGAAGAAATCGCCCGCTTATGCGGAACCGCCTCAGTGGCGGCGACCTCTCGATGCTACGGTAACCGTCCTATGATCATCGTTCCAAAGAAGGATGTTCCTCAAGACATCCTAAGAGACTCGCTGCTTGCCCATGTCGCTGCAGCCTATTTTTCCGTCGGCAAGAGACTGCAACGAAAAACTCGATGCTCTGCGACTCGTGGCTTCATCCTATCCACACTCCGGGGCGGCGCCGTGCTCAATCAGAATCAAATCGCCACACTTCTCGGTATCGACCGAACCGTCGTGCACCGAGCCGTCAAGTCAATGGTTCAGGAAGGGCTTGTGTCGGAGAGAAAAGCAAAATCGGGCAGAGCAATTCAGGTTAGGTTGACGCCAAAAGGCCACAAATACAGGAAACGCCTGATCCATGCGAGGATAGCCGCTGACGATAAACTCCGAAAAGAACTGACTCCGGAAGAACGCACAACGCTTCTTCGACTCTTGAAGTTAATTGCCGAATTAGAGTTCTAAGACTGCGCCGCCGTCCGTTCTGGACCGGGTTGTAGCCTATGCCCACTATCCAGTAATGAGCTTCTGGGAAGTCGCGGGAGGATGGCCGGCGAACCTTCCCTTGTCCCGTTAGGGAAGAGTTACCCATCATCGGAGCACCATCTGATGGGAGCCATGCAGGCTGGATGGTCCTAAAGGCCGCTCTCCATCGTAATTTGCATCCCGGGATCAAATGACGAACAAGAGACACGCTCTTTACGTTCGATTCTGCCTCTTCGTAGCGAAAACCGCGTCTCAGCACTCTTTTGAGGATGAGATGGTGCTAAGCGCCGCCCTTTCGGAATAAAAGTTTCAAAGCAATAGTTATCTAGGATGACGTTCTGAGAAGGAGGCCCGGTCCATGAAAAAGTCTAGCTCGGGTCAAGCAGATCAAGCTATAGAACGAGTACTCGAATTGTCAGCGGCCGCCCAAATAACAAGACGCAAACACCTAAAGACTCGCCAGCGTTCCAAAGTTTGACGGGAGCGATAACAGCTTACGGCACACTACTGGCGATTCTCACAGCACTTCAACAGCGCGAGGAATTCTACTCAATAATCGCTCAATATGAATTGTCCGAGCACAGTGTAGCGGTTAGCTGAACAGCGAACATTCACAAAGGCGATCAGTTAAGGTAGTCAACAAGACACCATGAGACTGCCTTCGGCGTGAGGTGAACACACATGGACAAACAAGTACCGCAACACGTTACGCCGGAACGTGCCTCGCCCTTGCTTGGGATTCCGGAAGAGGAATTGAGCCGGATCTCCAGTGAATCGGAACTCGGCCACACGGAGCGCCCCGGGAATCAGAAAGAGACATTTTGCCTTTTTTGAGCAGCAGGCTCGCAGATTTAGGCTCGGAGGCCCACGACGAGCGATGTTTTAGTTATGGGGCGCGGAGCAACGGGCCAGCCTGCGGCCGCGTACCTGGGGAAGCGAATGGAGTACGTTTCCAAGGAGACTAAATGTTAAGCCGCATTTTTCGGTTGCTGGTCGCTTGTCTGGTTACGAGCTCGGTATGGGCGGCGAACGATCCCTTCGTAGGCAAATGGAAGGTGAACCCGTCCAAAAGCAAACTCAACGACGAAATGAGGGTTGAGGCCGTGGGTGCAAACAAGTACACCTTCACCTTTGGCCCCGGCCAAGTGGATACCGTCGTGGCCGATGGGAGTGACCAGCCAGCTCTGCAGGGGACTACGCTTTCCGTCACCGTGGAGGGGCCCAATAACTGGAAGGTCGTCCGGAAGATGAAGGGCCGCATGCTCCTCACGGCGCGTTGGACGCTTTCCGAAGACGGCAAAACACTTAACGACGCCTTTACGCAATATTTGCCCGACGGTACGACATTGTTCTCGCAGCCCTTGCCCGACGGTTCGACATTGTTTTTGCCCTATGTGTACGAGCGGACGGCGGGAAATTCAGGTTTTCTAGGCACATGGGACAGCGAGAGCGCGAAAGTGACGGCGGGGATCGAGCTCCAGATCCAGCCCTACGAGGGTGACGGCCTGTCATTTAAACGTTCCGATGAGGAAATGGCTAAGAGGATCAAGTTAGATGGGAACGATTATCCGGACCTCAGTCCGAACGGGGATACAGGCTCTGCATATTCGGGCCGCCGCGTGAACGAGCGCAGTCTGGAAATCACAGAGAAATCCAAAGGCAACATCACGGGCACCCGGCAGATCGAGCTTTCTACAGATCTCAAGACCCTGACAGTGACCGCGCGCCTGGCGGGTCAAAACAGGCCCCAGAGCATCTTTGTGTATGATCGGGAATAGACGCGCGAGTCCGTCTCCACGGGTGTGGCCGCAATTCGGTCGAGCACTGCCAGAGGGGCAGAGACGTGCCTTCGCGGCGCAGGAGTCTATGCGAATCTGCGCATCGCCTGCAAAAAATTGCTGCGCCGGTCCGCACTTAACGAGCTGGCCGCCCATCTTGATCCCATGAGATTCATCCGTGTTCATCGATCCTGCATCGCAAATATAGACAGTATCGTTGAGCTTCGCGCAGCCTATGAACCATCATCTCCGACCAACTTCACTCTTACCTTACCGGTTTATGGAAGGGTAGGCCGTCATCGGCTAACAATCCCGAGCACGCCTAACAATGGTCACCGGCTGCTCGGTCCGGACGGCTTCCGATCGGACGGCGCGATCGCCGCTAGCCATTACCTGGTTGGGGGGCTGAAGTTGCATCCCAACAGTGACGACTCTGAGATGCTTCTTCAGCCCATTTTCTTAGGCCTGGTTCAGGCATGATTCACCAGGGTCGATTCCAACTCGGTAGGCGGCGCCTACCGAGCCTGCTCTTCGCGGCCATGGTGTTCGCGGTACTTCTTGTACAGGGCTGTGATCACGGTGCCCGCGTTGGTGCGGATAAAGAACGCTTCGCGCCCATCGGCAACGACTACGCCATCGAAGGTCAGACCGTCAGCGAAGACTTCGGTGACTGCGCAACTCGAAGCGACCGTGTAAACGGCAGTACGGCCGATTCGATGGCTGATCTGACCCGCAACGCTGCGCGTGTCCTCAGCTAAGGTTAGGTGGCCTTGGCCATCCAGAATGCGATAGCCGACGGCAGTGGTGAGCCCTGTCGCCAGAGCTGTTCCCGCTCCCAAAACCCGGTAAGTGCCCTGCAGGTCGGCTAGCGTGCATCCCTCGTCTCCATCTCTGTCCTGCCGAGCCACTTTTTTTGCTTCGCCGGCCTGATTCGTAAACGGGTTTGTGACGATGAATGTGAACTCACTCCCGCGACTCTCGGGGACGACCATAAAGTCGGCTGAGAATCCCAGGAAATCGCCATCGAGGCTAACAGAACCAGTGCAATTGGAATTCATGGTGTAGGCTCCAGAGCCATTTCGATGACCGATCACGCCATTGTTGCTGACCGTGTCTCGCGCGGACACGCCGCCTACTCCATCAAGAGTGACCATGCCGACGGCGGCGACGGGCCCAAGGCCAATTAGAGGCCCACTCAGGTAGTAGCCGTAGCTGCCGTGCAAGCTGGCAACCGTGCATTGGTCGTCCTTATCTTGATCCTCGACAGACTTTGCAAATGAAACCGGACCGAACGTCAGAATCCCCAGAAATGTTACCGCAACTGCAGAGAGAAACCGCTTGGTGATGCTTTTCATGAGAATCGCCTCCATTGGAATGGTTCACTTCAGCTCGGGAATCCCGAGCACGCGGCGAGAGTGGGGCGAACGGCAATGCCAGTCAATAAACTGGCGCTTGTCTCTTTCTGAACTCCGCCTTAATGGCTAGGTGCTGAGTTTTGTGTGGGTTACGGGAAGGAGTTAACCGGCTCGGAGCAGCCGTTTCCTGGTTGCGAGCGCTGTGGACTGCGCGTAAGCTCGGCGCGGGATGGAATTGCCTGCTCGCGCGCGACGTTTCCGCTTCGGCTTGTTCGAAGCCGACCTGAACACTTCCGAACTGCGGAAGAACGGCCTAAAGGTCAAACTGCAGGAGCAACCCTTTCAAATCCTGGCTCTTCTCCTGGAGCATCGCGGCGAACTGGTGACGCGGGAGGAACTCCGCAGAGAACTATGGCCTGCCGATACGTTCGGCGATTTCGATGTCGGCCTAAACGTCGCCATCAAGAAGCTGCGCGATGCGATCGGGGATTCCGCCGAGAACCCCCGCTTCGTGGAAACGATCCCTCGGCACGGGTATCGGTTCATTTTTCGCGTGCAAGAAGTGGCGCCGGTCGCGGAGGAATCAAGGCGTTCCGGCGAAACGCGGCGGCGAAACGCAATTTGGGCCAGCACTCTGGCGGTAATCGGTGCGCTGATTCTGGTGCTCGGGTTGAATGCGGGAAGGCTACGTTCCCGCTTGTGGGGAAGGCCAAAGGCATCGGTGATTAGCTCGATCGCTGTGCTGCCGTTGGAAAACCTATCCGGCGATTCCACGCAGAACTATTTCACCGACGGGATGACTGATGCTCTCACGACGAATCTGGCACAAATCGGAGACCTGACGGTGATTTCTCGAGCTGCTGCGATGCGCTACAAAGGAAACAGTGAGCTGCCCGGTGAAATTGCGCGCGAGCTTCATGTAGATGCGCTCGTAGAGGGATCTGTCGTGCGCTCAGGGAATCGCGTGCGCATTGCGGCCCAACTTGTAGACCCGGCGACAAACCGAAGTATTTGGTCCAAAAGCTACGAGCGCGACTTGGGCGACATCATCATGCTGCAAAGCGAAGTGGCGAGGGCCATCGCCACAGAGATTGCAGCCAAACTGCGGCCGCGGGAGCAGGCCCTTCTATCGCGCACCGTGCCGGTCAAACCTGAAGCCTACGATTGCTACCTGCGCGGCCACTTCTACTCCTATCAGGAAAGCGCTACCGACAATGAGGTAGCCATCGGAATGCTGGAGCGCGCCATCGCGCTGGACCCAGATTTTGCTCCAGCTTATGCAGAACTCGCGGACGCTTACCGGATACGCTTTACACAATTCGCGCCCCGGGAAAAGCAGTGGGAAGAAAAGGCGTTTCAAGCCGCAGACAAAGCGCTTTCTTTGAATCCCGATTTAGCTGAGGCTTATGTTGCCCGCGGATTTCTTCTTTGGACGCCTTCGAAAGGATTCCTGCACAAAGAGGCCATTCAAGAATATCGTCACGCGTTAAGTTTGAATTCGAACTTAGACGAGGCACACCACTATCTAGGAAATATCTACATTCATATCGGGCTTCTTGACGAAGGGATTGTGGAACTTCAAAGGGCCGTAGCTATAAACCCAAGCAATACACCAGCTCGCGCTCGGATCGGGGTGGCCCTTCTCTATCAGGGGAAATGCGAACAGGCGCTTGCCATTTTTCAGAGCAATTTATGGGAAGCCAATCAAACGCTGCGTGGTTATCAAATGGGCTGGAGCTTGTTCTGCTTGGGCAGGACAGAAGAGGCGTTTACCACAGTCGACGAGTACCTGAAAAAGTATCCCGAAGACGAGGGCGGATTGCTTTCCAGCATGCAAGCACTGCTTTACGCCGCCACTCGCAAAGAGAGCCTCGCGGAGGCGCAGATCCGACGAGCGCAGAAAGGACGAGATTTCATCCACTTTCACCATACGGCATACAATATCGCATCTGCTTATGCGCTGATGCACAAAGACGGATTGGCCATTCAATGGCTCCAAAAGGTTGCTGCCGAGGGCTTTCCTTGCTATCCGATATTTGCAAGAGATCCCAACCTGGCCAACCTCAGGAGCGATCCACGTTTCGTGCAGTTCATCGCTGATCAAAGAAAACAGTGGGAATCCTACAAGGCGGCCCTCTAACCGGACGATGGGCCATGAACACCATGAATCACACGTCGATGCCAGGTAACGTAGTCGTGTCGACCGAACCGACCAACTCCCGGATGGCTACTCGGAACTTATTGTTTGCGTCCTTGAGAGGCAGTCCCTCTTGGTGATTTCACCTTTGTTGCAGAGTACATGCTGCACGAGTCAGCCAGCCGGTCATGCTCGCCAGCTAGAAATCAGGCTGCGAGGACAGACATAGTTGTTTATCATATCGATCCATGAAACCAATTGGCCGGCTAGCGCTCCTGATCTGCACTGTACTGTGGGTCGCGAACACGATCCATGCGCGGCAAAACCCGCAGCAAGCTCCGGCGGCGGTGATTTCTGACCCTCCGCCTGATCCCGCGTATCCGGCCACGATGGCTTGGCCGGACCTTCCGAGTCATGGAGCAAAGATGTATTCGGTCATCTACATTGCCTCCGGTGCTGGCCCGCATCCGACAGTGCTAATGCTGCATGGTTTTCCCGGCAACGAAAAGAATTTTGATCTCGCATACTCCATCCGGCGAGCGGGATGGAACGCGCTAGTCCCGTTCTATCGCGGCGCGTGGGGCAGCGGAGGCACCTTCTCGTTTACCCACACGCTTGAGGACGCGCAGGCCTCAATTGACTTCTTGCGTCAGCCTGAGAACGTCAAAAAGTTCCGGATCGAGTCAAACCACATTGTGCTCATCGGGCACAGCATGGGAGGCTTCGTTGCAGCGTATGTAACCGCTCACGAGCCGAAGGTATTTGGAGCTGCATTGATTTCAGCGGGGAACCTCGGGCCGGCATCAGCACGTCAACGAGCTAGCGACCCGGAGTTTTGGGGGAGGTGGAACGATAACGCTTCGCGCCTGGTTGGCACCACTGCCCAGCAGTTGGTAGATGAAGTTGATAGCGACCGCGCGAAATGGAATTACATGAACTGTGTCCCTCTTCTGAAGGAGCGGCCCATACTCGTCCTCGAAGCCGATGATCGCAATACTTCTGACAACCAGGCATTAGTAGAAGCTTTGAGGAAGGCTGGCAATACCAAGGTTACCGAACAGCACATGCGCACCGACCATCCGTTTTCGGACCATCGGATCGCAATGCAGGCCGCTATCGTGAATTGGCTGGATGCCATCACCAAACGACAGCCATAGAGCCGACTAATGAAATAGGCTGCAGCCCTGCCTATCATCGTGGATGGTTGGCAAACCTGACCTTACCGGATTATGGAAGGGTGGCCCGTCACTCGTCCCAAACTTACGAAAACGGATTCTCGGGCGGCAGATGAGTCGCTGAAATGATCGGAAGCGACACCGAGCGTCCGCGTGCTGCGAACGAACAAACTACTCGACTCGTAATGCGTCCGTCGGGTTTATCCTCCCGCTGCTGAAGGTGATCCATCGTCCATGCCACGGCTTCGTGTCTTCTCAACCCACACGCGAGCAGGAGAGCCAACAAAGCGCGGTCTCGTTTTCCTTTCAGCCGCTCGCGATCAGGCGCTTGCCCCTCGAGTCAGCTGGTTGCCCTGCCTGTAATAAATCGCGGTGCGGTAGCGTCTTCGATGGTGGGGGCTGTGCAGCACGCAGGGTCGCAGAGGGTCATCGATGATGCTGCTTGAAAACTTGCTCCAGGACCTGCGCTACGGCGGTCGGATGCTTTTCCGTAACGCGGCATTCACCGCAGTTTCGGTTTTAGCGCTGGCGCTCGGCATCGGCATCAACACTGCCGCATTCACTGCCTACAAAGCCCTGGTACGGAGGCCTCTGGATGCGCGCGATCCCGGTCAAATGGTGAACCTTGCGTTGACGCTGCAGTCCGACGCGAACGCTTCGCAGTTTAGCTATCCCGACTACGAGACGTATCGCGATCAACTGCATTGCTTCAGCGGTCTGATCGCAAGCTCGCACGATCTGCTGAAGCTCACCGAGGCTGGCGGCGTTCTGAGCGGACGCTCTAGCGCTGCGGGCTCTCTTTTCGGGCGTTTGGGGCTGTTACCGCCAGGATTCAGGAGCGCCGAAGTTGCCGACACGCTGATTGTGTCCGAGAATTATTTTTCGGTGCTGGGCGTCGCGCCCCTACGAGGTACCACGTTTGAATCGATCGGCGCTCGCGAGCTTGCTGCCTCGCCCGCGGTTCTCATCAGCGAAAACTACTGGCAACGGCGGTTCGCCAACGATCCTGCGGTGCTCGGCAAAACGATCCGTTTGAATGGCGCACCCTTCACGATCGGAGGAGTGACGCCCCATGATTTTGTCGGGACTAGCATGGAAGCACCGGACTTTTGGCTGCCGCTCAGTCTCGAGCCATTGGTTCATCCTGACGCAGACCCTCTTCATGATCGCGAAGACTTGCATTTGCGATTGTTCGGCAGACGCGCACCTGGTGTCAGCATGCAGCAGGCGCAAGCCGAGACCAATCTGGTGGCCTCCCGCTTGCGCACGTTGCACGACGTCCATTCCGAATGGAGCAGGCCCGCCGCCGCGCTCATAACTCCGGGCTCGCCATTGCCCGGCAAAATGGCGCCTGGGCTCAAGTTCACGATTTTGCTCATCATGGTCGCCGTGACTATGGTTTTGGTCATCGCATGCGCGAATGTCGCCAGTCTGCAA
>Ga0210406_10007427_pt1 | contig 11136 bp, 12 predicted proteins | sample IncBWC30MmetaG_FD_155454 | JGI IMG/M metagenome (GOLD analysis project Ga0210406, IMG submission 155454) | Forest soil microbial communities from Barre Woods Harvard Forest LTER site, Petersham, Massachusetts, United States - Inc-BW-C-30-M | ecosystem: Environmental > Terrestrial > Soil >... | reverse complement strand
CGGACAAATTGCCGCCCGATCTCGCGAAAATTCCTGTGCAAAAACCTGGAAGTAAATGACTGCCGAACCCAAGTCCGCTGCCGCTGCAACCGTGCGAGAAAAGTCGCGCGGTTTTATCTCTGCGCTTTGCCACTCCTCCGTCGGCCGAAAAATGATTGTCGCGGTCACCGGCGTAATTTTGATCCTGTTCGTGATCGGCCATTTGTTAGGCAATCTGCAGATTTTCATCGGGCCAGACTGGATCAATGCCTACTCGCAGCACTTGCACGATCTCGGTCCGATTCTCTGGATGATTCGCGCGTTTCTCCTGGCGAGCGTGATTCTGCACATTTATTTCACGATTCTTCTCGCAATCGAAAATCGGCGCGCACGGCCGGAAGCCTATCGCGACAGAAATTACATCAAGGCGAGCTGGGCGTCGCGACACATGGTCGTCAGCGGCTTGGTCGTGCTCGCGTTCATCGTTTATCACCTCGCTCATTTCACTTTCCGTGCGACCGATCCGCGCTTCGCGTTGCTCGAACCGGATGCCCACGGGCACTACGATGTCTTTTCGATGATGGTTTACGGATTCCAAAACGTTTACGTGTCCGTGTTTTACATCGTCGGCTTGTTTTTGTTGACGCTTCACCTGACTCACGGTTCATCCAGTTTCCAATCGCTCGGTTTCAATGATCAGCGGCTCACACCAAAGCTTGCTCTCGGCGGGCGCATCTTCGCCTGGCTCCTGTTTGTCGGCTACGCCTCAATTCCGATTGCCGTGCTTCTCGGATTCATCAGACCGGCCCAATAACTCTAGGTGAAATCCGAAACTCGAATCTCGAATGTCAAAACAAATTCGAAGCACGAAATTCACAAACAGGCTGCTCGCGTGATCGCAAACATCTCGTGGTTTAGAATATTTGAATTTTCTGTCGTTTGTTTCGGATTTCGAAATTCGGGCTTCGAATTTTTGTTAACATGATTGGAACGCTTGATGCAAAAGTCCCTGGCGGGCCGCTCGATCGAAAATGGACAAGCCATAAGGATCACGCGCGACTCGTTAATCCTAATAATCGGCGCAAGTTTGAAATAATTATTGTCGGTTCAGGTCTCGCCGGTGGCTCCGCGGCGGCAACATTCGGCGAGCTCGGGTACCGGGTGAAATGCTTTTGCTATCAGGATTCGCCCCGTCGCGCCCATTCCATCGCCGCGCAGGGTGGAATCAACGCCGCGAAAAATTATCAGAACGACGGCGACAGTATTTACCGCTTGTTCTACGACACAATCAAGGGCGGCGATTTTCGTTCGCGCGAAGCGAATGTCTACCGGCTCGCCGAGGTCAGCGGCAATATTATCGACCAATGCGTCGCGCAAGGCGTTCCGTTCGCCCGAGAATACAGCGGCTACCTGGCGAATCGCTCTTTCGGCGGCGCGCAGGTTTCCCGCACTTTCTATGCGCGCGGGCAAACCGGCCAGCAGTTGCTGCTCGGCTGTTATTCCGCGCTCTGCCGCCAAATCGCCGCCGGAACAGTCCAAATGTTTCCCCAAACCGAGATGCTCGACGTGGTGATCGTCGACGGTCAGGCGAAGGGAATCGTCAGCCGAAGTTTGCGCACAGGTAAGATCGAAATGTTTGCCGCCGACGCGGTCGTGCTCGCCACCGGCGGGTACGGAAATGTGTTTTATCTGTCGACCAACGCCCGCGGTTGCAACGTGACGGCAACCTATCGCGCGTACAAAAAAGGCGCGCTCTTTGCCAATCCTTGCTTCACTCAAATTCACCCTACCTGCATTCCGCACGCAGGCGATTATCAATCGAAGCTGACGCTGATGTCGGAATCGTTACGCAATGACGGCCGCGTTTGGGTTCCAAAACGGAAGGAAGATTGCAATAAGCCGCCAAACGAAATTTCGGAAAAGGACCGTGATTATTATCTCGAGCGAAAATATCCGAGCTACGGGAATCTTTCGCCGCGTGATATTTCATCGCGCGCGGCCAAGGAAGTTTGTGACGAAGGCCGAGGCGTGGGGCCGGGCGGGCGCGGCGTTTATCTCGATTTTGCCGACGCCATCAAACGGCTGGAAGTCGAAACGATCCGCGAACGCTACGGGAATTTGTTCGAAGTTTACGAAAAGATCACCGGCGAAAACGCCTACGAAGTTCCGATGCGGATTTATCCCGCCGTGCATTACACGATGGGCGGGCTATGGGTTGATTATAATCTGATGAGCAACGTGCCCGGATTATTTGTGATCGGTGAGGCCAATTTTTCCGATCACGGCGCGAACCGCCTTGGAGCCAGCGCGCTGATGCAGGGCCTGGCCGATGGTTACTTTGTTCTGCCCTACACGCTTCCGAATTATCTCGCCGGGCAAGTTGGCAAACGGCCATCCGTTGACCGCCCGGAATTCAAAGACGCAGAACGAGAAGTCCGCGCGAAGATCGACAAGCTTTTGAAGACAAACGGCAATTGCTCGCTCGATTCGATCCATCGCGAACTCGGCATGCTCTTGTGGGACAAATGCGGCATGGCGCGAAACAAGGCGGGTTTGGAGGAAGCGCTGGGAAAAATTCCCGCTCTACGAGAAAAGTTTTGGCGAGAAGTTCGTGTTCCCGGAGTAGGCGAAGATTTCAATCAATCCCTCGAGCGTGCCGGTCGCATCGCCGATTTTCTCGAGTTTGCCGAGCTGCTGTGCATCGATGCCCTCACCCGCGACGAATCCTGTGGCGCGCATTTTCGGGAGGAACATCAAACGCAGGAGGGCGAGGCCTTGCGCGACGACGACAATTACGCGGCGGTCTTTGCCTGGGAATTTCAAGGATGCAACGGCACCATCACGCCGCCGAAATTGCACCTCGAGCCGCTCCACTTCGAAACCGTTCATCTAACCCAAAGAAGCTACAAATAGGTTGAGAGTCTTTAGTTGAGAGTTGAGAGAAAAAATGAACCCCCAAGAAATATGTTTAATTTTGAAAAGCTAGATGTTTGGCAAAAGGCAGTGGCTTTAGCGGATACGATTTATTTGCAGACACGGAAATTTCCGACAGAAGAAAGATTCGGATTAACGAATCAGATGCGTCGAGCCAGCGTTTCGATTTCGTCCAATATAGCGGAGGGATCGTTTCGAATGTCGCAAACTGACTTTGCTCGGTTCATCGAAATTGCTACCGGGTCGGTCTTTGAAGTCACATCCCAAGCCTTCATCGCCCAAAAGCAGAATCTGCTTTCTGAAGAAGAATTTCTGGCTATTTATCGGGGCACCGAAGAACTGAGCCGCATGCTGAGTGGATTGAGGCGATCACTCCTTCCGAGCTGATTTATGCCTCTTTGCAGACTCTCAACTCTCAACTCTCAACTATGAACTTTCAGCTGAGAGTTTGGCGACAGCCGAACGCGAAAGCGGACGGCAAGCTCGTCAATTACGACGCGACGGACATTCCGCCGCAGGCATCGTTGCTCGAGATGCTCGATATCGTCAACGAGCGCCTGCTGTTAAAAGGGGAAGAGCCAATTGCATTCGATTCGGATTGTCGCGAAGGAATTTGCGGAACGTGTTCGATGACCGTGAACGGCGAAGCGCACGGCCCCGACCATCCCGGCGCCGCCTGCGAACTTTACATGCGCAAGTTCAAAGACGGCGAAACGATCGTGATCGAACCGTTCCGCGTGAAAAGTTTTCCGATCGTGAAAGATCTTGTGGTCGATCGCAGCGCGCTCGATCGAATCGTGGAGGCCGGCGGATTCATTTCCGCGCGGGCCGGTTCGGCGCCGGAAGCCAATTCGATCCCGGTTTCAAAACCAGACGCCGATGTTTCAATGGAAGCTGCGGCGTGCATTGGATGCGGCGCGTGCGCGGCCGCGTGTCCGAACGCATCGGCAATGCTCTTCACGGCGGCGAAAGTTTCGCATTTGGCGCTTCTCCCCCAGGGCGAACCCGAGCGGGTGAAGCGTGTTGTGAGCATGGTCCGAGCAATGGACGAAGAAGGCTTCGGCAATTGCACGAACACTTACGAGTGTGAAGCGGTTTGCCCGGCCGAGATCAGCGCCAGCTTTATCGCGAAACTTAATCGCGAATATTCGCGAGCGACTTTGAAACGAAGCGCCGGCGAGTAGACTCCTCGAATCTGTAGGGGAAGCCGTTGGCTTCCCATGAGACGCTAACAGCGTCTCCTACAGAGTTTCCGTTTTGCAGGTCCAAACCTGGCGATCAAGCTCTGTCGCGTGTTCCGCCAGCGTTTCAATATTCGATTTCGGACGCAGTACAGCGAAAACTGTTGAACCCGATCCGGACATTAGCGCGGCGCCGACTTCCGGCTGTCTGAGCAGCCAACTCTTCAACTGCGCGAGAAAGACGAATTTTTCGAAAACAGGCCGTTCGAGATCGTTTGCGAAAGTTTCCCCGTCGAAACTCTGTGCATCGTAACTAATGCCCGGAATTTGTTTTGAATTTTGCCAATTCGAATAGGCCCACGCACTCGCGACACCGAACGCGGGCTTCAGCAACAAGATCGACAACTTCTTTTTCAATTTCGCCGGCTCAACAATCTCCCCTCTCCCTTTGCACGTCGCTGCCGATTCAAAAAGGAAAAACGGGACATCGGAGCCGATTTGGGATCCAAGCTTGGATAATTCGTCGCGCGTCAAATTCGTTTCAAAAAGTTGATTCAATCCGCGCAACGTTGCTGCCGCGTCACTGCTGCCACCACCGAGTCCGGCGCCATGCGGAATCTTCTTTTCGAGTTTGATCGAGACACCGCTTTTGATTTTCACATGCTCGAGGAAGAGCTTTGCCGTGCGAACGACAAGATTGTCGTCACCAGTAGAAAGCGTGGGATCGTCGCAGCTGAAATCGATCCAACGATTCTGCTTTTCGATCTCGACCTTGTCGTAAAGCGAAATCGGCGAGATCAGCGTCTCGATTTCGTGAAAACCATCGGCGCGCTTTCCGAGGACGCGCAACGAGAGATTGATCTTGGCCGGGGCGAGAACTTCCATTTACACAATTTTCTTTGTCATTCCTATCCAAGTCGAGGAATCTCTCTTTTGGTAGCGGCGGTTCACCGAACCGCCACCGGGCGAGTCCGAGCCGGACTGGCACGGTCAATCGCCCCTACCTCAAATGACAAAGCAGGCTAACAAAATCATCGTCGCGCTGGATGTGCCTTCACAAAAAGAGGCGATGCAGCTTGTAACCGACCTGCATTCCAGTGTCGCCATGTTCAAAGTGGGCTTGCAATTGTATACCGCGGCGGGCGCAGGAGTCGTAGGAGGCATTTCATTCGTCTCACGAATTTTTCTCGACCTTAAACTACACGACATCCCAAACACCGTCGGCAAAGCAGTCGAGTCGGCCGGGACTCGCGGCGTGGAAATGCTGACCATTCATTTGAGTGGCGGCTCGGAAATGATTCGCGCGGCAACCGCGGCAAAAGGTAAAACACTGATCCTCGGAGTTACGGTCCTGACCAGCGCGAACGAGCAAACGCTACGTGAAACAGGAATTTCGGATACAATTGAAGAGCACGTTCTGCGTTTAGCGAAGATGGGTTTTGAGAACGGAATCGACGGAGTTGTGGCCAGTCCGCATGAAATCAAGGCGGTGCGCGCTGAATTCGGCAACAGGATCAAAATCGTTGTGCCTGGAATTCGACCAACCTGGGCGGAGGCGGGTGATCAAAAACGCTTCATGACCCCGCGCGAGGCGATTGAAGCCGGCGCCGACTATCTGGTTATAGGGCGGCCGATCACGGCAGCCAAGAATCCGCGAGAAGCGCTCGAGAAAATCTTACAGGAACTGGAATGATTCGCCCTCACCTCCCTCCTCTCCCTCAGGGAAAGGAAGCCGGCTTTGCGGCAGGTGAGGGCTCTGCACATTTGTTCGCTTCGCTCGACGTCTATCATGACGAACCGACCCGCAGCGCTGCGCTGAACATGGCGATCGATGAAGCGCTGCTCGAAACTGCAACCCGACCAACGATTCGGTTTTACCAATGGAATCATCCGGCGCTCTCGTTTGGGTATTTTGGAAAATTCGATGACATCGCCAATCATGAGCGGGACATTGTGCGACGTTGGACGGGCGGCGGAATTGTCTTCCACGGCGAAGATTTAACCTACTCGATCGTGATTCCGGCAACCGACGCCGCGTTTGGCGAATCGTCGATGTCGATTTACGAAGCGGTGCATCGCGCGATTCAGCTCACGATCGGCTCTGAAGCGGAGTTAGAAGGTAGGGGCGCCGCGCCGCGGCGTCCGCGGACAGTCCGAGCCGGACTGGCAATTCAACGCGATGTCCCTACTGAAATGTGTTTCGCAAATCCGGTTAAATCGGACGTCATCCTCAACGGACGCAAAATCGCAGGTGCGGCTCAGCGTCGAACCCGCCGCGCACTCTTGCAGCAAGGCAGTATTCAGAATGTCGCCGTTGCAAATGGTCTCGCGGATTCATTTGCGGAAGCGCTCTGCGCGAGATGCGATCGAAAGCAGCTCGATGCTGCACTGCTCGCACGCGCCGAGGAGATTGCCGAGCAAAAATATGGCACGTCCGCCTGGCTGCGAAGGCGATAAAAGCGCGGTTTTGCCGAACGTGTTGCTTTGACAAGCGCTAGCCCGCCCTTCTATTCTGCGACTGTGGAAGCCACGGTACCCTCGGCGTTCGCGCCCACAGTTCCGAACGGGCCGCTTAGCCGAGTGACGGAAGTGGTGCGACGAGAACTCGACGATGTTGAGTCGCGCATCGTCGCCCAAGCCTCTTCGTTCGATCCTGCGGTCGAAGGTTACGTGAGCTACGCGATCGGCGGTCGGGGAAAACGATTGCGTCCGTTGGTCGCTCTGCTGAGTGGCGGCGCTCTCGGCTCGATTACGTCAGAACATGTGGATCTGGCGGTGATCGTAGAACTGATTCACGTGGCGACGCTGGTGCACGACGACATTGTGGACGAAGCGGCGTGGCGTCGGGCGCAACCAACATTGAATGCTCGCTGGGGAAATTCCCTCAGCGTTTTATTGGGTGATTGGCTCTTCGCTCACGCCTTGAATTTGTCAGCGCGTTTCGAAGAAGTGGAAGTGAGCCGCGCAATCGCGCGGGCGGCCCGCGAGGTTTGCACCGGGGAAATCATTCAAACGCAACGGCGGTTCGATCTTCATCTCGGAATCGACGACTATCTCCGGATCATCGGAATGAAAACCGGTTCGCTGTTTGCGGTGGCGGCCGAACTTGGCTCCATGCTAGGCAAGGCAGATCCAGAAACACAAAATTCGCTCAAGATTTACGGTCAAAAAATCGGGACCGCTTACCAGATTTACGATGATTGCATCGATATCGCCGGGACCGAACGGTTGACTGGTAAAACGCTCGGAAGCGACCTGCGAAAAGGAAAATTAACGTTGCCTGTGCTGATGTTGTTAGGCGGCCGCAACGGATCGGATAAAGAGCACCTTTCGCAATTAATTCTCGACGCGCGCTTCGAAGAGATTGCGCAGTTGTTGAGCCCCTCCTCGCATGGGAACGGCGCATTGAGCGCGTCGATTGAGGCCGGCCAAAATTTGATTTCCGAGGCGCAGGCGCAAATTGAAAATCTCCCCTCGAACCAATACACCGGCGCGCTTATCGGTTTGGGCGACGCCTTCCGCGAAATGCTCGAGCAATTTCGAAGTTGATCGTTTCTTCAATAAACCTGCGGAAAAACCCGCGCCCAATCCCCCCAACCTTGCAATCCCGCATTCGTGAAATGCCGGAAGACGAACGGCCGCGTGAAAAACTGGTCGCACACGGCGCAGCTGCACTTTCTGATCCGGAGCTGATCGCGATTTTGCTGCGGACCGGACGGGTCGGCGCCAACGTGATCGACGTTGCGCGCGAACTCTTGAAACGCCACGGCTCGCTTCGGGAATTGAGTAGATGCAGTGTGGTTGAGTTGGCGAAACTTCCGGGGGTGGGAATTGCCAAAGCCGTGCAATTGGCGGCAGCGTTCGATCTTGGAAATCGGCTGTCGCGCGAGGCGTTGGCCAATCAAAAGATCGACTCCCCTGAACTGGTTGATCAACTCGTCGGCGGCGAAATGCGAATGCTCCGAAAAGAAGAAATGCGCGCAGTATTGTTGGACACCCGCTATCGCTTGATCCGTGTCGAAGATGTTTCGAGCGGCACGGTAAATGAAAGCATCGCCCATCCCCGCGAAATTTTTCGACCCGCCGTGATCGCTTCGGCGTATGCCGTGATTGTGGTCCACAATCACCCGTCGGGCGATCCGTCACCGAGCCAGGCCGATCACAGCCTCACCCGCCGGCTGGCCGAAGCCGCCGAGTTGATGCAGATCAAATTGCTCGATCACATCATCATCGGTGCGCAGTCAAACAACGGGCCAGGCTACTTTAGTTTTAAGGAGGCGGGCGTTCTGTGATAGTAATCTCACCATGAGCACCAGAGGTGCGCGATGTTTGTAGACCGCAAACCAAAATTCCAAAGCTCCATAGGAGCGACATATTGGCTGGCAGCGTCGAGATGTGCCGCTCCGACGGAGCTGCGAGCTCTGCTTGCGCCGTCGTACTACAAACATTTCGCGCCGTGGCGCTCGATCTATCAAACTGGCAGGCAGCACTGCAATCAGGACTAGCGTGAGCATTCATCACACGGCTATCGTCGATCCCGGAGCCAGGCTCGGAGCCGATATTGAAGTTGGACCCTACGTCGTGATTAGTGGAGAGGCCGAGATTGGAGACCACTCAACCATCGAATCGCACGCCGTGATCGAGGGCCACGTTCGCATCGGTTCGAACAACGTGATCGGCCACGCCGTGATCGTTGGCACGCCGCCGCAGGACCTTTCCTATTCTGAAGAGCGACGAACTCGTGTGGAAATTGGCAACCAGAATGTGATCCGCGAACATTGCACGATCCACCGGGGCAGCGCGGAAGGAAGTGTGACGAAGATTGGTCACAAAAATTTCCTGATGGCCGGCGCGCACCTCGGTCACAACTGCGAAATCGGAAACGACGTCATCATTGCCAACAACTGTCTTTTGGGCGGTCACGTTTCGGTTGGAGACGGCGCATTCCTCGGCGGCGCTTGCGTTTTTCACCAAAACATTCGAGTCGGGCGGCTTGCCATCACCCAGGGTGCGTCGGCTTTCAGCAAAGACATTCCGCCTTTCGTGATTGCGGCGGAACGCAATTATGTTTTTGGGTTGAACGTAATCGGACTCCGGCGCGCCGGATTCAGCGCCCAGGAGCGCGATGAAATCAAAGCCGCGTTCAAATTGGTTTACGCGAGCGGGCTCAACGTTGGAGAAGCAATCGAAAAAGCATCGGCCATGAAATTCGGTCCAGCGGCGGGCGAGTTCATCGACTTTGTCGCCGCCGCGAAAAAACGCGGGATCTGTCCCCTCAAGCGCGGCCCGGACGCAGAGACCGCCGAATAAAAACCGGTCGCATCAACCATAAACTTGAATGCTTTGAGCATTCAAGTGCAGTCACGCGCTCATGAATCTTGAATGCATATTGCATTCAAGATGTGTTGGTCACCCCGCCGGGTTTCGCATCAGCAGAGTTTGGCGACCGACGAAGACCACAGCGAAACCGTCCTTTCTCGCGTCCGGGACAATCAACGTGTGTTTCCAAGGATGAATGTGGTCGGTGTCATCGATTAGGATCAGGGATCGCGCCGCGAGTTTGCTTCGGGCGGCGTCGAACGCGTTACGGTACGCTTCGGCGCGACCGGTCCCCGGCAATGTTCCCTCCGGGTCGGGCACCCAAAAATCGAGATAGAGTAAATCGATCGTTCCAGAAAAATCGGCGAGATACTTCAGGCCGTCGCCCGCTATTGCTTCCACATTTTTGAACTTGGTCGTCGCTTTCTTGACGTCCTCGATCTGCTTCGGGTCCAGGTCGACTGTGATAATTCGTCTTGCCCGCGTTTTTTTTGCCCAGGTCAAAACGCTATTGCCGGCGAGCCGCCCGTGAATTCCGGAACCGATTTCCACGATTATCTGGCCGTTGATCTGATTAAACATCCGCGCCGTCTCTTCCAGCGACTCCGACGGCGAATCGCGGCGCGCCCAAAAGCCGTTACTGCCGATACGGATCAACATGGGGTGCAAATTTCGCCTAACGAAACACGTCCGCCTTCATTTTGGCAAAGCTAATCCAGCCCGAGAAGCGCAAGCATTCGGCCGGTTTTCCCTTTTTCTGCGCGGTAGGAATAGTACCGAGCAATGTCGCAGGCCGTGCAAATTCCGGAATCGTGAACTTCTTTCACGCCGGCAGCGCGACATTGCTCGACAATCTTCGCAGCGAAATCGATTTCATAATGAGGCGGCCGAATACATGGACTGAGTTCCACGATCAAGTCGGCCGGGTCCGATCCGAAACGTTGCCGCATTTGCGCAATCGCTTTCGAGGCGATTGCCAGCTCCGTTCCCTTCTTGCCGGAATGAACCAGCCCGACCGCCGGTGTTTTCGGATCGACCATATAAACCGCGCCGCAATCCGCTACGTGAATGCCAAGCGCGATCTTTCGTTGGTTGGTGATCAAACCGTCGCAGCCAGCAAATTCGTGATCGCGATCCATTGCGCGATCAATGACAGCGATTTTGTCGCCATGGACCTGTTGAGCCGTTAGCAGTGGCCAATCGCCGATTCCGATCTCGTCACGATATTGGCGATGAATTGCATCCAGGCGTTGAAGCGCTTCAGCTTTGTCTGCCGAGACGTCGATTCCCGGAATACGCGTGATGAATCCGTGGCGAACATTTGGAATCGCGCTGAGCGCAGGAAAATACTGGAGCTGAGATCGATCCCAAGCTCTGGTGTGCCGCGCTTGAGGCACAAGACTTAAAGGCTACTTCCCGCCACCCTGGGAACGGGAAGTGGTGGTGGTCGTAGTAGTAGTTGTCTCCGGCTCCCAACCAGTCGGACGCTTTGGTTTGCCCCGAGCATCGACATCGCTGCCGGTGTAATAGGTTCTTGTTTTGGTAGCTCTTGGCGCAACGTTGTCGAACCTTTCTGAGTATGAACTTTGCGCGCCAGTGGCGCGATCAAACTCCGCCAGCGAGGAAATGTAGCCAAACAAGGCCTGCAAATACGTGGATTGAGCCGTCGTCTGTTGCACTTGAGCATTCAATACGTCGAGCTGGGTGCCGGCGCCCGCATCCA
>Ga0210406_10007426_pt1 | contig 11136 bp, 12 predicted proteins | sample IncBWC30MmetaG_FD_155454 | JGI IMG/M metagenome (GOLD analysis project Ga0210406, IMG submission 155454) | Forest soil microbial communities from Barre Woods Harvard Forest LTER site, Petersham, Massachusetts, United States - Inc-BW-C-30-M | ecosystem: Environmental > Terrestrial > Soil >... | reverse complement strand
CACTGCAACCTGGGCGACGGACCCCGAATCGTCGAAGCAAAATCCGCCGATGTTGCGGGCGCCAAATGGCGTGGTCGAGGATAGCGCGAACACCTGGAGCGCCGGCAAGGCGCTATACGACCCGGGCAAGATAACGGTGCCGACCCTGTTGCTGCATGCCGAATGGGACGCCGACCTGCCGAGCTACCTGGCGCAGGGTTATTTCGCGCAGCTGAAGAATGCACCCTACAAGCGGCTGGTCGAGTTGAGCGAGGGAACCCACACGGTCATGCTGGAAAAGAACCGTCTGCAATTCTTTCACGAGCTGATGGGCTTCCTTGATGAGGAGAAGCCGCTGGCCCTGAAATAGGCGGCATGGTCGCGAGGATTACAGCCGCCGCAGCGCCACTGTTTCGACCACATGGTCTGCACCCTTTTTGAGGATCAGCGTGGCGCGCGGGCGCGTCGGCAGAATGTTGTCCTCGAGATTGGCAAGGTTGGTGCGTTCCCAGATCGCAAGCCCGGTTGCGGCGGCTTCTTCATCCGAGAGCAGCGCGTAGCGGTGAAAATAGGATCGCGGATCGTGGAAGGCGGTGTCGCGAAGGGTAAGGAAGCGACGGACATACCAGTCGCGCAATACCGATTCCTCGGCATCGATATAGACCGAGAAATCGAAGAAATCGGAAACCACGGCCACCGCCTTGCCGTCCCGCGGCAGGCGGCCCGTCTGCAGAACGTTGACGCCCTCGACGATCAGGATATCGGGCCGGTCGATCTCGATCCATTCGTTGGGAATGATGTCGTAGGTCAGGTGCGAGTAGACCGGTGCACGCACCTTGCCACGTCCCGCCTTGATGTCGCTCAGGAACGCCAGCAGCGTCGGCAGGTCGTAACTCTCCGGAAAGCCCTTCTTCTGCATCAGGCCCTGCCGTTCGAGCACGGCATTTGGAAACAGGAAGCCGTCCGTCGTCACAAGATCGACCTTGGGCTGCGGCGACCAACGCGCCAGCAGCGCCTGCAGCACGCGCGCGGTGGTGGATTTTCCGACCGCGACCGACCCTGCCACTCCGATGATGTAGGGCATCTTGCGGTCCTGGATGCCGAGGAAGCGGCGCTGGGCGAAATAAAGCCGATGGGTGGCGTCGACATAGATCGACAGCAGCCGCGACAGCGGCAAATAGATATCCTCGACTTCCTTGAGATCGAGCCGGTCGTGCATCGAGCGGAGTCTTGCGATCTCGCCGGCCTCGAGCGTCATTGGCGTGTCGTCGCGAAGGCGCGCCCATTGCTCTCGGGAAAAAATCCGATAGGGATTGTATTGCTGCTCCGGTGCCCGAATATCCATGACGCCGTATTTCCCCCTCGCGTTGGGAACGCCGTTCAATCGCGCTTGCGCGCCGCCTTTTCCTCGATTCCGGACATGCCTGTCCGCTGCGCCAGCGTTGCTTCGACTTCTTCAAGCTCCACACCGCGCGATTTCAGAAGCACCAGCAGATGAAACAAGAGGTCCGCGCTCTCGGCGATCAAATGATCGCGGTTATTTCCGATCCCGGCGATCACGGTTTCCACCGCCTCTTCGCCGAACTTCCTGGCGCAATGCTCCGGCCCCCTGTCCAGAAGCTTGCGGGTATAGGACGCCTCGCCGCCCGACGCCGCGCGGGCATCGATTATCTTGGCAAGGTCATGGATCGTGAAACGCGACATCAACTCAACTCGACATGCGCCCCCCCGGGGCGGCACCACCACCGAGGGGATGTAGCACTTCTGTCACAAAGAGTCGTCAGGGATCGAGCCGCATCGGCAGGCCGGCGCGAGCCATATGGGCCTTGGCCTCGCGTATGGTAAATTCGCCAAAATGGAAGATGGAAGCCGCCAGCACGGCGGTAGCGTGCCCTTCCCGGATGCCCTCGACCAGATGATCGAGATTTCCCACGCCGCCGGACGCAATTACCGGGACCTGCACGCTATCGGCTATCATTCGGGTCAGCGGCAGATCGAAACCCTGCTTCGTGCCGTCTCGATCCATCGAGGTCAGAAGGATTTCGCCGGCGCCGAGCGACACCACCTCCCGGGCGTATTCGATGGCGTCGATCCCGGTGGAATTGCGGCCGCCATGGGTGAAGATTTCCCAGCGGTCCGAACCGCCGCCGCGCCGCACCCGCTTGGCGTCGATCGCAACGACGATGCATTGGTCGCCGAATTTTTCCGCCGCCTCCCTGACGAATTCGCGACGACTGACCGCGGCGGAGTTGATCGAAACCTTGTCGGCACCCGACCGCAGCAGCGTCCTGATGTCGTCGATGGTGCGCACGCCACCACCGACGGTCAGAGGCATGAAGCAGGCCTGGGCGGTGCGCCGGACGACGTCCAGCATGATGCCGCGATTTTCATGGGTTGCCGTGATATCGAGAAAGCAGAGTTCGTCGGCGCCGGCGGCGTCATACGCGATCGCCGCTTCCACGGGATCGCCGGCGTCGCGCAGGTCGACGAAGTTGACGCCCTTGACCACCCGACCGTCCTTGACGTCGAGACAGGGGATGACGCGGACCTTGAACATCCGAAGCTCCTGAACCTTCGTTGTGCGCTATGCCGCGGCACGCGCGCTACGGATCAGCGCCAGCGCGACCTTTGGATCGAGACGGCCATCGTAAAGGGCTCGGCCCGCAATCGCACCGGCGAGTTTACTGGCGCGTGGCGCCAGCAGTGCCTTCACATCGTCGATCGACGCAAGGCCGCCCGAGGCGATCACCGGGATAGAGATACGTTCGGCCAGCGCAATCGTTGCGTCCCAATTGATCCCTTTCAAGAGACCGTCGCGCGCGATATCGGTGAAGACGATGGCTGCGACGCCAGCATCCTCGAATCGCCTGGCGATATCGAGGGCGGCTACCTCGGAGGTCTCAGCCCAGCCTTGCACGGCGACCTTTCCATCGCGCGCATCGAGTCCTACCGCGACGCGAGCAGGAAATTTTCGCGCGGCACTCTTGACCAGCTCAGGATCGCGCACGGCCGCGGTACCGATGATGACGCGCGCGATGCCCTTGCCGAGCCAGGCCTCAACCGTTTTCAGGTCCCGGATGCCGCCGCCGAGCTGCACCGGCACGGTAACCGCCGCCAGCATCGCCTCGACCGCATCCGCGTTCATCGGCTTGCCGGCAAAGGCACCATCGAGATCGACAACGTGCAGATATTCGAATCCTTGCGCGGCAAAGCTCGTAGCCCGCGCCGCCGGATCAAGGTCGAACACGGTTGCGCGCGTCATGTCGCCCTGCTCCAGACGCACGCACTGGCCGTTTTTCAGATCGATCGCGGGAAACAGGATCATGGCGGTGAGCCTGCTCTCTCCCCGCATTCCGGGGATGAGATCAGTGAGACCGACGCGAAGGCGATCATCACGGCTTCCACCTCAGGAAGTTCGATATCAGCGCCAGACCGAAACGTTGGCTCTTCTCCGGATGAAATTGCGTACCGATGGCGGTGTCCCGGCCGACGATCGCCGTCACGGGTCCGCCGTAGTCGGCTCGCGCCAGCACGTCGGCCTGATTGGTTGCGTTGAGATGATAGGAGTGGACGAAATAGGCGTGGCGGCCCTTTGGCCCCAGTTCCAAACGTTCGAGCACCGGGTGCTCACCGACCGGATCGAGCGTGTTCCAGCCCATATGCGGGATCTTCAGATCCGCCTCACGCGGCGAAACCCTTTCCACCTCGCCCGCGATCCAGTTCAACCCTTCGGTCGTGACATGCTCCTTCCCGCGAGTAGCCATCAGTTGCATGCCTACGCAGATGCCGAAGAACGGCCGCGCCTTCTGTCGCACAACTTCCGTCATCGCCTCGATCATGCCGTCAAGCGAATCAAGACCACGTCGACAATCGGCGAAGGCTCCGACCCCGGGGAGCACAATGCGGTCGGCGCGAAATACCGTGTCGGGATCGCGGGTCACGACGATATTTTCCGGCACCTCCATGCTCCGGCTTGCGCGCTCGAATGCTTTCGCTGCGGAGTGCAGGTTGCCGGAGCCGTAATCAATAATGGCAACGCTCAACGCGATGCTCCCGGTTCCGGAAACAATCCAATAATGTCCTCGCGAGGCAGCGGTGGGGGCTTGGAGAAGGCCTGGCCCGGAACATCCCGCGTCGGTGGCGGCGCACCACGATCGACCGAGCGCGGATCGTCAGGCTGGCTGCGCTGCCTGGTCGTCCAGCGATCGAAGAAGCGCCGCTCTGCCGCCTCCTCGTCATCGGCAACGACGATATCGAGCTGCCGCCAGTTTCGTCGCGACAAGGTCCAGCGCTCGAGGCTCGCTGCCTCAAATCCGAGCAGCAGCGCAAGCAGGCAGTCGACGAGAAAAACCGCCGGCACTCCGACGGAGAGGCGGATCATCGCCACGTCCACGACGATCATCAAGACGACCCAGCCGACCAGTGCCAGCCATAGACGGTGCCAGGCCAGCCACACCACGCCGAACAGTGCCGCCCAGACATGAAAACCGTCGCGAACGAAGGTAAAGCGATCCGTGGCGCGCAGATCAACGTCGTTGGTGAGAGGGGCATGAACTGTATAAACCGGCATCATTACTCTCCGCCGACACACGAAGTCAGCCGCCGAGCTGACCCTTGGTTGAAGGCACCTCGCCCGCGGCCCTCGGATCGATCGCAACCGCCGCCCGCAGCGCCCTCGCCAGACCCTTGAAACAGGATTCGGCGATATGATGGCTATTCTCGCCATATAGGGTTTCGACATGCAAAGTCACGCCTGCGTTGACGGCGAATGCGTTGAACCACTCCCGCACCAGTTCAGTATCGAACTGGCCGACCTTGTCGCGCGGAAATTCGACCTTGAAAACCAGCACGGGCCGGCCGGAAATGTCGATGACGACCCGCGACAGGGTCTCGTCCATCGGCATATGGACGCTGGCATAACGGGTGATGCCGGCCATGGTCCCGAGCGCCTGCTTCACGGCCTGTCCGAACGCGATCCCGACATCCTCGGTGGTGTGGTGGTGGTCGATGTGAAGATCGCCGACCGCCTTGACGGAGATGTCGATGCGCGAATGGCGTGCCAAAAGATCAAGCATGTGGTCGAAGAAGCCGATGCCGGTCGCGACGTTGGCCACACCGGTTCCGTCGAGGTTCACGGTAACCTCGATATCGGTCTCCTTGGTCTTGCGCTTGATGGTCGCGCTGCGCATGGAAAATGCTTCCCTAGTGTCCTGAGTCGAAAGTTCGCATCATTGTGGCAGCACCCCCGTTTGCCTGATCCTGGCCCGAAACGCGGCCCTTGTAACAGGCTGCGGCCGCCTTCGCCACTGCAGGATGGCACCTTGCGAGCGGACTTCGGCTCATGGTGACTGAAATCCGTTCGCGCAGACGGCACGCCCCAAAGCGGCCGTGTTGTAACCCTGCCTGCCAGTTCCTAAATCTGGCCGGAAGCGAGGTACTCCATGCAAGTATCACCCAATGCCACGTCGGTCTGGCACGGCACCACCATCTTGACGGTCCGCAAGGGCGGCAAGGTGGTGATCGGCGGCGACGGGCAGGTTTCGATCGGCCAGACCGTCATCAAATCCAATGCCAAGAAGGTCCGCAAGCTCGGCAAGGGCGATGTCATCGGCGGCTTTGCCGGTGCGACCGCCGACGCCTTTACGCTGTTCGAACGGCTTGAGAGCAAGCTCGAGCAATATCCCGGCCAACTCACCCGCGCCGCGGTCGAACTTGCCAAGGATTGGCGCACCGATCGCTATTTGAGGCGACTGGAAGCGATGATGATTGTCGCCGACAAGGACGTTTCGCTGGTTTTGACCGGCACGGGCGACGTCCTGGAACCGGAAGCCGGCGTGATGGCGATCGGATCCGGCGGAAACTACGCCCTGGCAGCTGCTCGCGCATTGGTCGACACCGACAAGGACGCCGAGACGATCGTACGTCGCGCGCTGGATATCGCCGCCGACATCTGCGTCTACACCAACCGCAATGTGACGATCGAGACGCTGGGCGGCTGAGCATGACGGCCTACGCGTTTCGTCCGATGACGGCAGCCGACCTGCCAACGATCAAATGCTGGCTCGCGGCACCGCATGTTCGCCAATGGTGGCATGACCCTTGCGAACAATTCGAACTCGTGAGTGGCGACCTCGAGCATCCGGACATGGCGCAATTCATCGTCGCAGCAGATCAACGGGAGTTCGCTTATCTGCAGTGCTATAACCTGAGCGCCTGGCATACCGGCTTCGGCGCCCAGCCCGAAGGTGCGCGCGGACTTGACCAATTCATCGGCGAAGTCGACATGGTCGATCGTGGCCACGGCTCAGCCTTCATCAGGGTTTTCACTGACCGGCTGCTCACCTGCGGTACGCCGCGCGTCGTCATTGATCCCGAGCCTGCCAACACACGGGCGATCCGGGCTTATGAGAAGGCAGGATTTTTCCGTGACCGCATTGTCGACACACCGGATGGTTTGGCGCAGCTGATGATTCGCGATCGGTAACGAAACATTTGACCGATTACCGGTTCTTAATGAGATACGGCTTGTTCCCGCGGTTTTTTCAACCTACCTAGAGCGTCATGACCGACTTTTCTCCCCGTGAAATCGTATCCGAACTTGACCGCTTCATCGTCGGCCAGGCCGACGCAAAGCGCGCGGTGTCGATTGCCTTGCGCAACCGTTGGCGGCGCCAACAGCTTACCGGCACCTTGCGCGAGGAAGTGCTGCCGAAGAATATCCTGATGATCGGACCGACCGGTGTCGGCAAGACCGAGATTGCGCGGCGATTGGCTAAACTCGCGGGCGCGCCGTTCATCAAGGTCGAAGCCACCAAATTCACCGAGGTTGGCTACGTCGGCCGCGATGTCGAGCAGATCGTGCGCGACCTTGTCGAAGTCGCAATCGCTCAAACCCGTGAGAGAAAGCGCAAGGATGTGCAGGCTCGCGCGCAACTGGCCGCTGAAGAGCGCGTGCTCGATGCGCTGGTGGGGGCCAATTCCAGCGCTGCAACGCGTGATTCGTTTCGCAGGAAACTGCGCGCCGGCGAATTGAACGACAAGGAGATCGAGATCGAGACCCAGTCCTCGGGCGGAATGCCGATGTTCGAAATTCCGGGAATGCCCGGCGCGCAGATGGGCGCGATCTCGATTGGCGATATATTCGGCAAACTCGGCGGCCGCACCAAGACCCGCCGCCTGACCGTTGCGGGCTCGCACGAGATTCTTGTCAACGAGGAATCCGACAAGCTTCTGGACAATGATCAACTCGTACAGGAATCGATCGCGGCGGTCGAGAATAACGGCATCGTCTTTCTCGACGAGATCGACAAAATCTGCGTTCGCGACGGCCGGGTCGGCGGCGACGTCTCGCGCGAGGGCGTGCAGCGCGACCTGTTGCCGTTGATCGAGGGCACGACGGTATCGACCAAGCACGGCGCGGTCAAAACCGATCATATCCTGTTCATTGCATCCGGCGCGTTCCACATCGCCAAACCATCGGACCTGTTGCCTGAGCTGCAGGGGCGCCTGCCGATCCGCGTCGAGCTGGCAGCACTTACCCGCGACGACATGCGGCGCATCTTGACAGAGCCCGAGGCATCGCTGATCAAGCAATATGTCGCGCTGATGCAAACCGAGGGCGTCACGCTCGATGTCACCGACAGCGCCATCGATGCGCTTGCCGACATTGCGGTGGCCGTCAATTCCACAGTCGAGAATATCGGCGCGCGACGGCTTCAGACCGTAATGGAGCGCGTGCTCGATGAGATTTCGTTTGCCGCTCCCGACCGCAACGGCGAGACCGTCCGGATCGACGCGGATTATGTGCAGAAACACGTCGGCGATCTCGCCAAGAATGCCGATCTCAGCCGGTTTATCTTGTAGCCCCGCCGTCCTGGCTCACGTGGGCGCAGACAAACGGCCCCGCGAGCGCGATCGGCTGATACTCTGCCACGTTGCGCCCTCTGCGCCCGTCATGATAGTTGGCATCTGAATTGGCCGCTGGTTCAGGGGACCGGATGAATCTGCAAGTGCGGGGGGACCCCTGGCGGTGGATGCTCGTCGTTAACGCCGCCGTGCTGATCGGGGTGTTTCTCCATAAAATAACGCTTCCGCCTTACGTCCCCTATATCCACCTTCTGGTCGACTATCATTTCGGCCTCACCAAGCGCGCGCTGATCGGTGCCGCTGTCGCGCTTTTTTCGCAGCCGGTTCCGGTGTGGTTGGTGTTTGCGCTAAGCGGCGCGGTCTGGCTCGTTACCGCCCTCCTGTTCGCAAGATTGTTCCGGCGAACCTTCGGGTTCGGCAAGGCGCACATGCCGTTGTTCGTATTCATGGCGGGCTCGCCGTTCTTTCTGAAAAACTTCATGCATACGCTGGGGCATTTCGATATTTACGGCTGCGCCTTCGCGATTGGTTTGCTGATGCTGCCGGCAAGCTCGATGTTTTTCGTGCTGCTGGCAGCGGCCGCGTCAATGATCCTTATTCTGATTCATCACATTCATCTTCTGATGTATGTGCCGACCATCGCTGTCATCGTCTTGTTGCGTCACTACCTGGCGCGCGGTTTTGACCGGCAAAATGTGACGCTCGGCGTAGTTGCCCTGCTTTGTGTCGGCCTCTTGTTTTTCGTAGCCCAGTTTCTCGGAACGATGGCGGTGTCCGAGGCGGAATTGGTCCGCTATCTCGAAGGCCGAATGGCCGATCCCAGCCGCACCGACCTTCTGAGATTCAGTTTCATCTGGTATCAGCCGCTTGCCAAGGAAATCTCCGATACCTGGCAACGCATGCCTTCGAACATCCTCGGGGTGCCCGTTTTCGTGTCTCTGGTCTGGCTGCATTCGCCGCTCTGGCGATATTTCGCCGACCTGATCCGTTCGCTTGCCGATGATTCGCATCGGCGTATCGTCGTCGGGGCAATCGCGGCCATGAGCGCAGCCTATCTGATCATGTTTGTGATCGTGTTCGACTATTCTCGATGGGTTTCGAATTGGGCGGTGTGCCTGTTCCTGATACTGCATGCAGTCAAGGCGCTGCCGGTCTCGCAAGAAGTGCCGCCACCCTCGGGCAACGATCGAAAGACAGTTATTCTCGGGTGGATCGTAACGTTGATCCCCCGCGTCGGCATCGCCCGGCCCTTTTGAAAGCTAAAACCTCGTTCGCCGAATGCGAACGTAAAGTGCGCCCTCCCCGCCATGGCCGATATGCGCTTCCTCAAATCCGACCACGAGCGCGCGGAATTCCGGTTGGCTCAGCCATTGCGGCACTTGGCGGCGCAGTACGCCTCGCTCGGTCCCCGAGCCCATGTTGCCCTTGCCGGTGATGACGAGGACGAAGGTGAGGCCATCGAGATGCGCGCGCTGCAGGAAAACAGAGAGTGCGCGGTGCGCATGCGCCTGCGTCATTCCATGCAGGTCGAGCCTTGCTTCGATATCGCTGCGTCCGCGCAGGAGTTTCGAACGTTCGCGGCGGCCAAGCGGCACCAGAGGCGGTGGTGTGGGCCTTGCCGCCCTCGGTACGGCGGCCTTCTTCATAGCAGCGGATTTTGCTGTACCGACCTCGCGACCGGACGACGCGGTCTCCGGCGTTTTGACGCGAGACTTCTTCCTGAGTGGTTTTATCTGTTTGGCGACGCTTTCCCACAAGACGCGCTCTTCTTCGGACAAAGCGCGGCCGTGGCGTTGCGACGACCGCAATTCCGGGATCAGAAATCGGGGCGGTCGTTTCATGGTTCGTTTTGGTGGGGACGGAAGCGGCCGCCTCGACGCCCGCCGCGGCCAGGCTTGATGCCGGGCCGCGCCTCCGGCAACGGCACCTTGCCGCTTAGGGACGGCGCAAGGTTGCGTGCAGATTCAACGCCGCCGGCCGCCGGTTTGGTGGAGGACGCGGCAGAACCTTCGGTGGATTTTGCGCCACTTGTCAGGTCTTTGGACCGATCCTTCAAGGAATCGACCTGCGGAAACAGCTTTGCAATCTTTTCCGATGGCCGCGGGTCCGGCACAGGCATATTGCGCCCGCGGGCAACAGGATCGAGGCTCTTGGGCACCAGCATCACGAAGTGCATGTTGTGGCGAAAGCGGCCGGACACCCGGCCGGCATCGGAGCCTGTGCCATAGTAGATATCGGCACGCGCCGGTCCCATAATTGCCGACCCCGTGTCCTGTGCCACCATCAGGCGGTGGAACGGCGTCCTTGATTGTTCGGATTCGATGGGCAGTTCACCTTCGATGAAAAACGGTGTGCCGTAAACATGCAGCGACCGATCGACTGCGATCGACCGGCCCGGCGTCAGCGGCACGCCCTGTGCGCCTACCGGCTCATCCTTATCCGAAAGCGACACCACGCGGAAGAATACGTAGGACCTGTTCTGGCGCCGCAACTCCTGCGCGCCGTCGGGATTCTGATCCATCCATTCCCTGATCTTCTGCATCGACATCTGCTCCTTCGGGATGATGCCGCGGTCAATAAGGATCCGGCCAACGGGAGTGTAGGGATAGCCGTTGTGGGCGTCGTAATTAATGCGGATGGTCGAGCCGTCCTGCAGACGAACCCGCGCCGAGCCCTGGATTTGCGCGAACAGAAGGTCGGTCTGATCCTTGAGCCAGCAAATCTCAAGGCCGCGGCCTGCGATCACGCCGTCCTCGATCTCGGCCCGATCGTAATAGGGCACGAGCTTGCGTCGCCCGATCTTGCGAAATACCTGCCCTTTGTTGGGCAGGCCAACTGCAGCCTGATTGAATCCGCGCACGAACAGATTCGAGGGGCGGCGATAGACGGGGACGTTATAGACGTCGGTCTGGCTCTGCGACCCGTCGATGACCGGCTCATAGTAACCCGTGACGAAGCCCGCTTCTTCCCCAAGTCGCGAGATTCGTAACGGCAGAAAATGTTCCTCGAAAAACGCCCGCGCCTTCGCACCATCGGTGATATCGAGGGCCTTGGCAGCCCGGCAGGGCTCGCGCAACGACGTGCCGAGCGCCCTGCCATCGGCGGAAGACGACTGCTGTTGCGAAATCGACTTGCAGCTGACGCGGAAGGCCTTGTAGGCCTGCAAATGATCGTCTGCGCTCCAGCCGGCAATATCCCTCCAGGCAACCGGCTGATATTGGCCGCCGCTGATCTCGAGCGGCCACTCAAGTCGTGGATAAGGGATGGCGCGGATCGAGTGCGGTCTTGCTC
>Ga0210406_10007424_pt1 | contig 11140 bp, 11 predicted proteins | sample IncBWC30MmetaG_FD_155454 | JGI IMG/M metagenome (GOLD analysis project Ga0210406, IMG submission 155454) | Forest soil microbial communities from Barre Woods Harvard Forest LTER site, Petersham, Massachusetts, United States - Inc-BW-C-30-M | ecosystem: Environmental > Terrestrial > Soil >... | reverse complement strand
CGAACGGAGGACGCAACGGCAACCATGGCCAGGCTACGAGAAGCCAAACTCGGCCGACAGATGGCGGCGGGAACCGTCACGCGCAAACCGCAAAGTCTACCGACTCGGCGGCTGCTGGCTGCGGGGGCGATCTGGACGCGTGCATTCTGGGATTGGAGAAAGCCGTAGGCAGTGCTTTCTATCAAAACATCCTGCGCGAGTACGGACGGGTCAATCAGCCCAAGCTGATCCGCGACGCAGCCACCAAACGGAAGGTCCTGAAGATGCTGGAATCAGCAACACGCGGCTTTGACCGTCTTGAGGCCGTCACCAAACGGCTTGAGCCGAACGCAGTTGACGCTCTTCTGGCAAAGCTGCAAGCCCCTTCGCTCAGAGAGATCGCGGACATCAAAACCCTGCAAACCGTCGTCCTCGGACTCGAAGAACTCGCTGGTCCAACTCAGCCACACGCAGCCCAAAGAAACACACGTCAACCTTTGGGGAGGAACGATGCGCAACGTGCCGATCGAGCAATCTGCAAGTGAGATTCCCTCGATGCTGCCGCTGGTCATTGAATCCAATCCCAATGCTGCCGTCTCAGAGGCTGGCAGTCTGGCGCGTAGTTCTTCTCGCAAATTGATTGAGCAAGGCCAGTTGTCGCTGTTCTGACGAGCCTATCTAAGGCGAACTGCGAGCTTACCGTTTAGAGTTCAACCCGACCGACCAGGGCGATCTACACTGGCTCCAGCATGCAGATTCCGTGGTACATCGGCTGGCCGATCGCAATTGCGCTTGGTGTCGGCGTTCTGTTGATGGTTGCGAGCCGCGCTGCCTATTACCCGACCAAGTATCCGAGCGGATTTTGGGAGCTGCAGGGCAAACTGGGCGCCAAGGATGTCTGGCTTGTCACCTCTGATGGCGTCCGGCTTCACGCGTGGTGGGTTAGGGCGCCACAGGCTTCTCTCGTCACACTTTATTTGCACGGGAATGCGGGAAACCTGACTCACCGTTTTTTGCCAATCCGAGAAATCACCGCCGCCGGCTCGTCGGTTTTGATGCTCGATTACCGGGGCTATGGGAAGAGCGCAGGCTCTCCAAGTGAACACGGCCTGTATGCGGATGCCGATGCAGCATACCAGTATTTGCTGAATCATGGGTATGGTGCCCGACACATAGTCCTGCAGGGCGAATCGCTGGGCACCGCCGCTGCTGTGGATCTTGCATCCAGAAAAGAGTGTGCTGGTGTGGTGCTCGAAGCCGCATTCACATCAGGGAACGACATGGCCAACAGGGTCCTGCCCGTCATTGGCCCGCTACTGTTTCGGGGTTTCGACTCGAAAAAGAAGATCGCCAAAATCCGCGCGCCGCTGCTGTTCTTCCACGGCGACCGCGACGACATCGTACCGTTGAAACTCGGTCGCAGCTTGTTCGAGGTCGCAGCCGCGCCGATGTGGTTCATGGAAATTCCTGGGGCGGGACACAATGATCTGGTTGAGAGAGCAGGATCGAGTTATCGCGAGAGGCTACATGAATTCTACGGCCATGTGCAATAACGGGCCCGGAATGCCGTCCGGAAACGGGCTTCATGGAGACTAACTTGATGTCCACGAAGCCGACTTCGAGATGATCGTCGGGCGCCGGATCCGTCGGATGAAACAGGTAAGAGTGTTGCATATGCTGTGCAACAGAAACATCGAACGGCAATCTCAACACTTTCTCGAGAGCGACTCTACCATCCATAGAGCTTACTTGCGTTGTCGCTCAAAACCATGTGGGCGATCGAGGTCGCCTGCGCTCGGGTGATCTCGCCGTCGCGGAGCATGCCAGTCAGCGCCAATGCGAGCGCGCTACGCCCTCCTTCCACAGTCTGGTATCCAATTTCCTCCCAGTCGATCTGTGGCGTGCCGGGAAACAGGTCGGTGCCGAACATGACTCTCTCGGGATAGGACTCCAGCATGTAGCGGATTGCCTGGGACATGTGATGAGGCGCGATGATCCAGGTCTGCTCGGAAAAGTCGGCGTAGACGTTCGGCTTCATCAGCAGGGAGGGCACGAGTGTGTCGTAGTTGCCGGCACCGGCGTGAACCATGACGAAGTTGGTCTTGCGCAGCGACGGGTCATTGAACAGTGACTCCAGAAGTACGGGGTTCGAGCCTTGCAGGTTAAAGTAGCCGCCACAGCCTCCACCGGTGTGAAAATGCACCGGCATATGGAGACGCCCGGCTTCACGCGCGATGTAGAGCATCAGGTAATCCTGCAGGAGCTTGTATTGTGCCCCGCCGGGAACTCCGCCCTTCACATAGTGTTGGTAGATCGCCTGGGCTTGGGCCTCGTCGGCAGGTGAGAAGTCAAGCGAGCGCAGATAGGCCGCCTCGAATTTGATGGCGACGGCACCTTGCTTCCTTTGTGCTTCCAGGAGCGGCGTCACGACTTGCGAAGTGTACTCCGCGAGCGTGGCGGGAAGCGCGGACACGCCAATCTGCTTCAAATAGCGCTGGCGCAGCATTTCTTCCCGACTAAAGAAGATCTTGCGATCCGGCGACTGCTCCGCCAGGGCGGTGTTGCTTAGGGGGAAGAGAAGCGTGTCATCGAAAGGTACCCAGCGGAAGCGCGGCGGAGCCTGCCCTCGTCCAAGGGCAATACGGTTGGCCAGCTCGATCTCGATGCCAAGTTGGTCGAGCACCCAGTTGGGGTAGTTATTGCCTTGCTCTTTCTGGATGCGCCGTTTTGTGGCGAGCAGGTCCTTAATGTGATCCGGGCTGGCGTCGTCGTACGGGTAGTGCCAAAGGGCTTTCCAAGCTTGCAGGTAGATGGGATTACCTTCCCGCAGCGTGGCTGGAGGATCCGTCGGCTCAAGCGGGTCGCAAGGCAGAGCATCAAAGTCATCGTCCTTCTCTCCGGGGTTGACCAGCGCCGGCGGATGGGCGTGATTGTCGATGATCCTCATCTGACGGATCTCGGTTAGCAAGGCAGGATCGGGGACCGGAGCGTTGTTCTGCGCAATCAACGAGAAGCAGACGAGAAACAGGCTGACGCCAAGTAAGCAGCTCTTCTTCATGCTGTGAGAGTTTAGCTGGGATTTGCTTTTTGAATCTCAAAACGAGCTCGCCTTACCCCTCAGGTGGCGACGCCAATCCGATACGGCCCACTTTCCAGCCTGTCTTGCCCTGCGTTGTGGTCTTCCAGTCAGCCGTCGTTCTTTCCCTCGAGACTCCAGAATTCAGAACCAGCTCTTTAGGAATTGCTATGGAACAGTCATACCCGAGCCAAATCCGCCCAGTCTGTCCGACAACCCCGTACGTCGCCAGTGATGGTTTCAAAGCCCAGATCCGGCGGAAATACGTCTTCGCCGATCAGATCGACCAGCTCATCCGAGAGGTTTATATCGGTCATCGAGACGCGAGGACGCGACCGGGCATCAGGGTTCTGGCTAAGAGAGTCGGCATTCCGCACTGGGCGCTGAAAAAGCGTGCTCGCGAGTTGGGGCTGGCGCGAACCAAAGAACTGCCCTGGACCGATCTAGAGCTGGCGATTCTTTCCCGACACGCGTGGATGAGCGACGAGCGAATCCGTCTGAAGCTGAAGGCGGCCGGATACTCTCGCACGGTAACCGGAATCCATCTCAAGCTGAGGCGGATGAGGTTCAAGCATGACGGGAGCTTTTATTCTGCAAGGGGTCTCGCACAAGCTTTGGGAGTTGATTCCCACGTCGTGACGTGGTGGATCAAAAGCGGTCATCTGAAAGCCAAGCGTCGCGGCACCGCGCGAACTGAGCTACAGAACGGAGATATTTATCTCATCCACCAGAAAGACGCGCGCCGCTTCATCCTCGAACACCCCACCGACATTGACCTGCGCAAAGTGGACCAGCTCTGGTTCCTCGATCTGATTACCAACGGACTTGTTCGCGCCGCTTGAGATTCATAGCCACTTAACTGCCTGATTGCAGGAACTAAAGAGTTCGATGCTGTCAGGCGCCGAGCCGCCGGAAGCGGCACAACCAACTCGGGAGAGTCGCAGGCCTCGTTTGCCTGCTGCCTCTCCCGATTTTCATTTGGAGGAGATACCATGCAAGAGACAAACCTTATCGCGCAGGAGCAGCCAGTTGGGGTCTTAACAGCCCAAGTACCGGCGCCCGCTTCGACGATGACGCTGTGCTCCTACGGCACGAAGCTGACTCGGGAACAACTCGCCCGGGTGGCAACGCCGGCGGCCACGGCAACCCACAAACCCATTCCGCATATTGCCGTTGTCGATAAGCTAATCGAAGCTCTTGGCTTCCGGCAAATCGGCGTGGTGCAGGAAGAATATGCCGTTTCATCCGATGGGATGCGGATGTTCGGTGTGATGGATTTGAGTTCCGGCTGCGATGGCTGCCGGTTCGCCATCGGCCTGAGGAACAGCCATGACAAGTCCTTCCGGCTCTCATGCACGGTTGGCCTGAGAGTCTTCGTGTGCGAGAATCTCGCGTTTCACGGGGAATACACTCCCGTTTTGGCTAAGCATTCCAAGCACTTCTCACTGGACGACAGCTTGGCCATCGGCGTCGACCGGATGCAGCGAAACTTCGGACCGCTGAAGCAACAGGCGGACGAGTGGCGGGCCATGCAGTTGTCGACGGCTGCGGCCAAGCTGCTGATCTACCAGGCGTTCATCGAGGAGGAGTCTGGGTTTCCCAAGCACCTCGCGCGGCGTGTGCACGAGCTGTACTTTCGGCCCGTGCACGAGGAGTTCCAGCCGCGAACCATGTGGAGCCTGTCGAACGCGTTCACCAGCGCGTTCAAGGAGCTGGAGCCGATCCCGCAGTACAAGGCCACGGCGAAGCTGGCGGGCTTTCTGCAGTCGGTCCGTCCTCAGTAGCGCCTACCAAAAACACAGACATACGGTCCCGGCGTCCTACTGCCAGCCTCGGCCTTTTGGGAATGTGGCGAGGCGGGGGACCGTATGCTGCTGGCCGATGAACGCGGATCAATGCCGGCATCTCGGAGGCCTACCGTGAAGCACCGTCAGAATGAAACCGAACTAGACGCGAAGCGATGACTGCTTCCACCGGCATTAGCCTCGGACTTACGGGTAGCACTTGTCCTAAGACACTCTCACGACCTTCGCCTGAACGAGGTGAGGTCTGTGGGATCTTTGCGGTCGATCGTGTATCCAATCGCGCCGTACCCTTCAGTCGGCGCTCATACATTCTTGCCAACATCGGAACTAAGCGAAGCTCCACAGGAGGTCTATCCGTCCGAAGCCCGACTTTCCGGTTCTCTGAGGAACGCAGAGTTTCCTCGGAATTGATATGGCACCACTGTTGCGAGTCCTGGTAACAACGGATCTAGAACATTTTCCAGCCATCCAATTGAAAGACGATTAGCAGAGAATAGCTCCTGGGGAATCCATCAATGGACTGGGGCACATTAATTGCCAACCGGGCTCGGGATTCCGGTGTTCTCCGAGTTGACGATCTGACTCGCGAGTTGGGGGTTTCCGAAGTCGCTGGCGGGAACGCGCTTCGCCGAGAGGCGGTGCGCGGTGTTGTCGGGCATCTCTTGCGGGGGTGATACCATCCGGTGATACCATCTTTTGTTAGCATTGTTCTGACCCGCTCCACCGCCCTCTCTCTACCCTCTCCGCCACTGCGCAGGTGATACCAGTGATACCGTTTTTGGTGGAATTTGAGCCAAAAGGAGAAACTGCAGATGTTCAGTTCCACTACGTTAAAAGGCTGTAAGTTATTGCAAATAATAAAGTTTATGGCTAACTTACTGATGCGGTCCAACTTGGCAATTTCCGTGTTTTTTGAATCCCCCCCTCTCCGCCAGATACCTCAAGTACAGTTATCGCTAAGATGTCTGCGTGACAAGTGTTGGAAGCGAAGCTGGATGTGTTCCCCGAAAAAGGCCCTCGAATTTAGCTCGGCACTGAGATGGCTGGCAGTAAGACTGGACCGGAAATTCTGGGGCCATTTCGCGTGCGTGAGCTTTGCGCTTGCGGTATTTGGGTTGTTTTCCAATTTCGCTCTGGCCCAAACAACCCCAGAAGGAAAGTCACAGCAGACGGCCGCTCCCGCACAAGGATTGCAACAGGGGACAGTTCCGACTTTTCAAGCGCATGCCGACCTGGTGCTTATCCCGGTGACCGTCACCGATAACTTGAACCGGTTCGTGCTCGGGCTTCAGAAACAAGACTTCCAGTTGTTCGAGGATGGGGTCGAGCAGAACATCTCGCTTTTCTCTGGCGAAGACGCGCCTCTCTCGTTAGGCATGCTGTTCGATAAAAGCACTAGCATGGCCTATAAGCTTGGATCGTCTCGCGATGCTGCCACGCAACTACTGACTGCGCTGAATAAAGAAGATGAAGCGTTTCTCGTAGAGTTCGCGGACATTGCCAATTTATCGGTCGGATTCACGGCCCGTACAGAAGAGATTCGGAGCGCTCTGAAAAGTGCCAAGGCAAGTGGTCAGACTGCACTTCTTGATGCTATCGAAACTGGTCTCGTCGAAATGAAAGACGCAAAGAATTCCCGCAAAGCAATCGTGGTCATTTCTGATGGCGGCGATAACCGCAGCCATTACACCGCGGCGCAGATTGAATCGCTGGTTCGCGAAGCCGATGTGCAAATCTATGTCATGGGCGTTTTCGAACCAGTCTTTACCTCCGCGCTGACTCCTGAAGAGATATCCGGTCCACGCCTGCTGTCCGAGATCGCGACGCAAACAGGCGGGCGGGCCTTTGCAGCCTCGGCTCCAGCCGATATGCCAAGCGTCGCAACCCGAATAGCGGTCGAGCTACGCAATCAGTATGTGCTTGGGTACTACCCTAAAAATAAAGCTAGAAATGGAAGATATCGCAACGTGGAGGTAAAGATTTCGCAGCCTCCCGGTATTGGTTCCCTTCTCAAAGTGCATTGGCGACTCGGATACTACGCCCCCGGGCAGTAATGGGCTTTTGGCTAGCGCGGTGAGATCGGCCGAGCTCCTGCCGCAGGGGCAGCCGGGCGCGCGGGCATCGCGCCCACAGGACTGGGACGAGCAGTAACGGGACCCACAGGGGCCGGGCGCGGAGCAATGGGTTGTACCGGTAATGGCCGCGGAATAACCGACTGCACTGGCATCGTACTCCCGATAGCCGAGTGCGGGGAGCGAAGTGGGATGGCGAGAGAGCCTCCCGCATATGTCGGAACAATGGAGATTGGGGACACCCCGGAGCGGACCGTCGCCGGTAGCAAAAGCAAGTACGTGTAATTCGGAAAATAGGTGTAGCCGGGCAGATAAATGGAGTTGAACCCGGGCTGGTACGTGCTCAAGGGACCATAAACGCCGGATGAAGCGGGCGAAACGGAAGAAAGACCGAGCATCGGGAAAGAGGTAAAACTGTCGAGGCCAAGAGTTGCCACGCTCAGCGAAGCAGGGTCTTGGATATTCGCTGCGATGGCGTTATCGGCGGAAATGGATTGCTGGCGGCCTTCTGCCCAAATACCAAGCATATCGTGAGGGTGGTCAGTGAATCGATCGGGCACGAGCACCTGCGCTAAGGGCACAGACATCCCTTGGGAAACCAATAACGCGTCGCTCTTGCTGCCTCCTGATACTTCTGCTTTACCCCGGATAACCCGTAAACGCGCTGGATCAGAATCAATGCGGTAGAGGCCCTGCTCGGGGAAGCGCATGCTCCAACTCTTGTAAAGCAACGTTATCGACATTGCAGCTGTTGGCTCCGCCGAATCAACCATTGCCGACCCTGAGAGTAATTCGACCCGAGTATCAGAGAGCTGGTTCGCAAGCATGCGGATGGCGGTGTGATCTCCAACGCGGAGGAAGACCCCGGGCGTAAGCAGCACCTCCGCCCGGCCTTGCTCGGTACGAAGTTCACCGCCCTGGGGTACGGTCGAAAACTTTCCCAGATGCGATTCCAGAAGCTGGTCGCCCAGGTAAACTGATCCCTCAAAGTAATGGACTACTCCCGAGTGGGTGGAGATGACCGATTGTCCGTAAAGAGGGCACACAAGGAGGGGAATTACTGCAAGGAGGCAAAACGCGTTTAAGCGACCGCGGAACATAAAACGGCCTTCGACAACTATCCGCCCATTCTCAATTCCCGTCAAGCTTCAATGGCGACACACTGCAATGCCCAGCTCTTTGGGTTGCTTGTCGCTGACGGGAGCAGGGGCGTGCATCATCAGGTCGACGGCTTTGGCTGTTTTCGGTAACGGAGCCACTTCGCGCAGGCTGTCGGCGTCGGCGAGGATCATGACCATGCGATCGAGGCGGCATGTCTCCCGAGGACCAGCTGGCGCGCTTCGGCATCTTCCCCGACGCGCTGCAATACGGCCCGCCTCCGCAGGGAGCCATCGCGCTGGTGAATGCGGATGGACCCCAAAAACCCAGCTCGATGGGGGCACCACGTCGTCGGCCACGAGCCGGCGCATCGTGTTTGGGCTGAGGTGCCAGCGCTTGGCCAGCTCGCTGGCGCTATAGTGCTGATCGGGCGCGATGCCGGTGCCTTCAGGCTCCCGGGCGACATTCACTCGTTTCAGTGACGTGTGCCGCAAGCCCGAGTGACAAAGGCAAGACTCAAACTGAGACACTGCCAGAATCTCAGCAAGCGCTCGGCACCGACTCCTGCTAACTAACGATTGGTGTGGATACCACATAACCGCTCCTTGCTGGGTCGGGTCGGAGTGGGCTGGAGATGCGCCGAAGCTGCGCATCCGGTTCCAGGACAATTCTGAGGCATTTCGGAGCTCCGCTCAGCGTTCGGGGGCCAGTTTGGCAGCGGGCTGGCTTAGCAACGCTGGTTTAGCAGCGCGATTGGGAGTGCTTCGACGGAGATGCCGGAAAAGACTCAGCCCGCGAGATACGAGAATATTTTACCTCCGACTTCAGCAACTGGAAGGACCACGACTCGTATCAAACTTCAAAACCATTTGGTTCGGGAAACTCGGTTCGGTCGAGACGAGGGCGATCCGCGCATCCAGCCTTCAGAATCTCTGATGACCGTTTGACCGTGGCCCCACCGCAGACCGGGGCATAGATTCGGCATAGCCGTACCGAGGGTGCGGCAACATTTAAGCCGTACCGCTCGGGGTCTCCTAGCGGGCCCCGCCTTGCTTGTCCGAGTTTGAGCGTTTGGGTCGTATATTTTGGTTGATATGGAACATCCTGTTCGGGTCGTACTTCGCCTCGGTGGCTGCTAGCCGCTTGTAGTTATCGCCATAAGTCGCCTTTATCAGATCCTCGCCCTCCTCCCTCTGCAGCCGGAGGAGCCTAAGTGAACTTCATGATGGCGCTTACAGCCGCGATCAAGCACAATCCGCAGCCGCAGGTTTATTGCTTGTGCTCTTGGTTCGCGCAGGTACTAGTCTTGAAATCTGGAGCCAGTATCCGATGAAGAACCGCGACATCCAGGCAACTTGGAAGTATCACGATGACACGAAGCACTCCTATTGGAGTATTCGCGAGAATCCTCACTTTCTGGACTGGGAGAATCGGCCACAGCCTTTCAAAATCTATCCGAAGATAGAACCGTTTCCGCTGCCGCGGGACATGCCGCAAACAGGGGTAGCCGCGCTCTCCGCGATCTCAGAGCCAGTGCCCTGGGCACGGGCCGATTCGGTCCCAAGCCTTCGGGAACTGACGCGCATCCTATACTTCTCGGCAGGGATCACTAAAGAGCGTTCATTTCCGGGGGGAGAAGTCTACTTTCGCGCCGCAGCCTGTACGGGAGCTCTCTACGAGATTGAACTGTACGTCATGACTGGCGATCTCCCGGACTTGGACGCCGGCGTGTATCACTTTAATCCGGCGGATGTATCGCTACGGCTCTTGCGAAAGGGTGATTTTCGCGGGAATTTGGTACGGGCGACGGCGATGGAACCGGCAGTGGCTCGAGCCCCCGCCATGATCATCTGCACGGGAACGTATTGGCGAAACGCTTGGAAATACCGGGCCCGCACCTATCGCCATTTCGGGTGGGACAGCGGTACCTTACTGGCAAATTTGCTGGCGGTTTCTGCAGCTTCAAGACTGCCGGCCGAAATCGTGCTCGGATACGTGGACAGCAAGGTAAACCGACTGCTTGATCTCGATACGCGGTGTGAGGTTTCCCTTTGCCTAGTGCCGATCGGACGCACATCCGAGAGCTCACTGCCATACCCGAAGGAGGCTCCAGCGCTCGGCCTGGAGACAATTCCTCCGTCGAGAAATGAGGTTGAGTATCCCGCCATGATCCAGATGCACGACGCATCTTCGCTTGAGTCCGAAGAGGAGGTAGCTCACTGGCGCGGAAAGCAACTGATCATCCCAGCTTCCACTCTGGCTGGTGAAGGGGTGCGGCTGCAGCCGATGCCGCGTGAAGAACAACCGAAGGACACTATCGAGCAGGTGATCCTGCGCCGCGGCTCAACACGAGTGTTCGACAAGACAGCATCCATTACATTGGAACAACTCTCAACCATTTTCGACTGTGCCACCCGAGGTCTTGCGGCTGACTTTCTTGAGCCTCCCGGCGCGCAACTCAACGATCTTTATCTGATCGTGCATTCAGTGCAGGCGCTCGAGCCGGGCGCTTACTTCTTCGACCGTGAGCGGAACTCTTTGGAGCTTCTAAAAGGAGGGGAATTCCGGGGCGCAGCGTACCACCTGGGCCTGGAGCAGGATCTTCCCGCGGACGCCTGCGTGGACATCTTTTTTCTTGCTGATTTGAGGGTCATCCTGGATCGATACGGGAACCGCGGCTATCGCGCCGTCCAGCTGGAGGCGGGCGCTATCGGCGGCAGGATGTACCTGGCCGCATATGCCCAGAGCTTAGGTGCGACCGGATTGACCTTCTTTGATGATGACGTGATCGACTTCTTCTCGCCGCACGCGGCAGGCAAGGCCGCCATCTTCCTGCTCGCAATTGGGAAACCGATGAAACGCAAAACACAATAGCGAAATGCTGCCTGGTATGCTCCAAAGGGGCTCTGACTGAACTAGTCTCCTGTCTTGGCTAATTCTTGACAATTGCTTCCTTGCAGCGGCGCACCTTGTCCAGAATGACATCCGCTGTGGCTTTCCAAACGAACGCTTTGGGTTGGTCGTTCCAGCTCGCGAGCCATGCGTAGATGGCGCGTTCCAGTTCGTCGACGGAATGGAAAGTGCCGCGACGAATCATTTTATCGGTGATG
>Ga0210406_10007422_pt1 | contig 11141 bp, 11 predicted proteins | sample IncBWC30MmetaG_FD_155454 | JGI IMG/M metagenome (GOLD analysis project Ga0210406, IMG submission 155454) | Forest soil microbial communities from Barre Woods Harvard Forest LTER site, Petersham, Massachusetts, United States - Inc-BW-C-30-M | ecosystem: Environmental > Terrestrial > Soil >... | reverse complement strand
AGATTGCTCACTCCCACGAAATATCGAAGGAGGTTGGGAAATGTCAAAAGGCGAGAAGGGGTCTTTCTCCTCGTAATCGTCCTCGTCGTCGAGACTTTTCCAGCAGTGTTTTTCGACCCACGCCTGACCAAAGCCCTTAGCAAATAGTTCTGTAGGCAACATCGCTGTGATGTGGCGTCAAAAATGTAGACAGGTGCCCGAGTTTCGTCCCGGAGGGACTAGATGAAGATAGCATGGCAGTTCACTGCCTGGAATGCGTTTACAAAAAAGACCCGTCCCGTAGGGCACGGTCTGAGTTGGTCTACTGACAGGTTCACCATTCAAGGTTGAGCAACGTTCCTTCCCGCCCAATCATACCGTTCCCTACGGGACGGGTTCGGTTTCTTGCATCCCCTGGCAGTAAACTGCCAGGCTACCATCACTCGGTCCCTGAGGGACAGAACCTTCGGACACCTGTCTACATCTTTGACGCCACATCACATCAACGAATCGAGGACAGCCTGCCCGACATAGCCTCCCGGCCTGTCCGACGAAGCTTCCTGGAGCCTAAGCGACAGGGCGAAGTCGGAAGTCTAAACGACAGAGCGAAGTCGGGAGGACGATTACGAGTTGCGCTCCCTCGGAGCCGCCACTTCCAGAAACGAAATGGCGACTCCATTTTTTACCAAGCAGCCGCGGACCTAAAACAACGGCTGTGTCCCTTCGATCTTGACGGCTTGAAGCTCATCAGGATTAAGGCCGAGCAGCTCCAGAATCGTCGGGGCGATCTGGGTGGTCTCGACCGGGGTGGTGACATTCAACCCAGGAGTCGCTCCGGCCCAGGTGACCAGGATCGGAACGTTCCGATCCTCGGGGTGATCTCCGCCATGTTCGGCGATCTTGGCCGTACCACCGGTATAGACGACCCCATATTGCGAAAGGCCAATCACATCGGGCACTCGGGGATCACTCTGATCAACACCGATGAGCTGCGCTGCGGCTACGCCCGTGTAGATCTGCCAAAGGCCTGCCGACGTCACTTTCTTACCATCAACGCTTGCCGAAGAATCATCGTAGTTCGTCAGGAACTCCTTCGCAAATTCTGTGGCGGTGCTGGAACGATCGTTTAACCAGAGCAACATACCGTCATCATCGGTCCCAAGTGCTACCAATGGCGTCGCGTTCGGGTTTCCGCTTTGATGAGACTTGTTCCAAGCCGCATTGAGGGCGGCAATAATCTTACCGTCGTCGATCCGATTGAGAGCAGCGAGGTTCATCGGCGACTGACCATGTTTGGCGGAGATGATGATCGCGGTGCTATTGAGGAGACCGCGGCTGCCGAGAGCGGCCACCATTTGACCCAGAGATTGGTCAACGAAGGTAAGCGCATTGGTTAAGACGACACCTGGGGTTGCGCCATCAGCAAGATAACCGCCTTTGGCGTTGCCTGACAGGTCGCCTTCGGTTTTTGAAGTCGGTAGCTTCTGGCCAGTGGAGACGGTCTGGAAGTTCATCCCAAAAATCGCCGGTGTTCCTGGATTTCCACTACCGTTGTGACGATGGCCGTTGATCCAGTTGATGATAGCTTCGACTTTGTAACCGTCGTACTGCTGAGTTAAGAGGTTGTCCGTTGTCCAGTCGGGCTGGCCTTGGGCAGTCGGTTCGGCGGGATTCGCGCTGCTGTTAATCTCCGGGCAGAAATAATCATCGACACCTTTACCGGAAGGCCCAGACAAAATCTGGTAGGCCGGATGTTTATCAGACCACGCAGTGACCAATCTGTGCTGATGCGCAACCTCGAATACAGTGTTCACATGGATGTATTGGTTCGGGAAGATCGGCGCGCAGTTTTTTGGATCGATCGGCAAGTGTGAGGGACTCATCAACTGCTTCGCGTTCCCGTTCAGCTGGAGAATATTTGCCCAAGGATTAGAACCCGGAGCTGGCACAATGCCTTGACCGGCATCTAGCGCATTTAGATTAATATCGTCGACTTCGGTGTAAGCAGTCTCGCCGCCAGGTACCGGCCCGCTGCAATTCGTTGTTCCGACAGGAAATACTGCGTGGTTCCACGTATCGTCATAATAAATCCCAGTGGTTGCAGGGTTGCCTCCAGTCAGTTGCCCTACCATTCCCGGGAACGAGTCTGACGGGAACGGGGTGCTGGCGTTGGAGTAATCGATACCCTGAGCCATGAGCGCCGCTAACGTGGATTTAGGAAAGTTCTGCACGTACCAAGCCAAATCGGACTGATGCATCCCATCGACCGAGATTAGGAGTACATGTTCAACTTTCGTGGTGTTGTTGGTGGTGTTGATATTGTCGTTTCCAGCCATCGCTGGAAGCGCCAACAGAATACCGGCAGCCAAGCCGCCGGGAGTGAGAGTCGTCCTGTTTTTCATCTTTATCTTGATCCTGTGAGCGTTGTGTACCGTGAAGGCTCACCTCCCTGACCATTCGGTGTCAGCCGACGCCGAATGGTGGCAAGCTTGTTGGCGAGAAAAACAAACCGGGCGCCAGAAAACAACGGGGCGAATGTAACGATATGTTAACGGAATAGGAGCCAGGAGCTAGAGTCTGCGGCGGGCTCTTGATCGCGATCGTCCTCGTACTCGTCCTCGGTCCGTTGGTGATCAGCACACGGCCGCGCGGTTTGTGGAGTCGATTTTGTGGACAGGCCTCAGGAAAGGTTTTCGTCCCGCAGGGGACCAAGTGATCGTAGCCTGGCAGTTTACTGCCAGGAATGGCGCCCGCGAAGACCCGTCCCGGAGGGTACGGTGTGAAGGTACGACCGCTGGCTCAAGATTGGCGGATGCGCTTCCATGGCCCAATGAAAAATCTTTATCCAATATCGCCAGAAGTAACCGTTCATACCGTTCCCTACGGGACGGATCTTTTTCGTGCAGTATCCCTGGCAGTAAAGTGCCGGGCTACGATCACTTGGTCCCTTCGGGACAAATAGCTTTCCCGAGACCCATCCGCAAAATCGACTCCACATCAGGACAAAATCTCGAGGACCAGGAGGAGGACGACGACGAGTACAGCCTGCCCGACACAGCCTCCCGGAGTCTAAACGACGAGGCGAAGTCGGGAGGACGATTTATGAGGTCCGCGCAGGACCCTTGACTACCACCCAATGGTCTTGCCTAATAGCAACTAGATCAACCGCATTGAACGAGGATCTTTGCCAAACCCTCCGGGTCGGTGACCATGGCATCATGAGCAGTCGGCAGTTCAAAGTACCGCCAGTCGGTTTGGCTCTTAACCCAGTCGTGTGTCGGAATCGCCGGCTCGTAGACTGGATTCGTGCAAGCGATGTACGTCTTCTTCACACCATTCCCAAGAGGATGTCTCAGGCGGATCGGCGTCTGATAACAGTTGAGCGAGAGGGGAGTCAATCGTCGCTTCAGCCACTCGGCGCCGGCTGGGTCGGTTACTCCAAAGGCTTCCGGAGGTGGTGGTGGAATGGTTAGACCCCGGCTGGTCTTTTCGGCTAATTCTATCCGCTGGGCGACAATTGCCGGGTCAAGTACACTGAACCCGCTCTCTCCGTTCTTGAGCACCAACGTGTCGACATAAACCAAGTGCTTGAGCGGCTCCGGCTCACGATCCGCAACCGCCGAGATGACGTTGCCGCCAAAGCTGTGCCCTACTAAGATGACATCGTTCAGCTCTTCGGCGGCCATAAGATTCACAACGTCAGTGGCAAAATCGTCGAGCGTTAGATCAGCACGTGTTAGATGAACCCGCTCGCCGAACCCGGTAAGAGTCGGGGCGAACACAACATGTCCAGCCGAGCGCAGATTGGCGATCACCTCCCGCCAGCACCAGCCGCCGTGCCAGGCGCCATGCACTAGAACAAAGGTGTGAGTCGAAGGCATAGGGTGCTTTATTCGAAGTCGTATATAACAACCTTTGCGAAGAGCGGCTTACACTGCTTCACGAATTCCAGGTGTTGCGGGTGTTCCTGGTATTCGTCTTGCGCTTGTTTGCTCTGAAATTGGATGTTCAACGCGACTTGGTACGTCTGATCAACAACATCGCGATGACTGCTGGCCATCTTTCCGACGTGGAAATGCACGATACCGGGAATTGCTTCCAGGTATTTCTTGGCGGCCGCGATGAGCTCATCAGAAGCATCAGGCCTAGTTGGGTCGGTCCAAAAGATCACTACGTGAGAGAACATCCCGCGATATACGATGAGAACCTCGACCAACGCAACCCAGCGAGCCTGCTCTTTATAAGACCGGCGTGCCTTTTACCGATCCTTATCGCTACAGGCCGTTGCTTTTCGATCGGACTCGGGACAAGGCCATCGCTGGCTTACTTGGACACTAGGGCCGCTTTCTTGAACTTTACTCCCGATTGCGTCAGATGATCTTCTCCCCAACGCTCCAGGGCTCGGATCACGGGTGTCAGCGTTTCGCCTTTCTTCGAAAGGCTGTACTCGACCTTGGGTGGCACCTGGGCGTAGACCTTTCTCACGATCAAGCCCGAATCTTCCAGTTCGCGTAGCTGCCTCGTTAACATCCGCTGAGTTATCCCGCTTAGACGCCGCCGCAGCTCATTAAATCGAAGAGTCCCTGGCAATAAATGGTAAAGGAGCACCCCTTTCCATTTACCGCCAATCAAGTCCAGAGTTACCTCTACCGGGCATCCCAAAGCGCAATCATAAGCTTTCTGTTTCATGAATTCAGGTTGTTCCTGACCATCCATCAAACGTCCTCGGGACTCGAAGGCCAGAAGGTAACGGTATACGAAGTGATACTATATACACAAATTGTGCGTACTTGTCACGATAGATTGTTATGTTACCTGTCGCCTATGAGTACTTCCATGAAGGCTGTCGGTTATCGAGAACCATTGCCGATCGATCACCCAGATTCTCTACTCGACATTACCGCTCCGGTTCCCGAGCCCGCCTCTCGAGATCTTCTCGTTCAAGTAAAAGCTGTGTCGGTTAATCCGGTCGACACCAAGGTCCGGCGCAGATCTAAGCCGGACGCTGGCGCATACAAGATCCTGGGCTGGGATGCAGCCGGCGTCGTTGTCCGAGTCGGATCGGATGTCACCTCGTTCCGCGAAGGCGACGAAGTCTATTACGCCGGATCGTTAGTGCGACCGGGAACGAATGCAGAGTTTCACCTGGTCGACGAACGCATTGTGGCAGCCAAGCCGAAGACATTGGATTTTGGTTCCGCCGCCGCCCTCCCCCTGACTACCATCACCGCATGGGAGCTTCTTTTTGACAGATTTCGGGTGTTATCGGGAAAATCCGGGAATGCAGGTCATCTTTTAATCATCGGTGCTGCTGGTGGTGTAGGCTCAATGCTGATCCAGTTGGCCAGGCGTCTCACCACGCTGACCGTTATCGCTACGGCGTCGCGAGAACAGACCCGACGCTGGTGCCTGGAGCTCGGCGCCCACCAAGTGATCGATCATTCTCAACCGATAGTCCAACAACTCAATGCCATCGGGATCCCGTCGGTAGAATACATTGCTGGCATCAACGCGACCGAGACCCACTATGCAGTGATCGTCGATGCGCTATCCCCGCAGGGGCCATTTTGGTTTAATTGATGACCCAAAAACGCTGGACGCGACGCCTTTGAAACAGAAGAGCGCGACCTTGCACTGGGAGTTTATGTTTACGCGGAGCCTCTACCAAACCGCAGATATTGCTGCACAAGGCAAACTGTTGAGTGATGCTGCTTCTCTAATCGATAGCGGATTAATAAAAACGACGGCTACGACTGCGCTCGGAAGTATCAACGCCGAAAATCTGAAAAAAGCGCATGCCAGTATCGAAAGCGGACGAACACACGGTAAGTTGGTGCTAGCTGGGTTCTGAACTTGCGATCCGCGTGGCAAGCGGAGGACGTGCAACCGGTTTTCATTCACCGAGCCGATTCCGATGCGAGAAGGTTCGTCTAAACCAGAAGGCGCTTCGCTTCGTCCTCAGTAAGACGCTGGAAGGTTGTGCCGGGAACGCCAATCGTCACGGTCTGGCCCGATTCGGCCGACTCTATGATCCCGAGCATTACTGCCAGCGCGTGTAACCCAAAACGACCGGAGCACCTGTGAGGTCGGCCTTCGACTATCGCGTTCGCCATTTCCGCAAGGCCAAGCGAACGATAATTCGCTACGACCGGATTGCCCAAAGGATAGTTGATCCCCCCAAATGGCTTTTCATCTGTTTTGTGAATAAGCCAATCGACTTGGTTGCTTACTAAGGCCACGCTACTGGGATCGTGGATGTTCAGCAGTCTGTTATTGGCGGAGGTCTCCACGTCCCCGCCAAATGTGTCTGGATCCGGGACCCGGATTGATGCCAACGTTCCGTGCAGCTCGATCGGTAGAACCCCATGCCTCCAGACGTCCCAGCTTGTCAGGAAGCTGATAATGGCTCCCCCGGCGAACGTCAGTATGGCGTTGAGGGTGGTAAAGGTGCCGACCGCAAAGGTTTCGCCTTTTTTAGGTCCTTCGCCGAAGCGCCGTTCCACCGGGCTAATCTGCCCTACGGCTCGAACCTCACTCACCGGACCGAGAAGAGCCGTTAACGCGGATACATAATACGGACCAAGATCTAGCACCGGACCGGCACCCTTTTGATAAAACACAACCGGATTGGGGTGCCAATGCTCCATCCCCTTGGTCATGACCGCCGCCAAACCGGTGATGATCGGACCGACACGCCCTTCATCGATCAGAGCTTTCGCGCTCTGCAGGCCGGCCCCGAGAATTGTATCCGGCGCACAACCTACCCGCAGACCCTTTGCCTCAGCCTCCCCCATCAATGCAACGCCCTCCTGAAGAGAGGTTGCCACCGGCTTCTCACTATAAACGTGTTTTCCAGCGGCGATCGCGGCTCGGGATACTTCCGCGTGGGCTACAGGCAGTGTCAGATTGAGTATGATCTCGATGTCGTCGGCAGCAAGAAGAGTACTGACATCGGCTTCTTGCAACGAATATTTGTTAGCTAATCGTTCCGCCGCTGCGGGGTTAATGTCGGCACACGCGACAATTTCGATATCGCGAAAGAGCTTCGCGTTTCTGACGTAGATGTCTGAAATATTTCCGCAGCCGATGATACCAACACGCATTTTAAAATTGTTAGTTCCAGGTTTCTAATCCACTAATCGGGAACGCCCAATTCGGTTTGCACAGTACGAAAAGATCACAAAGGCCACAAAGACAGAAAAATCTCACGCAAAGACGCAAAGGCGCAAAGGTTTAAGACAAAGGTGGATTTAAGCAGTAAGCAGCCAACGCAACGACAATCACTGTTTTTTTGCGTCCGAGGAAACCTTACCACAGAAGCATTACTCAGGAGCTTAAGAGAGGAATCCGAGATCCCCGTTACCTCCTGTTGAAGATTCGTCGTTCCTTTGCGGCTTTGCGTGAGATTTTTTCTGTCTTCGTGTCCTTCGTGATCTTTCCGTATTGTAATTTTAGCTTTTAAGAGCGGGAAGAACTGGGATGACGCCTTTTTAGAGATAACCTGCGGGCGCGGAGCTACGTACAAATGCGAGCCTGTCCTTGGCTTCAGCCGGTTGCAACGCATGCAAGATGATCGTCCCATCGAAACCGGATTTCCTCAGCAATTCCAGGTAGTACGAATAATCCAGCCGCCCTCGTCCGGCGGCGAGATGCCCGGCCTCCCCATCCTTATCAAGATCTTTCGCGTGAGCCAGAACGATGTCGGAACCGAGGAGATCGAATGCTTCGGCGAGTACTTTCCGCATATTCGGCAACTGGCCACGTTGAAAAACATTGGCTCCGTCCATCACGATTTTCAGGCGCGGCGACTTCACCTCGTCGAGAAGCCGTCGAGCTTTCTGCACTGAGTTTATCGTGTTACCGATCTCAGGTTCGACACCCAGCGTTACACCGTATTCTTCGGCGACTTTTACCGCCCTCTCGATCTGGACGAGCAGATCTGATCACGCCTCCGGTGAATCGTTGCCCGGGTGCTTTCGCCACATGCTCTCGGGGTCGCGCGACCCGGTGCATAAAGTGACAACTTCGGCGCGGAGGCAAGGAGCCCACGCAATCAAGCGGTCCAAACCTTCTGCTCCCACCAAACGCGCCTGCTGATCCGGGTCGATCATATTGTAGGTACCGGAAAGGGCCGCGAGCGTGAGATGGCGTCGAGAGAAACCTTCCGTGATGCCCTCGAGAGTAGGTCCTGGAAGCTCGGCCGGAAAACTGTGACCCACGGCAGAAACCAGATCGAATTGGACGCCGGTCGCACCGGTGGCCGCGATCGCGTCCAGATTTGCGTCAAGGGAGACAGCCGGAAATTCCGGAGAAAGCAATCCTAATGTGGCCACTACTTCGTCTTGCCTCCCTGCATGACCTTAAGGAAAAACGGGGCCTTATCCTTCTCGTAGAGAGTGCCAACGATGATATCGAACCCGGGTGGAATTCCGGATGCCGTCATCGATGCGACTGATAATGCCATATAGCTCGACGCTAGCGGGTCCTGCCACATGGCGGCATTCACGTAACCGTCTATTACTTCCTGAGCGGTGTCGATAGAATTGCCCCAGCCGACCACCGGTATCTCTCCGGGCTTGATCCCAACTTGATCAAACACCCGTTTGATGCTGCCGCTGGTTAAGTCGCCGATACAATAGATCGCCTTGATCTTTTTGCGATTGGCGACCAGATAATCGGCCATTCGGCTAATGACCTCAGCCTGGTCCAGCTTGGTCTCCGTAATTTCTGTCGTTACCCCAAGCGGCTTAAACACCGAATCGTATCCCTGAGTTTGCAGCGTCTGATAAGTCGCTCCGGGCACCTCGACGGGCGTCCAAACAAAATCCCCCTGTTTTATGAAATTATGGTCGACCAGATACTGTGCCAGACGCCGGCCGGCAGCAACGTTGTCTCCTCCTACGTAGGCATCACGACCGCTGGATTTATCGTCAGTGTTCAGGATGATGACAGGGATAGCGGCAGCGTGTGCCTCCGCGATGACCTTGGTTAGGCTTCCCGGGTCCGGAGTGCTAGTGACGATCCCCTTAGCGTGAGCGCTAACGGCCGCGCGGACCGCTTCCTGTTGTGACGGAACATCGCCACTATGAAACGAGGTGCGAACCTCGTTGCCTGTATCTTTCGCCCACTGCTTAGCTCCTTCGAGAAATAGCGTCCATACGGGATCAGTCGGCGATCCGTGCGAAACCCAATAGTATGCCGACTTTGTACTCTGGGCTGAACTGATGGATGGAAACAAGCACGCCAGGAATGCCGTGGCGGAAATGGCGATGGTTGGAAATAAATGTTTGCGCACTGGGGTTCCTTTGTTTGGGGGGGCTTAGCGACGAGAAGCGTGGAATAGCGACAGGTCAAGTCTTTCCCAGAAACCAATTTTTGGGTCCATTAATCGATTAAGAGAAATTCACCCCGATCAGACGGACCAACAGAATAGGTCTCCCAGGAAGTGGTTGCCGTTGTTGCCACATTTTTTGACGAAAATAACCAAAAAGAAAGACTCTCAACTCCAGGTATCCTTCGAGGCGTTCAGCTGGAGCTTTAGGTGGTAGTCTTTTCCCTATCCCAGTGCTTTAGCGAGCCGCCCCTGGTAGTTCTCAATCGATCCGAGTAGGCCATTGAAGTCCCTAATCTCGTAGTCCCAACAGGCCAGATTATAGGGTCAGTCAACAAAATCTCCTCCTTGCTGTTTTGAGTTGGTAATAATAGTGGAAGACGGACTTTGAGTTTAGTTGCTACCCAGTAAGCGATAGTGCGTAAGTAGGAGAAGTTGCGAAAACCGCGTGCGCGCCGCTTGGCCAGTTGGATTATCGCGCAAGCTTGTGTCGTTGGTGTCCGTGATGGCGGCGGCCAGTCGTCGGGCTGAATCTTCATCCTGCGCAACAGTTCAAAGAGGTACTTGTTCATGCCGCCGGACCTATTTCTCGGAGGATGGATTGTACCACTAAGCGTGTTATAGTACAGGCGCGCAAATGCAATTGAGCCATCCGATCAAAGACTTGACGTTAGAAGATGGAAAATTGATGCGGGGTGCAACGGGCGGCCACCTCGTTCCCTACATGGATACGCCAGCCGTAAAGGTCACCGGAGTTGGTACGGCGTCCAACGTGGATAAAGATAATTTAGTTAAGTATCCATTGAACCTGAACGTCGTGCCCGACGATATCTGGACCCAACTATTGACCAAGCGGAGGCAAGGTTTCCTGACTCATCTACCCGGCAAAACACTGACAATCTCTTGTGCCCAAGGAGCCCTACAAGAAGAATATGATACTTTGAAAGCGGCTATCGAAGAAGCGAACCGGGCCTACGAGCAAGAGAAGAAAGAAGTTATGACTCTGGTTGAGAGTGATCAACAAGCGAAAGCAAAAGCCGTCAACATTGCCCTGGAACGGCAAGCGCAAATTCAAAAAGAATTGGATGACCTCAAGCTTTAGTCTCCGTTTCTCCCAAGGAATCGTTTAAGGCGCTCGACAGTCTTTTCCGTCCAACCGTACGCCCGTCATCCAAGCGCGAACCCAGTCGAGTTCAGCCCGCGGATGGGCGCTAATGGCACTACCCCAGTGAGAGTCTTTTGTATCGTTCGGCAAACCGTCTGCACTTTTCGCGAAAGACCATATCGCTATCCATCCCGCCCGGATTGGCCAAATTGCTCATAACCTGTCCCGCTTCAGCCTTCTGGCGTGCCATATTAACGATATCGGCTCCGCTTAACGCTATCATCACTTCTAAATCTTCTTTCAGCGCATCGAGCTGCTGTTTATACAACCGTAAAGCTTTGTCATTTTCTTCGAGTCGCTCAACCGTTTCATCGTTCATGAGCGCAACATTAACACTTCGACAGAATAGGCAAACAACGAGGTTAAATCACTTCGCCTTTTTCGCCATCAACTCTTGAAGGTGCAATTGATTCTCTCAGAAGCTTGTCTCCTCTACGATCGTTCTTGTTAAAGCGACTAACCGTAAACATGGACGGAAATCGATCCAACGCCGATAGAGACGCTTATGGCGCGCCTCGCCATTTGATGGTATGCTCCGTTGGTTTTTTATGGCGTTTTGGTATCAGGCGGAGGTATTTCCGCCCAACCGGAACCAGGTGTCCGACTGTTGGATTTTCCTGGTTCGGCTTCCTTCGCTATCAACAGGCTCTGACATTATCTGGCGAG
>Ga0210406_10007421_pt1 | contig 11141 bp, 8 predicted proteins | sample IncBWC30MmetaG_FD_155454 | JGI IMG/M metagenome (GOLD analysis project Ga0210406, IMG submission 155454) | Forest soil microbial communities from Barre Woods Harvard Forest LTER site, Petersham, Massachusetts, United States - Inc-BW-C-30-M | ecosystem: Environmental > Terrestrial > Soil >... | reverse complement strand
TGGGGCGGCAGAGACGCGATTATTTTGTCGATCTCAGCCTTGGTGTACTTCTTCCCGTTGGACTCAAGAACGATTGTGTCGGGCGCAATGGATGCAGCCGCGGGTGCGGGAACGCTGGCTTCCGGGACTGGGGCTTGCGGCGGAGCGGGCGTGCCGGGGGCGATTTTGGGGAGTTGAGGAGTCTGGCTGTAGACTAGGGCGGAAAACAGAAGGGGCAGTACAAAAGATTTCATGGGGGCTTCCTTGTAAAGTGGAAATTTCAGTCTATCAGAAGTTTAGTAATTCGCAGGTCGGGGAGCTGCGCCACCCTGAGGCCCTGCGCCACTCCTGAGACCTGTACCGCTAATCTTGACCTCAAATACGGGCACGGCCAGGTCGGCGGCATCGCGCAGATTGCAATAGGGATCTTTGCCGAAGCCGTACCATAGAGTAGCACCGTCGGGCAGCTTTCCTTGCACCGACAGCAGAACGGTGCTCGCCTCGGCCGGATCGACGTGCGACTTGTAGATGAGCGGCGCCCATTCCCCATCCGGCTGGTGAATGGAGAAACCGGAAATCGGACCTTCGGACTGGAGACGTCCGTTCACCCCGGAAAAGCTCACTTTCACAAAACCATCCTGATAAGTGGCTGCCATTGGACGCGGCCCGCGCTTGCGCTCTCCAAAGTCCTTGATGCGCGGGAACAGATCGAGGCACACTAAATCGGCCAAGCGCCGCGAGAGTCGTTTGAGATCTTCAGTGCCGACATGGATGCCATCGTCCAGCTGCAGATCGACTGCAGCCACCATTCCAGAACGGGGAATCTCGCTTTCGGCGCGAAGCTGGGCGAGTTGCACGGCATTCCACTCCGCCACATTGTTCTTGTCTATATGGCGCCCAATTTGAACATAGTAGAACGGAAGATCTGGCTGGTTAAGATCGGTGCGAACGGTCTGTACGAACGCTTCGAACTTCGAACGGAATGCGGGGGCAGCCTTGGGATTGGCGTCTGACTCGCCTTGATACCATAAGACGCCTTTCACGCGCCCGCCCGCGGCCTGCACGCGGCGGTACATCGAACCGTACAGCGATTCGCCCTCGCGATCTTTCAATGCCGGACTCCACTGATCCATGGAAGTGCCCCCATGAGCGCAGGGGATGAGACCGACCGGCACATTGGTCCGAGCGACCATTTCCACAGCAAACGGCAAACCGAGGCCCGCGCCTTTTTTCCGGTTCGTGACATAATTTTCGAGCGGCTGACCGGTCAACCGTTCGGGAACTCTTTCGGCATTCAGAGGCCAATGCACAGGATCGACGGCGCTTACTACGGTGTGAAGCGGCTCTTCGGCGACCAGCCAGCGGTCGGCCATGTCAAAGCTGTGGACCTGTGGAGAGGACGGTTGGACGTCGACCAGGTCGCCGTGGCCTTCCATGTTCGACTGTCCGGCCAGCACCCAAAGGTCGCCGACCAGCAGATTGGCGATCGAAAGCGTGGAATCGCTGCCTTGCAGCCGAACTTCCAAGCGGTAAGGGCCCCCGACCGGCACGCGCCTGAGTTCTCCACCCCATTTCAGCTTCTGGATTTTAGCTACCGAAGACCAATCAAAACCGGGGACCGTAGCGGAATCGGCTGCAATGAGGCGCGCCTCCACCTCCTTGCCGTTGACTTTCTTGCCGGAGGCCACGCCGTTGAAGCTTATATCGGCAGTCTGTTCGGAGGTTCGTTGCAAGACCTGGTTATCGGCCGGACCGGACGTGATCCGGATTTCCTGAGCGGAGACCGCGCCCGAGAACGCGGCCACAAGGAATAACACCTGAGCGCGCACGGATTGCATTGTAGCAAGGCAATCGAAAGGTCTGCTAGGCCGTCGAAGCTACTTGCTGGCCAGAGAGGGCGAGTCCGGCGTTGCCGGCTCAGTTGGCTCATTCGAGCCGCTTCCCATCAGCATGGCCTTCTTGCGGTTCTTGGCTTCGTACATGCGCTTGTCCGCTTCCGACAGCAGCGCGTCGGCATCCTCGCCATCGGCGGGAAACGCTGCCAGGCCGATGCTCATGGACATGAGATTCTCACCGCACACATTATAGCCGGCTCGTTGGACAACCTTCGGAAAACGGTCGGCATGTTGCGCAAAAACCTCTGGCCGCAAGCCGGGCATGATGAGCACAAATTCGTCTCCGCCTAAACGCGCCACGTAATCGCCCCCGCGGCACACCGACCGCAGTCCGCCCGCCACGGCGCGCAACACTTCATTTCCCTTGGCATGCCCGAAACGGTCGTTGATTTGCTTGAAGCCGTCCAAATCACAAACCACAACTGAAACCTCGGATTTGTCACGTGCCGCCCTGGAAAGCTCGCGTTGAAGCTCGATGAAAAGTGACCGCGCATTGGGAAGACCGGTTAGGTAGTCGGTAGTCGCGGAGCTCTCGGCGCGGCGATAGCGCAAAGCTTGCTCGATCGAAATCCCGACTTTCTGGCTCACTGCCTGCAGCACTCGCAGATGCTCGTTGTTGTAAACGTCGTGGTCGCTGTGATAAACCGTTAGCACGCCGATTCCGCTCGCTTGCCCGTCCAGGGGAACCGCTAGCGCCGAATGCAACTGGCACTGCAATTTGGAATCAGACCGGTAGGAGAGTTCCACAGATGGATTCCCATTCACAATCGGCTTATGATTCTGAGCCACCCATCCCGACAAGCCGCCGCCTACCGGCAGTTCCGTGGGCGCGAACATTCCGCTGCCTTCTCCACTGGCGTGAATTGGAGCCAGCGTATCGCCCCGCCGCATGTAGAAAATGATTGCGTCGAACGGCACGATCAGCCGCAGCCGGTCCGTCACTAGGGCAAGGGTCTCATTGAGTGTCAGCGAGCTTCCCAGGTCCGTCGTCAACTCTCGCAGAACTTGCTCTTCCAATCGAGCCGATGCGATCGGTTCCAGAAAACCCTCGCCATCGGGATCGGTCCCGTAGCGCGTCGCCACCGCCAGATTTTGTAGGCCCGTGGCAGGCGCCAGGCCGCGTTCGACCTTCTCGCCGGTCGAAAGCGGCGCCTGCCCGTTTAGGGCGGCTTGGGCGGCTTCGTCCAGTTGGGGATAATGCTGTTCAAGGATTTCCACTATCTTCGGATCGAAGCACTTTCCCGATTCTTCCCGGAGCTTGGCCATCGCCTCCTGCAAACCAAGCGCACGCCTATAGGGACGATCCGAAGCCAGTGCGTCCAGATAGTCCACCGCAGCGAGAATTCGCGCTCCAATCGGTATCGCTTCCCCGGCCAAGCCGTCCGGATAGCCAGTGCCATCCCATTTCTCGTGGTGCGAACGTATAATCGGCACCGCTGGATAGGGCAGCTTCATCCGGCCTACAATTTCCGACCCCACGATGGGATGGATCTTCATCTTCTCGAACTCTTCCGGCGTCAGTTTGCCGGGCTTGGAGATGATGTGTTCGGGAATCGCCAGCTTTCCGACGTCGTGCAGCAATGCCGCCGTGCAGAGCCCCTGTAGTTCCGATTCGTTCAGGTCCAGCTTCTTGCCCACCTCCAGGGCGTAGACTTGCACTCGCCGTAAGTGCATTTCCGTGGTTTGATCCTTAGCCTCGATGGCCACCGCCAGCGCCTCGATAGTCCGTAGGTGCACGGCCGCCATCTCTTCCACGTGTTGCTGCTCCCGGTCTCGGGCGTCGGTGTACATACGATACCCGCGCTCAATGACAAACAGAATCGGCAGCGCTACCACGGCCGCTGGAACACCCGTCTCCCGGCTAGTCGAATTGATCATGCAAGCCATGTAGCCGGCCGCCACGAACCAGGGCAGCATCGTATAGAGACGCTTGCGATAAAACGATTTCAAGGAAGTCGCCGGTTCTCGAAGAATTGCCGACGCAATGGCGTAATGGAAGAAGAACACTAGCGAGCTGGCCAGCAGAATGGCCGGGAAAATCGGATTCAAGCGTTGATCCGGCGCCAGATGGTAGGCATTGTATGCGGCCGCAATACTGGTCGCGACGCTGCCCATCGTGAAAATAAGCTCGCCGAACGTTATCTTGAATCTTGCTTGGCGGAGTTCACTGAGTAGCGTGGCTGTGCATCCGATGAACAGCACCTCCGGCAGGCTCAGTTCTACGATTCCGAGCAGGACTAACAGAAATCCGGTAGGAAAGCCGCCCAGGTTGATAGGAATCCGCAAGTTGAGCCAGGACGTGCAAACTGCCGCCGCCAGGTAAAGCAGGAAGAGGGGAATGTTTCGCGGCCGGAACTGCGCAGCGTTCAGGAAAAACACCGTGGCGCCCACCAGGGTGATGCCTAAAACGTAGATCCTCGCGTTGCTTCGCAGCTGTTTCATCGGGTCTGAGAGACCCTCTTAGGGCATCTCATCGTCCAATGCAGCGCGGACGGATAGACTGCGTGCTAATGCTATGTAAGCGGTGAACTTATGAACGCGAGATGAGTTTGGAATTCGCCGTCGAAAACTCGACACCGGGGACAAACTGTCCGCTGCGAGGTACCTATTTTGTCCCAGTACCGATCTTGTCTCAGAGCCCTAAACTAGCTTGCACACCCACCCGCTGGACGCATCTGAATACCAAAAGACTCCTTTCCACAGGTCCAGCCCGTGGATCTCCGGGTCTTCCTTGGTCAATTGGATCTTCGCTAACGGCCTTCCGTCTTTGGGATCCAGCTTGTAGATGGCGCGATCGATGGTCTCGGCCACCCACAAATAGCCGTTGTCCCAAGCGATTCCGTGTGTGCGAATCCCCGGGCCCGGAATGCTCCGGATCACCGCGCCCGTCTCCGGCTCGATCAGTTGAATCACTTCGGCGGGGGGCATCGCCATCCAGATCTTGCCGTCCACCCATTTGAGACCGTGCGCTCCTGAAGGCCGCGTGGGCTTTCCAAACTTGGGCATACCGGCGCCCGGCTCATCAAACGCAGCCAGCGTCTTGCCGGTCTTGGGATCGACCTTGAGTGTCTTGAGTCCCCACGTCGACGCGATCCACAACGCACCATTGCCGTACGTGATTCCGCTGCCGTGAATCGATTCGGTCTGGATCTCGGAAATCACCGAACCGTCCTGCCAACGCACTTTGAAGACTTTGTTGGGGTCCACCTGGTCGAGAATCCAAAGCCCGTCGGAAGCGGCCTGCAGGTCGTTGGGCTGTTTGCCTGGCGCCTTGAATGCTTTTTCCACGCGCTTAGGAATAACCGGCAGTTTCTGCTTGTCTTCGATCGTTGCCGCCCGAAGCCCCGATACCAGCGTCGCCGCGCTTGCCGATGTCAAGAAACTGCGCCGCGAAACATCGTTCATCATGAGCACCTCCTTGGGAATTCCGCTTTCCGAGGGACCGAGATAGACGCCCGCGCCCTCCGACACACATCCTACCTCTTATTGTCCGGTCAGGTAATGAGCTGATGTTTGCTGCTCAATCCAGGGGCACCGAACCCGTATATCTCAGAATGTAAAGACCGCCGGTGAAGCGGTCGTTCGCATAGATCAAACCGTTCTCATCCACGATGGCATGGTTCATCTGCGAAGTGCCGGCAGGATTCTTGGGAGGCGCGGCCGGGATGTAGAAGCCGAGCTCCTCAATGTGTGGCGGGGCGTCTGGAACACCTGTAGCGCCCGGCGCTACGCGAAAGATGCGCACTCCGCCGTTGAACCAGCTGGCGACGGCGGTGTTCAGCAGCCTCTCGGAAGTTGAGCTCGGGAAGTTAGGATGCAGGTTGTGCGCTCCGAATCGGCCACCGCGCGTGCACAACTCGCCATCGTTGGCGTGGTAAGGGGCCGTGCCGATCACCATCGGATTCTTCTCGGCGCGAATGTCCATCAGCCAAACCAACTTGGGCGAGTCCTTGCAATTTTCCTGTGTGTCTTCGTCCGAGACCAGCGCATAGCCGCGATTGAACATGGGCTGAAACGTGTGGCTGAAGCCGGTATAAGGCGGTCCAAATTTTGCCTGGCCTATGACTTTCGGAGTGAAGGTCTTGGCGCGTCCGGCCTTCACATCGGCGAGCCCGGAGACGTCCATTACAAAAACGCCACCCTCGATGTAGGCCATGTAGGCGCGATCGGGATGATCCGGCCATACCTCGATCTGATGGGGCCGATAACCGCTGTCAAACCGTGGATTCCGCGGGGGCAGGCATTCCGGCAGGCACGCGTCGCCCTTGCGCGTTCCTGGATACCACCAGCGACCAACCTCGTGCGGGTGCCGCGGATCGCGTAGATCCACGATCAGGTAAAACTGGTCGTCATTATTGTTCGTGGGATCGAAATCCGCCGTGCCCGTGGTGACGTGCGCGAACTCGCCGTCGACAAACCACAGGCAGTGTACGCCGCGGGAATTCGGCCCCGAGTAATCGACAAACGAGAGCTGGAGATCCTGCAGGGTCTTGGCTCCCTGAATACGCGCAAAGTCGGACACGTCCAAGATCCACATACCAGCCATTTTTTGGCCCTGTTTGAGCGTCTGGTTCGCCACCGCCAACACGTTGCCGGAGAGTCCGAGCGAGTTGCAGCGAGTGATGCCGGGTGCTGGTGATGGGAGCTGGTTGATCATCACTGGATTCTCGGGATGCGTGACGTCGACTATGCTCAGGCAGGTTTTTTGTCCCTCATGTGCGAGATAGAGCACGCGGCGGCCATCGGGGAATTGCTGGATGGCGAGACCTTCGCCGCCGTCGCCATTCCCGTTGAGGTCGTTATGCCCGACCAGCGCGACGTTCTGTGCTTCCGCCGCCGGCTGTGATCTGGCCGCCGAAGCCAAAGAAAACATCACGAAGGCAGCGGCGAGATATGAAAACAAGAACTTCACAAGGCGTTCCATCCTGCTTACGATACCACCGCATTGGACAGCACGCCGCCAAGGCAGCGCGCTACCCTACTTGATAGGAGTTTCAATCTTGCGGTATCAAGCTGTCATTGTCTTATTGACGATTTCTGCGTGCTTCGCTCAAACCAGGAGCGGTCTTTTGAGGAGCGCCCTGGATGGCGACGCGAGGTCGCAACTCGCTTTGGGAGAACTCTACCTGGCCGAGGAGAATTACTCGGACGCTTTCCGTTTCTTCCTGATGGCCGCTGATCAAAAGCTGAAGGAAGCCGAATGCGCTCTCGGCAACCTGTACCGGTTCGGGCAGGGAACCAAGCAGAACTATGTCGAAGCGGCTCGCTTGTATCAACTCTCCGCGGATCAAGGTTGGCCACAGGCCCAGTTCAACTTAGGCGTGATGTACGACAACGGCCTGGGAGTGGAGCAAGATTATGGTGAAGCGATGCGCTGGTATAAGCTAACTGCTGCAAAAGGCATGGTTGATGCCGAGTACAATCTAGGGCTCATGTATGCAAACGCAAAAGGCGTCACCCAAGATTTCAAAGAAGCCATGCACTGGTATCGCTTGGCTGCCGACCACCGAAAGATGCCGGAGGCCCAGTTCAATATAGGGGCAATGTACGACAACGGCCAGGGAGTGGAGCAAGATTACAAGGAAGCGGCACGCTGGTATAAGCTGGCGGCGGATCAGGGCCACGCCGAAGCACAATTCAATCTAGCGCTTATGTACACCAACGGTCAGGGCCTTGACCATGATGACCAAGAGGCTTTTCGTTGGTTCAGGCTGGCCGCGGAACAAGGACAGCGTGAGGCGGCATCGAACGTTGGAGTGATGTACGTGAACGGGGATGGCATCTCCAAGGACTACGTAGAGGCGGTCAAGTGGCTCAGCGTGGCGGTAAGTGAGGGCGATCGAGACTCGGTCGATGCGCTGGACCAAGTGGTCGCCAGGATGACCCCGGAGCAGATCGAGAAAGCCAAGCAAATGGCGGAAACGTGGAAGCCCTGCCAGGGCAAAACTGAATGCGAGATTCGGCTAAAGAAGTAGCCAGGCCAGAGGCAGCGTCAAGCCTAGATCAAGCGATTGTCAGCGGGAACCATCCATCAAATGGCACAAAAACTCCGAGCGTCCTGGTATCCGGAGGGGCCGGCCGCAGGACATCATCGGTCTGGAAAGTAATCTCCAGCTGCTCGTGCATGGCGTCTTGCGGGATCTTTTCCTGATAAACGTGTTCACCGGCTGCGGTGTAGGTATGAGCAGGGAGTTTGAATCCGTTGATGACCGCGGTGAGAGTCAGGCTCGGGCGGGTGGCGAGAATCACTTCGGGCAGCAGGAAGCGAAAGTATAACTCCTGAGTAGAGCGCGTGAGCAGCGGTCTGCGGACGACCAAGGAAAATTTCTGGGCGGTCCAGCGACAGGTGCCCTCCTGCCCATACCAGCCTTCGGCCAGACGAGCATCCAGATCCAGATTGGTGTTGCGACTCTCGAGTAGACAGAAGGCCCGCTCATCGTTCTCCGCATGCACCGGATCGGATGCCTCCACCGCTCCGACCGTCGCGAAGTCGCAAACTCGCCATCCGGTCCGTTCGAACAGTCGTCTCAAACCGGCGCCGGAGAAAATCCAGTAATTGGTGCAGTCGTCATTCGTTTCGCGATCGCCCACCAGGTAGGCGGCGGGAATCTCGCTGAGGTCAGTCTTATGGTCCGGCGTAAGCCGCGCGATGCGGGTGCTTAGCAGGCAGTACTTCGCCCGCATGGAAAGCTCCTCCAGCAGATAAATAGGATTCTTGACGTGATACAGGACGCCAAAAAGCAGTACCAGGCCGTAGGTCTGGCGAGGGAGAACGAACTGGCGATCGAGGTCCACTTCCCTAATTTCCACCGCCGAGTGGAGCGCCGCCTTGAGTGCGCGAACGCCCTCCATGCCGTTGTAGTTTGTGGCTGAGTGATCAATGGCGTGCACTGAAAGCCCCAAGTCTTCGAAGAAAAAGGACAGCGCGCCATCCCCGCACCCGACGTCCAAAACGGGATAACCCTCCGTCAAGGCGAGCAACTGGCGGCGCTCTCCGGTCAACAAAACTTCGAGCCTGTCAATACTCGAAAAGGTATGGTACGGATACCAATCTCTGCCGGCTGGCAAAGAACATTTGTCCCGGACTACGTTCAAGCGCTGTTCGAATTCATGAACTGCGGTAACGATTTCGCCGATGTCCCAGGATCGCCTATCGTTCGAAAGAGTAGTCGTATCCTACAATATAAAATATAGAGCAAGAGCCTCGATTTCCCTGGGTCTGGATTTACACGTTTACTGCACTCGTGTTGGGCGTAGCGGTGGGCGTGTTTGCGTGGCTGGCAGTGCAATCGCATCGTGAGGCGGGCTTGGGCAGAACGGCGAACGCTACGCCGCCGGCCATGCGGCAAATTCCGCCCGAACGAATCACGCTACTCGCCCGGTTCGAGCCCCCAAAGTACGAGGCCGGCGGTAACACACCAGCCTCGCCCGAATTTCGAGCCGCCATGGAACGCTACCGCAAGGGCGACTACGCCGGAGCGGCGATGGGGCTGCGTGCAGTCGCCGAAGCAGAGCCTCAATCGGTGGAAGCGCGATACTACCTCGCGATCTGCCTGCTGCTCACCAATGACCGTCCCGGGGGCATCCAGTTGCTGAAGGATCTGACCGCTAGCGGCAACACGCCATACCTGGAATCCGCTCGCTTCTATTTGGCAAAAGCCTTGATCGGCGAAGGCAACTTGGCCGGAGCGGACCTGCAGCTTCGGATAATTATAGAAATGCACGGGAAACTCGAAAAGCAGGCCCAAGCATTGCACGCCCAGATCATCCCCCGGCCTTAACGGATCTCTTCTTCAGACTGGGTACCAGTACCAATTTCTGGCACTTTTTGAGAGCAATGGGCCGTTCTCCGGGCGGCGTTGCGCGACTACTCTGGACCTGGAGAACAAGATCATGCTCAAGTTCATACTCACATTCGCTGCCCTGGCGGGTTTTCTAGCGTCTTTGCCGGCAAACGCGACCACCATCACTTTTTCCACGGCGCTGCCTGCAGGACATCAGGGCGAATCAGTGACGGTGGGAGGAGTGACCGCGTCCGGTTGGGACGTTTCCAAAACCAACAACGCCGTATGGTCGCTCGATGGTGTGATTCTGAACAATCGCCAGGAAGGGCCCGATGATGTTGGTTTAGGGGTTTGCCTGGCTTCCAATTGTCCGACCACCGGCAACGGTGACATCAATGAGATCGATAACGATGGAACCAGCACCTTTGAAGTGATCCGGCTCGATTTCGGAGCCCCGACATTCGTCGATTCTATCGGCTTGTCCTCACTCGACAGCGGCACCAAAGATGGCTTCGCAATTTTCGGCGGTAATAACGCTCAGCCGACGCTATCGTCCTTGACCGCCATTGCTCAAGGCACCAATTCTACCGTCGGGTCGACCAACCCGGTCATCACGATCGACCAGGCGGACCGATATTTCTTTGTGACGTCGCTGAAGCGTGGAACTAGCGATTCGGGATCTGATTTTCTGCTGGAGAGCGTGACGACCGCGCCGGAGCCATACACCGCGGCCATGCTGGGACTCGGGCTTCTGGCAATCGGAGCGGCCCTGCGTTTGAGAATCGCCAATAACCGGAACGAGGAGTCGAAGTAGCTAATCCTCCAGGGCCGGGACATCCACCCAGGCGCGTTTACGCCAGGATTCCAAGCCCTTTTCGGCGAGCTGGACGCCTTTGGCGCCTTCCAGCAAACTCCACTGGAATGGTTCATTGGCCACTACGTGCCGCAGAAATAATTCCCACTGGCGTTTGAATGCGTTCTCGAATTCAGTCTGCTGCGGGACCTTCTGCCAGCCGTCCAAATAATCGAGCGGGCTGTCGATGTCGGGATTCCAGACCGGACGTGGCGTGGCGGAATGGGGCTGGATCCAGCAGTGACGCAATCCGGCCACCGCCGAGCCATGCGTTCCGTCCACTTGAATGGTCAGCAGGTCATCGCGGCGCACGCGCACGCACCAAGAGGAATTGAAATGCGCGATGATACCGCCCTCCAGCTCGAACGTCGCATAGGCCGCGTCATCGGCGGTGGCATCATAAGGCCGGCCGGATTCATCCCAGCGCCGTGGGATGTGTGTAGCACCCAGGCATGAAACCGCTTTCACCGGGCCGAAGATATTATCGAGCACGTAGCGCCAATGGCAGAGCATGTCCATGATGAGGCCGCCGCCATCCGCTTTGCGGTAATTCCACGACGGCCGCTGAGCTGGAATGGTGTCACCCTCGAACACCCAATAGCCGAACTCGCCGCGCACCGAGAATATCCG
>Ga0210406_10007419_pt1 | contig 11146 bp, 9 predicted proteins | sample IncBWC30MmetaG_FD_155454 | JGI IMG/M metagenome (GOLD analysis project Ga0210406, IMG submission 155454) | Forest soil microbial communities from Barre Woods Harvard Forest LTER site, Petersham, Massachusetts, United States - Inc-BW-C-30-M | ecosystem: Environmental > Terrestrial > Soil >... | reverse complement strand
AAGCCGAAGATCAGCGGAGCAAATGAGATCAGAAAGAACTGGCAGTACACCGTCTTCGCGGCGATTGCGCCCGCGGCCACCAGCCACCACTTGGGATAATCGGAACGAGCGGCGAACACCAGGCAGGCGAGTGTCAGCAGGACGTACATGTTCCCGGCCCCGTCGATGTAGGGCCAGCCCACGCTCCACAAAAAGTAGGAATGGAACGCCATCATGGTGGTCGCCAACAGCGCCGCGGGTCGGCTCACGGTGACTTTCAGAATCAGGTAGAGCGGCAGGATCGATCCGTAGAAAACCGTCAAATGCAAAACATAAGTCGCGACGAGCGGGGAGAAGAGGTGATACACGACCGCGCCGGGGACGGTCCAGGTAAGGCGTGTCGTGAAGTAGGCGCCTTTGAAAGTGCGAATGTGCTGCGTGAGGTCGAAGAAGAATCCGAAATACATCCAGGGGTCGATGAATCCGAAAGAGCTGGTGGGATAGGCGAAGAGCCAGGTGGTGTCGAGGTAGAGCACCACCCAGGGTAGAGCCAGAATCAGGAGCAGGGCGGGATCGAATTTCGCACTGTGAGTTGCGGGTTGGGTGCGCGGATTTTTGGTGGAGGCAATCGTGGTTTCGTTCACGCTCATTAGGGATTGGACATTTCTCCGACGATACGTGGTCCGCGTGCGCTGATGCGAGACTGGTCACGTTAACACATCGGCTCGGAATTCACGCGTCGTAGAATGTGGTACGCCCCGGCGGACAAGAGTGTCCGCCCCACACACGCCTTGGCTAAAGATACTGAACTCGACCGGTTGCGCGTGGTTCTCGTGGCCACCCGCAATCCTCTGAACCTGGGGGCGGCTGCGCGCGCCATGAGCAACTTTGGATTTCTTAATTTGCGGGTCGTGAATCCGTACGATGTGGCTTTTCGCGAGGCGCGGTCAGCGGTCGGGGCGGCTGCGGTGATGAAGAGTGCCGAGGAGTTTTCGACGCTCGCGGATGCCGTGGGCGACTGTTCGCTCGTGGTGGGCACTACGACGCTGCGCAACCGGGAGCAGCATCAGCCGCTTTATCGGGTGGAGGAAGGTGGCCGTCGTATTCGCAAGGCGCTAGCCTCTGGACGCGTTGCGCTATTGTTTGGGTCGGAGAAGGTCGGATTGTCGAATGACGACCTCAGCCACTGCCATTGGCTGATGCATATTCCTACGCGGGAAGCACATTCTTCGATGAATCTTGGGCAAGCGGTGGCGGTGTGTCTTTATGAGTTGATTCGTGGAGGACGTATCAAGGCGGTCGCTGCCAAGCCGAATGCGGCTAGTGCGCGGGAACTGGAGCGTCTGACTGAGATCCTGGTGGAGACGCTCCGTGACAGCGGTTATTTGGGGAAAAACGCCTCTGCCGCGACGACAGCAAAGACTCGTCGCATCGTGCGAAGATTGAAACTCGACGGTGCGGATGCGGAACTGTTGCTGGGCATGTTACGGCAGATACAGTGGAAAATTCGCTCGGAATAGGTTTTGTTGAATGGCGCGTGGAACATTCCAGCTGAACTACACACGATAAATCCCAAGATTTCGAAAGCCGTGGAATCCCACCCTAGCGCACAGAACGCGCTAGGATGGGGCACCCATCGCAATTCCATTGAAGTCCGGGCCCTTGTTATTGCATGCCTAGTGAAGCGGCGATTTTCTTCTTGTATTCGTTTGCCTTGGCGATGGCTTCCGCTTCGTTGACGGTGAGAAGCTTGTGATCGCGCATCACGGGGCGGCCTCCGATAATGACGGTCGAGACATCGCTGCCTTTGAGAGCATAGGCGATCTGGGCGTAGACCTCGTACATCGGAACCGCGTTGGGCTTGTCGAGGTCGAGCAGGACCACATCGGCTTTCTTGCCGGCTTCGAGCGATCCGATCTCTTTCTCCATGTGCAGGGCGCGGGCGCCGTCGATGGTTGCCATCTCCACCGTAGCCTTGGCATTCAAGGCCAGCGGATCGCCCTTCGTGATTTTCGCGAGTTTGGCGGCTAAGTCCATCTCTTCCATGATGTCGAGATCGTTGTTGCTGCCGGCGGGGCCGTCGGTACCGAGGCCAACGGCAACTCCGGCGGCGCGCATTTCGGGCACGGGCGAGACGCCGCTGGCCAGCATCATGTTGCTCGAGGGATTGTGCACGCAGCCAACGTGGCGGTCGGCGAGAGTTTTGCGGTCGGCGGCGTCGACGAAGATGCAATGAGCCGCGACCACGTCGGGGCCGAGCACTCCGACTTTGTCGAGATACTGCACCGGAGACATGCCGTTCTGTTTCTGTGAGTCGTCCCACTCTTTTTTCATTTCAGAAACGTGAATCAGGATTGGCGCGTGATATTTGCGCGCGAGGGCGGCTGTGTCTTCGAGCGTCTTCCTGGAGCAGGTGTAGATGGAGTGGGGCGCTACAGAAGCATGAATCAGGGGGTCGCCCTGCCACTTCTTGAGGAAGGCCTCGGTGTAGGTGAGCATGGCGGCTTCGTTCTTGTTGTCGGGAGCGGGGAAGTCGATGAAAGTCTCGCCCAGCACGCCGCGCATGCCGGCGGCCTTGGTTTCTTCGGCGACCGCGTCTTCGTAGTAGTACATGTCGGCGTAAGTCGTCACGCCAGCACGAATCTGCTCGGCTGCGGCCAGGCGCGTTCCCCAGCGGACGAACTCTTCGGTTACGTTCTTGGCTTCAGCGGGAAAGATGTATTTGCGTAGCCAGTCATCGAGCGTAACGTCGTCGTGGAGCCCGCGGAATAACGTCATGGGGACGTGCGTGTGGCCGTTGATGAAGCCGGGGAGGATCAGCTTGCCGGAAGCGTTCAGCGTGTCGGCGGCGGAGTACTTGGCTTCTATCTCGGTGCGGGGGCCGACCGCGACGATGGAGTCACCCTTGATTGCCAAGGCGCCGTCATCGAGGATGGTGCGCGGGTTGTCCATGGTGACGATTAGGCCGCCGCTCACGATGAGATCCACTTTTTCCTTTGGTGATTGGGACCAAGCCGAGGTGCAGAGGGATAGAACCAAGATTGAGAGCGGGATCAACCTGATCGGACGGAAGTTCATGGGGAGGAGATTAATTGGAGGTGAGGCGAAATGCAAAGCTTCGACCAATAGGGAGCGGGGTACCGAAATCAGTCTGCTCGCTTACGCCCCTGAGGGCAGGATGCCTCAGGACTGCCGGCGGGACGCCGGCGCTACAACGACCTAGTTACTTTTCCATTAGGAGGACCTTTTCTGCGTTGTCGACTTCGGTTAGCTTGACCTCGATTACTTCGTTCATGGAAGTTTGGACGACTCGGCCGATGAAGGCGGCTTCGATTGGCAATTCGCGGTGGCCACGATCGATGAGGACGCAGAGTTGCACGCGGCGGGGACGGCCGTGGGAAAACAGGGCGTCGAGCGCGGCGCGGATGGTGCGGCCGGTGAACAGGACGTCGTCGACGAGGACGATGTTCTTGTCTTTGATGTCGAAACCGACTTCGGATTTCTGGACTACGGGCTTGGGGCCGAGGGTTGAGAGGTCGTCGCGATAGAACGTGATATCGAGCGTGCCTATCGGGATGGGGACGTCTTCCATGCGCTGAATGATTTTTCCCAGACGCTCGGCGATGGGAACTCCACGCCGGCGGATGCCGACCAATCCGAGACCGTCCACGCCGTTGTTCTTCTCGACGATTTCATGGGCGAGGCGGACCAGCGTACGCTCGATTTCGGAAGCCGACATCAGTTGCGCCTTCTGGCGCAGCCCGGATTTTGGGGACGTACTCTTCGTAGCCATAAACCGCTGCATCATACGTGGATTAAGCTGCGATCCGCAAGGATGTTTCCACGTTATTTCGGACGCTCAGGCGGCGCGGTGGTGGATTCTGGACAACACTTCCTTGGTCGTGGTGAGCTTTGCGCCCAGGGCCTCGAGTTCGGCCAACGTCTTGCGCCCTTCTTCAGGATTAAGCGTTTCGATCGCATCGGTGATGACGGAGACTTTCCGTCCTCGTTCGAGCAGACCTTTGGCGGCGAGGCGGACACAGTACTCGGTGACTACTCCGAAGATCAGGAACTCGGCATGTTTCGGAAAATGGGAGACGAGCTTGTCGGCGTGGGAACTCTCGAAGATGTCGAGGGTCTCCTTTTCAAGGAGGACCTGCTTGTGTTGCAGAACGCCTTTGGGAAATTCCTGGGTCCTGTTGGGTACGCGCGTGACGTCGTCGGTGAGGGCCTCGTTGACGAACTCGCTGCCTTGAGTGCCTTTCACGCAGTGAGGAGGGAAGATCTGGAATTCGGGATCGTCGGGGGAATGGAAGCATCCGTGAGAAACGAGGAAGACGTGTTTATTGTGCGCGGCGGCGGTAAGTTTTGCGATGTTGGGGAGCAGTTTCTCGGCGCCTGGTACGTAGAGCTTTCCGCCGGGCAACATGAAGTCCGCCTGTGTGTCCACTTCCCACAAAACCAGATCCAGAGGTACCATGCCATCTCCGTTGAAGCAGCTAGCAGTGCGTTCATCCAGCTTATACAGCTTGGGTGAGGGGTGACAAGCGAGCGGCGCGTCGCCAGGAGCGAAGAAAAAGATGGCCCAGGAAGAACCTGCGAAGGCAAAGAAACAAATACGCGTGGTCGTGCGCAATATTGGGTTGATGCTGAGCGGTGATTTGAATCAGCCGATTCTTGATGCCGATACGATTGTCGCGGTTGACGGGAAGATTGCCGCGGTCGGAAAGCAGAAAGACGTCGACACCGACGGCGCGACTTTGGTGGTCGACGCCAAGGGAGTAGCGGTTGCTCCCGGATTGATCGACAGCCACGTTCATCCTGTGGCAGGCGATTGGACTCCGCGCCAGAACCAACTCGGGTGGATCGACAGCTATCTGCATGGCGGCGTGACATCGATGATCTCCGCGGGGGAGGTGCACACGCCCGGGCGGCCGAAAGATGTTGTTGGCCTGAAGGCGATGGCGATCTTTGCGCAACGGGCATTTCAGGCATTTCGGCCGGGCGGCGTGCGCATTCATGCGGGCGCACCAGTGATCGAACAGGGAATGGTTGAGGAAGACTTCAAGGATCTTGCGGCTGCCGGAGTAACGATGCTTGGGGAAGTCGGCCTCGGCAGCGTGAAAGATGGAGCTACAGCGAGGCAGATGGTGGCGTGGGCGAGGAAACACGGTATCCAGAGCACGATTCACACTGGGGGGCCTTCGATTCCCGGGTCGAGCTTGATCGACAAAGACATCGTGCTGGCTGCGGACGCGGACGTGATCGGCCACATCAACGGAGGACACACGGCGCTCCCCGACGATCAGATCACGACGTTATGCGAGAAGTCGCCCCGGGCGATTGAAATTGTGCATAACGGAAACGAACGCGCCGGATTGCTGGCGCTGCGCACCGCCGGGGAGTTGAAGCAACTGCACCGAGTGATTCTCGGGACCGACTCGCCCGCCGGGTCAGGAGTGCAGCCTCTGGGAATTGCGCGCCTGATTGCTCTGTTGTCGTCTCTGGGGGATATTCCGGCGGAGGTGGCAATTTGCTTCGCAACTGGGAACACCGCGAAAATCCGCAATCTGAACTGCGGAGTGATTGCGCCGGGGCGCGATGCGACGTTCGTGTTTATGGACAAGGCGCAGCACTCCGCCGGTGCCACGCTTCTCAAGAGCATTCAGGCGGGGGATTTGCCGGGCATTGGAATGGTGATGATCGATGGAGTTGTGGCGGCGCAGCGGAGCCGGAATACGCCTCCGGCGACGCAGGTGCCGGAGGTTGTGTAGAGTTCGCCAGCGTGTCGTCCCCTGGAGGGGACTCGCGGTTTTTTGGGGTGATTTCCCCGCACTGACGTGCGGGGCTAACTTCTGGCGTCGCTGCGCGACTGGAAATTGCCGGGGACGAAACTCCCGAGTGGGCGAGGGGCCGAGGGCCAGGACGCCTTCGCGACTGCCGGCAGGACGCCGGCGCTAGATGTTTAGCTCTGAATCAGCGCAGGCCGTCTTCGCCTTTGATTTGATCTTTGGTCAGGCCGCCGACTCTGGGGAGCGGACGACCGCTGTCGGTGACGGCGACGGCGACCATGATTTCGTTGGCGCGGGGCGCGTCGTTGATGCGCACTTCCATGCCGTCGAAGTGGCTGCGCACGAAGGCCGCGTCCTTATGGCCGAGTGGAATGTCGAGGGGCACGCCGAGTCCGCCGCGCTTTTTGGATGACGGGATCAGCGCGGCGCCTTTGCCTAGAACTTTTCTGACTGGGGTGCCGAGTTTCGGATGGAGGATGGCGGCCGCGTGTTCGAGTTCTCCGTTCTCTCCGACGGCGGCGGCCTTGCCGTAGCTTTCCGCGGTGTTGCCCGCAATGCCCAGAGCTGCGACTGCCTTCTGAGTTAGCAGTTCGCCGAGCTCTTCGCCGATGCTCATCAACTCGGAGAGATCTTCCACGTACTTTCCGGCACACGGGTTCTCGATGACGGCGACTGCGGCGGCGCGCCTCGTGGGCGGGTTCACGGGGCGGCCCATCTCGGTCTGAGTTTCCTCCAGAAAAACTGCGATCTTGCGGATGTTGGCTTTCATCGCAGCCCGTCCTCCCCTTTGATTTCGGAAGCCTTGAGCCCGCCGACGCGTGCGTGGATGCGAGGGCCCGTGGTCATCACCAGCGCAAGGAGAATTTCGTCGGCGCGGGGAGCGTCGGCGAGGCCGACTTCGATTGCGTCGAAATGACTGCGCACGTATGAGGCGTTGATGTGTGTGACGGGGACGTCGAGCCGCGTGCCCGGGCCACCGACTTTCTTGGTCGAGGCGACAATGGCCTTGGCTCCGCCCAGCACCTCGCGCATGGCGTAACCGCCTGGCACATGCCAGAGCGCGCCGTGCTCGAGTTCGCCTGCGCTGCCGACGATTGCGCCTTTGCCGTAACCTTCAACGAGCTTGGTGTCACCGCCCATCGCGGCGATCAGGGACTTGGCCATGGCGAGGCCGAGAGGTTTGAGATCGTCCATGAAGCCGGCGATGTCGGCGACGTATTGGCCCGCGTAGGGATTACGAATGACGGCGAGTGCAACCGCGCGACGGAGGGGCGTGGCGACCACGGGGCCTCCTTCGTGGAAGATTTCTTCGACGGCCGTAAGCTTTTTTCGAACTGCCACCTCAGGCATGGACCAGACCCCGATCCGCGGATATTTTTTCCTGCGCGTTCAGTTGCAGGGGACCGCCCACCATACGCGTCTGCCCGCAGAGATGCAACGCGGCCGCACGAATCAGACCTTCGGTGAGCAACGTCGTTGCGGTCGTCACTCCGGCGTCGAGGGCGCGGGATACTTCGTGCGATGTTAGCGGCCCGACGGCTTGCGTGACGAGGCGATCGCCGAGGTCGTTGTCGGGCGCAAGTTCGCGGGCTGGAACACGCACGATGTTGGGATGATTCGGCAGATCAACTGCATTCGCAATGATGGTGGCCGCGGCGTCGGCCATGGCGGCGCGATCGGCCAGCACGGTGACTGCATCCGCAATGCCGAGGGAGAAGCTGCGCCCGCGCCAGCCGCTGGTTGCGATGCCGCGTACGGGTTGGGTGGATTCGAGGAGGGCTGCGCCGAACAACGATCCGGCTTCGGGGTTGTCGATCATGCCTGCTACGAAGCGCCCGCGTTTAAGGTGCAAAGCGATGTCGCCGCCGTCGTTCACGTAGGCGCGATCCAAATCGGCAGCATTCGTCATCGCTGCGAGAATTTCTTCGGCTACGGCGCCCGCTACGGCAGCCATGGGCGTGATGAACCAGCGGTCGGCGTAGGGCGCGACGGCGGCTGCCATTCGCTTTGCAACCGGACCGATAAGTTGGGGGGCATACGGCCCCGCTGGCGCTCGCAGATTCGGCAGCTCCGCACAAAGTTCGTCGAGCACGGTGGTGAATCGATGTGCAGCTGCTCGATAGGCTTGGTCAATCTCTTCGGCTTCACCGAAGGCTTCGAGCACAATGTCGATTGGACCATCGTGCAGGTGCAGGCGGCGTCCATCGGGCAGGAGGCGAATTTGTGCGCGATGGTTCATGACTGGTTGGGCTTGGAAGCAGACAGCGGCCAGGGATTTTCGGAACGCGCGGAGATGTGCCGTCGGCCGTCGTCGGGAACGACGGAACTGAGCGGGCGGACGTGGTCCATGTATCCCCCCAAGTCGGCGTAATCCTGCAGCTTGAGTGTGAACTCGATGGGAGCAACGAGAGCCGGCGTAGGCACGTAGCCAAAAGCATTTTCTGGCATGCGGCTGACGTCGACCATGAAGGTGATGCCTCCGCCCGGCCAGATGTAGACCGGGGCGCCACCGCAAGTTACTCGCGTAAGGGCATCACGCACGGAGTTGGTGAGGCGGACAGGGTTCTCGGTGACGCCGGCACGCAGAGATCCCCCGGCGCCGCCCATGAAGATGACCGAGCACATCGCGGGCTCGCAGTTTTCTTTGATGCGCGCGACCGACTCGCGGAGTTCGGGGGGGAGTTCACGCGCTACGGGCCTCAATTCTTCGTCGAGTTCGAAATACGCGTGGTGCTCGCCGGTGGTGCTGACCATCAGTAGGCGTAGTCCCGGCCACGCGCTTCTTGGCTTGAAGGGTTGCAGGATGGTGAGCGGGTCTTCAATGTTGGTGCCGCCCCATGCTGTTCCCGGTTCGGCGACCTGGAAGTAGCGACCCGGTGTCGAACGGCGTCCTCTGATCTTGATGCCGGTTTCGGGCACGCCCAACAGCTTTCCGGCCTGATGTTCGGAGAGGACTCCGGTGATGTGATCGTCGACAACGACCACGTCGTCTACTTTGCCGAACCATTGCTTGGCGAACATTCCGATGGTGGCCGAGCCGCAGCCCACACGCATGCGTTCTTCGCTGATGTTATCGATAACGGGAGGCTTGCCCGCTTGCACAACTACGGTAGGCCCCTCGTCCACGGACAACTCGACGGGTTTTCCATTGCATAGGTTCAGCAAAGTGTCGCAGGTGACGGTGCCTTCCTGGCGACTGCCCCCGGTCAGGTGACGAACGCCTCCAAGGGAAAGCATCTGCGAGCCGTATTCGCTCGTGGTCACATGGCCGACGGGTTCACCTTGCGCGCGGACGAGGTTGCATTCTGGCCCGAGGTGGCGGTCGGTGTCGATCTTCACCTTCACGCCGCAGTAGCTGAAGATGCCTTCCGTGACGACCGTGACCATGTCCACGTCCGCGATCTCGGAGGAAATAATGAAGGGGGCGGGTTTGTAGTCGGGATAGGTTGTGCCGGCGCCAATGGCGGTCACGAAAGTTTGCGGCGATCCGACGATGTTGCCGTCCCAGTCCTGCTCGCGGCCGAGGAAGGGAACGATCGAGGTGCCGCGTTCAAGGGCGCGGTCGAGCACCACGTGCGGATCGACACGCACCAGCTGTCCGTCGCGATTGCCATAGCGGTCGCAGGCGCCCAGTCGACCCGGCTTGATGTAGCAGAGCACGGGACAGGCATCGCAGCGGATGGCGTCGTCAGGCACGGGAGTTTTCCCTTGCGCGTTCGGCGAGGATCGCGGCGCGGATGCGATCGGGTGTCGCGGGAATGCGGTGAATGCGCACGCCAATGGCGTCGTGAAGGGCGTTCAGGATTGCTGGGGCCGTGGGAATCACGGCCTGCTCGCCGATGCCCTTTGCGCCGAAGGGCCCGATGGGCGAGGGGTCTTCGATCAGAATTGACTCGACTGGCGGCATATCTCCGGCAGAGGGGATCAAGTAATCGTGCAGGTTTTCGCCCTTGCCCGGGAAGAACTCTTCCATCAGAGCGTGGCCAAGTCCTTGCGCGGCGCCGCCTTCGATCTGACCTTCGATCAACGTTGGATTGATGGCGCGGCCCACGTCGTGGGCCGCGGTGATCTTGAGAACTTGCACGGTGCCGAGTTCGGTGTCGACCGCGATCTCTGCCAAGTGGGCTCCAAAGCCAAATACGGCATACGGCACACCTTGTCCATTTTCATCGAGAGCGCTGGTGGGCGGATCGAACGTCGCTTCCGCGGTCAGTACGTAGCCGAGGGTGTCGAGAGTGCGCGTACTCAGGTCCAGAGCGCGCTCGCCGCGTTGGTCTTTCACTTTCACGCAGCCTTCGCCGAGAGTCAGGGTCGCGGGTTCTTGCGCGTTCAGGAAATCGAGTATGCCCACGCGGAGCATTTCTCCAGCCATTGCGGCGGCCTTACCTGTGACGAAGGTCTGGCGGGAAGCGGATGTCTTGCCGCAGTCGGGAGTGATGGCGGTATCTCCGGATACGAGATCGAATTGCGCGATGGGGACCTTCATGGCGTCGGCACAGATTTGCGTGACGATGGTATTCGAGCCTTGGCCAATGTCAACCGCGCCCTGGTGCAAAGCGATTCGCCCATTGGGCTTTAGACCAATGCGTACGGTCGAAGGATTCGGCAGGGAAGTGTTTCCGCAGCCATACCACATACCGGCGACGCCTACGCCGCGTCGGATCGGAGCTTCTGTCGCGGCATTGAATCTGGCGGCTTCTTCGCGTGCAGCTTTCCATCTCGACCGTAGCGCTTCGAAGCAGGCGCGGATGCCGACGCCTTCTCCCAACACTTGTCCGGTCACGGTGGGCGAGTCGTCCTCTAGCGCATTCAGAATACGAAACTCAAGGCGGTCGATACCGCAACGGTCGGCAAGATCGTCATAGACCTGTTCCTGCGCGATGGCTGTTTGTGGAACACCGAATCCGCGAAATGCGCCGGCAGGCACCAGATGCGTGTGCACGGCGCGTGTGATGGCGCGATAGTGCGGCACCTTGTATGGACCCGAGGCATGCACTGGAACGCGCGCGGCGACCGTCGGTCCCCAGGAAGAGTAGGCGCCCGTGTTGAAGTCAGCGGAAAAATCGAGGGCCACCAGTTTGCCGTCGCAGTTTGCACCGGCGCGCAAGCGCATGCGGGCGGGATGGCGCTTGGTTGTCGAGAGAATCGACTCGACCCTGGAGTAGACCATCCGGGCTGGTTGCTTCAAATGCCACGCGGCGAGAGCGACGAATGGCTGGACGGAAAGATCGAGTTTCGAACCGAAACCGCCGCCAACTGCTGTGGGAATGATTCGCACCGCTTCCGGGGCGATACCCAGAATCTTTGCGATGTCGGCGCGGTCCATATAGGGCGACTGGGTACAGGCCTGTACCTCTATCGCGTCTCCTACGCGG
>Ga0210406_10007418_pt1 | contig 11148 bp, 7 predicted proteins | sample IncBWC30MmetaG_FD_155454 | JGI IMG/M metagenome (GOLD analysis project Ga0210406, IMG submission 155454) | Forest soil microbial communities from Barre Woods Harvard Forest LTER site, Petersham, Massachusetts, United States - Inc-BW-C-30-M | ecosystem: Environmental > Terrestrial > Soil >... | reverse complement strand
GCTAGCCCACACCGAATCCGTCGTCTTTCCCAAACGAATCCGCAGCGTCCCCTTCTCCCGGCTCTCGCGAATGGCCTGTTCCGCATTCAAAATCAGATTCAGAAAAACTTGCATCAACTGGTGCGGATCCCCGAGCAGCATCGGAAGCCCCGCCTCCTTCAGAAAATCCACCGTGATGTTGTTCTTGCGCAGCGAATAAGCCTGTAAGTGCAAAGTGCGCTCGACCAACTCGCTCAAATTCACCTGCGTCTTCCCGGGCGCCGGAGGCCGCGCAAAATACATCAGGTTCTGCACAATCTCAGTCGCCCGCCTCGCCTGCTGCTGCAGCATGCCGAGCTGTTTCCGTGCCGTTTCGCTTTGCTCCGTCTCCTGCAGCATTTCCCCAACTCCCAGAATCGTGGTCAGCGGATTATTCAACTCGTGTGCGAACCCGCCAATCATCTGCCCCATCGCGGCCAGTCGTTCGCTCTGGATGATCTGCTGCTCTAGCTTCTTCTCGACCGTCACGTCGCGCACCGACATGATCACGCCGCTTGGCTTGTCTTCGCCATCGAATAGGCGGCTCGCCGATGCCCGCATCGTCCGCCAGCTTCCATCCCGGTGCAACGCTCCAAATTCTGACGCCCCAAACGCCTGCTTACCCGATGCTACTTCGCCGTACAACACTAAAAACTCCGGTGAATGATTTCTGGATTCCGCAACCTTCTGTCCCAGCAGATCCTCAGGCCGGAAGCCCAGCAGATCGCGAATCCGTGAACTGACAAACGTGTACCGTCCCTCCGGATCGATCACCAGAATCAGATCCGGAAATCCTTCCAGCATTCTCTGCCGGAACTGTTCTTGTTGCCGAAGCTGCGCCTCCATCCGCCGCCGCTCCGTAACATCAGTCAACGTTCCCTGGTACCGGATAATCTTGCCGTCCGCGTCCCAAACTGCTCGCGACGTGTCGAGGCACACGGCTTCCGACCCATCCCGCCGCCGCAAAACAATCTCGCGCGTCCGCACGTCCCCGCCATCGCCGGCACCGCGTCCTAGCACCGCCCCGGCATCCTTGCCTAGCGTTGCCGGGTCCACGCCCAGTAACTCGTCCTTACTCTCGTAACCCAGCATCCTCACCAGCGCCGGGTTCACATCGAGCAGCTTGCCCTCGGGCGTGCAGAAATATACGCCTTCCTGGAGCGTCTCAAACAGCTCGGTGAACCGCCGTTCCTTCTCGCGCTCCTCGGTGACGTCGCGCGCGAGCAAACTCGCGCCCACCACCTCGTCGTTCTTCACGATGGCGTTCAGTACGCAATCCAGATACATCGCACGTGCGCTGTTCTTGAGCCGAATCTCGACCAGCCCGGACCACCGCCGCTTTTCGAGAAAGCGCCCCAGTCCGCGCTCGGCCTCAGCCCGCGTCGGCGCTTCGCAAAACTCGTCCAGCTTCTTGCCAACGATCTCTGTGTAAGGCTTCCCCAGAATCTGCGCGACTCTGCGGTTGACCGTTCGCAGCGTCCCATCCAATGACACGGCAAACGCTACATCATCGAACGAGTCGATCAGTTCCTTGAAGCTGCGCTGAGATCGCGCAATGACTTCGCTCAACTGGTCGAGTTGCTCTTCCGAAGGCGCCACTCCAACCCGGTCCTGCAGACCCTTGAGCAGCACCTTTAGTTCCGAGACCTCGCGCCGTCGCCCGTATGCGTATGCCGCAAACAAAACCGACAGCACGAGCAGGCCCGGAGCGATCGCACCCAGGTGGTACGGAACGCTTTCCAGTCGTTCCCAGAGCAACGCCGACAGTGCCACTGCCAGCAGCACCAGAAACCACATGGCCAGCCGCCAAAGGCGATTTTCTTCTCGTTCAAGGTGATCGGAGGAACGCCGCGAAGGTACCTGAAAATTCGGGTCGGAGGGCATGGGCCTTATTTCACTGCATGCGGCGGACGAAACCGTGGCCGGCGCATCCAGTTCCTGATTCGCATCCTAGTGCACCAGACTCGTGCAAAACAGGGAAATGTAGTGGAGAACTTGGTTCGCGAACCGCCTTGCCGCCCGCCCAGAAGCCTTTCTTGGCGACCTTCGCGGAAACTTAGCGACCTTTGCGTTCAAAAGCTCTTGCACTTCTGAGTCGGAAATAGGTCTCCATGTTCATCCAGCACTCCGGCAAGTGACCATCATCACCGTTCATCGAGTAACCGCAGCCTAAGCTGAACTGGGAGTGTTTCTTTTGCAAAGAGGAGCACTCCGCGAGCGGATAACCGCTCACCCATGCTCTATAAAACTCTCAGCGCCGCCGTCTACGGCATCGATGCCAACATCATCGAAGTCGAAGTCGACGTATCCGGCATCAAGACAGCCGAAGACCAATTCCACACTGTGGGCCTGCCCGACGCCGCCGTGCGCGAGAGCCGCGACCGCGTCCGCTCCGCACTCCGCAACTGCGGCTACGACATTCCCACCACGCACATCACGGTCAATCTGGCCCCAGCCGACATTCGCAAAGAAAGCTCAGGCTTCGACTTGCCCATGGCTCTTGGAATCGTCGGCGCGTACGGCGGCCTCAACAAGAAGGAAATCTCAGACTGAGTCTTCGTCGGCGAACTCTCTCTCGACGGCGGCATTCGCGGCATCCGCGGCACATTGCCCATCGCCATCGAAGCGCGCGGTAAGAAGTTGACCCGTCTGGTCGTCCCCGAAGTCAACGCCCGCGAAGCCGCCATGGTTACTGGCCTCGACGTCTACCCCGTCCGTTCGCTCATCGACGTCATCCACTTCGTGAACACCGGCAACGGCATCCTCCCGGTCAAAGTCGATGGCGACACGATGCTAGAAGACAGCCAGCACTATGCCGTGGACTTCAAAGACGTCCGCGGCCAGCAGACTGCGAAGCGCGCTATGGAAGTCGCCTGCGCCGGAGGCCACAACATCCTAATGATCGGGCCGCCCGGCTCCGGCAAGACCATGCTCGCCAAGCGTATGCCAACCATCCTTCCACCTTTTACCTTTGAGGAAGCGCTCGAGACGACCAAGATTCACAGCGTGGCCGGCGTGCTCGATTCGAAAGTCGGCATGGTCGGCGCACGCCCGTTCCGCTCTCCGCACCACACCATCTCTGACGCGGGCCTGATCGGCGGAGGCATGATCCCGCGCCCTGGCGAAGTTTCGCTCTCCCACAATGGCGTGCTCTTTCTCGACGAGCTTCCCGAATTCCCCCGCAACGTCCTCGAAGTCCTCCGCCAGCCGCTGAAGAAGGTACCGTCTGTATCGCCCGCGCCGCCATGACCCTGACCTTCCCCGCCCGCTTCATGCTCGCCCCGGCCATGAACCCGTGTCCGTGCGGTTTCCACAACGACCGCACCCACGAATGTCGCTGTACGCCCCCAATGATCCAGCGTTATATCGCCAAAATCTCCGGCCCGCTTATGGACCGCATCGACATTCACATCGACGTACCGGCCGTGCACTACAAAGAAATGCGCTCTCCCTCGGCCCCCCAAGGCTCTGCTCAGATTCGTGCCCGCGTCCTCCGCGCCCGCGAGACGCAGTTGAAGCGCTTCACCGGCGCCAAGCCCCGGCTCTACTGCAACGCCCAGATGTCGTCCAGCCAGATCCGCGCCCACTGCGACCTCGGCGCCGATTGCGAACGTCTTCTCGAGCGCGCCATGACGCAGCAAGGCCTGAGCGCCCGCGCCCACGACCGCATCCTGAAAGTCTCCCGCACGATTGCTGATTTAGAAAGCGTTCCCGCAATCGAGCCTAAGCACATCGCCGAGGCGATCCAATACCGTACGCTGGACCGCACCTATTGGGCATAGCAATTTCAACAACGCTGGCTACCTTTGAGTCAACGTTTCAATCGAACAAAAAAGCTGTCATCCTGAGCGGAGCGCAGCGAAGTCGAAGGACCCCATACCCACATGCAGTGCGCACGGCCTCCAATGGGAATTTCGACCACGCCCGTCGCCCTTCATCGAAGATTTCTGAACCGGGTGCCGGGGTGCCCCAGGTTCGCGCCGCACTTTGGAGCTAACCTGGGTGCAAGGAGAACTCAAACCTTCGCGCTCTTTGCCCTTGCAAGCTTTCTCCGCACAGTTCCTCTACCGTCGGCGCACTTCTCCAATTTTTCTTCGTGAACCTTCGTGTCCTTTGTGGTTTAACTCTTGGCCAATGTTTACTTCCCAGCCGTCCCATAAAAAAACGAAGGTTGCGCCATCACCTTGCCCGCGCTGCTCGTGATCTTGAGCGTGTGCACTGGCCCCGGCGTATCGCTCGGCACAAACGTCACAATGTATTGCCCCGCCAGCAGGTTCGCGATGCCGTGTACTGCATCCGGATAATTCTTCTTCGTGCTCCAGAACGCCGCCCCGCCCGTATCCGTGCCGAGCTTCTCCACGTTAACGCGCCCCGCGTTGTAGGCATTCACTCGCTCTCGGTCCATCTGCCGGTCGTACTCTCGGGATGCCGAGCCGCCGCTCTTGTCATCCCCGCCGTGCACCGACACATAATTCTGGCCAATCGTGTTGTCGCTCACGCCATTGAAACGGAGATCTTCCAGTCCAATCACGAAGGTCACAATGTGCATCTGCTGCGCGACCCCCACCAGGCGGCTCACTTGATAGTTGACCGCCGCACCCGCTCGCCCTCCAACTCCGGGGCTGTGTGCCCAAGGCTCCCGGAACATTACCAGCACGCGCCGTGCGGGCTTCGGGTCGGCATTGATCATTCCAAACGCGGCGTCAAACACGGTGGCACCGCTCGCGCTGGCATAGGTTTGCAGGCTCATGAGCCCCGGGTTCTCATTGCCCGTGATCGAAGTGTTTTCCATGTTCGACGCAAACGCGTCCGGCAGCCCTGCATTGGCGTCGAGACTCTGAATCTTCTTTACCAGATCATCGGCATTGCTGGACCATGCAATCTCTTTCTCCGCTGGCGGCTTCGTCCCCCCAGCGCTCACCACGAAAGCCTGATCCTTGTTTGCCCGGATCACCTGCTTGACCAGATCCGCCGCCGCTGCCTGTTGCTGCCCAAACGTTTTCGGCGACGACACCAGCACGATCCCCAGATGCAGCGGAATATCCGGCCCCGCGAACAACTTCAACGGGGTGACCGGCTGGTTCGAATCGATGATGTTTAGCTGCTCCTTGGTCACGCCCTGCACCGGATTCCCGGATGCATCCGTGACCGAGATCAGGGCAGGAACAAAATGCGCCCGCTGCGGCGCCGCCGGAGCCGGTGCCGCAGCCGCCGTCGGTTCCTGACCAGCAACCGGGGCCGAAGGCGCACTCTGCGCTTGTCCCGTTCCTGCTGCGATACTCACTGCAGCCAACCCAACCACCCACATCCCAATCCCGCAAATCCGTCCCATAGCACCCCCAAGCAAACCCGAAAGCTTAAATCAGGACCATGCCGCTGCGGAATAGTCTGAATCTCCCTATTTCCTCAGATACCCACCCACCACTGTCGCATAATCCGCAATCGCCACTTCCGGATCGTCCAAATCCGGATGCCACACCTTCTCCCACTCGAAGCAGTACACGCCCGAATACCCAATCCCCTGCAGCGACCGAATCTGCCGCTCGATCGGAACATTCCCGCGCCCGGTCAGAACATACTTGCGGTCCTTCCCGGCCCCAACTGAGTCCTTCAGGTGCGTATGCCGGATCCACGTCCCCAACTGCTTCACCGTGAACTCCGGTTCCTCGCCGCCCGTTGCAAACGTATGGTGCGCATCCCACAATAGCCCAACATGCCCCGACGCCGCCCGCGTTAACACGTCCTTCAGTACGGCCGACGAAGTGAAGTTGTCATGCGACTCGATGATCACGATCACGTTCTTCCCCGCGGCATACTCGCCCAGTTCATGCAGCCCGCTGGCGACCCGACCCTTCAACGCCTCTCCTGGCCTCCCATCCGGCTCTTCCTTCCCATCCCCAAACACGCGCACGTAAGGCGCCCCAAGCGTAGCCGCCAGATCGATAAACCTTCGCCCATCCTCTAGTTCCTTAGCGCGCTTGAAGGGGTCTTCCTCGCCTATCCGCGCTGAACTGCTAACGCAGGCAATCTTCAAACCGTGCGCAGCAATCTCCTTCTTGGTCCGCTCAATCGTCTCCATCGCAAACGCGGGATGCGACGGCAAATCCAGATTCCCCTCCAAGCCGCGCAACTCGATCGCGGCAAACCCATGCTGCTCGGCAAAGTCCAGAATCTTCCCCAAACTCCACGCCGGGCACCCCAGGGTCGAAAAAGCCATCGGAAGCCGCTTCTCCTTTATTTCCCCCGCGCCCCGCCCCGCAAGTGCCGCTATCGCCGTCGCACCTCCAAGTCCCGCCAGAAAGCCTCTCCTCGTGGTCGACCCCACCAGCCTGCCTGTTTTCCGCTCCATGGCAACCCCCCACGTTCCGAACTGGTCAATATCCCATGTCTCGACGACTTTTTCGCCCTAAAATGTTGTATACCAAGCCCATTTCTGCACTTCCCAGCACCTTCTGAACAGTCCCCGCCCAAGGATTTCCTTGACCCGCCGCCTCTAACTCGCTAGATTGAGACGGCAAAACGGAAATAGACGTCCGTTCGTTGGGTCGTTCCCGAGCGGTTTCCGCGCTGTAGCCAGGCCCCGATCCGTAAATTTGAGCAACTTCCACCCTGGGTGGCGCATCTATACGGATTAGTGAGCTAGATCCGTGTAACCCCATCTGCTTTCAGTGGCTTACGCCTCTTCTGGGTTTGGGACCCGCTGGCCGGGACCATGGGTGGGCATTCGTGGCCAACTTATCAGTAAAGGAGATTTCTCTATCATGCGCTCCGATCGTGTTTTTGACGCTTTACATACCTTGCGGAATCGGTATACTCTCTGTCAGCTTGCCTCTAAGGCCACCCGGAAGTTTCACCGGCCTAACACCCGCATTCAGGAAACTATGAATCAGGTTCTGGACCGGATCGCTGGCGCAGATCGGCAGGCCGTTTTGACGGAACCAGAGAATTTCGCTGAGGCGCAACGACGGGCTGCTTAACAGCCCGTCCTCAACTCCCCGCGGGAACCCCTGCAACGTCTTCCAGTTACACCCCCCTTTGTAAATCCTTGTAGGTGAATCAATGACCATCGCAGAACTGAAAGAAAAGAATATTACCGAGCTGACCAAGATCGCCCGATCTTTGGATCTGCCGGGGGCCAGCGGCCTGCGCAAGCAGGATCTGATCTTCAAGATCCTCCAGGCGCAGAGCGAAAAGGAAGGCCACATCTTCGCCGAGGGCGTGCTTGAAATCCTGCCCGACGGCTACGGCTTCCTCCGCTCGCCCGATTACAACTACCTCCCTGGGCCCGACGACATCTATGTCTCGCCTTCGCAAATCCGCAAGTTCGACCTCAAGACCGGCGACACCATCAGTGGCCAGGTCCGCCCTCCGCACGAAGGCGAAAAGTACTTCGCGCTCGTCAAAATCGAGGCCGTCAACTTTGAGTCGCCCGATGAAGCGCGCAACAAGATCCTCTTCGACAACCTCACGCCCCTTTACCCACAGGAGCGTCTGAAACTCGAAACCACGCGCGACAACATCAGCTCGCGCGTCATGGACCTGCTCACGCCCATCGGTAAAGGCCAGCGCGGCCTGATCGTCTCGCCGCCGCGCGCCGGCAAGACCATGCTCTTGCAGAACGTCGCCAACTCCATCACCACGAATCACCCGGAAGTTGTGCTGATCGTTCTCCTCATCGACGAGCGCCCGGAAGAAGTCACTGACATGCAGCGCAGCGTCAAGGGCGAGGTCATCTCCTCCACCTTCGACGAGCCCGCTGCCCGTCACGTGCAAGTCGCAGAGATGGTCATCGAAAAAGCAAAGCGCTTAGTCGAGCACAAACGCGACGTCGTAATCCTGCTCGATTCCATCACTCGTCTCGCCCGCGCCTATAACACGATCGTTCCGCCCTCGGGCAAAGTGCTCTCCGGCGGCGTCGACTCGAATGCGTTGCAGCGCCCGAAGCGTTTCTTCGGCAGCGCCCGCAACATCGAAGAAGGCGGCTCGCTCACCATAATCGCCACTGCCCTCATCGACACCGGTTCCCGCATGGACGACGTGATCTTCGAAGAGTTCAAAGGCACCGGCAACATGGAAATCATCCTCGAGCGCAAGCTGGTCGATAAGCGCACCTTCCCGGCCATCGACATTCAACGCTCAGGCACGCGTAAAGAAGAGCTCCTGATCCCGAAAGAAGACCTGACCAGAATCTGGGTACTGCGGAAAGTCCTAAACCCGCTCTCCCCGGTAGAAGCCATGGAACTTCTGATCGACAAGCTCTCGAAAACGCGTTCCAACACAGAGTTCCTCTCTAACATGAGCTCGCTGTAAGATTCCGAATAAGAAGTCGCGAAGCGACTCAGGAAAATAGCCCCGCACGCAAGTGCGGGGCTTCCTATTTGTATTAATCTCGATCCCAATTTTACGATTGTCATCCTGAGCGAAGCATGGACTCGCAAAGCGAGTCCACGCGCAGTCGAAGGACCCCATACCCGCGTACACTACCCAAAACTCAACAGGGAGTTTCGGCCACGAACCCCACTCTTGCCCCTCGTCACCAATCTGCATGGCGGCGCAGCACGCGCCGTCGAACCTCATTTGACGCCAACCCTCCCACCCGGTAACAATCCCGAATGCGCCGACTCTGCTGTTTACTCGTCCTAACCGCATCTTTCTCCGCCGCCCAATCTCACTCCTACCTCTACGTCTGGGCAGGCGACGACGCCAAGCAGTCCAGCGACTTCCTTACCGTCCTCGACGCCGATCCCGCCTCCACTCACTACGGCCAGGCCGTCGCCTCGGTCGCCGTCCCGGGACCCACCGGCACCCCACACCACACCGAACTCGAAATGCCGCAAGACGGCTTCCTGCTCGCGAACGCATTCGAAAGCGGTCGCACCAATGTCTTCGATCTGCGCCAGCCGCTTCATCCTGCCTTCGTCACATCCTTCGGCGACCTCGACGGCTATATGCACCCACACACCTACGTTCGCCTCGCCAACGGTCACGTGTTGGCCACGTTTCAATATCACGGTGGCCACGGTCCCAAGTCCGATGGCGGAGGCCTCGTCGAATTCGACGAACAAGGCAAGCTGATTCGCAGCAGCAGCGCCATGGATCCCGTCGCCAAAAGCGAACTCATCCGTCCCTACAGCCTGGTCGTCGTTCCTGCGCTCGATCGCGTAGTCAGCACCAACACGTCCATGCACTTCAAGAGTGATGGCGAAACCCGTACCGTCCAGATCTGGCGCCTCTCTGACCTCAAGCTCCTTCACACCCTGGTCCTCCCCAAAGGCCCGAGGGGTCACGAGAATGAAGCTCCTGGCGAGCCGGAGCTAGCCGCCGACGGAAAAACCGTCCTCGTCCACACGTTCAATTGCGGTTTGTATGAGCTGAAGGGAATTGATACTGCGCAGCCGTCCGCGCGGCACCTCAAGACCTTCGATGGCGAAGTCTGCGCGGTCCCCAAACGCATCGGTCACTATTGGGTCCAGACGCTCTTCTCCGAGCACGCCGTCGCCGCCTACGACCTCTCGGATCTCTCGAACATTCGCGAGGTCTCCCGCATCACTTTCGATGACAAGCAAAAGCCGCACTGGATCGCCGTCGACGAAACCAGCCGCCGCATCATCCTGAACTCCGGCGAATACGGAGAGCATCGCCTCTACATGGTGAATTTTGATCCCGAGACAGGAAAGCTAGCGCTCGACGCGCGCTTCCGCGACCCGGGCAGCGACAAGGCGGGCGTCAGCATGGACGGCAAGTCTTGGCCGCACGGCTTCAAAGGCGACGCCTATCCGCACGGCACGGTTTTCTCTCGCACGAAGTCGCCAGCCAATCCCCCAGTAACCGCCCAAAAATAAGCTGGATCCTCAAGAGTGTGGCGCGTTAAGAAGTGGCGCAGATACTTCTGCCCGCGTCCGCACCGCAGGTGCGGGGAATTGAGTCGCGAAGCGACGCCAGAAGAAAGCCCCGCACGTGACCGCCACGATGTAGCAGTGCGTACGATTCCCGAGTGGGAGAACCGTGCGGCTCCCCAGACGGAGAGGAAGCGCCGCTTTGATCAGAAATGAAGGTGGACCATTTGAGCAAATGGAAATGACTTTGCTATGAGGTCCACCTTGGCCGGCAAATTGAAGCGGTCTTACATCACAACAATCACTGCGATTCGCACTCCAGGATGGAGAAGGTCAAACAGGAAATATTCTCCGTCGATGAAGTCGATGTAACAGTCGTCGTTGTAAGCCCAGCCCTGCGGCCCCGGATCGACGAACTCAAACGTGTAGCCGCTGTACTGAAATTGCCGCTGATTTGACACGATCACTGTCTTTGCCGTGAAAGTGTGGCTGCGGCCAAAGTGAGCCCGAAATTTGTCGTCGGGAATGTGCCCGCCCTTGCCGGCCGGGCGCGCATGTCCAGCCTGCTCCTCTGACTTGGCCTGACCGTGGGAGTCTTTCTGCTCCTGCTGCTCCTGCTGCTCCTGCTTTTGTTTTGCTTCCTGCTTCTCTTGTTTTGGAGGCTCGTCTCATCTTGGCGCGGAGGCTTGGCCTCGTCCTGTTTAGGTTCAGGCTTGGCTTCTTCCTGTCGCGGTTTGTCTTCCTGAGACTTGTCGTCCTGCGCGTAGACAAGGCCCGAACATCCAACCAGCATCGAGAGAATCACAACCAGCGAGCAGGCCACGAAACTGATAATGCAGGAGCCGACCCAACTGTTATCTGGGGAAGGCCGAAGTCGATGGAGCGGTAATGAGCGAATCGGTTTCATCGATCCTGCCGGGGTAGTGGCGACGGCATGCAGACATAGTGGATCAGGCGCAACACGGGAAGCCCCAGCGGTGATCACAAGTTGGGATCAACCGGCAACTCGCGAGAGCCAGGCCGGGCCGTATGGGGTGGCGGAGAGGTCCGTAGTACCGAGGAAGCCGGGTAACTCCGGTAGTGGGAAGGGACCTTAGTTAAAGACGGACGCAAGAAGCAACAAAGGACATGGGGATTGACGATGAGTCTAGCCACCCCAAGTTGTGTTCAGAAGTTGCAGACGGTGTCGCACGAAACCTCGTGTGTCTTTTCCGAGAGCCGGATGCGGTAACTCCGCCTGTCCGGTTCGATAAGCGGGGGTGTGGAAACGTGGCACGGTGAGGTTATTGAGGCA
>Ga0210406_10007417_pt1 | contig 11148 bp, 6 predicted proteins | sample IncBWC30MmetaG_FD_155454 | JGI IMG/M metagenome (GOLD analysis project Ga0210406, IMG submission 155454) | Forest soil microbial communities from Barre Woods Harvard Forest LTER site, Petersham, Massachusetts, United States - Inc-BW-C-30-M | ecosystem: Environmental > Terrestrial > Soil >... | reverse complement strand
CTACAATTGCGCAAGGCGAATGAGCCGGGCGCAAAGTCATTGACGATCGCCGCCCGCGCCGTCGTGCTCGCAACCGGTGGCATCGGCCATCTCTACGCGGTGACGACGAACCCAAAGGAAGCAAGCGGCCTTGGCTTTGCGATCGCCGCGCGCGCCGGCGCTGTCATCGCCGATCCGGAGTTTGTGCAATTCCACCCGACCGCGATCATGGTCGGCCGCGATCCGGCGCCACTCGCCACCGAAGCGCTGCGCGGCGAAGGCGCGATACTGATCAATGGCAGAGGCGAGCGCTTCATGGCGCCGCGGCACCGGCTGGCCGAGCTGGCGCCGCGCGACATCGTCGCGCGCGGCGTGTTCGCCGAGATCGCCGCGGGTCGCGGCGCATTTCTGGATGCGCGGACCGCGCTCGGTGCGCGCTTCGCCGACAGATTCCCGACCGTTCATGCCAGTTGCCTCGCAGCCGGCATCGATCCGGCGAGAGCACCGATCCCGGTGGCGCCGGCCGCGCATTATCACATGGGCGGCGTCGCCGTGGATGCGCGCGGCCGCAGCTCGATCGAAGGCCTGTGGGCCGGGGGCGAAGTGTCCTCGACCGGCGCGCATGGCGCCAACCGGCTGGCCTCGAACTCGCTGCTCGAGGCAGTGGTCTATGCCGCGCGCATCGCGGACGATATCCAGGGCAGCGCCCTTCCCGCGACAAGAAGCCTGCCAGCGGCGCCGCCGCGACGCAGCGCCGCCCTGCCCGCGCCGGCAGAGACAAACCTTCGCGCGATGATGACGTCGCATGTCGGCGTGATCAGGGATGGCGACCATCTGGCCGAAGCCGTGCGCACCTTTGCGCGGCTTGAGCGCGAGGCCGGCAGCGCGGCGCTCGGCAACATGGCGACGTCGGCTTTGCTCGTCGCGGCCTCTGCCTGGATGCGGCGCGAAAGCCGCGGCGCGCATTGCCGGTCGGACTGCCCCGCCGAGACACAAGCGCTCGCGCGGCGCAGCATGACGACATTGGCGAAGGCGCGCGCGATCGCGGAGTCGCTGATCGACAGCGCACCGGCGCGAGACGCGCAACCAATGATGGCCTGACAGATGGAACGGATCATGACGACTCCCGCCTCGCTTCTCCACCCCGACGCCTTCCTGTCGCCGCTTGCGATCGACGAGGCCGTGCATCGCGCGCTGGACGAAGACCTCGGCCGCGCCGGCGACATCACCTCGATGGCGACCATCCCGGAAACGGCGAAAGCCCACGCCATCCTCGTCGCGCGGCAAGCGGGCGTGATCGCGGGTCTGCCGCTCGCGGTCGCGACATTCAGGACGCTCTCGCCGGACATCCGCATCGAAGCGCATGTCCGCGACGGCGCGGCGGTTGCCGCAGGCCTTCATGTGCTGACGATTTCGGGGCCGGCACGTGCGCTGCTGACGGCGGAGCGCACCGCGCTCAATTTCGTCGGACGGCTGTCCGGTATCGCGACGTTGACGGCGGATTATGTGCGGCGGACCGAGGGTACGAAAATGCGCATCTGCTGCACGCGCAAGACCACGCCCGGACTGAGGGCGCTCGAAAAATATGCCGTACGCTGCGGCGGCGGCTTCAACCACCGCTTCGGCCTCGACGATGCGATCCTGATCAAGGACAATCACATCGCGGTTGCCGGCGGCATCTGCCCGGTGCTGGAGCGCGCGCGCAGCCACGTCGGCCATCTCGTCAAGATCGAGATCGAGGTCGATACGCTCGCGCAGCTGCGCGAAGTGCTCGACACGGGCCTTGCCGACGTGGTGCTGCTCGACAACATGGATATCGCGACGCTGACGGAAGCGGTCAGGTTAGCGCGGGGACGCGTCGTGCTGGAGGCGTCCGGCGGCGTCACGCTGGAGACGATTGCGAAGATCGCATCAACCGGCGTCGACTACGTCTCCTCCGGCGCGCTGACCCATTCCGCGGCGAACTTCGACGTCGCGATCGACATCGATGCGTGACACCGTCATTGCCGGGCTTGACCCGGCAATCCATCACACATGACGAAATTGTCGGTCTCGATGGATGCGCGGGTCAAGCCCGCGCATGACAAGCCGCGCTGGCCGAGACGATAGAGGCCCAACCAACCGCTCACCGCCGCCTCCCTCTCCCCGTTCTTACGGGGGCGAGACGAGCAAAGCTCGCTCTGGGAGGGTCGGGGTGAGGGGCTCTCTCCAAGCGCACAGTTCGCGGAGAGTCCCCTCACCCGGATTGCACTTCGTGCAATCCGGCCTCTCCCCGCAAGCGGGGCGAGGCAAGGAGCGCCCGCGCGACACGAAGGAGTGTTCGTTCTCCCTCTCCCCGTTCTTACGGGGAGAGGGTCGGGGGTGAGGGGCTCTCTCCAAGCGCACAGTACGCGGAGAGTCCCCTCGCCCGGATTGCACTTCGTGCAATCCGGCCTCTCCCCGCAAGCGGGGCGAGGCAAGGAGCGCCCGCGCGACACGAAGGAGTGTTCGTTCTCCCTCTCCCCGTTCTTACGGGGAGAGGGCCGGGGGTGAGGGGCTCTCTCCAAGCGCACAGTTCGCGGAGAGTCCCCTCACCCGGATTGCACTTCGTGCAATCCGGCCTCTCCCCGCAAGCGGGGCGAGGCAAGGAGCGCCGCGCGACACGAAGGAGGCGTTCGTTCTCCCTCTCCCCGTTCTTACGGGGAGAGGGCCGGGGTGAGGGGCTCTCTCCAAGCGCACAGTACGCGGAGAGTCCCCTCACCCGGATTGCACTTCGTGCAATCCGGCCTCTCCCCGCAAGCGGGGCGAGGCGAGGAGCGCCAGCGTTCTGAGCCTAATCAAACCAACCTAAGGCAACGCCGCTCACCGCCGCGCGGAATTTGGATACATTTCCGCTTCGCTCTTTGCTTCCTCGGCAAGCTCGGCGGAGATCGCTGCGGTCTGCGCCGCCGAGCCCCAACTCGGCGCGTCGCTGCCGTCGCCCCAGGCCTTCGGCCGATAGAAGGTGTGGACGCCGAACTTGTACATCTTCTTCATTTCGCCGATCCAGGACGGGCGCACCCAATAGGCATGATAGTGCGTCGACTTGGCGACCTCGGGCAGCCATATCAGCCCATCGAGCATGGCCTTGGCGATCTTCTGGGCGCGCTCCCACATGTCGGGCTCGCGGATCACGTCGCGCGTGCCATCACAGGCGAAGGTGAACTGACAGGCGTAGTGCCGGTACTTGTTCTGATAGACCACGCCGCAGACCGTCGCCGGGTAATAGCCGGAGAAGGCACGGTTCAACACGACCTGCGCGACCGCGATCTGGCCGCGCACCGCCTCGCCGCGCGCTTCGAAATACACCGCCTCGGCGAGGCATTTCTCGGATTTCGCGCGTGACTTCTGGTCGAACAGGCCGAGCCGTTCGGCCGGCGTCTTGACGTGCTGATTGTCGGCGTTGACCTCGCCCTTCGGCGCGATGCTCTCGCCGCTCTCGATCGTCTTTGCCGCCCCATCCAAGGCCGGCGGCGGCGCCATCGTCTTCATGTCGGGGTCCGGCATCACGATGGTCGGTTCTTCGCCAGGCTGCCAGCGCTCCATGCCGCCGAGCGAACCGCCCAGCGAAGTGGTTCCGAAGAACAGGCTCGCCGTCTTCACATTGAAGGCATCGCGCGACGGCAACGCCGCGATCGCTCCGCTCTTCGGACCGTCGGCCGGCGGCGTCTCATATTGCGCAAGCGGCGGCGCGCGAAGCGCCTCCTGCAATTCCGGATCGAGTGGCGTGGGAACCGCTGCGGCCGTCTTTGCTCCGGCCACGAAGCCCTTCGATGTCGCGGGGTCGCTCGGCGGCGCCTTGCCCGCCGGTATGGCGCTCTCCGGCGGCGCGACACTCGGCGGGACGAGGCGATCACCCTTCAGCGTGCGGTTGACGACCGGAAAATCGGAGGGCTGGTAGCGCGGCGGCACCCGCAAGATCGGATTTCGCGGCAACGAGCCCGTCACATCAGGATTGTTGTCGAGCCCTGCCAACCGATAGGCCGCCACGCTCTGCGGCGCGGAAGTTCCGATCGGACGGCCGAAACTGTAGGTGGCAAGCTGGATGGAGGCGGCGGCGGACGTGACGCGCTTCTGCCAGCGCTCCGCAACGCCGGGCTGGCGCGCCAGCAATGAAGCGATGTCCTGATAGCCGATCTCGGTCGGCATCAATGCGAAAACGCAAAGACCGAGTCCGAAGGACGCGAACCGCGCGCCCTTCGGATGGTTACGCATGACTAACATCGATACGCTCACGCAACGCTTTACATACGTAAGACCGAACGGCAGCACGTCCGTGCAATTCGACCTTTTCTGTTCGTATCTAATTTAGGTTGCTGGCGCGTTAACCGGCGTGGCGCGCGTGATACAGGCAAGCTCGCGCATCGCGCGACAAGATGACATCGAAAACGTTGGTAAATCGCCACTCGATGAAACTAGTAAACATCCGGTCAATAAATATGGTGAAAAAAGAATTACGGGTCCCCGAGTCAGCGCGGGACCTCAACATACGCAGTGTTGTCGTCACCCGCGAATGCGGGTGACCCAGTATTCCAGAGGCAGAAGCAATTAAGCCGAAAGGTCTCGGCGTACTGGATACCCCGCAGGAGCCTGTCATCGGGCTCGCCAGAGGCGAGACCCGATGGCGGGGTATGACGGCCGGCGCTGGCTCTGTGTGCGGTGTGAACTCATTGGCCGAATCTGGGGACGTCATTCCGGGGCGGTGCCACCGGGTCCGCGCGAAGCGCGGCCCGATGGCAGGCTCCGCACCGAACCCGGAATCTCGAGATTCCGGGTCTGATCCTTTGGACCATCCCGGAATGACGGTGACAAAGACGAAACCGTCTCACGCCTGGCTGGCGACCGCCTTGCCGAGCGCGGCTTGTGCTGCGGCGAGGCGCGCAATCGGCACGCGATAGGGCGAGCAGGAGACATAGTCGAGGCCGATCTCATGGCAGAACGCCACCGAAGCGGGATCGCCGCCATGCTCGCCGCAGATGCCGACCTTCAGGCCTGAACGGGTCTTGCGTCCGCGCTCCACGCCGATCTTGACCAGCTCGCCGACGCCCTCGCGATCGAGCGAGATGAACGGATCGATCTCGAGAATGCCCTTGGCGACATAGGCGCCGAGGAAGCTCGCGGCATCGTCGCGGCTGATGCCATAGGTCGTCTGCGTGAGGTCGTTGGTGCCGAAGGAGAAGAACTCCGCGGTCTTGGCGACCTCGCCGGCCATCAGGCAGGCGCGCGGCAGCTCGATCATGGTGCCGACCTGATAGACGAGCTTGGCGCCGGTCTCGCGCAACACCGAATGCGCGGTGGCGTCGATACGCGCCTTGACCAGATCGAACTCGGCCTTGGTCGCGATCAGCGGCACCATCACCTCAAGACCCACCGCCTTTCCGGTGCGCTTCTCGGCTTCCACCGCGGCCTCGAAGATGGCGCGCGCCTGCATCTCGGCGATTTCAGGATAGGCGATCGCCAGGCGACAGCCGCGGAAGCCAAGCATCGGATTGAACTCGGCAAGCTCACGTGCGCGATCCGCCAGCCGCCGCGGATCGGTGTTCATCGCGCGCGCGACCTCCTCGATCTCGGCATGGGTGTGCGGCAGAAACTCGTGCAGCGGCGGATCGAGCAGCCGGATCGTCACCGGCAGACCCTTCATGATCTCGAACAGTTCGACGAAATCCGCCCGCTGCATCGGCAACAGCTTCGACAGCGCGGCGCGTCGGGCCTGCTCGTCCTCGGCGAGGATCATCTCGCGCACGGTGCGGATACGTGTTTCCTCGAAGAACATGTGCTCGGTGCGACAGAGCCCGATGCCCTCGGCGCCGAACTTGATCGCGGTGCGCGCATCGTCGGGCGTATCGGCATTGACGCGCACCCCGGTCTTGCGGACGTCGTCGGCCCAGCCCATCAGCGTGCCGAACTCGCCGGACAGTTCCGGCTCGATCATCGGCATGCGGCCGGCCAGCACCTGGCCGAGCGAGCCGTCGATGGTGATGACGTCGCCGGTCTTGAAGGTGCGTGAGCCGATGCTCATGGTGCCGCGCCCGTAATCGACACGGATGGTGCCGCAGCCGGAGACGCAGGGCTTGCCCATGCCGCGCGCCACCACGGCGGCGTGCGAGGTCATGCCGCCACGTGTGGTCAGGATGCCTTCGGCGGCGTGCATGCCATGAATGTCTTCCGGCGAGGTCTCGATCCGCACCAGGATCACCTTGCGGCCGTCGGCCTGGAGCTTCGCGGCCTCGTCCGAAGAGAACACGATCTCGCCGGACGCGGCGCCGGGCGACGCCGGCAGGCCGGTCGCGATCACATCGCGCTTGGCGGAGGGATCGATGGTCGGATGCAACAACTGATCGAGCGAGGCAGGATCGATCCGCGACACCGCGTCCTTCTTCGAGATCAGCCCTTCATTGGCGAGCTCGACCGCGATGCGCAGCGCCGCGCGCGCGGTGCGCTTGCCCGAGCGGGTCTGCAGCATCCACAATTTGCCGCGCTCGACGGTGAACTCCATGTCCTGCATGTCGCGGTAGTGCTCTTCGAGCAGCGTGTAGAACCGCGTCAGCTCCTTGAACGCCTCGGGCATCGCGGTTTCCATCGCGGCCTTGTCGGAGCCGGATTCGATGCGCGCATCCTCGGTAATATCCTGCGGGGTGCGGATGCCCGCGACCACGTCCTCGCCCTGGGCGTTGATCAGGAATTCGCCGTAGAGCTTGCTTTCGCCGGTCGAAGGGTTGCGCGTGAAGGCAACGCCGGTCGCCGACGTGTCGCCCATGTTGCCGAACACCATGGCCTGCACATTGACCGCGGTGCCCCACGATTCGGGAATGTCGTGCAGCTTGCGATAGGTCACTGCGCGCGCGTTCATCCAGGAGGAAAACACCGCGCCGATCGCGCCCCACAACTGGTCGTGCGGATCCTGCGGGAATTCCTTGCCGGTCTCGCGCGCAACCGCTTCCTTGTATTTGCCGACCAGTTCGACCCAGTCATCGGCGCTCAGGTCGGTGTCCAGCGAATAGCCCTGGCCGTCCTTGAAAGTGTCGAGAATGTCCTCGAAATGATGATGCTCGAAGCCGAGCACGACATCCGAATACATTGTGATGAAGCGCCGATAGCTGTCATAGGCGAAGCGGCGGTCGCCGGACATCGCAGCCAGCGCCTCCACCGTCTGGTCGTTGAGGCCGAGATTGAGCACGGTGTCCATCATGCCCGGCATCGAGGCGCGCGCGCCCGAGCGGACTGAAACCAGCAGCGGATTCTCGGCATCGCCAAAGACCTTGCCGGTCAGCTTCCCGACATGGTCGAGCGCCTTTTCGACCTGCGCCTTCAATTCCTTCGGATAGGTCTTGTCGTTTGCATAGAAATAGGTGCAGACCGAGGTCGGGATGGTGAAACCGGGCGGCACCGGCAGGCCAAGGTTGGCCATCTCGGCGAGGTTGGCGCCCTTGCCGCCCAAGAGATCGCGCAGCTCCGCCTTTCCCTCGGCCTTGCCGTCGCCGAAGGTGAACACCCACTTGCCAGGCTTCACCGCGGCCGCCGCGCTCTTGCCGGAAGGCTTAGCTTGGGAAGGCTTGGCAGCCGAAGGTTTGGCGGCGGAGGGTTTGGCAGCCGGCGCTTTGGGCGCGGCGACCTTCGGGGCGGCTTTCGCGACCGGCTTGGCCGTCCCCTTCGCCAGCGCCTTCCGCGCCGGCGCGACGGGGGCAGCTTTCCCCCGGACCGGCGTGGATGACTTTGATTTCGCTGCCATTTTTTTCGACTTCGCGACGGCTTTGGCCATGACTTTGGATCAATCCGCAAGAGGGTCTGGGAATGCGCGCCTTACACCATTTTGACGGGGTCCGTGCAAGCCGGGTGGCGGCTGATTCCACGCATCACAAATGAATCCATTTCAGCAGTCCGAGGCCGATCAAGCCGTTCAGAATGAGGAAGATCGCAACGATCAGGTTCAACAGCCGAGGCACGATCAAAATAAGGACGCCCGCGATGAGCGACATGATCGGAGAGATATGGGCAACAGTCAGGGTCATCTGGCAGCGCTCCGCGCGTGTGATTTAAGGGAGATCTCGAATCGGGGAGCGCATTCTACCGTTGCGACATGCATCGGCATAGCAGACGCTTTCACAGTGTTGCCGGTTCCGTCTCGCGCAAAAAAAGCCCAAAATTGCCGCGCTTGAGATCGGCTGTTTTCGGGAACGATCCTTGACGCGGTGCATTGGCACGCCGTGTGACACGCCGGCGCGCAAGTTCCGGCCTGCATCATGTCGAGAGGAGCAACCTTATGCGAAACATCCCTGCAATCGCTCTGGTGGCGGCCGCAATCGCCGTGCCGATGGCGGCGCAAGCGCAGACCGAGATCACCACCGGCGTTGTGCGCGGCGGCCCCGTGATCGTGAACCAAGATGTCCCAGGCATCGCGGTCGAGCAGCGCCCGGCGTTTCGCGAATATGTGATCCGTGAGCGCGTGCCGGATTACAGGATTCCCGATCGCGTCATTGTCGGTGGCATCCTGCCGGAAACCGGCGTGACCTATTACGACGTGCCCCAGACCTTCGGCATCACGCCGTTTCGCTACACGGTGGTGAATGGCCAGACCGTGCTGGTCGAACCGCGCTCGCGCCGCATCGTACAGGTCGTCGAGTAATAACGTCGAATAAATAACAGTTAGCTAAGTGTCCGGCGCATGCCGCAGCGGCGCACGGACATGAAGGCCCCGCCCGGTTTCCCCCGCCGGGTGGGGCTCTTTTTTGAGGCTCGATTATCAGCGCTCGATTATCAGCCTTCGATCGTCAGCCTTCGATCTTCGAGAAATCCGCCACCGCGCGCGTCGCGCTGCGGATTTCGTTGAGCAGCTTCAGACGGTTTTCGCGGATCTTCGGATCGTCGTCATTGACCTTGACCTTGTCGAAGAACGCATCGACCGCGGGACGCAGCTTCGCCATTTCACTCATGGCGGCGGCGAAATCTTCGTTGGCGACGGCTGCGCCTGCCTCCGCCTTCACCTGCTCGATCGCCTTGGCGAGCGCCCTTTCCTCGTTGAGCGAATAGAGCGCGGCATCGGGCGTACCATCGAAGGTGCGCTTGTCCCGCTTCTCCTCGATCGCAAGGATGTTGCTCGCGCGCTTGGTGCCTGCAAGCAGGTTCTTGCCGTCATCGGTGTCAAGGAATTTGCCAAGCGCCTCGACGCGGCGGACGATCATCAAGAGGTCGTCCTGGCCTCGCTCATCGAGAGCAAAAACCGCGTCAACAAGATCGTGTCGCGCTCCTTGGTCTCGAAGCTGTACCTTCAATCGATCAGAAACAAAGACGCGAACACCGCCAGCAAACCAAGCATCGTATGCAGACCCTAGCGCATCTCTCAAGGTGTCACCTGGCGTCGCCCAGGCTTCCACACCTTTTCGGACATTGGAATTACCCTGCTCCGTATAACCTGCGATCGCGTGACCCAAAATTTCCGCAAGGGGAACACGAATGTTATTAGTTATCAGAATTCGTATCACACCCAACGCCGCCCTGCGCAGCGCATACGGGTCCTTGCTCCCTGTCGGCTTCTCATCGATCGCCCAGAAGCCGACCAGCGTATCGATCTTGTCCGCGAGCGCGACCGCCACCGAGACCGGATCGGTCGCCACGCGATCATTCGGTCCCTGCGGCTTGTAGTGCTCCTCGCTGGCCGCGGCGACAGAGGCGTCCTCGCCCTGTTCCTGCGCATAGTATTTGCCCATCAAGCCTTGCAGCTCTGGAAATTCGCCGACCACTTCGGTGAGCAGGTCCGCTTTGGCAAGCTTCGCGGCGCGCTTGGCCTTCTCGACATCGGCGCCGACGAGCGGCGCGATCTCCGCCGCCAGACGCTCAATCCGCTTGATGCGTTCGCCCTGCGTGCCGAGCTTTTCGTGAAATACGATGCTGTCGAATTTCGGCAAGCGGTCTTCGAGCTTCGTCTTCAGATCGGTGTCGTAGAAGAACTTCGCATCTGACAGACGTGCGCGGATCACGCGTTCGTTGCCGGCGACGATGGTCTTGCCGCCGTCGCTGGCCTCGATATTGGCGACGACGATGAACTTGCTCGCGAGCTTGCCCGTCTTGAGATCGCTCTTAAGATCTGTCTTGGGATCGCGCACCACAAAACATTTCTGGTTGTTGCGGATGGTGGCGCGGATCACCTCGCCGGGGATCGAGAGATAGTCCGCATCGAACGAGCCCATCAGCACGACCGGCCATTCGACGAGGCCCGCGACCTCGTCCAGCAGCGCCTGGTCCTCGACCAGATCGAATCCTTGCGCGAAGGCAAGCTGCCGAGCGTCGGTCAGGATGGTGTCCTTGCGACGCTGCGGATCGAGCACGACCTTCGCGTCGAGCAGCTTGGCCTCATAATCCTCGAAGCGGCGCACCGAGATCGCGCCGGGCGCCATGAAGCGATGGCCGTAGGTGGTCTGGCCGGCTTCGATGCCATCGATCGAGAAATTCACGACATCCGGCAGCTCGGTCTCAAGCCCGAACGTCGCGGTGATCGCGTGCAGCGGCCGCACCCAGGCGAGCGAGCCCGGCTTGGTCGAGCGCGCGCCCCAGCGCATCGATTTCGGCCAGGGAAAGGTGCGGATGATGACCGGCAGCATCTCGGCCAGCACGTCGAGCGCGGCGCGGCCGGGCTTCTCGATCAGCGCAATGTAGAAATCGCCCTTCTTGTCCTGCTGGATCTTGGCCTCGCCGATCGAGGCAAGGCCGGTCGCCTTCAGAAAGCCCTGGATCGCGGCATCCGGCCCGCCGACCCGCGGGCCGCGGCGCTCCTCCTTCAGATCGGGCTGCCGCGCGGGAATGCCGTGCACCATGAGCGCGAGCCGCCGCGGCGTCGCAAACGCCTTCGCGCCATCATAGACGAGCCCTTCGGCGACGAGCTTGTCCGTCACCATGCGGCGCAGATCGTCCGCCGCCTTCGCCTGCATGCGCGCGGGAATTTCTTCGGAGAACAATTCGAGGAGAAGATCGGGCATTCGATGGCGCTCTTTAGCGAGGAAAAATTCAGACAGCCGGGCTTGATCAACCCGCCCTGATCAACCCGTTCTGCCCGCCTCCGTGTGCACCCAGGCCTCGCCGCAGGCCTTGGCGAGGTCGCGCACGCGCAGGATATAGCTCTGCCGCTCCGTCACCGAGATCACGCCGCGCGCATCGAGC
>Ga0210406_10007416_pt1 | contig 11149 bp, 5 predicted proteins | sample IncBWC30MmetaG_FD_155454 | JGI IMG/M metagenome (GOLD analysis project Ga0210406, IMG submission 155454) | Forest soil microbial communities from Barre Woods Harvard Forest LTER site, Petersham, Massachusetts, United States - Inc-BW-C-30-M | ecosystem: Environmental > Terrestrial > Soil >... | reverse complement strand
AGCCAGCTTTAGCGCGCCGGTCAGTATCTCGACGCTCGTCTGATACCGGGCCGAAGCGCGCAAACCGGCGCCATTTGGGTCGAGTGCCAGTATCCGTTCCACCAACTCAAGCTGTTTTTGGCTCTGTTTATCGGATGAATCGAATCGCACAGCATTCCGGAAAGCGGTTCGGGCCGCCTGATAGTCTTCTTGCGCCAGTTCCGCCATACCTAAACTGGCCCAGGTCTGCGCGTCGCGATTATTAGCACGCAGAATCTCGCGGAAAACGTCAGCGGCCTGGCGCGGCGAGCCGTAGTCGAGAAGCAGGCGCCCGATGCGCTTCTTGGCCGGATCGTTGTTGCGAGCCTGTTCCAGCGCGGCCAGCAATTCCGCAATCGCTTCCTTTTGCAGGCCCGACTTCTTAAGATAAGCCGCCAGCTCGAAGCGCGCGTCCAGCCGATTATTTTCCTCACCGGCCGGCCAGGTTCCGTAAATGGCGCGATGGTAATAGGTAATCGCATCCGAGGTTTTTCGGCGGGCGGCCGCGATCCGCCCCAGTCCAAGAACTGCCGGGCCATCGTTCGGATCACGCTTCAGAACTTCGTTGAGATACACAGCAGCTTCGTCCGGATGGCCCGTTTTGGCCAGCGTCAAGCCGAGCGAGAGCCGGTATTGCTGGTGGTCGGGGGCAATTGAGAGGGCATTCCGGAACTGTTCCACAGCCTCCTGGTTCCGGTCCTGTAGAAGCAACTCGCTGCCGGTCTTGAAATACTGTTCAGCGCGCTCGCCGCGTTGAGAGAGATAAAAGCGATGGAGAAACCCTATCGCGAACACCAGAACCAAAAGCGCCGCGATCATGCCGGGAACGAACTTCGGCGACGTTCTAGCCTGCTCTTCGATTGGCTGCTCGGGCATTGCCGGGTCTTGAACCACGCCGTACGCGCGAAGGACACCCTGGAGCGAAACCAGGCCGCGCAATTCGCGGACATTCGACCGGCTTACTACTGGAAGGACGTTCAGTTTGCTCTGGGCCATGCGGCGCAGCGCGACATCCAACGGATGGTCGACATGCACATGTGGAAAGTTCTCCGCCCGCAGGGATTCCTGCAGCCCCGGGCTGGGGGCGCATTGGGGGAAGACTTCGGCCAAAGTCCGGTCTGCATCGCCTCGGTCGATCGCGGCATCGATGTCCACCTTCGAGATCATTCCCAACAGCTCTGAACCGCCAATCACGGGACAGGCACTACGATCTTCGCTGAAAAACGCCAGAGCGTCTCGTAGCCGGTCGAACGGGGAAAGCGGATGGGTCGCCTTGGTCATGGCGTAGCGGACCGTCAGCATTCCTTGCCGGTCCTTCAACCCGGAGGGCAGATGCAGTCCATCCTGGTGGGCGAGCGCCTCATAAATCGGTTCTTTCTGCAGCTTGTACGAAATATAAAAGCTGATCAGGTTCGAGATCATGAGCGGCACGATGATGGAATAATCGCGCGTCATTTCGAAGATCATGATCACGGATGCCAGCGGCACCCGCACGATGCCCGCGAACGCAGCGCCCATTCCGACTAGCGCGTATGCGCCGACACTGCCCGTATAATCGGGAAAAAGTTGATGGGCCGCGCTGCCGACTGCTCCGCCCAACATGGCGCCGATGAAAAGGCTGGGGCCGAAGATTCCGCCCGCGCTTCCCGTGCCATAGCAGGCCGCCGTTGCGATGAGCTTTAGCACCACCAGCAGCGCCATCATCTTTAACGCCATCTGACCATTGAGCGCTTCGCTAACGTGTCCGTAGCCGACGCCTAAAACCTCCGGCACGAACCAGCCCATCAGGCCCACTAATAGGCCACCGGCGGCGGGTTGCAGCCAGTCCGTCGATCGAGGAAGCGCCATGAAGCGTTTACGAATGAACAGCAGCAGCTTCACGAAGCATACCGATATGACGCCACCCACCAGGCCGAGCACCGCATAACTGATGAACTCGACCGGACTGACGAGCTGATAAGCCGGAACGTGAAACAGCGGCTCATCGCCGAGCAGCAGGTGGAGGACAATCCAAGAGGTCGCCGAGCTCAGTACGATCGAGCCGAGAACAGGCGCGTGCAGATCGCCCATTACTTCTTCGAGCGTGAACAGGACCGCCGCGACAGGTGTATTGAATGCAGCCGCCAACGCAGCCGCAGCCCCGATCGGGACTAGTTGCCGGATATTCGCGGGTCCGAGCCCGAGACGGCGGCCGAGGACCGAAGCCAAGCCCGCGCCGATTTGCACCGAAGGACCTTCGCGGCCCAGCGCAAGCCCGCTTGCGAGGGAGGTGGACGACAAAAAGAACTTGCCGACTACTGTACGAAAACTGATGAAACCATCGCGCAGAAAAAGCGCGGCCTTGGTTTGCGGAATCCCGCTGCCTCGCGCGTTTGGAAAATACCGGGACAGCAGATACCCGGTTAGTAGCGATCCCGCTGTTGGAATCACCAGCCGCCGCCAGGCTGCGCCTCCCGGCGGATACATTCGAGAACCGAGGTTTTCGGTGAGGTAGATGAAGCCCGCGATCACCAAGCCGACCACGGCGCCGATGATTAAGGTCAGCACCAGCAGTACTTTATCTTCGTGCTGCTGAAGTTTCTCAACGTCAGTCCAACTTTGCAAACGACTCCACCACGAGTTTGAGGCAGTAACTTGGTTACCTGCGATCACGAGGCGAGACCCGACCGGAACGTGCGAGCACGTCTACGCCCAGATTAGCAGGGCGCCTGCGAGAAAAGGTCTGGTTTAGTGGCCTTCGGCCGCGGATGCAGCGACGTATGCTGGGTTTAATGTGCCCTTCTGTTTCGCGATCGGAAGCAGCGTTGGATAAAACTGCACGAAGGTGTTATCCACCGCGCCTTTTGTTGGATGACAGGTGTAGCAACTCCCGCTGGCAGGAATCATCTTGGCCTGCGAAGATTGGCCGAATCCGAAGAACGCCCAGCCGTTGCCTGGAAATCGCGATGTGTCCTTCACTTCTACTTCGACTCCGTGGGTCTCAACCTGGTAGTGACCGCCGTTGTTGATCGATCCTTTGCTCACCGCGCCCCGAACCTCCAGTACGAACATGGTCTTCTCAGGCCATTTTCCCGTCTCGAGGAAAGAATGATAAGCCGCCGGCGTTACGAAGACGTTGTCGAACATAGGGCCCATGCTGCTGTTGGCCTCGGCGATAGGTCCGTAGGTCATGCCCAGCCCCGAGCTCAAGAAGATCCATTCCCGGTAGTGCGAGGGCAACACCAACTGGTTATCCTTGGTGTATTCCGGGACGCTCGATGCTCCAGGTTCCGCGGCCCATTGCGTCATCAAACCGGCCGCAGCCGCGACTACGGCGAAAGCGATCACTCTTGTTTGCATTGGATTGTCCTATTCTCGGCGAAGAGCCATTAGAGGGTCAACTTTGAGCGCCTTGCGGGCAGGCAAATAACACGCGATCAGAGCGGCCAGAGCGAGCACCAGCGAGACTCCCACGAACGTGACCGGATCGGTGGGTTGCACCTCAAAGAGCAAGGTCTTCATCATCCCCGTCAACGCGATCGACGCCATTAGCCCCAACAAAAGTCCGGCGAGAACCAATCCCATGCCTTGTTTCAGTATCATCCCCAGGACGTCGCCCGGTTTGGCGCCCAGAGCAACGCGGATTCCGATTTCATTCCAACGCTGATTCACGGCCAATGCCAGCATTCCGCCGATGCCAGCGACGGCAATCACCAGCGCGAGAGCGGCAAAGATTCCTAACAGGTTGGTCATCACCCGTGGAGACTGCGTGGCCTCGCGGCGAGCCTGCTCGAGGGTCTCTACCACTGGGATCGCGGTCTGCGGATCCACTTCCATCACAGCGCGCCGCACTTGGTTTGCCAAGCCCATCGCTTCCCGGTTGGTGCGTATCAGGACGCTTCCGGGGGACGGATTCTGGGCAGCCGCCAGATACATTTCATCGCCGGCGGGCCGCTCGGGTCCATACTCTTTTACGTCGCCCACCACGCCGATCACTTTTGCCCACTTCTCTCCCTTATTGAAAGAAATTCGCTTGCCGACTGGATCTTGCTCTCCCCAGTAGTGACGCGCCAGGGTTTGATTGACCAGGACTACGTCGGGCGCCTTTTCGTTATCCGAATCGGCGAACGTTCGCCCGCTAATGAGTCGAATGCCCAGCGTCTTGAAGTAGTCCGGGGTGGTGCTGCGCAGCGCGGTGATCGGCGGCACTTCGCCTTCTCTCAAAGGGCGGCCCTCGACTACAAAACGCCGATTGAACATACTGCCACCGGCGTTGTCGGGATCCAGAGGATAACTCGAAGAGATGGCCGCCGAGAGAACGCCGGGCTGGGACTGAACCTTGGCCAGAAGACGATTCATGAAATCGCGCCGCTGAGCGTCTTCGTGGTATTTCGACCAATTTAGATCGAGGTTGGCGGCCAGCACGCGGTCGCTTGAAACAAAGCCACCGTCCACTTGCTGCAGTTTGCTGAAGCTACGCAGCATGAGTCCGGCTCCGATCAGCAGCACAAACGAAAATGCTATCTGGCAGACCACCAGCACGCCGCGTGCACGGCTACGGCGCCGTCCGGCGGTGGCGTGAGAAGCTCCATCGCGCAGACCGGATGCGATTTCGTCGCGCGAGTAAAAGGCGGAGATCGAGCCAAAGACCACGCTGGTGAGGATTGCCATTGCCAGAGCAAACACGAGCATTGTGCTGTCCATCTGAATCTCACGCGCGCGTGAAGTCAAACGGCCCGTAAAGTCCGTCAAAAGTTTCAAGCTTTGCGAAGCGAACACCACGCCCAGCCCAGCCGCCAGCAGCCCTAAAATGAAGCTTTCCGTCACCAACTGCCGGAGAAGCCGTCCTTTCCCGGCGCCTAATGCAGCGCGTACTGTTAGCTCGCGCTCGCGGGACGACATGCGTGCCAGAGTGAGATTGGCGACATTAGCGCAGGCGATTAACAGGACGCATCCCGCGGCGGCCAGCAGCACCAGCAGAGTAGTGCGCGCTCGATGCGTCAGTTCGTCCCGCAGTAGTCCCGAAGTCGCCGTGAACCCCATGTCTTTTCCATAGATGTCGGGATGATCGCGCTCCAGGCGGGTCGCAATCAGCCCCAGGTCCGCGTGGCAGTGTTCTGGCGTGACGTTCGGCTTTAATCGCCCGAACAAGCTCATCATATGCCCTCCCCGATTCGCGATCATCGCCTGTGAACTGCGAAAGGGACAGGCCGAGGTCGGCATGTAAACATCATTTTCGTCCGGATACTGCGGCACCGGTGGCAGTACACCAATGACGGTATGCACGCGGTCGTTCATCTCGAACGTTCTTCCGACAATGTTGGGGTCGGCGGCGCAGTGCTGCTTCCAGTATTCGTAGCTCAGCAATAAGACCGCGGGCGCACCCGGCTTGTCGTCAGCCGCAACGAAATCGCGCCCCATAATCGGTTTCACGCCGAACATCCCGAAGAATTCCGGCGAAACGACACCGGTTTGGACCCGAGTGGCGCTGTCCTTTGAGAACAGCGTGAAACGCATGTTGTGGTATTCAACCAGGCTGCTGAAGGAGCTACTCTGCTGGCGGTAGTCATTGATTTCGGGCACTGAAAAAGCCACTTCATCGACTCCGGCCTTCTGCGCTTTTTGATGCAAAACCATCAACTGCCCATCATTTTGATAGGGCAGCGGCCGGAGCAGCACGGTAGAGATCACGCTCACGATCGCCGTATTGGCTCCGATACCCAGCGCCAGCACAAGCAGGGCGGTGGCAGTGTAGCCCTTGTTCTTGCGCATCATCCGCAATGCGTACTGGGTATCCTGGCCAAGCATCGAAAGATGCTCACTAGGCGCCGTGCTGAAGATTCCTACGATGGTGTCCCACCATAGACGCAGGAGACCTGGCCTGCCCTTTCGCCGCTCAACTTCGGTGCGTTGGTCGCGAAACGCCTGTTCCATCTGGTCGCCGAAGTCGCTGCGGAAATCGAACGGGAATAAGCGCAGCAACGCGGAGTATAGACGATCTGATAAGGGTAGTTTTTCCTGCGTCATATGGTGCTCGCTAACCTAAACCGTCCGCAACCGCTTCAACAAGTGCTTTTCGCGCGCGGTCGCAATACTGCGCTCCATCCGCTCCGCTTCTGCCATAGCCACCTGCCGGCCGAGCGGAGTCAACCGATAATAGCGACGCCGCTGATCATCTTCCTCCGCCGGCGGACGGGTCCGGCATTCGGCGAGGATGCCTTCGCTGAGCAGCCGCTTGATCATGGCGTACAAAGTCCCAGTGCTCAGACGCACATGGCCATCGGTCTGTTCTTCGACTTCCTTCAAGATGGCGTAGCCGTGTTTCTCGCCGTCCCCCAGAGCGAGAAGCACTTGAAACATGGCCGGCGTCAAATCGACCGATACTTCGGGCGGCTGTCCGTTTTGTTTCATGGCAGACTCCTTATGGCGAATTACAATGTAGCTGTGACGACTATAGTCTAAAACGCCATAGTTGTCAAGACCTGCTATATTACTGACTAACCATCCATGAGCCGCTCTGCCAGCCTCATCGAGTTTGACGGCTTAATCTGCACGGATCTGGCCGAAGCATCCTCGCGCGAGTGGCTGGAAACCAACGGCATTGGCGGATTCGCGTCCTCCACCATCATTGGCCTGGATACCCGCCGGTACCATGGCCTGCTTACGGCCGCCACCAAGCCGCCCCTCGGCCGCGTGGTTCTTCTCTCTAAGCTCGAGGAAACGCTGGTTCTTGACTCGGCGCGCTTCGAGCTGAGTACCAATCAATATCAAGGCGCGATCCATCCCCAGGGACAGCGTTACCTCCATTCTTTTCGACTCGATCCGTTTCCCGTTTTTACTTATCGCGTCGAAGACCTCCAGATCGAAAAGTCGGTCTTTCTAGTTCACGGCGAGAACACTGTGGTCGTCAAGTATGCGCTGCTTGGCGATCCCGGTAGGAAAAGTTGCACTCTCGAAATCCGGCCGCTCATAGCTTTTCGTCATTTCCATAACACCACGCACGCAAACGACGGCATCCGGCGGGAAGTCGCGACCGGGCCCGGTCAGGCGAGCATCGCGCCCTATCCCGATCTCCCGACTTTGCATTTTGCCCATAATGCGAAATCGCTCGACACCGTAGGATTTTGGTTTTACAACTTCGAATATGAGCGCGAGCGCGAGCGCGGCCTCGATTCGCTGGAAGACCTCTACAGTCCATTTCTGTTGCGCTTCGAGCTTTGTAACGATACACCCGGGGTAATCATTGCTTCAACAGGTCATCACGACGCGAGCGGGGCAGCGTCACTCGAACAGCAAGAGAAAGATCGGCGCGGGAAAATCATTGCCGCCGCACCGGTTCGCGACGCCTTGGACCAAATCCTTACTGCTGCCGCCGACCAGTTCATCGTCGCGCGCGGCGATCGCAAATCGGTGATCGCGGGCTATCCCTGGTTCAGCGACTGGGGCCGCGACACGATGATCTCGCTTCCCGGCCTAACGTTGGTGACGGGCCGCTACGACGACGCGCGGAACATCCTGGGCACCTTCGCACATAGCATCGATCAGGGCATGTTGCCCAACCGCTTTCCCGACTCGGGTGAAGCTCCGGAATACAACACCGTCGACGCCACCCTGTGGATGTTTCACGCTATTCACGAGTATCTTCGGTACACGCGCGACTACGACTTCGTGCGGACCGAACTCTATCAGCCGCTGATAGACATTGTGGCCTGGCACGAGCGCGGAACACGTTTCGGAATCCGGCTCGATTCCGATGGTCTGCTCCAGGCCGGCGAGCCGGGCATCCAACTCACTTGGATGGACGTTAAAATCGGCGACTCGGTAGTGACTCCACGCATCGGCAAACCGGTTGAGATTCAAGCTCTCTGGTACAACGCGCTGCGCCTGATGGAGCATCTGGCGACGACATTCGGCGATCGCGACCAGGCGAGTAATTACTCCGATTTGGCCAGCCAAACTAGAAAGCGCTTCAGACAAGTGTTCTGGAACGAGGCCGATGGTTGTCTCTATGACGTAGTGAGCCAGTCCGGCGCGGACGCATCCATTCGCCCCAACCAAATCTTAGCCGTGAGCCTGCCCTATCCATTACTCGAGCCCGACCAAGCCCTGCGCGTCGTCGAAGCAGTGGAGTGGGAGTTGCTCACTCCTTACGGCCTCCGAACGCTTTCGCCGCGCGACCCCAATTATCGCGGACACTACGGCGGCGACCCGCGCAGCCGCGACAGCGCGTATCATCAAGGAACTGTCTGGCCGTGGCTGCTGGGACCGTTCTTAACTGCTTACGTGCGGGTGCATGGCTCCTCCGCGGAGTCTCGTGATCGAGCTGCGCGTTTCCTAGAGCCGCTCCGTCAACATCTCTGGCAGGCCGGACTGGGACAGATCTCCGAGGTTTTCGATGGCGATCCGCCGCATCACCCCGGAGGCTGTGTCGCCCAAGCATGGAGCGTAGCAGAAATTTTGCGCACTTACGTCGAAGACGCTCTGGGACAAAGGCCGGAGTTTCCGGCTACGACTTCGTAATTCTCACGCCGCCATTGGTGGTGGTGACTTTGATGGTCGCGCCGCCTTGTCCCACGTCGAAGGACATTGCTTTAGTCAACTGTCCCTGAACAGTCGGGAAATCGATTTTCGTGCCGCCGTTCACCGTAGCTGTCTCGAAATGGGCAGAGTAGTTGGATGGAACTTCGAGCTTTACGCCGCCGTTGGTGGTGGTGACGTCCATGCCGGCGCCATCCCAGCGGTTGCCGGCGAGCTCCACCGTCAGGCCGCCGTTGGTGGTGTGGCCGTGAACTTCGCCGCTCAAGCGCGCCAGAACCACGCCGCCATTTTCTGTTTGGAACTCGATGTTGCCGCGCAGGTCGGCGATCTTGATTCCGCCGTTGTGAGCCGTGGCCTGAATGTCCGATTGCCTCGGCGCGAAGATTTCATAGCTCACCGACCATTGGTGATGGCTATCGGTCTGGGGGCCGGCCGCCTCAATACTGCCGCCTCCGGAAGCGATGCGAATCTGGGGTACGATAACGCGCGCTTCAGCGTCGGAGTCCGCTGCCGTCTCGATCCGAGTGCGAACCAGCATATCGGTCCGGTCCCAACCGCTGATAGACACACCGCCGTTCGAACCGGGATTGATCCGGATTGCGCCTCCGGGAGCGCCCATACTCTGCTCGCGCATCTCGCAATGAGACACCAAGTTGTCATGGTGAGATTCCCGATCGCTGCATGCCAGCTTCGGGATCGGATTCTGAAATGCCAACACTGGTAAAGTTCCCAGCAGAACAAAAAGCGAAATTTTTCGCATAGTCCCTCTCTCTCGCGATTAGACGAGGGATTTGTCTTCTGGTACCTAACAACTTTGCGATTGCTCATGATCGGAAAACCTTTCGTCCTCTTTTCGCGTCAAACAGGCAAGGTGGAGAGTGTTAAAAACCGTCCTGCTATTGCTTTTAGGGGGAGTTTTTGTCGCGGCTCAGCCCGCCAGGCCCGCATATTTCCTGGAACGGGAGCCGGTGAACGGAGGAGGGGCGGAAATTGTCACGCTGTTTGGGCATCTTTCTCCGCCGGGCTCCGAAGGGCAAGATCAGGAGGTTCCGCTCCTCAGCGTCCTGCGTGACACTTTAGGCGACGGCGACTCCAATAACGACCGCCTACGCTACGTGTGGATCTTGACGAGCACCCGTCCGACCGCCATCCAACGCGCCGCCTCGGCGATCTCTTTCATGTGGTTTCGCGCTGGAACCAGGCAGCATGACAATCATGTTCCGACGCCCATCCTGGATCTTGGGTCGCCGGTTAAGACGGTTTGGCCCCACCTGCTAGGTGACAGCTTGCAAGCGACTGAACTCGATCCGCTCGGTATGGCGGTTCGAACGTCCACACGCAGTTATAGGGGCAACTTCAGCGACTACCACAAGCTACAACTTTTCCAGGCGTTAGGAGTTTTGAATGGGTTGGAACGGGAACAGACCGGAGACCCATTGTTGCCGGATGCGGACTTCCGCCAGTTGTACTCGCGCCTGAGCCTCTCCGACCGTGCGCTGGGCGGGTTGGTTCGCGAACAGAATCTTTCGAGGTTTTATGACCGGGAAGCGGCCCGAATCCAAGAAGCGCGTGGACACAATTGGGAACTGCTCCGGCAGCGCGCCGAACAGTCCGGGCTCTACTTCGAGCCCCTGGCATTGCCTGGCGATACTCCACTCTCGGCCGTGCTGTGGGTGGCGCGAGAAGATCTACATCAGAGGGCCGGGCGTTCCTTCGACGGCAAATTCCTGAGTATTGCCGACCCTTGGAACGATGAACGCCTGCAACGTTGGATCGGCTACACCGAGGTCCGTTATTTTGACGATGACAACCGGCCAGTCTCTTCCGGCACGCCTGGTGCGCGCGCAGTGGAAATGATTCCTCTGGCTTTTTATAGCTTGGATCATCCACGAGTTCCGCTATTGCTGGCGGATTTCCGGGATCCGCTGACACCCAAGCGGCGCGAAATGTTCCTGCACGGGAGCAGCGTTGTAATCACGGGAGTGTTGGGCATTACGCGCTTCGGAAATTGGCCGTTCTTCGCAGGTGAAACGACCTGGATGTTCGTACGTGGACGGCGCGGCGCCGCAGTCAATCGGTCGGCGCGACTGCGGGCTTACTCGGAAGCGCGCGCGTTTCTGGCGGTCGATGCTTCTCTCAATCCCAAGTTAAGAGCAGAACTACTGGCCCGCGTGGACCATCTGGCGCTCAATCCGCTGGAGAACGGCGCCGCCAACGAGGCGAAGCTGGCTAGCGAGCAGTATAATGCTTTGATCCAGTACGCTCAATCGCCCAACGGATTAGCGGCCAAGCTGGAGCGTGACCGGCGCAGGGAACTCGCCTCTTACACACAATCGAGAACCAGGCGAATGTTGGAGGCCTTCGGACGTCTCTTCCACCCCGAACCTCACATCGACGCCGCGGCGCGGGATCCAGTTATGCTCGCCGAGCTGGATGCTCTCCGTCGCGCGCAATACCATCAGCGTTTTCTTCGGCAGCTTCTGGCATCCAGCCCGCGGCCCGAGGTGGTAGTTGATGTGGATGAAATACAGCGGTCGGTGGATGCTCTGTCAGAAATGCAGGAGGCCGCTCTCCGCGCGCCGCAACTGATTGCGCAGGTATTCGCGCGGTCCGG
>Ga0210406_10007415_pt1 | contig 11149 bp, 6 predicted proteins | sample IncBWC30MmetaG_FD_155454 | JGI IMG/M metagenome (GOLD analysis project Ga0210406, IMG submission 155454) | Forest soil microbial communities from Barre Woods Harvard Forest LTER site, Petersham, Massachusetts, United States - Inc-BW-C-30-M | ecosystem: Environmental > Terrestrial > Soil >... | reverse complement strand
ATCCTGAAGCGGCTTGGGCCTTCCCTTTTCAGCTTTGATCACCTGCAGGATGTGCTGGTGTTCTTGGGGGCGGCGATCCTGGTGCCGGGCAGCTCGGCGTTCACTTTCGTGTCGGCGGTGACCGCCATTTCTTCGGAAGAAACGATTCGCATGCACGGGTGGTCGCCGGATTTCTGGCATGCGTGGAGCCGCATCTGGCTGACCAACACAGTTTCGTTCCTGGTGTTTGTGCCTGTGATTCTGTTGATTGCGTCGCGCGGGCGATTCTGGTTTGGAAATTTGATCTCGAGAAAATCTCTGGAAGCGGCCGCGTTGGGTGCTCTGTTGCTGGCGACCGGCTACCTGATTTTTGGGTCGGGGTACGCCAATCCGATCTGGGCGCCGGCAACCTTTTTGCTATCGCTGCCGCTGCTGTTGTGGGCCGCGATCCGATTCGGTTCGGCTGGGAACAGCATGGCGATTGCGGCGGTGGTCTGCGTTTCGTTCTGGCGGGCCTATCACGGAGACGGGCCACTGGCGCACGAAGCCTCGGTCGTGAAGGTGGAGTCCATGCAGCTGTTCTGGATCCTGCTGACGGTGCCGCTGATGGCGCTGGCGGCGATGATTCAGGAGCATAAGTTTGCCTCGCTGGCGCTGGCGGAGAGCGAGAACCGCTTCCGGCAGTTGTTCGAACAGGCGTCGGTGGGAATCGCGCTGGAGTCGTTGGAGGGAAAGTTGGCGATCGTGAACCCGGCGTTCTGCGCGATGTTTGGCTACGCGGAAGCGGAACTGCATGAAATGAGTTGCGCACAGCTTTCGCATCCGGAGGATTTGGAAGCGGAGGCGCCGCTCTTCCGGGATTTGTGCGCGGGCACGCGGCCAAGCTACCAGATCGACAAACGATTTTTTCGTCGGGATGGGACGATCGTGTGGGGACGCGTGAGCGTTTCGCTGTTGAGGCCGCAGGACGGGAGCCAGCCCTTCGTCATCGGCATGCTGCGAGACATTTCCCCGCTGAAACAGCGCGACCAGGAACTGGTGACGCTCACCGGCCGCCTGATCGAAGCGCAGGAAGAGGAGCGGCGGAGAATCAGCCGGGAACTCCACGACGACATCGGGCAGCAAGCGGCCGCGATCGCGGCGGATTTGTGCGCGCTGCGAAAGATGATGGCGCGCGGAGACAGCGAGCCGGCCGAGGCGCTGGCGGACATGGTGTCCCGGCTGGCGACGGAGCTCGCCTCCAGCATCCACAAGTTGTCCCACGATTTACACTCGTCGAGGCTGCAGTACCTCGGCCTCGCTTCGGCGCTGAAAGATCTTTGCGACAAACTTGCCGCGCAACATCACCTGGCGATCGAGCTGAGGGTTGATTGCCAGGTGGATCGGCTGCCGGAGCCGGTGGAATTATGCATGTATCGCATCGCGCAAGAGGCCTTGAGCAACGTCGTGAAGCACAGCGGGGGCACGACGGCGTTCGTGAAAGTGGCGATGTGCGGCAAAACGATCAGTCTCTGCGTAGCTGATGACGGAATCGGGTTCGATACGGGCGCTGCCGGCGGAGGGATCGGCTTGACCAGCATGCGGGAACGGCTGCGGCTGGTGGGCGGAGAACTCTTTATTAAATCATCCGCCGAGACGGGGACGGAGCTTGTTGCGGAGATCAATCTGGTAGCGCCCAAGGCGGCGGCAGCTCGCGCATGAGTTTTCACGTTTCCGCCAGTTGGACCCTCACTCTACCGCGCCGGATATTCATCAAACGCCTTGCGTACTGAAATAATCGGGGACTCCATGACGAAAAAAGTAAAGTGGGGAATTTTGAGCGCGGCGTCGATTGCGCGGCGGCGGGCGGTGCCGGGCATGCTGCACTGCGAACTCGCGGAAGTTGCGGCGGTGGCTTCGCGGTCGCTGGAAAAGGCGCAGGAATTCGCGCGCGAGTTTTCCATTCCCAAGGTTTATGGCTCGTATGACGAATTGATCGACGATCCGGAAATCGAAGCGATTTACAATCCCCTGCCCAATCATTTGCACGTGGAATGGTCGGTGCGCGCGGCCAGCCGCGGGAAACATGTGCTTTGCGAAAAACCCGTGGCGCGGACGGTGGCGGAAGCGCGGCGGCTGCTTGCGGCTCGTAATGAACATGGGGTGAAGGTTGGCGAAGCGTTCATGGTGCGCTCGCATCCGCAGTGGCTGCGGGCGCAGGAACTTGTGCGCAGCGGCCGCATCGGCAAACTTCGCTCGGCGGTTTGTTTGTTCAGCTACTTTAACGTGAATCCGGAAAATGTGCGGAATTCGGCGGAGCTTGCGGGCGGGGCGCTGATGGATATCGGGTGTTACCCGGTGCGGATGTCGCGTTTTATTTTTGGGGAAGGGCCGGTGCGGGTGATGGCTTGCGTTGAGATGGATCCCAGCTTCAAGACGGACCGGCTGACTTCGGCGATTCTGGAATTTCCGGCCGGTCAATGCATCTTCACCGTGTCCACACAACAGGTCTACTATCAGCGGATGCAGTTTCTGGGAACCGAGGGGCGGGTGGACATTGAGATTCCGTTTAATGCGCCGACCGACAAGCCGTGCCGGATTTTCATTGATGACGGGAAGGATTTGTACGGCGGGGCGAGCCAGGTGACGGAATCGCTGCCGATCTGCAATCAATTCACTATTCAGGCGGACCTGTTTTCGAAGGCCATCCGCGAGAATCTGGAAGTGCCGAATTCGATGGAAGACGCGGTGTGCAATACGGCGGTGATTGAGGCGTTGTTCCGGTCAGCGCAATCAGGAAAGTGGGAGACGCCGGAGCGGTTGTAATGTGTAATTCCGTGATTCCAATCACAAACAAGGGAATTGTCATCCTGAGGGACGCGGCGTTTGCGTCCCGAAGGATCTCAACTTAAGAAACTTGCACAGTTCTTACGTCGAGATCCTTCGGCTCCGATCGGAATCGGGGCATCAGGATGACAATTGGCCAGTGGATGGTAAAAAGAATGCAGGACTAGTCGTAATATTCCTGGCCAAGGTGCGTGATCAAATCTTCGCCCACCATCCAGCGCAGTGTGTTCTTCAGCTTCATCAGTTGGATGAAGAGGTCGTGCTCTGGATAGAGTTCCGGCGCGGTCATTGGCGACTTAAAGTAGAAGCTGAGCCACTCCTGAATGCCGTGCATTCCTGCTCGCTGGGCAAGGTCGAGGAACAGCACAAGGTCGAGGACGATCGGGGCGGCGAGAATCGAATCGCGGCAAAGGAAGTCCACCTTGATCTGCATCGGATAGCCCAGCCAGCCGAAAATGTCGATGTTGTCCCAGCCCTCTTTGTTGTCGCCGCGCGGCGGGTAGTAGTTGATTCGCACTTTGTGGTGAATCTTTTTGTAAAGCTCGGGATAGAGATGCGGCTGAAGAATGAATTCGAGCGCTCCGAGCTTTGATTCTTCCTTCGTTTTGAACGAACCGGGATCCTCGAGCACTTCGCCGTCGCGGTTGCCCAAAATGTTGGTGGAGAACCAGCCGTTCAGCCCGAGCATGCGGGCCTTGAAGGCAGGCGCGAGGACAGTCTTGATCAGGGTTTGGCCGGTCTTGAAATCCTTTCCGGCGACGGGCACGTTGTGCTTTTGGGCGAGCGCCTGCAGCGCGGGGATGTCCACGCTCAGGTTGGGAGCGCCGTTGCCGTAGGCGATGCCGCTGGTAATTGCGGCCCAGGCATACAACATCGAGGGAGCAATCGCATGATGATTTTCCTTCATCGCCTTCTCAAAGCTTTCAGGCGTCGCATGCACGTCGTCATGAGTCAGGAAAATTTCGGTCGAGCCGCACCAGAGCATGACCATGCGCGAGCAGCCATGCTTCTTTTTGAAATTCGCGATGTCGGCCTTGATCTGCAGCGCGATTTCGTATTTGTTCTTGCCCTTCTTGACGTGCTTGCCGTCAAGCATCTTCACGTATTCGCGGTCGAACGCAGCGGGCATCGGCTTGATCTTGGAGAGGAACGTTTTCACAATCGCCAGGTGGTGCGGGTCGAGCACGCCGGCCTTCGCGGCGGCTTCATAAGAACTATCAGGGAAAATATCCCAGCCGCCGAAAACGATGTCATCGAGCTTGGCCAGCTTCACGAAATCCTTGATGCGCGGCGAGCGGCCGTCGGTGCGCTTGCCCAGGCGGATCGTCGCCATCTGCGTCAGCGAGCCGACCGGCTGCGCCTTTTTCTTGCGCACAAGCTCCACACCCGCCATGAAGGTTGTTGCAACCGCGCCCATGCCCGGCAACAGAACTCCCAGTTTCCCTTTCGGCGCGGCAATACTCGTTGGCTTTTCCATGAATTTCCTCAGTTATTTCGTAGGTGGACTGCACAAGGCACAGCCATCTGGCAGGAAAGCTGTAACCCAAACTATTAATGATGGAGGAAGCCTGCCGGATATGCAAATGGAAACCGGGAATTTCGCGAGGAAATGCCTGTGATTGGCGTCACACAGGGGCGATTGAAATTACGGTGCCGTCGATTTCGAGCCAGCCAGTTCGAGCTCAACATTGACAACCGGCTTCACTTTTAGCAGGAAATTGCTGGGGTCCTTGATGCCCCATTTGGTGTACGGGACGTCGAATTTGGCGGTTCCCTTCCAGTGATCACCGGAGAATTCGGAATGAACGTCGGCGGCCAGTTCATGGTCCGTGCCGTGGAGCGTGATAACGCCTTTCAGTTTGAAGTCGGAGGGCGCGGTGAGGGAAACCTGCCCATCGATTTGCGAAGGGCGGAAAGTGGCTTCGGCGAACTTCCAGGTTTCGAGAATTTCCTTGTGCAGGCGTTGGTCGCGGGAACTGTTGCCGGTTTCGCAGCTGACGGCGTTTACAACGATGGAGCCGCTGGATTTGCCGGTTTGCGGATCGAATAGCAGCGAACCGCTTTTCAGAACGAGCGTGCCGTGCACCATGTGCAGCGTGCTGTCCACGTTGAAGTGAACTTTGGTTTGCGCCGGGTCGAGGGTTAGAGCAACTTCGTGGGCCGTTGTCGCCCGGGCTTGCGGGCGCGGTGGCGCGGGCGTAGCGGAAAGTAATATCGCCACACCGAAGATAATTCCCACCGAAGCTGCGCCAGATTTCCAGCTGTGAACGCGCATAAAGCTTCTCCCTAGGTTGTCAGAAACCGCCATCCGAGTTGCGCGCCAGTGGATAGCCAATCTCCCCACGCCGCGCGTCCGGCATGAACTGCCAGCAGACGTGCAAAAAGTTGTGGCCGCTTCGCCAGGATGCGGATGGACCGCGACCGCAGGCGGTCATTTCTGGCCAGGGTCAACAGCAAGTCTCCCATAAGGGCGGACTTTCGCGCCTGCTGGCGATGTGCGCGTGCGTAACTTGGCAAGTCACCGCGCTCCATGGCATCAGCAAGCGTGATCGCTTGCCGGAACGCGAGGCGCAAGCCTTCGCCGGTGATGGCGTCCACGCCGCCGGAAGCGTCACCAACCAGGGCAACGTTACCCGAGTGGACGGCCCGAAGGGAGTGCATCTGCGTGATCGCGCCTCGTCCCCGGCTGGCGAGTTCCGCGCCAGCCAGGCGTTGCTCCAGTTGCGGACAATCTCGCAGCACCGATTCGAAGGACGCGCCTTCTGCGTGCCTTGCCATTACCACGATGCAAACTTCTTTGCGTCCGATCGGCGTTACGTAAGCCTGGGCGCCGCGTCCCCAATAAAACTCGACGTGATCGGACCAGGGACACACTCGATAGTGGCGGCGCGTAGCGTATCTTTGGCTTTGCCGGGTCGCCACATCCAGGCCACTCCAGCGGCGGACACGCGAGCCGCTGCCATCCGCGCCCACAATCCAGCGCGAGGACACAAATTCACCGGCCAGCTGTACACCCGCCTCCGTGATTCCGATGACGGGCGTGCGCCATAGCAGTTGCACGCCACACTCTTCGGCCCTCGTGATCAGCCACTCGTGCAAAATCGTGCGCCGAACCCCGACTCCCAAACCTTGCGGTAATTTCCCATCCACTTGCGCGTCTTGTTGAAGAAACCGGATTCCGCGAAACCGATACCCTGCGTCAGGTTGAATTTCGACGCCGAGTTCGCCGAGCGCCGCAATTGCTTCAGGCATCAGGCCTTCACCGCAAGCTTTGTCAATCGGCGGCCCGCTGCCGTCCGCAACGGCTACGGACATTCCCCGTTGGCGCGCGGCAATGGCGGCCGCTAGCCCCGCGGGTCCTCCGCCGATAACAAACACATCCACGTTTGTCCTACCGGAAACCACTCCCTGCCCCCATTTCCGTGCTCTTTCGATTGCGAACCGACCCTTCTGAATGCGGCTTCAGACGTTGACGGCCCGGCGCGCCAGGCCGAGCGCCTCGCTCCAGAAAGCCGCTGAAGTGTGCGCCAGTTCCAACACGCTGCGAATGGCGCCCACGAATTCATTCAGCTGCTCTTCTGTCACCACCAAAGGCGGCGCCGCTTTCAGCACCATGAAGTTGTTGCCGCAGATTTGCGTGAGGATGTTTTTTTCGCGGAACATGCGCATGACCAGGATTTGTCCGAACATCGCCGGATGGATGTGGTGAAAGGCTTCGAACGGCACGCGAAGGGACATTTTTTTCGGCGCGACGAACTCGATTCCGGAGAGCAAGCCCATGCCGCGGACCTCCTTCACCATTTCGAAGGGCGCCAACTCGTTTCGCAGCTTTGCGCGGAACGCCTCGCCGAGCTGCATCGCCCGCGGGCCGAGTTGCTCAGACTCCAGCACGTCGAGCGACGCCAGTCCTGCTCGCATCGAGAGGCTGTTTTCGCTGAAGGTGCTGGTGTGCACGATCGCGCGGCGCAGCGAGGAATAGACGGCATGATAAATCTTGTCGGTCATCAGGACGGCGCTGACGGGCATCAGGCCGCCACTGAGCGCTTTGGCGAGAATCACGATGTCGGGGCGAAGTTCGAACTGGTGAGAAGCGAGAAACGTGCCCGTGCGGAACATCCCGGTTTGTACTTCATCGATCACGAAGAGCGTGCCGGTCTTGCGGCAAAGCTCCTGGGCCTTTTGCAGATACGCTTTCGAGGGAACACGAATTCCTGCTTCGGCTTGGACTGGTTCGAGCACCAGCGCGGCGTGGCGCTTGGTTTGCAAGGCAGCTTCGAGTGCGCTTGCGTCGCCAAACTCGACGCCCACAGTGTCCTGAAGGAGCGGGCCAAAGCCTTCGCGCCAGAACGCGTCGTTCATCAGGGAAAGGGCGCCGGCGGTGAGGCCGTGAAAACTGCTGCGGGCGTAGACGATCCCGGCGCGGCCGGTCGAAGCACGCGCGAACTTGATGGCCGCCTCGACGCCTTCGCTGCCGCTGCTGCCGAAATAAACTTTTTCTAATCCGCCTCCGGCGAGCTGGCACAAGCGTTTGGCGAGTTCCCCGGCGATCTCCGGCACGTGGCTCTGCAGCATCGCCGGGCCGCTCTTGTCCAACTCGTCCTTGAGCGCCTGCACTATATAAGGATGGTTGTGGCCGGTGTTGTGCACGCAATAGCCGGAAAGGAAGTCGAGGATGCGGCGGCCGTCTTCCGTGAAAAGTTCGCAGCCCGCGCAACGCTGGTAACGGACATTCATGTCCAGAATGTTCAGCAGGGCGACCCATTGGGGATTTACGTATTGTTGGTAAGAACTGCTCGGTGTGCGGGCGGGAGAAAGCTTGGAAGCCTGAGTTGCCATGGGGTTATGGATGCTCCTGTTTCAATCGGAGATGCCTTTGGCGCCGAATCTGCACAAAGATTGTGCATCGCGGCGGGAGTTGGGTGGATGGGAATCAGGCTGGAGACCGCGATCGAAGATAGGACGTGGCAAAGGGGCTATACGTTACACTTATGTTGTTGAGCATTTCTATTAATTTGACTGATTCGGGTGTGTCGCTCATCCTTGTACTTCCGTGGGCAATAGGCTCGTTGCCTGCCACAGCGACCGAATTGTGCCTTGCAAGTGGAGTGATGGTGGGCGGACAGCAGCATCCGTAACGTGTTTCGGGGCCATCATCCGCTGATGGATGGTGGCCGCGTTTGTTTCCGGCGGCTGGGCGAGTATCTGGGGGAGGGACTCGGGAGTGTCTAACGGTTCGTTGAAACCTCGCAGCACTGTTCTTACCGATGGGGCGCACCGCGCGCCGGCTCGCGCGATGCTGCGCGCCGCCGGACTGAAGGATGATGACTTCACCAGGCCGCTGATCGGTATCGCCAATACCTGGATTGAAATCGGGCCGTGCAATTATCATTTGCGCGAACTGGCTGTGCACGTGCGCGCCGGAATTCGCGCCGCTGGCGGCACCCCGCTGGAGTTCAATACCGTCTCCATTTCCGATGGCATCACAATGGGTACGGAGGGGATGCGGGCTTCACTGATCAGCCGCGAAGTGATTGCGGATTCCATCGAACTCGTGACGCGCGGCAATCTTCTGGACGGGCTGATCGTTCTGGTCGGCTGCGACAAGACAATTCCCGGCGGAGCGATGGCTCTGGCTCGCCTGAATATCCCGGGACTGATTCTTTATGGCGGTTCGATCGCGCCCGGGCAATTCGAAGGGCATTCCGTCACGATTCAGGATGTTTTTGAAGCGGTTGGCGCGCACGCCCGCGGGAAAATGAGCGACGCGCAATTGAAAGAGCTGGAATGCGCGGCTTGCCCCGGCGCGGGCGCTTGCGGCGGGCAGTTCACGGCCAACACCATGGCGCTGGTCTGCGAATTCTTGGGCATCGCGCCGATGGGAATTTCCAGCGTGCCCGCCACCGACGCAGGCAAGGCACATGCTGGAGAACTGGCCGGAAGCCTCGTGCTCGACTTGCTTCGCAAAAATACCACGCCTTCGCAAATCCTCACCAAGACCGCGATTGAAAATGCCATCGCGGGCGTTGCGGCAACCGGAGGCTCCACGAACGCGGTTCTGCATCTGCTGGCGATCGCGCGGGAAGCCGGGCTGCCGCTTTCGATTGACGATTTTGACCGCATCAGTTCTCGGACACCGACCCTGGCCGATCTCAAACCTGGAGGACGTTTTGTCGCAACCGACCTTTATGCAGCAGGCGGCACTCCGCTCATCGCAAAGCGCATGCTTGAAGCCGGCCTGCTCCAAGGAAACTGCCTCACCGTTACCGGACGAACGCTTGCCGAAGAAGCCGCAGACGCTAAAGAGACGCCGGGACAGCAAGTCGTCCGCGGCAAAAACGACCCAATCAAGGAAACGGGCGGCCTAGTGATTTTGAAAGGCAACCTGGCGCCGGAAGGCTGCGTGGTGAAAGTTGCCGGGCACCAGACGCTGAACTTCACCGGGCCGGCGCGGGTGTTTGACAGCGAAGAGGCCGCGTTCGCCGCGGTGGATCAAGGAAACATTAAGGCCGGCGACGTAGTGGTGATTCGTTACGAAGGGCCGCGCGGCGGACCGGGAATGCGCGAAATGCTGGCTGTGACGGCGGCGATTGTCGGCGCGGGGCTGGGTGACGATGTTGCGTTGCTTACCGATGGACGATTTTCCGGCGCCACGCACGGATTGATGGCGGGCCATGTTGCTCCCGAAGCGGCGAATGGCGGGCCGATCGCCGCGATTCGCGACGGAGACAAGATTACCTTTGATCTCCCGAAGCGCACATTGAGCGTGGGCATCACCGACGCGGAGATTCAGAAGCGCATGGCCAACTGGAAGGCGCCAAAACCGCGCTACACGCATGGAGTGTTTGCAAAATACGCGGCGCTGGTGTCGTCTTCATCATTGGGGGCCATCACCACTGTGCCGGCAAGTTTTGCATCGGACAACGCTCCGATTTCTGCGGGGAGAACTCTATGAAGCTGACAGGTGCGGAAATTCTCTGCGAAACGCTCACGCGCCTGGGCGTGAAACACATTTTTGGCTACCCGGGCGGCGCGATTCTTCCTGTGTACGACGCACTTGGCAAATCCAAGCTGCACCACATCCTGGTGCGCCACGAACAGGGCGCGACGCACATGGCCGACGGCTACGCGCGCGCGACCGGCGGCATTGGCGTGGCCATGGCGACTTCCGGCCCGGGCGCGACGAACATGGTCACCGGCATTGCCACGGCGATGCTCGATTCCTCGCCCGTTGTCTGCATCACCGGACAGGTGAGCAGCAAGTTGCTGGGATCCGATGCGTTTCAGGAAGTGGACATCACCGGCATCACCATGCCGATCACCAAGCACAACGTGGTGGTCTCGAAGGTAGAAGATATCGCGCGAACGGTGCGCGAGGCGTTTATCATCGCCAACTCGGGGCGTCCCGGGCCGGTGCTGGTGGACATCACGAAAGATGCACAACAAGCCACGGCGGAGTTCGACTGGGAGGCAAGCGCGCCAAAGCTGCCCGTGAAACGCAAGCGCAACAACCACGACCAGGAAGACTTTGATCGCGCCGTTGAGCTGCTGAATTCGGCCAAGCGGCCGCTGATTCTGGCAGGCCGCGGCATTATCCTCTCGGGGGCGATGCGCACTTTTGAGCAGTTCGTGCACACCAGCAATATTCCGGTGGCCATGACGCTGCTTGGCATCGGCTGCTTCCCCGCCAGCGATCCGCTGAATCTGGGCATGATGGGCATGCACGGCGAGGCGTGGGTCAACAACGCGATTCAGGAGGCGGATCTGCTGATCGCCGTGGGGATGCGGTTTGACGATCGCGTCACCGGCGACCTGCGGGTTTATGCGCGTAACGCGCGCAAGATTCACATTGAAGTGGATCGGGCGGAAATCAACAAAAACGTGAAGGTGGATGCCGCCATCATCGGCGACGCGGGGGAAACGCTTACTGCGCTCTTGCCGCACGTTCACGAACGCAAACACAGCGACTGGGTGACGCACATCGCCGGACTCAAGGGAGATTCCGCCGTGCGTGACATTCAATCGTTGCCCGACAGCGGCCATCTCTACGCTGCACACGTCATCAACGACCTTTGGAAAGTCACCGGGGGCAACGCCATCGTGGTCACCGACGTGGGCCAGCACCAGATGTGGGAGGCGCAGTATTACCACCACAACGCGCCGCGCACGCTGATTACTTCCGGCGGACTTGGCACAATGGGCTTCGCACTTCCAGCCGCGATTGGCGCCAAGATGGCGCGGCCGGATGCGGAAGTGTGGGTGGTGGTCGGCGACGGCGGCTTCCAGATGACCATGTGCGAGCTGGCGACGATTGTGCAGGAAAAGATCAACATCAAGATTGCGATCA